>Ga0172369_10001808_pt1 | contig 30404 bp, 29 predicted proteins | sample LakKiv25m_FD_114539 | JGI IMG/M metagenome (GOLD analysis project Ga0172369, IMG submission 114539) | Freshwater microbial communities from Kabuno Bay, South-Kivu, Congo - kab_022012_11.25m | ecosystem: Environmental > Aquatic > Freshwater > Lake | place: Democratic Republic of the Congo... | reverse complement strand
CTTTTTATTTCATCCGAAATTGTGCTTTTGCTTCTTTTAAGAGCTCTTGCAATTTCACTTATGGTTACTCCTTTAGCAAGACTAACTGCTATTTTATCTCGTTCCCATGGCTGTAAATTATGTCTTACCATATCCAAACGATTTTACCTTAATCGTTCGGATTCTCAATGGAACTCAGAAAGGAAGATAAGCTTATCGTTTGAGGAAGGGGAGGCTTTGTGCTGTTTGATTGAATAGCTCCAGGAGCATTCCGTATTTGTTCAACACGAGGACGATGCCAAAGAGGACCATGATTATCCCAGCCGCCTTGTTGAGATAGACGAAAAACTTCCGGTGTCTCTGCAGCAGGCCGAAAAGGGACGGGAAAAAGAATCCCAGGAGGACAAATGGCGTCCCCAGCCCCAGGGAGAAGGTCAAGAGGAGGATAAATCCGTCCAGCATCTTGTCCGATTTCGATGCCATGATGAGGATGGATCCGAGTATCTGGCCGACGCAGGGTATCCATATGAGTGCGCAGCTCAATCCGATGAGAAACGCGGAGACATATCCCAGGCGGGTCATCTTGCGCTGCAGGTTCCAGACATAATCTATTTGCAGGAACTCGAAATTGATAAGGCCGGTCTGGAGGAGTCCCAGGAAAATCAGGAGGCCGCCGCTTATCCGGACGAAGATGTTGATGTTCATCTGGAGGAGCTTGCCGATGGCGGTGCTCGAGAGACCCAATACGGAATACACGCACGCAAACCCGAGGACGAAAAGGACGCTGGATACCTGCATCCGGGTCTTGACGCTCTTTTCCTCGAGCCCCAGGAGTTCCTTGAATGTGAAGCCGGTCATGGCGACGAAATAGGAGGGCAGGAGCGGAAGGAGGCACGGGGAAAAAAAACTCGTTATGCCTGCGATGTACGCGACCGTCATATCGATGTTTTTCGGATCCATAGTGTTTATCTTACCTTATTTTTATATCTCATGTCGGGCTCTGGCAGCCCGCTTCGCCCGCAAGCGCTTCGTTTGTCTGGGGGCCGGACAGGACCGCCGTGCCGTTCTTGCCCCAGGTCGGGAGCCCCCGGACGCCGACCTGGGAGCATTCCAGGCCTGTTTTCTCGCTTTCGTTGCAGTCCACGATCCGGATGTAATTGACCGCATCCTTGAGGGTTTTTTTCTGTTGCGCGCACAGCCCGCATGTCGCGGTCCCGTACATGACCATACCCTTGTCGTTCAGGCATTTGCCGAAATCGGCATAGCTGACCTTCGCGGAGGCGGACGGCGCGGGAGGGGATGTCGGCGCAGGAGGCGATGTCGGGGCGGGATTATAGGTTGGTACGCGGGTGGCGGTCGGGGGAGGATAGGTAGGAAAAGGAGTGGGGTATTTTGTTGGTGGAGGTCGGTTAGGTGCTTGCGTGACAAAGGATGCCGTCGGTTGTGCGGGGGGCGGTTGTGTGGCAGCCACAATAATAGGGAGAGTCGGCTCCGATGCAGGGGTCGGGGGCTGCTCGGATGTGCCGGCCGAGGGCGGGGGGACGCTTGCTATCTTGATTGTCGACTGCAGCGCCGATGCGATGTCTGCGAATGCCGTCGGATTGAGTGACGGCGAGTCATGGATGAAAAAAAAGCGGGTTAGGACGAGCGAAAGAAAAAGGGCGGCACAAAGGCAAAAAGCGATTCTCGTTCTCAGATGGGGGTTCATATGATATGTATGGTTTCAGTATACCAAATTGATGCGTCGGGCAGGGCCCGGGAGCTTGGAATATGCACGGATTGTCGATTATATGCTATTGCATAAACCGCGGTGATATGGCAAGCTATGGAATATGACAAATCAACCGACCGAATCAACCGCTCCCGAGACCTGTCCCAAGTGTGGAGCCGCCCTTTCTCCTGTTACGACGACCAAGACCGGCAAGAAGCTGCAACGGTGTTCCGCGGGTTCCTGGAATCCCGAGACGCGCCAGACCGAGGGGTGCGACTACGTGAAATGGATGCCCGTCGAACCGGTCACCCTGGACGAGAAGTGTCCCAAATGCGGCGCTCCTCTCATAGAGACCACGACGCGCTTCAACAAGAAAATGAAAAAATGCTCGACCGCGACATGGGATCCGAAAACAAAGACGGCGGGCGGATGCGACTTTTTCGAATGGGTGAAGGGCAAGACCGAGGAGCTCGACGAGGATTGCCCGAAATGCGGGAGCAAGCTCGTGATGTTCACGACGGCAAGCGGCAAACGCCTCAAGAAATGTTCCACGTCAGGTTGGGACAAGGTCAATCGGGTCGCGACCGGATGCGATTACGTCGAGTGGATGAAATGATAGCCGTCGGGTACAATTGATTGCTGATATGCAATCAATGACAGGATTCCGGGCAACGGTCTGGACGTATTATCGTCTTCATAAACGCGCAATGCCATGGCGGGACATAGGTGACCCGTATGGTGTTTTTGTCTCCGAGCTCATGCTCCAGCAGACCCAGGTCACCCGTGTCCTGGTCAAGTACCCTCAGTTCATGTCCCGGTTCCCGACCTTTGCCGCCCTTGCGCACGCCCCCTTGCGGTCGGTCCTTGCGGCATGGCAGGGAATGGGATACAATCGCCGTGCCCGGTACCTCAAAGAAGCGGCCGGCATAATCATCGATACCTACGGCGGCATTCTTCCCGACAACCCCGTCCTCCTCGACGCCCTCCCGGGGGTCGGTGAGGCGACCGCGGCGTCCATTGCCGCCTTTGCATACGACAAGCCGGTGGCGTTCATAGAGACCAACATCCGCAGGGTATTCATCCATCATTTTTTCCGCGACGCGACTGCGGTCTCTGACACGGACGTCTATCCGCTCGTCGTGAAGGCGCTCGATGCAAGACAGCCGCGCCAATGGTATTATGCCCTCATGGATTATGGCGCCCATTTGGGCCGGCGTATGCCCAATCCTAACAGGAAAAGCAAAACGTATGCGGTGCAACCGGCCTTCGAAGGTTCCGACTGCCAGGTGCGGGGCAGGATAATACGCCTGCTTCTTGCAAAACCGAGCTCCTACCGCTCCATCCATATACAACTTGGAGTTGACGGCAAACGCCTTCGCGGCATCCTCGCCGGGCTCATGAAGGAACGCATGATCCGGCTCGACAAATTGACATATCATATCGTATAGCCATGACAAAACAGGAGCGTGCCAAGATCATCATGAGAGAACTCCACAGGCTGTTCCCGCGCGCAGGCATGATGCTGCGGTACCGGACTCATTTCGAACTCCTGGTGGCAGTCATCCTCTCGGCGCAGTGCACGGACAAGATGGTCAATATCGTGACCGCAAAACTCTTTCAGAAATATCCCACCCTTGATTCCTATGTTGCTGCCGACCCGGAGGAATTCGAGCAGGATATCCATGCGACGGGTTTCTTCCGGATGAAGACGAAGCATATCCTTGCAACGGCCCGCATGATCAAGGAAACGTTTGGCGGGGAAGTGCCGCGGACCATGCGTGAGCTCATGACCTTGCCGGGCGTCGCCCGCAAGACGGCCAACGTGGTATTGGGCAATGCATTCGGTATCGTCGAGGGGATAGCCGTCGATACCCATGTCCGCCGGTTGTCGCGGGTGCTGGGACTGTCGAAGGAACACGATCCCGACAAGATAGAGCAGGACCTGATGTGTCTTTTCCCCCGCGATGCATGGTTTGTGCTCACTTACCGCCTCATCGAATACGGCCGGACATATTGCAAGGCGCGACCGCATGACCATGCGTCATGTCCCCTGACCCATATCCTGGAGGGATAGGAAGGGGATAGAGAGGCGTTCCTCCTTTTTTTTCTTTCTTTCGCGGGATGCGAAGAGCGAGCTCCCGAAGTCGACCTTTTTTTGCTCATAGAGCGTGTAGGCTTTCTCGATCTTCCGCTCCCGTTCTACATCGTCGAAAAGCGAGTCCTGGATGCCTGTTGCCGGCGTGAGGTCGGAAACGGTGCAACCGGTCGTTCGATAGAGCGTCCCCGTTTTGTATATACGCATGAATAGCCCGTGCAGCTCCCCGTGAAGCGAAAAAGGATACCGGACCTTTTGCGGGACCTTCATCTCGGTCGCATGGTATGCGAATGCCTGGGTCTTGAGGAAGATGGAGATCTTTCCTATCTGGTAATGGTAGGACCGGGCTTTGGCAAAAACCGCTTCCACATGACCGAGGAGCTTCGACCATAAGAAATCGGCATCGGTCGTGGGAGGAGTGAACGTGCGCGTTTCCGACATGGAGCGATAAGTCGTCTTGGGTTCCGTATCGAGCTTGTATACAGGGGTCCCCTGCAGTTCTCTCCATATTTCAAAATATGGCTTGCTCAAATGCCTGCGGACGAACCATTCATCTTTCGTGGCGAACGCAAGCGCCGTCCTGATGCCGTACCTATGGAGATATGCCGTTGTCTGCATTCCTATTCCCCATATGTCCTTGACGGATACCTTGGCGAGGTATGCGGGGATGGATATGCCGTCGATGACCGTCACTCCCATGGGTTTTTGGTAATTCGAGGCGATCTTAGCAAGGGATTTGGTAAGGGATATGCCCACAGAAACACCTATCCCCAGGCGAAGGAGTATTTCTTTTTGTATTTTCGTCCCTATCTGCCCGTATGTCATATGGAATATACCCCGCAGGCCGGACAGATCCGCGAATCCTTCGTCGATGGAATATTCTTCCACTTCCCGGCAGGTTTCGCGGATGATGGCGAACATCCGTTTCGAAAAAAGACCGTACAGTTCGTAGTCGGAGCTATGGATGACGCAGGAGGGGCATATCCGTTTTATCTCGAACATGCGCATGCCGCGCTTGACTCCAAGCTTGCGGGCCTCATAAGAAACGGCGGTCGCGATGCCCCGTTCCTGACCGGCGACGACCGGTTTGCCGCGGAGACGCGGATAGGTTGCCTGGATGACCGAGGCGAAGAATGCGTCCCCGTCGATGTGCATCATGACCGTCGGCCATGGACGGATGGGAAACATGTGTGTTAATTGAGCTTGCGGATAACGGCTTTGACAATCCCGAAAATCTGCAACTCCTCTTGCGGATAAAAAGCCGGATATTTGGGATTCGCGGCCGACAGATAGGTGAGGCGGTTGATGCGGTCCCTGCGGAGTATCTTGAGGGTCCATTCCTTGTCTATCTGGGCGAGCACGACCTTGCCCGGGGGAGCCTCCTTTTTGCGTTCGATGATGACGATGTCTCCCTCGAAGATGCCTATTCCCTCGAGCGAGTCTCCGCTCACCTTGAGAAGGAACGAGGATTGGGGATCCTCTATGAGGTATTCGTCAAGCGACAGGTAATCGCGGTTTTCCTCCGCCATGATCGGGAATCCTGCCTTGATGAGGCCGAGCATGGGCAATGCGAAGAAGCGCGATGTCGGGGCGAGCTTGGTCCCTTCTTTCTTGAAGAGCCCTTCCTCGAGCCATTTGGCGACAATCTTGAACACGGCATTCTTGGATGAGATTCCAAACAGGGCGAGCATCTCGGTGTAGGAGGGGAGGCGGTTGTGCTTGCGGTAGAATTTCTTGACGCTTGCGAGACGGTTATTCATAGGAAAATGGGAATTGGTAAACAATCGTTTACCAGTATAGTAAACGAATGTTCACCATGTCAAGGGGATGTTGAGATATGCCTTCACGAAAGGAAGAAAAGTGTCATCTATACCATTCGGTGTGGAGGGTGAGGCGGCCCTTGCCGTCCAACAAGAGGTATTGGCCGAGTCCGTATAGGACAAATCCCGTGTTCCCGAAACGGCGGGGAGTGTCCAATTCCGCGAAATGCGTGTGCCCGCAGACGTAGAACGTATCTGCGCTGCGCTTGCGGCTCTTGATGATTATATTGAGCATCGACCCCCAGAAATGAAGGGGAGAAAGGTGGTTGCGGGTGATGAACGACTCTATCTTGTGTCCTATGGCGGTCAGGGGGCGCAGGAGCCGGCGGGAGAGCCTGAATTGGGCATCGGCCCCGGGGGACGCTTTGTTGCCATGCTCGACGAGATACGTGAACCGCGGCGTCTTGAGGACGACACGGTTGGTCTGTTTGACCGAAAAAAGGCCGACGCGTTCGTCCGCATATCTTTTCCTGTCGTGATTACCGTACACATAGATGGTCTGCTTGCGCCTGAGGAGGGGAAAGAGCTTTTTCCACGGAGAGGAAGTGAAGGCGTCGAACGTGGTGAGATACCCGTCCCAGAAATCACCGTTTATGATGACGCGATCGGATTCCGATATGATTTTTTTCAAAAAATCATATTGCGCAGGATCGAATGCATGCGTCAAATGCGTATCTGAAAAAATCAAGGTTTTCATTCCTTTTATTTCTCCAGCAAGCTTTTGAGTACATTCGCCGGAACCTCTTCGTAATGTGAAGGTTCGAGGTATGAGACGCCGCGTCCCTCGGTAAGGGAGCGCAGGATGGTGACATATCCCGAGAGTTCGGCGAGCGGCGCATGAGCCTTGATCACGGTTGAGCGTCCGCGTTTGTCGGTTCCCAGTATTTTTCCGCGTTTGCTCGAGACGTCTCCGATGACGACTCCCATGAATTCGTCGGGTACGGTGACCTCAAGCTTCATGATAGGCTCAAGGAGCGTCATTCCGGCCTGTTTGCATCCGTTCTGAAGAGCCATTGCTCCTGCAATCTTGAATGCGATATCAGATGAATCGACGTCATGATAGCTTCCATCATAGAGGGTGACCTGGAAATCGACCAGGGGGAATCCCATGAGGATTCCTTTTTCCTTTGCCTCGATGATTCCTTTTTCGATGGAGCCGATGAATTCATTCGGGATGGAGCCGCCCTTGATCTTGTCGATGAACTTGAATCCTGATCCGCGGGGAAGGGGTTCCAGCTTGATGAGACAGTGACCGTATTGGCCATGACCTCCGGTCTGCTTGATGTATTTTCCTTCGGCGTCGACCGCTTTTGTGATGGTTTCCTTGTAGGCGACCTGCGGTTTACCGACATTGACATCCATGCCCATTTCACGGCGCATGCGATCGACCAGAATCTCAAGATGAAGCTCACCCATGCCGGACATGATCGTCTGCGCGGTTTCGTGGTTTATTTTGACCTTGAAGGTAGGATCTTCTTCCGCAAGCCTGTTCAGGCTGTAGGAAAGTTTTTCTTGGTCCGCTTTTGTCTTGGGTTCGATGGCAAGGGAAATGACCGGTTCCGGGAACGTGATCTGTTCCAGAAGAAGGGGTCTGTTTTCATCGGCCAATGTGTCTCCGGTCCGCGCATCCTTTGGTCCGACGAGGGCGACGATTTCTCCCGCATAGGCCTTGTCTATTTCTTCGCGCTGATTGGCGTGCATGAGAAGGAGTCGGCTGACACGCTCTTTTTTATTTCTGTTGACATTATAGATATACGATCCTGTCTCCAATACTCCGGAATAGATGCGCGTATAGGTTAGCTTACCGACATGGGGATCAAGTTGGATCTTAAAGGAAAGAGCCGAAAACGTTTCTTCGGGGGTGAGATTGCGTACTTCTTCTGTATTGGTTTGAGGATTGACGCCTTTTACCGTTTGCAGATCTTTTGGTGACGGCAGGTATTCGACGACTCCGTCAAGAACCGGTTGCACGCCTTTGTTACGGAGAGAGCTACCGCAGTAGACCGGGACGATGCGATACGCGATGACCGCTTTCCGCAGGGTTGTTTTGAGTATCTCGACTGAGATTTCATCGCCATTGAGGTATTTTGCCAGAAGCGCATCGTCGGTCTCTGCAACCTGCTCAACGAGCTTGGCACGCATTTCTTCCGCTTTCTTTTGGAGATCTGCAGGAATATCGGTTATGCTGTACTCGATTCCCTGTGGATCCTTGTCCCAGATGAGGGCTTTCATGGTAAGAAGATCGATAGCGCCCTTGTATTCCTGTTCTTTGCCGATAGGATATGTCATGACGATGGGATTGGCGCCTAACCGTTCACGTATCTCGCCGACCGTGGCATCGAAGTCTGCTCCGAGCTTATCCATCTTATTGATGAAACAAAGACGGGGGATCTTGTATTTGTCTGCCTGGCGCCATACTGTCTCTGACTGGCTTTGCACGCCTTCCTCAGCATCGAAAACGACGACTCCTCCATCAAGCACGCGAAGCGAGCGTTCCACCTCGGCCGTAAAATCCACGTGTCCCGGGGTGTCGATGATATTGATGCGCATCCCTTTCCAGAAGGTTGTGGTTGCCGCGGAGACGATGGTGATGCCGCGCTCACGTTCCTGGGGCATCCAGTCCATTTGCGTGTTTCCCTCGTCGATATCTCCGATTTTGTAGCTGCGTCCGGTATAAAAAAGAAACCGTTCCGTGGTCGTTGTCTTTCCGGAATCGATGTGGGCGATGACGCCGATGTTTCTAATCTTGTCCAAGGGAACGTTCCTGTTTTTGGTTATGACGCTTTGTTGTGCCATAGGAATAATAAAATACGTAAATACCTACTTAATTCTCACTTTTTAAAAGCGTGTTGCGGGTAGGAAAAACAAGACGTAGGTAAAACCTCGTGTTATCCCCTTATTACCACTTTAAGTGAGAAAACGCTTTGTTGGAATCCGCTAACTTCTCAGTCGAGGCTTTCTTGGCGACCGATTGACCGAGATTCTGGGCGGCATCCTTTATTTCAGTATACAGCTTTTCTTCTATGGAACGGAATTCTTTATTGGACTTTTCGCGTGCCACGTTGATCATCCAATTGAGGCCGAGGAAAAGCTTGCGCTCCTTGCGGACCTCGATTGGCACCAGATAGGACGCTCCTCCGAGACGCTTCGGTTTGACCTCGTGGGCGGGGGCAACGTTGAAAATTGCCTGGTTCAGGATTTTGAGGGGTTCTTGTCCTTCCTTCTTGAAGCGCTCAAGGACATTGTAGACGATGCGTTCGGCAACGCTCCGTTTCCCGTCGACCATGAGATAGTTAATGAGTTTGGTCACCTCGAGACTTCCGTAGACCGGGTCCGCGGTGATTTTGGTTCGTTTGTATTGATGGCGTGGCATAGATTCTTTTCAATTAATATTACGCTGCGGCAGGTTTGGCTTTTTGGAATTTGGCGCCGTACTTCGAGCGTGACGTTGTCCTGTTTGCGACTCCGGCGGTGTCGAATTTGCCGCGGACGATGTGATACTTGACTCCCGGCAAATCCTTGACGCGGCCTCCGCGGACAAGAACGATGGAATGCTCCGCGAGATTATGTCCCACACCCTGGATATAGGCGGTCACTTCCATTTTATTCGAAAGACGGACTCTGGCAACCTTCCGGAGGGCGGAATTCGGCTTTTTCGGCGTCATGGTACGGACGACCGTACAGACTCCACGCTTGAAGGAATTGTTTGTTTTCACATACTTCCTTTTCAATGAGTTGAAACTCATCTTCATGGCAATCGCGCGGGATTTTTTATTCCGCTTTTGTCTCTTCCGCTTTATCAGCTGGTTGATTGTGGGCATATTTGCTTAAAAACTTACTATAATACTTGTCGATCAATTCTTTATTGACCGGAATCAGTCTGCCTATTATAACATTTTCTTTCAGTCCCAGCAAGTAATCTACCTGGTTTTTGATTGCTGCGCTGCTCAAAACCGATGTCGTCTGTTCGAACGAAGCCGATGACAACCATGAATCGGTATAGATGGCCGCTTTCGTTATCCCGAGGATTGAGATCTTGCCTGTTGCCGGTTTGCCTCCCTGGGCCATAATCTTCTTGTTCTCTTCTTCGAAGCGGATCTTGGAAACGACCTCATCCTTGATGAAGGATGTGTCTCCCTCGTCTTCGATGGCGACCTTGTCGCTCATCTTGCGGATGATGACTTCGAAATGCTTGTCGTGGATTGGTATACCCTGGGATTCATAAACCTTCTGTACTTCACTCAGGAGATACAGCTGCGCTGCGCGGAGTCCCTTGATGATAAGGACATCGTTGACATCCAGGTATCCTTCCGAGAGGGCGGTTCCTTTGCTGATGAGATCGCCGTCCTTGACCTTGAGGTTCTGGTTCATGGGGACGGTGAATTCCTGTTCCTTGACATCGCCTTCCTCGGTGGAGGTTATCTTGATGTTATAAATCTCTTTCTCGGAATCTTCCTGTATCGTAATCTTTCCGTTTATTTCGCTTATCGGGGAGACCACCTTTGGTTTCCGGGTTTCGAACAATTCCTCGACACGCGGAAGTCCTTGGGTAACGTCCGAGATGACGATTCCTCCGAAGTGACGGACACGCATCGTCAGCTGGGTACCCGGTTCTCCAATAGACTGTGCCGCCATGACGCCGACAGGTACGCCGATCTCAACCAGCTTGCTGGTAGAGAGATCTACGCCGTAGCATTTCTGACAGACGCCGAACTTGGATTTGCAGTGAAGCGCTGAGCGGACCATCACCTTGGTTATCTTTGCTTTTTCGATAAGGTCGGTTGAGGCCTCGTCAATGATTTCTCCTGCCTTCACAATGACTTTTCCGTGTTCATCTACCGCATCATTGAGGAGGAATCTTCCCTTGATGCGGAGTCTGAACTTGTCACCGCGTTCATCCTTGACCGAAACGGTGAGTCCTTCGTGTGTTCCGCAGTCTTCCTCGCGTATGATCATGTCGTGGGCGACATCGACCAGGCGACGTGTGAGGTATCCTGCGTCTGCCGTCTTGAGGGCGGAATCGGTAAGACCTTTACGTGCGCCGCGGGCAGAGATGACATATTCGAAGATGGAAAGGCCCTCGCGGTAATTGGATTTGGTCGGGACCTCGATGATCTTTCCCATAGGATCGACGACCAATCCTTTCATTGCGGAAAGCTGTTTCAGCTGTTCCTTGGAAGCACGGGCTCCTCCCGACTTGATGATGATTTTGACCGGATTCTCCTCGTCAAGAGCGTCCCATGTTTTGTTCGCGAGGGTTTCCGTCGATTCAAGCCAGAGCTTGTTGGTGTAGCGGCGTTTTTCATCCAGTGTCAGGAATCCCTGATTATAATTTTTCTCGATTTTTTCCGCTTCCTTTTCGGTGTTGCGGATTGCCTCGTTTTTTTCCTCTATGATTTTGCAGTCGAAGATGGAGACGGAAAGTCCGCCGGCCACGGTCGATGCCCAGAAACCAATCTGCTTGAGGGAGTCGATGAGGGCACCTATCTTGTCGTTGTCATTGAAGAGCTTTGTCGCCTTGATGACGATATCCTTGATATCGCTGGCCTTGAGCTCCGCGTTGATGAACTGCAACTCTTCCGGGATGCGCTGGTTGAGAAGGACGCGTCCGGCCGTTGTCCGGATTACTTTGTCGCCCGTCTTGACCAGGATAGGCATGCGGAGGTTGAGTTTCTTCATCTCAAACAGGTTGACCGCTTCCTGTCCGGTCGCGAACGTCCTGAGTTCTTCATCCTTGAGGTTCTCGGCATTCTTGTCCATCGTCGTAAGGAAATAAATCCCGAGGGCCATTTCCTTGTTCGGAAGGACGATCGGCGTGCCGTCTGATGGTTTCAGAAGATTCTGGTGTGCCATCATTCTGCTCTTGACCTCTTCTATGGCATTCTTGGAAAGGGGAACGAAAACACCCATTGCATCTCCGTCGAAGTCTGCGTTATATCCCGAACAGACCGCAGGATGGAGTTTGATGACATATGAATCGGTCAGTACTGGATAGAATCCCAATATAGAAAGCTTGTGCAGGGTAGGCGCACGGTTGAGGAGGACCGGGTGGTCTTTGGTTATTTCCTCGAGTATGTCATAGATGACCGGATCGCGCTGTTCCAGGAAATTCTTTGCGCTTTTGATATTCGGTGCGAACCCGCGGACGATTATTTCATGCAAAAGATGAGGCTTGAAAAGTTCAAGCGCCATCTCCTTCGGGATACCGCATTGGTTAATCTTGAGTTCCGGACCGACCGCGATGGTGGAACGTCCGGAATAGTCGACGCGCTTTCCCAGGAGATTCTGGCGGAAGCGTCCCTGTTTACCGCGAAGGATGTCAGACAATGATTTCTGTACTTTCGATGCGACACCGGTTGTGCGGGAACGGCCGCGTGACTTTTGCAGATCAAGGAGCGAATCGACTGCTTCCTGGAGCATCCGCTTTTCATTGCGGAGGATGATTTCAGGAGCGCCAAGGTCAATAAGCTGCTTGAGACGGTTGTTGCGGTTGATGACGCGACGGTAAAAATCATTCAGATCGGATGTCGCGAATTTGCCTCCGGGAAGCTGTACGACCGGACGGAGATCAGGCGGGATGACAGGCAGGACTGTCATGACCATCCATAAAGGCTGGATATTTCCCTTTACGAATGACTCGATGATCCGCACCTTCTTGAGAAGCTTGTTGCGGCGTTCACCCTTTGCCTTTGACAGTTCCTGGAGAGATTCCTGGTATATCTTGTTGAAATCGGTCGAGGAAAGAAGTTCGTATACGACTTCCGATCCCATGCCGACATCCGCGAAATCAGAAAGTCCCTTTTCCCGCAGATACAGATAATCCTCTTCCTCCATCGTGTTATTGACTTTCAGGGCCTTTACGGTCTTGATGATGCGATCGAGGAATGCCGTCTTGGCCGCCTTGCCCTCGATGAATTTGTCGGACAGTATCCGGAAACGTTCGCGTTCTTTAAGATCGAGTTCCTGATAGGTAATCTCACGCTGTTCCTTGTTCGTTATTTTTTGGGCGATTTCCTTTTTTTGTGCGGCGAAATGCTCTTTCAAAGTTTTCTTTTCGGTGTCATATTCTTCGTCGAGTTTCTTTATCTCTTCCTTGCTCATCGCGTCCAGTGCCGCGACGGTTTTCTTCTGGCCTTCCTTTTCGACACCCTTCACGAGATAGAGTGCATAATAGATTATTTTTTCCAGGGCCTGGGGAGGGACATCCAGGACGACGCTGAGGGGCGAGGAGGAACCTTTGAAATACCAGATATGCGCGATAGGGGTGGCGAGCTTGATGTGACCCATCCGCTCACGGCGCACCGCCGATGTCGTAATCTCGACGCCGCAGCGATCGCAGATGATTCCCTTATAGCGGATGCGCTTGTATTTGCCGCAGTAACATTCGTAATCCTTGGTGGGTCCGAATATGCGTTCATCGAAAAGACCGTCTTTCTCGGCACGGAATGTCCGGTAGTTGATGGTTTCCGGTTTGGTTATTTCACCCTTTGACCATTTTAAGACGTCTTCCGGTGAGGCAAGACGAATGCGGAGTCCGCTAAAGTCAACGATGTTTGTTTCTTCCATACCGATTATTTAATGTAATCAATTGATAAACCGAGAGCGTTCAGCTCTTTGACGAGAACATGGAACGACTCCGGTACATTTGATTGCGGAATGTCCAGTCCCTTGATGATCGATTCGAATGCTTTTGTGCGGCCTCGTACGTCATCGCTCTTGATGGTAAGCATTTCCTGGAGGGTATAGGGAACGCGGTGTGATTCAAGCGCCCACACTTCCATTTCTCCGAAACGCTGTCCGCCCATCTGCGACTTGCCTCCAAGCGGTTGCTGAGAAACAAGGGAATACGGACCGACGGAACGCGCATGGAACTTGTCTTCCACCATGTGGATGAGTTTCATGATATAGCCTGTCCCGATAAGCACTTTTCGGTCAAACGCTTCTCCGCTTTGGCCGTCGTAAAGGGTGAATTTGCCGTCAAGGGGAAGACCCTGTTTCTTGAGTTCGCTGATCATGAAATCTTCCTCTATCTTCTCAAAGACCGGCGTCACGATATTCCAGTTATGATACTTCGCGATGAATCCGAGCATGGTTTCGAAAAGCTGCCCGAGGTTCATTCTCGAGAGGATGGAAAGAGGGGAGATGATGACGTCGACGGGTGTGCCGTCTGCCAGGTGCGGCATGTCCCATTCGGGAAGGATGCGCGAGATGACTCCCTTGTTTCCGTGGCGGCCGGCCAGCTTGTCTCCGATGGTGATCTTGCGGAGCTGGGCGGTGTTGACGATGATGCGTTTGATGATGCTTGGTTCGAGTTCGTTCGGATCCTTTTTGCCGTCGATGATCTCGACGTTCACGATGGTGCCGCGCTTGCCGTACGGCATGCGGAGCGACGTGTCTTTGACATCTTTTGCTTTTTCTCCGAATATAGCGCGAAGAAGCCGTTCCTCGGCGGTGAGTTCTTTCTCGCCTTTGGGCGCGACTTTTCCGACCAGGATATCACCGCTTTTTATCTCGGTACCGACGAGGACAAGTCCTTCTTTGTCAAGATTCTGGAGGACTTCTTCGCGGACGTTCGGAATATCACGTGTCAATTCTTCAGGACCAAGTTTCGTGTCGACGAGGTCGGCCACGAACTCTTCGCTTGAAAGAGAAGTGAGGATATCGTCTTTGACAAGGCGTTCCGAGAGAACGAAACCGTCTTCATAGCCGAGTCCGTTGAACGATGTATAGGCAACGACCAGGTTCTGGCCAAGCGCCAGTTTGCCGTTTTCCGTTGCCGGTCCATCGATGAGGACCGTGCCTTTTTTGACTTTTTGATTCAATTCCACGCGGGGACGCTGATCAAAGACAACGTCTTTATTGGTTCTGACATAGCGTTCGAGTTCATATTCATATGTTTTTCCGCTTTTGCCTTTGAGTTCGACCTTTTGGGCGTCGACATATTCGATGACGCCGTCTTCCTCAGCGTGAACGGTACGGCCAAGCGAGGATGCAATCTTTTCTTCTGATCCCGTGCCGACCAGGGGGGCGCTTGGCTTCAGAAGGGGGACTGCCTGACATTGCATGTGCGTACCCATGAGCGCACGGCTTGCATCATCGTTCTGGAGGAATGGAATGAGCGATGCCGCGACTCCAACGACCTGGCGGGGCGAGATGTCGATGAGATCAACCTTTTCTGCCGGTATCTCGATGATGTCGCCTTTGTGGCGGGCAACCACATTCGTGTTGGAGATATACCCGTGTTCGTCGTGGTCGATGTTGGCTGAGGTGATGTAGAACTTTTCTTCATCATCGGCCTGATAGAACGTAATGTCGTTTGTTATGCGTGCTTTTGTTTTTCCGCCGACGGTTTCCTTTACCACTGTCCGATAGGGTGTCTCGAGGAATCCGTACTTATTGATGCGCGAATACATTGCCATATAGGTGACGACGCCGATGTTCGGTCCCTCGGGCGATCTGATCGGGCAGATTCTTCCGTATTGGGAAGAGGAAATGTCGCGGATAGAGAAGGAAGCGCGTTCTTTTTCTATTCCTCCCGGTCCGCCGACTGTTATTCTGCGCAGATTGTCCAGCTCGGACAACGGATTGGTCTGGTCAACGATGGTTGAAAGCTGGCTCGTCCGATAGAAGGAGTTGATGGCCATGATTATCGGTTTTGAGTTGATTATCTGGGAAGGGGTCGGGAAGCTGTCTGAAGGGACCAAGCTCATGCGTTCCTTGATTTCTTTTTCCGTCCTAACCATCCCGACGCGAAGACCATAGGTTCCGATGAGTTCTCCAACCGCCTTGATGCGGCGGTTGCCGAGATGATCGATATCGTCGAACGTTCCCCGGCCTGCGGTTAGGTTGACCAGGTATTTGAGTGTCGCGATGATGTCTTCCTTAGAAAGGACATGGGTTTCTTTGGTGATTTCCTTGTGCAATCCGAGCTTCTTGTTTACCTTGTACCGTCCGACGTCTGCTAGCGTGTACCTGCGGTGATTGAAGAAAAGGCTGTTTAAGGTCTCGATGGCGTTATCAAGCACCAGGGGTTCACCCGGTTTGATTTTGCGGTAGAGCTCGAGGATGGCCTCTTCCTTATTTTTGGTCCTGTCTTTCTTGAATGTGGGGAGGATGTATTTGTCGATGAGTGTTTTATCTACGTCTGAGAATTCCGAAAGAAGCTGGTTGTTGTTCTCTCCTTCGAAGATGCGTAGGAATGCGGATGCAAGGAACTTGCGCTTCTTGTTGATTTTGCCTTCGATGATTCCGTTTTTATTGATGGTGAAATCAAGCCATGATCCGATATACGGGCGGATCTCGGCATTATAGAGAGTCAATCCTGTTGCTTTGTCGATCTCGGCCGTGAAATACACGCCCGGTGAACGCACAATCTGGTTGATGACGCCGCGCTCGATGCCGTTGATGATGAATGTTCCGCGATCCGTCATCTTAGGGAGATTGAAAAAATAGACATCCTGTTTTTTTTCGGTGCCAGTTTTTTTGTTTACCAGCCTGACTTTGACGTAGACAGGGAAGTCGTAGGTAAGTTTTTTCTTGAAACAAAGGTCGATGGTATAGCGGGGCTTGTCGAAGTAGAGATCCTCGAAGTATAACGTGAATTTTTTGCCTGTGTAGTCTTCGATGGGGAAGAATTCTTCCAGCGTTGCCCTTACTTCTACATCCAGGAACTTTTTCCAGCTGTCTCGTTGAATTTCTATGAAGTCCAGTTTGTTGAGGTTTTCTTCTTCTTTACCGAGGAAAATTGATGACGAAGGTTGAGTGGAACGGGGTCTGGAAATGCTCATCGATGGATTAGAGGATTGGTAATTTTTTTAAGGTAACAGAAAAAAGCTCCCTTATCCAAAAGGGAGGTTGGTTAAAATCTTCTAAAATATACAACACATCCTGTGAAAAGTCAAGCGCGATTTGTGGCGGCCCGTATTTTGTCGATTAATACACCCAGGCCGTCAAACGGGGTGGGTGAGGCGTTTTCTGATTTCTTTGATGTTTTTTGCTTCCGGGAGAGCTCGCCCAGAACCTTTTCGAGATTATGATCGATGTTTTCGGAGAAATTTACCGATTTGAGAAGCATGGAGCGTCCTTGCTTCGTTCCGAAAAGGTACGCGGCCACAGCGGCGACCGACATTCCCGCCGCAAAACCCACCCAAAAGTTGCCGGTGCGGACATTATCTTGATTTCTCATTTTTTTTGCCTCCAAAAAGCTCAAAAACCTTCAAGATAGCCTTGAATCCGTTCAGGAATCCCGCAACCTCGCCGAACCCGTGTTCCAGTCCAAGTCCGATGGATTCAAAACCGGAAATGATCTTGTTGACGTTGAAGAGCGTTTTTTGCAGCTCCTTGAGCACGATAATAAGCTGGATGCCGATGATAACGGAGAAAACAGTTGTCGTGCCAAGAGTGATAATGAGAAGCAGTTGTGTGGTATCCATGGTAAAACGTTAATTTATAATACTGACGAGTGTTTTTTTGCCCAGAATTGGTTGGCCAGGAAAAGCGTGTCGAATGTCCCTGCGTCGAGCCAGTATCCGTTCAACTCTGCCCATGAGAGCTTTCCCTCCTTAATATAGAAATTGTTGACTTCCGTTATCTCGAGTTCTCCGCGGTCTGATGGCTTGCACTGGCGGATGAACGAGAAAACCTTGCGGTCGTATATGTAGACACCCGTCACTGCATAGGAAGAGGGGGGGTTGGCGGGTTTTTCAAGTATTTCCACAATCTTTGACGGGTCCTTTGCATCAAATCTTGGAACGCCGAATCGTTTCGGGTCAGGGACCTCTTTGAGAAAAACGACGCTTCCATCGGTAAAAGACGATACCGGTTTGGATATGTCGGCGTCCGTTGCGTTGTCTCCCAATATGACGCAGATGGAATCGTTGTCCGCGAATTTTTCGGCCAGAAGCAGCGCATCGGCAATTCCTCCGTCCGGTTTTGCCTGGTATGCGTATTCGAGATGGGTAATGCCGAAGTCCTTTCCGTTTTGGAGCACCGGGATGAAATGACCCGAGTGGGGACCCGATACGACGACCAGAATCTCCGTTATGCCTGCTTGGACGAGCGTCTGTATGGGATAGTAGATCATCGGTTTGTCGTAGATGGGAAGCAGATGTTTGTTTGTGGCGTATGTCAAGGGGCGCAGACGCGTCCCCAAACCGCCAGCTAATATGACGCCTTTCATGATTAGTAACTGAGGATAATTTGTAAAAGGAAGATAACCGTGAAACCGATGAGTACGTATTCTACAATATTTTTCAGATGGAGATTACGGATCTTGGCATGATGATAGACCCCCCAAAGAATATAGAAAATCGCGAACATGAGGAGAACGACAAAGGTGTAGAACCGGTACCCCTGGAGCAGCTTCAGGAACATGAGGAACATAACGCCGCTCGAGAACAGGATGAGATAGTCGAACGAGTGGCGTTTCAGCTCCTTGGCCGTATGGGTGAAAAAATCATGCATAGGTGTTACAGAATTGCCCCCTTCCTAAGGATAAAGAGAATGCCGACCATGACAAATGCCAGGAACATGAAGTGTGCAAGGTTCTTACCGTTGATGCGGACCACATTCATCTTTGCCGCGAGATAGAAATCGAGAAGCAGGAGGCCGCTGAAAAGGGCTATGAACAGATATGTCGTGTCCAGTGTCACGAAAAAGAGATTGATCTTGCCTCCCGCTGCCTTTTCCTTTCCGAGGACGGCCGGGACATCATGACCTGCCGGAAGCGACGCCTTCGCGTCGAGTGTTTTCACCGCTTGCGGGGGAGGAGTCTGCGCCTGGACGATGTTCGTGCGGATGGGCGTACCGAACATCTGCACCACAAGGGTTGTTTCTTCACCGTTCAGTATGCCGTTGACGATCGCAAACCCGACCTCGGTATATTCTTTTTTCACGATATTGTCCCGGTGGGTAGGGGAGTTCATCCACGCGTCAACCACCCCTTGGGAGAACAAAAAATTCTTGGCCAGATTCTCGCCCGCATATTCGTATTGATACCCCGCTCCGATGATGAAGTCCCAGGGAGTCGCGCCGTCGGGGCTGTAGTGAGACCAATATCCTTTTGCGAACATGTCATCGGCTTTTTTTCGTGCCGCCTCGGACAGCTTTTCGTTATACGTCAGGGACGACAGGCCAATCTTGGACCGTTCTTTGTTGGTCAGCTCGACCAGCTTGGGGACCGAGATGTCCGTGGCGAACCCAAGGATGTTATTGGCGTAGCTTTTTGCATGTTTGACCGTCACGACAAGAAGAAGAGCGAATATGAGATAGTATGTGAGGAAATCCAGATGAAGAGCCTTGGCCTTGAAGTTGTTCGTTTCACCCGGGGTGAAGAAATGGCGGAAAAAATCAGCGATTGTATTCATACAAATTAAGAGCACAAATGCTCTTTTTCTAACTATACACTATTTCACCATTTTTTTCTTCAAGAGTCAAACACGCAGTCCACTCTTTGGTCAAAGGACAGACAGAGAGCGTTTTAGTTTGATCAAAAACGACCAGAAGCCAAGCGACGAATATGAAACGGAAAGGAGGGCGAGCTGCCTGCATGGAGAGTCTCTGGTTTCTGCCGGTGAAGCTATGCTTGTCGTGCTTCCGAGGACGGTTCCGGTCGGGAAAGGCTGATAAGATGCGGTGACGGGTTGTTGGCCGGGCGCCCGGGCAACCATGAGGCGGGGCGGTGTGGCGATAAGGGAGATGGTGGGGAGGCGTGTCGGACGAACGGGTGATGATGAGGGTTCCGCACAGGATCCGTTGGCCGCGTTTTTGGTCGGCGACCCCAAACACATATCGGCCTCCCCGAAGAGTATCCGATGAAAGGATTTGTTCAGACGGGCGGGACCGAATTCAACCGCATCCACCTCTTTTTTATCGGCATCCAGCAGCCGTACGACATCACCGTCATTATTGAACATCGATGTTGTCATTTCAACGGCTGCGTATTCCTGAGGACCGATGGTTATCTCTATTTTTTTGGGCGCTGACCCCGCCAGCTCAGCATCGTCCACATACCAACCGCCCAGATCAACGGCAAAATCATTCCCGTTGTATAACTCAACCCATTCCGGTTCGCCCGTTTCCGGATACGGCATGATTTCCGATATGTATATATTTGAAAACGACGACGGTTGGATAATTGGAAGCGGTGTCGATACGGGCGTCAAGCCCGGGGATGGGAATAGGGTTGGGACAGGGGACGGGGACGGTGTCGGATCGGCAAGGCAAGACAGGCCGTTTTCATTAAAGTATCCAAGCGACGCTTCGGATGTCGCCCAATCCTGCCCGTCAGGCATGCGGGAGAATGTCTTGCCCATTCCGGGAATGCTCTTATATGTATATATATCAACAAGCATTGCGCTCGCGGACGTCGGCGGCGCTTCTGAGGAGAAGAGGCGGACGGAGTCGGGTGATGATTTGTTGAGATTGAGGCTTCCCTCAACAACATAACACCTGTTTGGCGGAAGGATCATGTCTCCGAGCGTGATATAGGTCGTTCCTCCGTTATCGTCGAGATACCAGCCGGTTATATCGGCTTCGGAGGATGCGGTATTGTAGAGTTCTACCGCCTGGGGAATGCAGTTGACACAGGCCTCGTTTATCACGACAGCGGCGCGGGCCACAGGCACGAAAACGGCAATCGCGATGATCAACAGGAACATGGAGCCAAACAGCATTCTCACATAACGACAGTAACGGAGCGGGAGGAAAAAAGCAACGGACTATAAACCACAAATCACTTGAATGTGGCGGAGGAACAAATAGTCCCGTAATGGGAGCTGAATTTGATGTCGGGTCCGTAAATCGGATCATGCATGATGTAGTCGTTTCCGTCTTTCCGGGTAAGGACGACAAAGTGGTTGCCTCCGCTCGCACAGTTATTGATGAGCACGCCCACGATGACATAATTTCCGGCTTGCAGTTCTTCGTCGATATTGGAAACGGAGACCATCCGTTTACCTGCGACGCCCGGCCATGGGTAGTTCATCCATGCGGTATTTGCCCAGAACCGTGAAGGATCCGAGGCGATGTCCGCCGGTGTCACGTTCTGCCCCAGTCTCTTTGCGACCATTGATATGGATGTCAGGAGACAGCCGACCCGAAGGATTGACTCGGAGGAAAAACCTATCGCCTGATTCGCCCAGCGCGCATCACGCTGCGAATAATATGCTCCGTCCGATCCCGATCCGAATGCATTTGCCGCAATGACGGAATCTCCGCCTGATGTTTGCACGAAGCGTCGGAAGGAGCCGAGCTGTGCCTGTGCCTGGCTCAGCAGGTTCTGGTACACGGACTCATCGTTCTGGGTATCGACAAGAAGTTTCTGCTTCTGCACTTGCTGGTTTCGGAGCGCGACTTTCTGCCCGTTGAGCCGGTCGCTCAAAGCGGCAAGTTCCGCTTTTTTGGTTTCCCTCATTTTTTTCTGCTCTTCGTAGTTGGATTTTTGTTCTTGCGCCTGGACGAGGCGTTTTTTGATGTTTTCCTGTTTCGTTTTTTGGTATTTGATCATGCGGAGGACTTCTTCCGCGTCGTTTGCGTCAAGGATGATATTGAAAAGGGATACCTCGCGGTTTTTGTAACTGACGGAGACCTGTTGGATGAAGTCTTTCGATGTCGTCGTCAGGTACGAATCAAGATTATCAATCCGTCCTGATATGCGCTCAATTTCCTTCTGGGTCTCGGTAATTTTTTGCTCGGTTTCACGGATTTTAAGACCGGTGAGGTAGATTTCCGCATCGGCGGCCTGGATCTGGGAGGAGAGCGTATTTTTTTGCTGCCGGATTTCCGTCAACTTTTGCTCGTATTCGCGAATTTTTTGTTCCACTTCCGAATTCCCGCTTGACGAGGACGAAGATTCCTGCGAATGAATTGCCAGGGCGATGCTGCCGAAAAGGACGAAAACAAGCACGGCCGTGATAAAAGAACGTTTATTCATCTGTGTATTATTATACCCCACCCGAGTCTCATCGTATGTATTTTTGGGTTGCGAGATAGGTTGCGATGATGGTTATGGAGAGACCGAAAAGGGCGGTAAAGCCGAACATGACCAATCCAATCTCGACATTGAGAGGCCAGACGGGCAGGGAATAGGTATATATCGAGACGGCAAGCTTCGACATGCCCCCGAAATACCCTCCCAAGGCCGTCTGCAGATAATACAGGATGCCGGTGAAGAGACCGAACACAACCCCGGCAGTCGTGAATCCGAAAAACAGGGCTTCCTTGAGAAACGGTTTTCTCACATAGCCGCCGCTTGCTCCCAGGAGTCTCTGGAGTTCTATTTCATCTTTTTTGAGCGCGACCTTGAAGTGTGTTATCGTCATGAGGATGACCGTCGTGGAAAGGACCAGGAAGGCAAAGAAAATGAGGGCGCTTTTGCGTACCGCAGACGTAAGGGCCAACAAGCGGTCGACGATGTTTTTCTGGTATGTCACCTCGTCTTTGCCGGTCTGCCGGTTCAGGAAATCGGATATCTCGGGAAGATAGGCGGGTTTGAGCGCGAAGACCTCGAGCGATGCCGGGAGGATGTCCGGCGATATCATTTCCATGAGAAGCGGATCCTTCTTGTTGAGATTCCGGTAGATGGAATATGCGTCATTCTTGGACACATATGTAACGGAGGAGACTTTGCCGGAGCTTTCGAGCTCGCGCTTTACCTGCAGGATGTCCTGCTCGGAGGTCGTCGTCTGGAAATATATGGTTACCTGGGGCCGTGACTCCACATATCCGAGCAGTCCGTACAGGAAGCTCATGAGGAAAAAAATAGCAAGCGCCAGGAACAGCGTAAGGAAGAGCGACAGAAATGTCGCAAGGGATTGATAGGGAGTTCTGCGGATGGTGGTGAAAAGATTGTTCATATGTCATACCCCCCTTTCCGGGAATCCTTGACAAGACGGCCGTCCTTGAGGACAAGGACGCGCTTTTTGAGGCTGTTGACGATGTCGCTGTTGTGCGTCGCGATGACGAATGTTTTCTTGCCCTCAAGCTTCTTGAATATCTTCATGATGTCCCATGTCGTTTTCGGGTCCAGGTTCCCGGTCGGTTCATCGGCGAGGATTATCTTGCGGTCTCCGCAAACTGCCCGTGCAATCGCCACCCGCTGGAGTTCTCCCGCAGAGAGTTGTACGGGAAAAACCTTTTCCTTGTGTTTCAGGCCGACCAGGTCGAGGACCTCTCGCACTTTTTTCTTGATTTCATCCCTCGGTGTTCCGAGAACCTGAAGGCTTACGGCGACATTCTCGAATACGTTTTGTTCGGGGAGGACCTTGAAATCCTGGAATACGACCCCTATCGAGCGACGGAGTTTTTCTACGGAACGGAAGGAGCGGGAAGCGATATCCATGTCATTTACCGTTATCGTGCCCTCGGTCGGGATCATGTCCCTCATGATGAGTTTGAGAATGGTTGTTTTGCCGGCTCCCGATGTCCCGACGAGGAATACAAACTCATTATCCTCTATTTCAAAGGAGACATCGGTGAGTGCCGCATTTCCCAAGGGGAATGTTTTGCTTACGTTGGAAAACGAAATCATATTAGAGTAGCTCTACTAATCCCACGTCCATGAGCCATCCTGCTTTCTGGGCGTTGAACGTTTCTCCGTGAACGCGCACTTTTTTGCCTATATAGAGCGAAAGATCGACCGTCGAGGACGTGAGGTACACATTCTGGGATACGCCGCCCGGCCGTTCAAGATGGAAGCTTCCTTCCCCGTCAATGCCGCCTTCGCGCAGTATTCCCTCGGAACTGTCCTTGAATGTCTTTTTGTCGGATACTCCCGCGGTTTTGCCGTCGTTTTTTATGACTACACCGCCTGTCTTGACGTTGCCCGGCTTTATTTTCGAAAGGCCGAATCCCGCGCCGATTCCCAGCACGACGACTCCGACGAGGAGACCGAGAAACAGGGGAGCAGGGACTCCTGCGGTGGTTTTTTCATCATCTATCTGATGAATCATCTGGCCGGTGTGTTTCATATGCAATCAGCATATCACTTCGGGCAAAAAATGACAAGATTATTTTGATTTTTGTTTGAGGAAGTTCTCGATAAATATGTCGAGGTCGCCGTCTAGCACCTTCTCGGCGTTATGTTCTTCATGATCCGTCCTGAGGTCCTTGACGAGCTTGTAGGGATGGAGGACATAGGAGCGAATCTGATGTCCCCAAGAAGCCATTTTATCCTTTTTGAAACCCTCGACAGCCTTGCTGTGACGCTCTTCCTCTATTTGCCAGAGCTTCGACCGCAGGATCTTGAGGGCGCTTTCGCGATTCTGGCCCTGGGACCGTTCCGTCTGGCAGGAGACGATGATGCCTGAGGGTATATGGGTCAGGCGGACCGCGGTCGATACTTTATTCACGTTCTGGCCCCCTTTCCCTCCGCTCCGATAGAAATTCCAGTCAAGGTCTTCTTCCCGTATTTCCACCGCATGGTCTTCGACGATAGGAAGCACTTCAACGAGGGCAAAGGAAGTTTGGCGTAATTTATCCGCATTGAAGGGCGATTGGCGGACAAGCCGGTGGACGCCTGCCTCTGCCTTGAGATACCCATACGCGAACATGCCCGAGACATTCATGGTCACGCTCTTGATTCCTGCTTCCTCGCCGTTTATCCGGTCGATTTCCTCATATTTCCACCCCTTGATTTCGCAATACCGGGTATACATCCGGTAGAGCATACCGGCCCAATCCATGGCCTCGGTTCCTCCCTGTCCGGAATGGATGGAAAAAACAGCATCGCCGCGGTCATACGGTCCCGAAAGAAAAAGGACAAGCTCGTATTTGGCGATGAGCTTTGCCGCCTCGTCATATTCCTTTTCCTCGTACAGAAGCTGCATCATCTCGAGCTCGTCAATCTCTTTTTTCAGGACGGATATCGTTTTCAGTATCTCACCCGCTTTCTTGGCGTCCTGCCAGAACGATGTTTCGTACGTTTGCTTTTCCAGGTCGGCCAACTCTGTTTTCTTGCGGGGGATGTCGGCTCTTTCCAGGATATTGGTCAGTTTGCGTTGAAGCTCTTCGGATGCATCAGCCATAGGAATCAATTATATCATTTTGGAGGAAGCGGGCAAGTGAAACCTGCGTTACTTGAAATCCTGGCCTATGACGATGACCATATCCGCCGACTCCTTGGCGTCAAGCTCCGAGAAAATAGGCGAAGGAACGTAGTCCTTGAGATCTTCCGCTATATATCCCTTGAGGCCCTCTTTTTCCTTTTTTATTTGGATTTCCGTGGTCTTGTAATCGAAATTATCCGCGTTGCCGGTAAGGATATCGACGTATTTCTTTTCTTTCAGGACATCCTTGACAACAGATGCCTTTCCTTTTGTCCCGGAGCCGTTGAGCACCTTTATCTTGACATCTTCGCGATTCATGGCGGGGGTCGGCGTCGGCGTCGGCGGAACGGCAGTGGGAACTGCGGTTGGTTTCGCCAAACGCGCCGTCAAAGAACCGATGTTGAGAGGTGACCGGGACAGAAGGTTGAATAGGATAAAGGAGATGACAAACGAAAGAATGAAAAGTATGTATTCCTTACGGAAGGCAGGGAGGACGAATGGCTTGCGATCGGACGTCCTCCTTGTCGCCGCTTGTGTGAAGCGCTTGCTCAGGGGGGAAAACGTCTTGTTCTCTACCGAGAAGATGAATGCTCCGAAGCATACATCGAAAGACAGGAGGGGGAACGGTTGTTTTCCTTGCGGGATCAGCATCTTGAGGTACTCCTGATAGAACTGCGGGATGATGCGTTTGAGGGGATTGGTCCACATGCCGACATCCTTGGTGAACGTATCCTGTCGCACGGTATCCGAGGCGATTCCGGATAGGATAAGGCGGTTTACTTTTTTATTTTTTTTCTCCAATTCCTCGGATTTTGCTTTCAGAATCTGTTCCGCGGATTTCGTTTTTGTGATTTTTTCGCTCAGAGGTTGACCCTCGACCAATCCATACGAATCGTATTGATAAGCCAGAACAGTATCCTTGTCATAGACTCCGTAGAGGATATTTTCCACTTTTCCGGTGCGGAGTGTTTTTTCGAACAGCTTAAAATACGCGAGCGAATCGGGGATAATAGTCACGAGTTCAAGGTCCAGCAGATGGAGCGTATCGGCATATGCACGCGCTATATCATCTTCCAAGGTAAAGAGGCTGACGTATTTCTGCTTGTCTCCCTCGATGAAAAAATAATCGAAGGTGAGCGTGTCTAACTGTGAAGTGATGCTGCTTTTCGCCTTGTCTTTCACAAAGGAGAGAATAGCGGTCGAGGTAATGTCAGACGGAACCTCCGTGCGGGTGAATCCGAATGACTCCTGGGGGACGATGAGATATACCTGTTTTTCTTTGGCCGTGGCCGAGGGAGGGATGTTGCTTATGACCTCCTTGATGGCCGAGGCGAGGACATCCATATTCGCCACGCGCGCGTTTTTGAGAAAGGGGGTCTGGAATTTTTTCTCGAACTGCTCGATGCTGTATTGTCCGAGCAGGGATTTTTTTACGGCGAACAGTTTGATTGTGTTGTTGGCGACAGATAGGTAGAGCATCCTATTTATTATAATAGATTCGATTAAGAAAAAAAACAAGGGCTTTTGGTACAATAAGGCCACATGGAAGGAATCGTTGAGGAAATAAAAAGAAAGGTCGATATCGTCGAATACATCGGTTCATTCGTGACCCTGAAGAAGGCAGGTCGGAATTTTAAGGGGGTCTGTCCCTTCCACCAAGAAAAAACACCCTCTTTTGTCGTGTCGCCGGAACGCCAGATATGGCACTGCTTCGGTTCGTGCGGCGATGGCGGGGATGTCATCAAATTCCTCATGAAGTGGGAAAATCTTACGTTCATGGAGGCCATCCGTGAATTCGCGCAGAAACTCCATATCGAGCTGAAGGACATGCGTCAGGACGATCAGGCGGTGCAAAAAAAGGACAGGCTTGTTTCGGCGAACCGGATGGCGGCTGATTTTTATCACCACATCCTTCTCAAGACGGAGTTCGGCGAAACAGCCCGCTCATATCTTGCGGGACGCGGGATACGGCCGGCGATTGTCGAGACGTTTGAGCTGGGATACGCTCCTTCCTCGTGGGACTCCCTCAGGAGATACCTCAACGGCAAGAAATTCAATGATGCGGAGCTTGCGGAGTGCGGTCTTCTTATCAGGAGCGACAAGGGAAGCTATTACGACCGGTTCCGGGGGAGGCTCATTTTTCCGCTCAAGGATGCGCGCGGCGTCATCATCGGCTTTTCGGGTCGCATCCTTTCTTCGGGCGTCAAGGAGGCAAAGTACGTGAATACCCCGGAGACGCCGCTGTACCGGAAACGCGAAACCCTCTTCGGGCTGCATTTGGTGAAGGAGGGCATCAAGAAACATAATGCGGTCATCGTGACCGAGGGCGAGTTCGACATGATTACCCCCTATCAGGCAGGCGTGGATAACATCGTGGCAATCAAAGGAGCCGCTCTGACCCGGGAGCAGCTCTACCTCATGAAAAGATACACGAAGCGCGTTTACCTGGCGCTGGACGCGGATGCGGCAGGAGAGGAAGCCATGAAACGGGGCATCGAAGAAGCCGAGAAAATGGATTTTGAACTCGGCGTCATTCAGTTCACTTTAGGCAAGGACCCGGACGAGGCCCTGAAGACGGACCCCGTCGCATTCAAAAAAGCGGTCGAATCGCCTGTCCCCATCTACGATTTTCTGATAGATGCGTTTATGCGGAAGTACCCGGGGAGCGATGCCTTCAGTAAGAAAGGCATCGCGGAAGGGTTGGCTCCTTTCTTTGGTTATATCTCCAATCCCATCGTCCGATCGCACTATGTCAAGAAGCTGTCGGCGCTCCTTGGTGTTTCCGAGGGAAGCGTAGAACACCTGTTACGGAGCAAGGTTTTTATTCCCCGTGAGGAGCGGGTCCATCTGGGTGCGGGGAAACAAGTCGAGATGAAGCGGGAGGAAATCGTGCAAAAGCAGTTCATGAGCCTTCTTTTGCAGTCGGAAGAGCGGTTCAAGATTGTAAATACGGTCGGGGACGTGCTCATCGCCGAGGACTTTCCCTTCCCGGCATACGGGAAGATATTCATGGCGCTCAAGAAGGTTTCCCAAGAGGGAGGCCGATTCGATGTAAATAGTTTTAGCGCTTCGCTTCCCGAAGAGCTTCGGTCCGTATGCGATGAACTATATCTGTACGGGTCGACCGATATGGTTTCTGACGTGCGGAATCTGACCCGTTTGGGATACGAGATTCGTGCGAATTCGCTCAAGAAACAAATCGCCGTCATCCTGAAACAGGAGGATTCCGCCGCTTCCGAGCTTCAGTTGACCACCCTCAACAACTCATTAAAAGAGGTGGAAAAACGTGCGGTGAAGGTATAAAATACCAATATGACGAAACAGAAGTTCCCCAAGTCCTTTAAAGATTTATTGCAGCAGGGAGAGGATGACGGATTTGTCGTGCAGGACGACATTTTTTTGGTATGCGCGGAACCCGAAAAGCACATAGAGGAAATCGATGAGTTTTTCGACCTCGCCCTGAAAAAGGGTGTCGACATCTATGAAACCATCTCGACCCGCGAGGAAGAAGAAGTCCATAAATCAACGGAAGAAGTGGAGCGGGAGCTCGAACAGCTCATAAGCGTCAAGCACGGCGAGTCGCTCGACCCCATCAAAAAGTATCTGAAGGAAATCGGCAAGACGCCGCTTCTTGTTTTCGAAGACGAAATCAAGCTTGCACAACAGTATGAAAAGGGAAGCGACAAAGCAAAGGAAAAACTCATAAAAGCCAATCTCCGTCTTGTAGTCTCCATTGCCAAGAAGTACCTGGGGCGCCGTCTGTCATTTTTGGATCTCATCCAGGAAGGAAACAAGGGACTCATCCGGGGCGTGGAAAAATATAATTGGAGACGCGGATACAAATTTTCGACGTATGCAACGTGGTGGATCAGGCAGGCAATAACGCGCGCAATCGCCGACCAGTCCCGCACCATCCGCATCCCGGTACACATGGTCGACCAGATCAACCGGTTCTACAAGACGCAGCGCAAATTGACCCAGAAGCTCGGGCGCGAACCGTTGGTCAAGGAAACAGCCAAGGAGATGCAGATGTCCGTTGACGAGGTAGAAAATCTCATGAAAATCTCGCAGCAGCCCAAGTCGCTCTCGACGCCCGTCGGTGACGACAAGGAGGCGACCCTCGAGCAGTTTGTCAGCGATCAGGCCCAGCCCACGCTCTATGACAAGGTTTCGCGCGAGCTTCTCAAGGAAGCGCTCAACAAAGTGTTGGAGACGCTTTCTCCCCGCGAGAAAAAAGTCCTCATCATGCGTTTCGGTTTGGATGACGGGAAACCGAAGACGCTGGAGGAAGTCGGCAAGGAATTCAAGGTCACCCGCGAGCGGATCCGCCAGATAGAAGCAAAAGCCATTCGGAAGCTCAAACATCCGACGCGCGCGCGCAAACTCAAGGATTTCCTGGAGTGATTCCTTCCGTCTTTGTGAAAGACAACTTTGTTAAAATCTTCTTTTTACAACAATCCAATATTGTGTAATTGTGGACTATATTCTCTTGCATTCCTTTTGCGGTCGGAGTAGGTTAGATATATCTATGCAGTGCCGTTTTTTATTCAAATTATTGGGACAACGCATAAGACAGGAACGGAAAAAGAGAGGATTGTCGCAGGAGGAATTCTCCGGCAGGTCTCATTTGGACCGGACATATCTTGCCCGTATAGAAACCGGCAAGGCGAATCCCTCCATGAGGGTGCTTTTCAGGATTTCCAAGATCATCAAGATTGAATTGTGCGAGTTGGTGCCCCGTACCAGGACTTGCGAATCGCCCAAAGAAGTGATACCTTTAAGACATGAAGGAGAAGACATCGCCGACCCAAAGAGCGCTTAATCTATGGGCTCTGATTCTCATATTCTGGAGTTTCTATCGGGCATATTTCAGGACGGATCTTCCTATTTGGGTGGATGAATTCTTGGTTAAGCCGATTGTATTTATCTTGCCCGTGTTTTTTTTCATCCGCCGTGTGGAAAAAAAACCATTCTTCGCATCTCTCGATTTGCATAGGAAAAATCTCCTTCCGGATCTGGTGCTTGGCATAGGAATAGGCCTTCTGTTCTTTTTCAGCGGTCAGGCCGGGACTATATTGAGGCAAGGACTCAAGGCATTTTCCGGAGCGTTCCACTTGGGAGCGGCCCAGATTGTTTTCCTGACGCTCATCTCCTTGGCGACAGCCATATCCGAAGAAATTCTATCACGGGGTTTCATCCTGAAAAGATTGTACGCCGACTCCAAAAACATATGGCAGGCGGTCTTTCTGTCAAGCATCCTGTTTTTTTTCCTTCACGTGCCGATGCTCTTTACCAATGACAAACTGTCCGGATTCATGCTGCTTCGTCTGATGACGACAGACCTGATATTGAGTTTTGTCGTGTCTATTCTTTATTTCGAACGCAAGACCCTCCTCGTCCCCATCATAATCCATGCTATTTACAATCTTTCGTTTGCACTTCTTTTCTGATACGTTACGGTAGTATGCGGAACATCGGCTCTCCATTTACATCGACGGTTTTCAGTGTTTCCGATACCGGTTGATACTTCGCTCCCTTGAAATCGTCCACAGAACCGATGATGGCCGTCTTGGGCCGTTTGGTCGCGGGATCGGGGAATTCAAAGATGAATTTGTCGAACCGGTCCACCTGACCGAACCCGTATTGGTCCGTCTTGGAAAGCGAAGCCTGTTTCTGGTACGTGGCGGGATCGTATTTGAGATAAAACAGCATGAAGATATATGGCTGGCCGATGCTTTTACTGACATAGAACGTGT
>Ga0172369_10001802_pt1 | contig 30472 bp, 33 predicted proteins | sample LakKiv25m_FD_114539 | JGI IMG/M metagenome (GOLD analysis project Ga0172369, IMG submission 114539) | Freshwater microbial communities from Kabuno Bay, South-Kivu, Congo - kab_022012_11.25m | ecosystem: Environmental > Aquatic > Freshwater > Lake | place: Democratic Republic of the Congo... | reverse complement strand
TACCATTGAGCTATAGACCCTATATAGTTAGCACTGCTAACAACTCATTTTAATACAAACTTTGTTTGCTGCTCCCTGCCTGCCGGCAGGCAGGTACCATTGAGCTATAGACCCAGTCTAATTCTTTTTAAAAATTCTTTTCCAACGCCACTTTTTAAATATTTCTCCCTCTTTCTAGCCTTTTGTCTGTCCGCAACATTTTCGCTATATAGTAATTTCCATGGCCGATAACCTTTAGTTGAAAAAGTTTGGCCAGAATTATGTTCTATTAACCTCCTATCAATATTGCTTGTTAAACCAACGTATATTCTCTGATCTTTGCCACTTATTATCGCATAAACTTTGTACATAGTTTATTCGCTGCTCCCTGCCTGCCGGCAGGCAGGTACCATTGAGCTATAGACCCAATCTCAGGTATTTTAGCAAATCTTACCCTCCCTTGGCATTGGCAAATGCTAATAGTTATGATAGATTGGAAAAATGGCAGCCCCCCTGGTTTTCGATGTTGAAACCCAAAACACCTTTGCCGATGTTGGGAACGACACCCGCAAGCTAAAAGTTTCCGTGGCTGTCTGTTACGATTACGCCACTCTCAAAACCTACGCTTTTCTCGAATCAGAGCTTCCGGAACTTTTCAAACTCTTCGAAAAGGCTTCGGTTTTGGTCGGTTATAACAGCCAATATTTTGATTTGGTGGTTCTGAACGAGTACTATCTCGGTAATCTTTTTGAGTTTCCGCACTTCGATCTTCTTTCTGACATTAAAGAACAGTCCGGTCACCGTTATCCACTCGACGACATGGTTAAGGCCACATTGAACAAAGGAAAGTCCGGCCACGGACTAGAGGCAATCAATCTCTTTCGGGAAGGAAAAATCAAGGAACTTACCAAATACTGTGAGGATGATGTTTTGTTAACCAAAGAACTTTTCGATTACGGACGGCAAAACGGCTATGTTTATCTACCCACAATTAACAGCAAGAACAAACTGTTTGTCAGTTGGCAACGAAAGGTCGCCGATATTGAAGCCAAAAATCACTCTCAAAACCTTACTTTAGGTTTTTAGAATCCGAAAGTAAGCTCCAAAAAACCAGGGGAATTTTTTCCAATAGCTGAGTAGTTGAGTAAAATGGCCCCTGAGACTCAAAAAGCAGCTCGGCAGTTTTGTTAAGAGTATACGAAGCCGAAGCTGCCGCCAACAGTGCCGGATTCTTAACATAAAAGGCAGCACAAAGAGCCGCCAAAAGGTCTCCTGTCCCTCCCTTAGTTAGTCCTTCGTTTCCGGCGCTAATCTTGATTCTCTTCTCCGGTTCCTCCCAGGAAAGGCCGTAATCAACTCCGGATTTTTTAATTAAATAGTTGGCCGGGTACTTTGCCAAAAGGCCAGAAAAATTCTCCCGATACCTGGGAAAAAGGTTAGAAAACTCTCTCCATTGGGGAGTGAGAAGGTAACTTTTTTGTAAGTTAACTAAATCCAACTCCTGGAGCGCTCCCGCGTCAATCACAATTTTTTTGTGCGGATACTTTCGCAGCAAGCTATTGGTTAATTTTCTTGTCAAAACACCCTCCGGATCGTTCTCTTTTCCACGGCGTTTCATTCCCGGACCAATCAAAATCACATCCGCCTCAAGGCAATAACTATCCAGATCGGTCTCAGAAAGCACAATTCCATTTTGAAAATGCTTTTTGTTGGCAAGCATTAGAGAGCGGTTCAAAGAGTAGGGGGAGTAATAAAAAACCATATCGACAAAGTAGGCCAGAAGTTGGGCCGCCCAAAGTGAGGCACTATGAAAAAGGCTTGAGCCGCCAATCACCAAAACTCGCCCATTTTCGCCCTTATGGCTATCTTTATGAGGGAGGTTTAGCTCTTTAAGCATGGCTTTCCCAAAAATTACTTCTCTGTTTTCCATAGAGCCAAGTATAACAATTCTCTGCCACTTTTAGCCAAAAACTGTATAATGAATCCATGTTCAAAAAAATCAAAACCCATTTCAAATTAATCGGGATTGCCGCAACTTTAATTTTAGCTTTAGTTATTTTCAGCGTTATTAAAGGGCAGTCGGCCAAAGGGGTTCCTAAGGATAAACAATCGTTCACCGTCAAAAAAACAACTGTTAGAAGCACTCTTGATCTTTCCGGCAAGGTTGAAGCCGAAGAGAAAGCTACTCTTCAATTTCAAACCTCTGGCCGCCTCAGTTGGATTGGAGTAAAAGAAGGGGATCGGGTCAGTAAATGGCAAACTCTTGCCACGCTTGATCAACGAGAACTAAGAAAAGCCCTCGACAAAAAGCTCAAAGATTTTTTACTAACCCGGGAAGATTTTGACCAAACAAAAGACGATAACCGAGGCCAGGAAACCTCTGACAAAAATACCTATCTCACCGACGAAATCTCAAGAATTGTTCGGGCTTCTCAATACGGCCTGGACAAAGCAGTGCTCGACGTTGAGCTGGCAAACCTAACCCTGGAAGTGAGTGCTCTCTTCTCTCCAATTGAGGGAATTGTCACCCACATTGACCAGAAGATAGCCAATACGAACATCACTCCAGCCACCGCGCGAATTGAGGTTGTTAATCCCGATACCCTCTATCTTGAGGCAACTGTCGACCAACAGGATGTTGTTAAACTAACTCCCTCCCTTCGGGCAGAGATTATTTTTGATGCCTACCCCAATCAAAGCTACTGGGGAGAGCTTTATTACATCTCTTTTGCTCCCTCGTCCACCGAGGAGGGAAGTTATGAAATCAAATTTAGCTTACCCCAATCGGTTTTAGCTAAATTACGTTTAGGAATGGCGGCCGAAATCAGTTTGGTTACCACCGAGGTTGAAGATGTGCTCGCGGTTCCTTTCCTGGCAATAACTGAAGAAAACGGAAAGTCCGTAGTGAGTGTTCTTGGCCCACAGGGAGAACTCAAAAAGCGCTCCGTTACGGTTGGGATCGAAAGCGACGAATTAGTCGAGATTAAAAAGGGCCTCGCCTTAAATGAGGTTGTTGTTTACTAAATGATTCGTTTAGAAAATGTCGCCAAGGTTTACCGCCCCTCCCGCGACGTCAAAGTAACCGCCCTCGACAACATCAATGTCGAGATTAAAGCTAGCGAGTTTATGGGAATTTTGGGCAAATCCGGAAGCGGCAAAAGCACCCTAATGTATATTTTGGGGTTGCTAGAGCGGCCCTCTTCTGGCTCGGTTTATATTCAAAATAAACTCTCCTCCGACCTTTCCGACCAAGAAATCTCTCAACTGCGCAACCGTACTGTCGGTTTTATTTTCCAGCAGTTTAACCTTATTCCCAAGCTAACCGTTTTTGAGAACATTCTGCTTCCCGCAGTTTATCGTAACTACGCTAACTCCGAAGAAGCAATCAAGTATGGAACTTTTTTACTGGAGCGGTTTGGAATTCTCGAAAAGAAGGGGAGCTTTCCCAATCAGCTCTCCGGTGGTCAGCAACAGCGCGTTGCCATTGCCCGCGCTCTAATTAACAAGCCGGAAATTATAATTGCCGACGAACCAACCGGCAATCTCGACTCCAAAACCGGCCAACAAATTATGAATTTATTAGACGAAATTCACCAAAAAGAAAAAAAAACGATTATTCTCGTTACTCATGACCCGCAAATTGCCAAAAGGGCCAAGCGCTTATTATATTTAGAAGATGGGTGCATAATTAAACAATGAGCCGCTTACTTTTTTACTTACGAGAGGCCGTAACCGATTTAATTAACAACAAGGGACGCTCCTTTCTTACCTCTTTGGGGATTATTATTGGCGTTTACAGTGTCATTCTCCTTCTTTCCTTGGGCGAAGGCTTAAAGATCTATATTCAGCAACAGTTTGACTCCTTGGGAACCAATCTAATTTTCATCATTCCTGGGAAACTCGGAAGCTCCCGAGCTAGCGGCGCAAACGCCGGTGGGGCGAACTTCAACTATACCGACTATCAAAGGCTTAGGCAGGGATTACCCGAAGCGACCGTTGTTCCTGCCAGCCTAAAAAATGCTGCTGTGACATCCCGCAGCGAAACTATCTCTACCTCTCTTGTTGGAACAACACAATCCATCGCTATAGTTTACAATCTCCAAAACCAAGCGGGGCGCTTTTTCTCCCGTAGTGAAGAACTCTCCGGTCGCAAGGTGGCGGTTTTGGGTTCAAAAGCCGCGAGTGATCTCTTTAATGGTAATGCCGTCGGGGAGACGGTTGACATTAACAAAATCAAATTCAAAGTTATTGGAGTGCTCAAGTCCAAGGGGGGAGGAGGGTTTGGCGGGCCCTCGTTTGACGACTATATTTACACTCCTTATAAAGCCCTCTATCTTCTTGGAAGTGAGCGCAACTTTTATACCTTCTATCTGCAAGCCGCGCGCCCAGAAGACGTGGCCATCACCATCGCCAAAGCCGAAAGAATTTTACTTAAGGAGTACGAAAAGGACGATTTTTCCCTCAATACTCAGGAAGAACTTTTAAAAACCATCTCGGGAATTTTAAATATGATTAACGGAGTTTTGGTTGGAATTGCCGCCATTTCCTTATTGGTTGGGGGAATTGGAATTACCAATATTATGTACGTTACAGTAACTGAACGCACACGGGAAATTGGCATCAGGCGGGCTATTGGCGCTTTGGAAAGCAACATTCTTATGCAGTTTATCACCCTCTCGGTACTCTTGACCTTTATTGGTGGATTAATTGGGATTCTCTTGGCTTATTTAACCAGCATGCTTATCTACCCCTTTTTCCCGGCAACAATTACTTTTGAGGCAGTAATCATTGCCTTCGCTGTTTCCGCCTTAATCGGGGTTGTTTTTGGAGTCTTTCCCGCTCGTAAAGCCGCCAAACTCTCGCCAGTGGAAGCGATCAGGTACGAGTAATTACTCTTTTTTGGCCTCTTCTTTAGCTGCCTCATCGGCCTTACCCTCTGTCGAAGCCTCTCCTTCAGTAGTTGGAGCTCCCTCAGCAGTAGGCTCTGGAGCCGCAGGAATATCTTCCTTTTGCGCTGCCGAGATTTGAATCACGCTTGCTTCTGGATCGAGTTGGTAAACATAGTCCTTGCTTTGGGGTAGTTCTTTAACCTTAATTTCTGAACCAATCCCCTCAAGCTTGGAAATATCGACAAGAATTTTTTCGGGAATATTTGTTGGTAAACACTCCACTAAAATCTTAGCGTGTAATACAATCAAGTCCGCCTCTCCACTCTTAACCACCCCAAGCTCGCCGGTAACTTCAATTGGCACCTCAACAGCCGTTTTTTGTTTCAAGTCGACTTTCTTAAAATCGGCGTGCACCGCTTTACGGGTAGTTGGGTTAAGTTGGAGGTTTTGAATAAGGGCCGGGTACTCCTCTTTTTCCACTTCTAAATAAACCACCTGAGTAGTTTTGGCATGTTTATAACTCTTGGCAAAGTCAGCAAACTTCGTCATTAAGTTCATCGACTTAATGTCCTTACCATAAAGATTGATTGGGAGAATTCCCTCACGGCGTAATTTTTTAACTGCTTTTCCTGTAACCGTACGTTTCTCGGCCTTGAGACTAATTTTGGTCATTGTTTAAAATCAACTACTAATATTCTGTCCTTTTGTAGAAAGGTATTATACACAAAACTCTTCTCCCGAACAATGGGGGAGAAGTTCGCCTGTTTTAAGTTTAGTCCGGGGGGGAGTTGCATTTGAAAAACAAAGTCGTTATTTATTGAACCAACCTGTTTTTGAACAATTAGTTGGTACTGCTCTCCCTTTTCAAAGGGCAACTCAAACTGGTACTTAATCACCAGATTTTTGCGGCTCATTGAGGGAACTTCTAGTAACAACCCAACCTTGCGCAACCCTAGTTCAGTTTCCAAATCATGATCCGTAGCCCTTTCTCCCCCCACCAGTATTTCTTTAATACGCGTTTTTTTAGGAAGGTAGATCTGAACATAGTTTAAATAATCCCCACCGGGAAAAACTCCCGGGATTGATTCGTTGTAATAATCAACCGCCAAAGCATTGGTCACTCTTCTGGCTCCGTCAATAGTTGTTGAAAGCCGAATTGTGCGTTGAATAAAAAAGTTGGTTTTGTTTACCCCCAAGTTTGCGTCAACTACATAAAGATAATCCGAAAAACAGTTTTTATCAAAGTTACAACTGTCGCTCACCACGCGACCGGTCCAGAAGAGCTCGTCATAGGTCGCCTGAATGGCGGGATCAACAAAATAGACCACTGCCTGCTTCTCCTCAAATAGACCTCGCAGAACGAGGCCTAGACGCCAAGAATCGTACTGGGCACTTTCAAGTTTGAGAATTAAAGTTTCAAAAACTGCCTGCAAAAACTCTTTCTTTTTATGAGAGCCTGGGAAAAACCCTTTTTCCGCATAGCTTTGGGCTTTGAGGAAAAAATTATCGGGAGTGATTACCTCGTTATAGTCCGGAAGGTAAAACTCGGGAAACAGAGCGATAATTTTTTGTACTGAACTTAAAGTAACCCCAATCACCCCGTCATACCCGTCCCATTTCACTTCACGCTGTACAAAGCGCAGTGCCTCCTCAGCGTTCACACTAAAGTCGGGCGAAAAATTTGAGTCACGCAAAAACCAGTGGGGTTGATTTAGGTATTTGCGAATCGGGAGTGGGGGATCAATATGGGTTCGCAATTGCCCATCAAGTGTATAGACATCATACACCCGCAATTCCTTCAAGGAGTACTGGGCAAAGCTCACTGAAGCCACTGAGCCAATAAATCCGCCTCCAGGCCGAAGCTCCATATTATTCATGAACAAAACTAAGTATTCGCGCGGCTCTTTCGCTCCCAAAAGCATTGGCAACTGCTCCAATACCTTTTCCCCAAAATGAAGATACTCCTCAGTTTCCTTCACCCGATCCAAGTATTTTTGCTTTTGAGAGTTAAAAAAGGGGAGATTGGTCTTTTGCCAAAGCGAGTAACTCAAATAGTAGTTATTACTAAACTCAGTAAATTGCTCTCGAAGGTATTTTAAGCGTAGTTTAATTTCCGCCACCTGAGCTTCGCTTTTATTTTTTTTAGTAATCAAGGCGGAAAAGTTGCCGGCCCCATCCAAAAGCCTTGTTCCCATAATCAAAGTCTCTACACTAGTATTGGTGGTGTTAACAAAACCAAGCCAACTCTCAATTCCCGGAACCCAAAAGAGGGTATTCTTGGGAATATTTTTCATCGTCTCATTAACCTCCCAAGACTTCTCTAATACCCTTAATTTTTGTCTCAACACAGGGGAATTTTGATTAACAGCGCGCACCAAACTATATAAAAGTACCCACTGCCCAAGAAAGAATGTTAGCGCAATAAGATTCATCACTGCTACACCAATAACTAAAATCTTTAAAGAAAGAAACAGGTTTTTTTTAGGATCAGCAGAGAGTTTGATTAAAGGTTTGGGGACTACTTTTAGGGAAAAATTAAAGCTGTAGGGAGTGGGGGTTTTATAAATCACAAAGTCCACTAGCTCGGCAATGGTGCGGTGGGAAATCCCCAAATTAACCACTTTGTATTTTTTCAAATTTTTCCCTGCCCAAAGGTGCGCCTCGCGATAAAGTTTGGGTTGCCCAAAGAAAATAAAATATACTTTTTTGCTTCCCCTTAGAGAATCAAAGTCCTCAGGACAAACACCCAAAAAAACCACCAAATCAAAATCACTCCATCTTCCTTCAAGTAGGGAACTTTCATAAACAAGATGAGTTTCCGCTATTTTCTTGATAAAGGCATGCACAAAACGATTAGCTCGCTCAAATACCAATAGGCATTTGGGCTTCTCCTCAACCACCTCGACAAGATACTTTTTTGTTTTATTCAAATTTTTTAGCGTTTTTCAGAGTTATATAAGGGGCCCACAATTTGAAGATTGGCAGGCGCACGCAGATTAAACCAGTTTTTAAACTCTTCGCCTCCAACCGAAAGCCTCCCAGCATCTCCGGAAATATTAACTGATGTTGTTACGCCCGAATTAAAGTCCGCTCCCACAGTAAGATCACTAACATTCGAATAGGGAGTAATCCCAAAGTTGCGTAACTCTTGCCTAATTCTATCTTCATTCCAAAGCTCTCCTCCATAAGGATGGGGTTTGTCGGTTTGATAAAGGTGTTCTCCCGCCGAGGAGTCTCTTCTGGCAAGTAATATCACATTAACAATGTCCGCCACTTCCGAAGGTTTAAGCCAGGCGGTGTTGGCAAACTCACTTCGAGCTCCCCAATCACAATAAAACCAAGGAGATTCTTTGTCGTAAGCCCGATCATTAAGCTCACTAAAATTGGTTGGATTACCCTCTCTACCATCAAATTTTCCCAAGTTAAGAATATAGCCGCCGTGAGTTGAGGCGTATTGAGTAAAGCCGGGACTGTCTCCATCTATTAACACCCAACCAGCGGTAGCGTTTGCCGCCTGCTCCCAGTTCCCCCCTTTGGCCTCTGGTTTAAAAACCTGACAAGACTCGGTGGTACAAATTGAGCCGTTGCGTTGCATTGAGTTTAGAGCATAGGTTCTTGCTGCAACTGCCTGAGCCTTAAGCACCGCCAGATTATTGTCTGTCCAACTATCCGGAACTTCATAAATCCGCTGAACATATTCTTCAATTGTTCCACTCCAACCAGTGGTGGTAACAATAGAGGTATTTTGATCATAATCTTTGCGAAGAGAAAAATTCGGGTAGTAGGCTTGTAGTATTTGTTCTTCATTTTGCCCTTCTTTAGCCCTTCCCCAGGCACCGTATTGATTTAAGCCGTTACGATGAGGGGCGCCATAAGAAAAAAGGGCTATTCGCGGAGAAAAACCAGGATCAATACTTCGGTCGTCGGAACAACCCCTAGCTGACGTTCCGGCCGAGCGGGGAATATTTAAACTAGCGAGCCTTTGTGAAACAAGTTGTTGTTGCTTGGCACTAAGATCGGCAATTTGTCGCTCCAAACCAAACTCATAATCCTTGACTTTGGCGAGCTCGGTTTGGAAGAAGGCTTTCTCTTGGTCTAGTTCCTTTTTAAAAACTGCCAGCTGCTGCTGTTCGTCAACCAACTGGTCTTTTTTATCCTCAAGGGTGCGAATAAAAAAGGCAGTTTTGATGATTGTGTCCTTATCGTTATGAAGCGACTGTTGTTGGTAAAGATAGCTTCTGGTTGCCAGAGGAATGTTTTTGCTTAAAAACAATCCAAGAATATTCCCCAAATAGCCCCGTGACTGCTTGTAGTAGTTGCGGGCCCGCTCGTTAATAATCTGCCGCTGTTTGATCAGATCCTTCTCGCCAAGAGTGATTTCGGTTTTTTTCTTTTCTACTTCTCCTGCGAGCGTATTAATCTGTGCTTCGGCAGAGTTAATTTTGCTTTCAATGGTTTTAAGGTTTGCCTCTAAGGGTTCGCTAGTTTTTTTGGAGGCCTCAAGTAGAGAGCGCACCTCATTTAACTGCCGTTCGATATCAGCAAGCTCATCGGCCCTAACTACTTGGAGGGCTACAAAAAAGGAGAGAGATAGAACCAACAAAAAAAACACCCGCTTAAGCATGCCCTCATTATAGCGAAAAATTAGTGACCCTTTTTGGAGAGTAGGTAGTAGAGTGGGGTGGCCACAAACGGCGAAGAATAAGTTCCAAACAGGGTTCCAATTAAAAGCGAGGTCGCAAACCAACGTGTCGACTCTCCACCTAAAATTATCAAACTAGAAAGCATAATCACCACCGTTAGAGAGTTGTTTAATGAACGCATCATGGTAAGGTTAAGTGACCAATTAATCCGTTCCTCAAGAGTACGATAGGTTCCCTGCTTTTCTTCTTCTTGAATTTTGTCAAAAATCACAATCGTGTCGTGGACGGAAAAAGACATGGTGGTTAAAATAGCCGTCACAAAAAGAACATCAAGCTCTACCCCCCAAAAACTGCCCAAAACTGCCCACACTCCAATTAGCGCAAGGGTGTCATGAACCAAAGCGGTGAGAGCTGCCACTCCAAACCGCCAATCCCGAAAACTAATTGCCACATAAATCAAAATTCCCAAAAGGGCAATGGCGGCCGCAGTTAAAATTTTCTCAATGTTTCCTTGAGAAATAGTTGGGCCCACTATTTCGTAACGCGCCTGCTTTACTTTAAGTTGTTGGAAAAGCTGGGCACGTACTTTTTCTCCCTGAGAACGGTTAAGGTTGGTGCCCCGCACAATAAATCCGGCGCTGGTTTTTTGAAAATCTAAGTCTGGATATTTCCGCCCAATAAGTGCTTCTGCCTGTGTTGTTTTGTCTTTATTACCAAGAAACTCCACCAAGCCGCCCCCCACAAAATCAATTGAGTAAACAAATCCTCGTCCCAAAACAAAGTACCAACCAATCAAAATTACCAAAAGCGAAAAAACAAAGTACAAAACCCGATATTTTAAAAAATTAATCATTTTTAAATTTTATAAATCTTCCAGAGGATATTTTTGGTAATAAATACTCCAGTAAACAAACCCAAAAGCACGCCTAAAGCCAAGGTAAGCGCAAACCCCCGAACCATTCCAAAAGAGGGAAGGAAGGCAAAGTTTAGGGGATTAAACAACACAAAACAAACCAAAAGAGTGTTAAGATTCGCGCTTTTAATTGCACCAAGCGCCCTAAAAAAACCACTACGAACCGCCCGCTGCTCATCATGAAGAAGTTTTTTTTCTTCTTTAATCCGCTCATAAATCAAAATATTGGCGTCAACCGCCATCCCAATCGAAAGCAAAAATCCTGCAATTCCGGAGATGGTTAAGACAATTCCCAAGGTTTTATAAATTGCCAAACTCAAAATCGCGTACGCCAAAAGAGAAATTGTTGCAATCAAACCTTCTTTTTTGTAGACAACAATCATAAAAACCACCACAAAAACCAAACCCAAAAGCCCAGCAAAGATACTTTTTTGAATATTCGCCTGTCCGAGGGTTGCCTCAACTGTTTTTTGTTCCAAAAGCCTAATAGGAGCTGGGAGCGCTCCGGCGTTGAGTGAGTTTACCAATATTTTTGCCTCCTCAACTGTAAACGAACCGGTAATTACTGCCTGCCCATCACGGATTTCTTGCTGCACAATTGGGGCGGTTAGCAACTGTCCGTCGAGAAAAATCGCCAATGGTTTTTGCACATTTCTTTTGGTAATCTCAGCAAAAAGCCGCCTACCCTCTTTATTAAAAGACAAACTAACTTGAGGCTTTCCCCCTTGTTGATCAAATACTAGTGCCGCCCGCTGCAAGAACTGCCCCCCTAGTTTTGTGGGTAAAAAATAGGGCATTTGCGCCGATACTGTGCCTTGTTTTACCTCGCGAGTGAAATACTCACGAAAATCAAGTTTGGCAATTTTTCCTATCTGCTTAATTGCCTCTTTGGGGTTTTTGTTGCCAGGAATGTCCACGGAAATTTTATAGGTCCCACGATCATTAAGTAGATAAATAGAGGGTTCAGAGACCCCAAAAAAATTTACCCGCTTTTCAATAATGTTTCTTGCCCCCTCCACAGCGCTTTCAATATCATTTTTGGGGATTTTTTTGGTATCCACCAAGAAAACCAAATGGCTTCCTCCCTGCAAATCTAGCCCCAATTTATACTGATTATTAATCTCAACCTTGCGCCCCAAAATATTCAAATTAAGCTCTTTTGGTTTAAGAACCAGCTTTTTATCTCGAGGTAATTTAAGGGTTATTGCTGGGGCAGCCAACCATAAACAACCAAGCACTAATAATAAATAAAACAGGAGTTTGTTTTTCATTTATTCTAGTTTTGAATGGTTTTCCCTTTTTTAAAAATTTCAATTTCCAAAAAACCCTCGCCAACAAACCCCTCAATTGGGTTAGTTAAGCCTCCCGAGGTGTTTTCCGTCATGCTTCGCACCAGTCCCCGCACTTGGGAATTTAATTCCCGGCTACTAATACCCAACCCCCCCAAAACCTTCAAATTGCTATTAACAAGCTTGGAGATTTTAACCGTCTTCCAAATTTTTTCAATTAGAGCAGGATTAATATTTTTAAACATTTTAATATCTCCCTTACTTTGGCGCAAATGAAGGTTCTCCATTCGTAGTTCGCTAAGCATTTGTGACACTTCCGGAGGTTCAAAAAGTGCTTTTTCAATTTCTAGTTTTAGTTGCTTCATTTTTGACATTGAGAGTATTTTACTCCAAAACCAAGTTTTCGTCTTGACAAAAAAAACAGAAAAACATATCCTTGTGGAAAATTTGTCCACAATTTTTAATATCATTAACCATAAATGCCGCAAGAGCAATTAGTTGACCATTCAACACTGTGGAAAAAGGTCTTAGATGATGTGCGCCTTGAGGTTTCCGAAACCACCTTTTCTTCTTTTTTTAAAAAAACTACCGTAACCAGAGTAGAGTCCGAAACCCTCTATATTAACTGCCAAAACAGCGGAGTGGGGTTTGTTTTACAAAGCAAATACAACAACCTAATCCTTGAGGCAGCCAGAAAATACCTTACCCAACCCCTAAGCCACATCAACTATGAAAACAACACGCCAGAGCCAGTTAAGATTGATCCGGGGCCACTTTTTGTAGAACGGGCAGCCTCAGTTGAGGAGTTGGTACTAAATTCGGGAATTTCTCCTCACTTAAGTTTTGATAACTTTGCGGTTTCGGTTTCTAACCAAATGGCGCAGGCCGCCGCTCTCACCGTTGCCAACAATCTTGGTACGGAATACAATCCCTTGTTTATTTGGGGTGGGGTTGGGGTGGGCAAAACTCATCTACTTTCCGCAATTGGGCGCAAGGCTATAGAAAATAAACGTGCGCGGGTACTTTATGGCTCAACTGAAGATTTTACCAACTCTCTAGTTGAGGCAATTCGAAACAAAAAAACCGATCTTTTTCGCAAGAAATACCGCAATATTGACCTACTTCTTTTAGATGATGTGCAGTTTGTTTCTGAGCGCGAATTTGTTCAGGAGGAGCTTTTCTACACCTTTAACAAATTAAAGTCTCTAAATAAGCAGGTGGTTTTTGTTGCCGACAAGCCCCCGAAGTTTCTTAGAAAGATTGAAAAACGGCTTGTTTCTCGCTTTTTAAGCGGCTTAATTGTTGATGTCCAGCCCCCAGATTTTGAACTCAAAACAGCAATTATTTTAATTAAGGGGCAAGAGCGGGGGCTTTCCTTAGATATTGAAACCGCCAAACTAATTTCCTCTAGTCTAGAGGAAATCCGCGAGGTTGAGGGTTTTTTGCTTACTTTAAGTGTAATTAAAAGCTCCGGAGGAAAAATTAACCGGGAGCTTGTAGAGAGGCGCCTTCTCCAAAACACTACCCAGCGCTCTTTTCACCTCTCTCCAAAAGATATTATTGCGGCAATTGTTAAAGAGACCGGAGTTAAACTTAAAGACATTAAAGAAGATAACCGGAAAAAACAGATTGTTTTGGCCCGCCACTTGTTAATGTATTTTCTCAAGACTACCACCAATCTGCCCTATGAGGACATTGCCCATCTCTTGGGCAAAAAGGACCATACAACTGTAATGCATGCGGTGGGAAAAATTATCACCCAAATTCCCAGAGATGAGGTTTTGCGCCAGAAAATTGAGACGATTAAAACCCGACTTCAATAGTTATTCTCAGAGTTTTCCACAAAGAGAAAAATGGATGAGGATTGCTACATAAGCACAAAAACTAGATAAATGAAAAGATATAAACTTTTTCACAGTTATACTATAATAACAGCGTTATGAATATAACAGTAGTACGAGAAAGTTTTGTAGAAACACTCCAACAGGCAGGGCACTTTGTTTCTAACAAAATGAGTGACCTAAAAGTTTTTAAAGGTGTTCTTATCAAGGCAACTCAATCGGGGGTTGTTTTACAAACCACCAATCTTAATGATTTTTTTTCTGGAGAACTTGGTGGAAAAGTAACAAAAACAGGCGAGGTTTTGGTTGATTTCAAAACCCTTTTGGAGATTGTGAAGAACTTAAGTGATTCTAAGTTTACCCTAGAGAAGGCGGCTAACCAACTTATTATTACCAGCCGGTCCGGAAAAGTTAAGCTGGCGGTTCTTGATTCTCAAAACTTTCCCCAACTACCCGTTGAAGAGGGGGGAGTGGAGCTTTCTAGCAATCTGTTTCAAGAAAAAACCCTTAAATCAGTCCTCTTAAGTTGTGCAACCGACGAGTCCCGTCCGATTCTTACTGGCGTCTGTTTCGACTTTGATCAAAAAGAAGTACGGGTTGTTGGAACGGACGGTTTTAGAATGTCGATATTAAAAACCACCAACAAAGAAAGCTCTTTAAATGGTCAGAAAATAATTATTTCCTCAAAGAGCCTCGGTTCCCTAAACCGCATTTTCAAAAAAGCACCCCAAAAAAGCACTTATTTTGCCCAAGAAAAAAAACTAGTTTTTCAAGGGGAGGGAGTGCTTATTGTTACTCGGCTTTTGGAAGGAGAATTTCCTCCATATTTGAAGGTTATTCCCCAAAACAAAGAAACCATAGTTGAGGTTAAAAAGGGGGAGCTTCTTGAGGCGGTTAAGAGCAGCTCGCTCTTTGCAAGGGAGGGTTCCAATATGTTGGTTTTGGAAATTAAGGGTAAAGAAATTATTGTTTCAAGTAGTGGAGCAGGAATAGGGGAAGCGGTTTTTAATATTGAAACAACTAAAAAAGAAGGAAAGGACAATAAAATCGTTTTTAACTATCGGTATTTGCTTGAGTTTTTAAACACTATCGAAGCCGAGGAGCTTGTTTTTGAAATGGTGAATGCCTTTGCTCCGGGGGCGTTTAGTGCCAAGGGAGAGACAAACTACTTGCACGTTATTATGCCGATTCGTTCTGAAGGCTAGAATCTAGCTTTGCAAAAAAACCGGAAATAATTATAAAATAGTTGTATGCTGATCATTATTCTGGTTTGGTTAGTCGCTCTGTCTTTGGGTTTTATTTACCTTTTTTCAGTGCTTTTCAGGGTTTTTAAAACCAAGGATCGTGGACTAAGGCAAACCATTCTTGAAACACTAGGGAGCAACACTAAGCTAAAAGAAGAAATTGGGCGTTTGGGGGCGGAGCTTAAAGAAACCCAAAATAATTTGGGAAGAGCCTACCAAAAAACAGCCATTGTTCGTTTTAATCCTTTTGAAAGGCTGGGGGGCGAGCAGAGTTATTGTTTGGCGGTTATTAACAAGAACAACAGCGGAGTAGTTCTAACCTTCCTTTATACCAAAGAAGGAGTAAGAACCTATATGAAAGAAGTGATTGGGGGAGAGGCTAAGGGGGCAGACCTTTCTAAAGAAGAGAAGGAAGCAATTCACAAAGCCATTAACACCGAGAAATTATTAGTTTAGGTATTTGAATGATCAAAAAATTTGTTCTAAACCTATTATTGTTTGTTGTTTTTTTCTTACTTTCTTATCTTTATTTTTTAGACCAACATACTACTGGAGCGCTGGCCTTTATTCAAGGAAAGCTGTCTCCAGCAACTAATAATAGTCAGTCAACAAACGAAGAGCCCCGAACGGAAAAATGCCCCCTAAACAATCAGCTTTTTGGGAAGAGTCAAAAAGCACTTTGGGAGGGGCGCCGTCCTTTGGGAGTAATGGTGGAAAACTCTCTTGATGCCCGCCCACAGTCGGGCCTTTCTAGTGCTGACGTTGTTTTTGAGGCAGTGGCCGAGGGAGGAATTACCCGCTTTTTGGCGGTTTATTATTGTCAAGACGTTAAAACAATTGGACCAGTTCGAAGTGCACGAGTGTACTACATGGATCTAATTGGTGGGTTTGGTAGCGACCCGTTGTATGCGCATGTTGGTGGAGCAAACACCCCCGGACCAGCTAATGCCCTAGGTCAGATAGAGGAAGAGGGTTGGGCTGGATATAACGACCTAAACCAATTTTCTATTGGCTTTCCTGCCTTTTGGCGCGACTATGAAAGGTTGCCAAACGTAGCGGTGGAGCACACAATGTACGCCTCAAGCGAAAAGCTTTGGGAAATTGCTGCCGATCGGGGGCTAACAAACAAAAATAAGCGAGGGGTGGCCTGGGACGCCAAGTACCAAGGTTGGGAGTTTGAGGAGGAGGCAACTCTCCAAGAGCGCCCAGAAACCCAAGTGATTAAATTTGGATTTTGGGAAAACTACCACGGTTTTGATGTTTTGTGGAAGTATGACAAAAACAACAACAACTACCAAAGGTTTAATGGTGGGAAAAAACATATCGACAATAATACTAAAGAAACCCTTACTGCCAAAAACGTGGTTGTGCTTTTTATGGAGGAATCGGTGGCGGACGACGGATATGAAAAGGGCCAACATATGCTCTATGAAACAATTGGGAGTGGGCGAGCAATTCTCTTTAAGAACGGCAAAGCTATAAAGGCACGTTGGGAAAAAGAGGACCGCTACTCGCAAATTTATTTAACTGATACTAACAACAAAAACCTAAGTTTTGTGCCCGGACCAATTTGGTTTGCGGTTCTTCCCACAGACAATAAGGTTTCCTACTAAAACTATGGAAGCTTTGTTTTTTTCTAGTCGCAGCAAAGATAAAATTATCCGCCTCTTGTTTAGTAATCCCCAAGAACGCTATCACATGCGTCAGATTGAGCGACTAACAGGAGAGCGGATTAACTCGGTGCGGGAGGCTCTTGGGGGGCTTAGTCGAGGAGGTTTTATTACCCAGGAACGAGTTGGGCGCAAGTTGGTTTTTCAGGCGCATAGCGGGGGGCTGTTTTATGACGAGGTTTTGCGGATGGTAACCAAACAGGTGGGCTTGGGCGCACGCCTTATTAAAGAGAAGATGAGGCTTGGAAAGATAAAAGTGGCTTTTTTAACAACACATTTTTATCAAAAACAACCACGTAGGAGCGAAGAAATAGATCTTTTTGTAATTGGAACAATTTCTATTGCCGAGCTTGCCAAGTTAACTAAGGAAGAGGGAGAAAAGCTCGGCATAGAAATAAACTACAGCGTCATGACTGACGAAGAGTTTGCTTTTCGTATAAAAAACAAAGACCCCTTCCTTTCAAAAATTCTTCAAAGAAACAAACTGCTCCTAATTGGTAAGGAAGACTACTTACTTTAAGTCTTAAGCCTTAACAAATTTAAAAACAGTCGTTCCACAAACTGGGCACTTTCCCTTAAGAGCTGGTCTTTTAGTCTTTTTTCCAACCATAACTTTTTCCAAATCACTTTCCTCAACTTCGCGCTTCGCTTTGCATTTAACACAATATAAACTTACCATTTATTTATTCACCTCCTTTCTTATAAAACGAGATATGATATTAACCACTGTATTAAGACTATCACAAATGTTAGTAAAAGGCTTCGTAACAGTTCCCAGCGAGTGATTGGTGGGGTGTTTGTTATTTGCGAAGAGTTGTTAGGAGTGGATCGGGATTTAATTTTAAATTTGGGCTTTATTGTAGCTCCTTCTCCATAAAGGCGCAGGAGTTCAGAGTTTCTTTTAGCGGTTTTTTCCTTCATTGCAGTTCTTTTCGAAAACCAATAGAATGTAAGTATAATGAATACTCCAAAGGATAACAAGGTATTTTCAAGCGAATGGGTTGCCGACTCACGCTATTTTGAAGAAAAGCCTGGTTCATACTTCCGTGCGATCACTGTCTTAGCGGTTCTTTCGAGTATTTTGTTATATTTTTTGGGGGAGTTGTTAATGATCTTTCTGGTTTGGGTTTTGTTTTTTGTAGTTTATGTGCGCTCTACCGTTTCCCCACCAAAAATTAAATATAGTTTGGGGAAGTTTGGAATCCATTTTTACGACTACCACCTCAATTATCAATCGATCTCTGCCTTTAGTGTGGTCAAAAAACGTAGGGGCGAATTGTTGCGACTAATTGCTCAACAAAATGCTCCAGCCGAGTACAATATTGTTCTACCCGATGACAAAGAGCAGCAGGCGATAATTATTGAGTATCTTAAGGAGAGGGTGCCCTACCTTGAGCGCATTCCCAAGTCGGAGGTGGAAAAAATAGCGGAGGCCTTAGGTCGAATTAGTGGCTTAGCCTAAGGATTTAATTTTCTCTACAAAAGCCTCTGGAAGGATCTCTTGGCAGCCAAAATTTCTTCCCCAGCTTATTAAACCACCGTCTGAGGTCACAATTGGTGCTTGCATCTCTGAACTTAGGAAAATTAAACCCAGGTCGGTGGTAGAGTCAATAAATCCCTCGCGAGTGGCGCGCCGATATTTGTCACGAAGGGTGCTAACAAGCGGATTCTCTCTGTTTTGAAGGGGTGGGTGGTTTTGGGACTCTTTTATTAATTCCTCCGCCACTCTAAGCCCTCGGTAAAGGCGTTTTCCGGTTTCGGCAATAAGCTCTTCAAAAAGATGAGCGCTAATTTTAAGGTTGTTGGTGTTGGGCGAGGCAATTGTGAGAAGGTTTGACAACTGATTTAGCTCTTTGAGTTGTCCCTCAAAAAAAGAACCAAGTTCCTTAAAAGAGTCTGGGGTGGTAAAAAGCCCTAATTTGTTTTCCTTTATTAAGGGAAGGGAAAGGTCGGAGAAGGTCTCCAAAACCTCTTCTTTATTCCCCCCAAGTTGCAGGGGTCTTTGTAGATTAATAAAAAAATTAGTATCCAAAACAAACCGATGCATTAGTTAGTAGTAAATCTGTTTTTTGACTCGGGATTTTAATATTAGTATTATAGCACCACTCACTACAATTGCCCCAATCAGAGCAAAAAGAAAAACTGACGAAGGGTTTTTTTTTGTTTCTGTTGACACTAAAGAGGCCTGGTTTGGTTTAGGATTTGGCGAGGGTTGATTATAGGAAAGGGTGGTGGGACTAACCTGACGGGGAGTTTCCTTAAGAATTTTGGCAACCGTTTGAGAATCGGGTTTGGTAAGTTCATAAGAGTTATTATATAGATTTGCTCCCGTTTCCTCATAAAGCAATCCGTTAGTTTTTTTAAAGTCCTCAATGGTTAGTTGATAAGTTTTGGTTGGGTTACTTTTATCCTCAACCGCAAGTACAAAACCAAAGGGTGGAAGGTTGGTTGAGTCGACGCTAATAAATCCATCGGCGTCGGCTTTAGTTTGGGAATAGGTTAAGTTTCCTAAGGCAGGAATCTGCAATTTTACCACGGCATTTGGCTTAACCTGAAGGGTGGGATCAAAAACAAAACCACTTAGTCGCACCGGAACCAGAGAAAGGGAGTAGGCCCTAGAGGTTGTGGTGTTGGTTTGGGCAGAAACGCTTTTAAATATTTTGGCAAACAAACCAAAAGGAGAAACCTTGGGTTTGTTTGCCTGGACAAGGGGAGTTTTTTCGGCAATAATCTGAATTCCTGCTGTTCCCGAATTAATGGTTTCGCCCAATATCTTAACTGCAAAAAATCCTTTCCAATCGGTTTCGGTTTGTGCGACAAGAGTATTACCAAGATAAATCTTAACAAGGCTTTTTGGATGAGAAATTCGCCCTCTAATTAGTTGATTATCCTCATCTCTTAAATTTTCCGCATAGAGAATGATCGGGGTGGTTCCGGCATAGTTTTGATCCTTGGGAGTAAGAATAATATCTCGCCTTTGGGACTCTCTGGCAACCTCAACAATTCCTTCCTCGGAGTTGTTATAAAGCTTGTCTCGGGCAATATACTCTTGGTTGGGGTCGACATTTGCCAAAACACTTCGGGCGTTGTCTAGTAGAAGAGGATCGCTAGGAAAATTAAAATCTGGATGCGAGGGCAATAGATAATAAGTTCCCGGATTAACTGCAAAATTAAAATCCCCAGCAGCATTTGTTTGATCAGGGTTACGGAAGGTGGGATTATTGGGAAAGTTGCTGTTTACCACCTGATTGAAGGAGTTGAGGTTTTTTAAGAGAATAATAACATTCTGGATTGGTTCAAGGCGCAAGGAGTCAATTATTTTCCCGTAGGGATCCCAATAAACGGTAGTACAGTTGGTTGCTGAAGGGACAATCTCTTCAATCTCCGCAAAAACTGCCAGCTTAAGCGAATTATTAAAGGCCTCATTTTCGTTCATTGCCTCGTCTGAGAGCACCTGCAAACCATAAAAAGAGTGGTCGTTTCCCACAATGGTATAACTGTGGGCGGCGGGAATGAAAATATTTCCCTCAGAGTCTGCCAGAAGGCTTTCTTTAGTATTTAAGGCAAGAATAAGGCTTGATTTTAGTCCGGTTTCAATATGGCCGTCTTCGGCCACACGAATTCCCCCAGCCCGTTCGTCTTGAGCCAAAATTGAGCTTGGGCAAACTACCTGGCCATTTGTGTCTTTGGCGCACTCAAAATAGGGTCCGTTTTTCTGATAGTTAACCATACAGCAACGAGTACTTCCTGGGCCGACATTGTTTTGAATACAAGCCCCGTTTGCCCAAGGACAGTCACGATTACAAATATCCGCTCCCATAACCTCCTGATTGCAGCGTTGTAATTCCTCTGGCTCAACCTTTATACAGTTGGGGTCGTTTATTCGGGGATCACAAAAAACCCTGGGAATTGAGCGGACAATATAAACTGGCTGATTAGGACTAAAAACTCCCAACTCCCGATTTTTTAGACTTAGAAGATGATTGTAAAAAACACCGTTTAAGGTTTGTTTTGGGGGGTCAAGTATGGTTGCGTCAAGACAGCTTAAAACAACATTTTGGCTGGTTTGTGCCAATACTTGTGGCGATTTTAATGTAGAAAAGAAAACAAATAGCAATAAAAAAACTGTCAGAACAAACCTTTTCATTACCAATCACTTTATAACAAGCTTACTCCGATGTCAATTTAGAATCGGGTGTTTTGAGCATTTTGTGGCCTATAAGCACTTGTAATTTTGGAGCGATTTTCGTATTCTTTGACTATGATTAAGAGTACTCCCAAACAAGAAGCGGTTAACCTAGCAATGGAGCAAATCAAAAAGCTTTATGGTAAAGGAGCAATTATGAGGTTGGGAGAAAAACCATTAGAAAAGATTGAGGTTTTGCCAACGGGAATTTTTGCTCTCGACATTGCTTTGGGAGTTGGAGGAATCCCTAAAGGGCGAGTGATTGAGATTTTTGGTCCTGAGGCGTCGGGAAAAACTACTGTTTGTTTATCAATTATTGCCGAAACCCAAAAGCGGGGCGGAGTGGCAGCGTTTATTGATGCCGAGCATGCTCTCGATCCTGAGTGGGCAAAGATTATTGGGGTGGATCTAGATAATCTATTAATTTCTCAGCCCGATACCGGAGAGCAGGCTTTGGAGATTGCCGAAACCTTAATTCGAAGTGGAGGAATTGATCTGGTGATTGTCGACTCTGTGGCGGCACTGGTTCCCAAGTCCGAAATTGAGGGGGAGATGGGTGACTCCTCAATGGGAGTGCAGGCAAGGTTAATGTCTCAGGCCCTACGTAAACTTACCGGAGTACTTTCAAAATCTAAAACCACTGCACTGTTTACCAATCAGATGAGGCAAAAAATCGGAATTGTTTTTGGTAATCCGGAAACTACCCCAGGAGGGTTGGCAATGAAATTTTATTCCTCGGTGCGGATGGATATCCGCCGAATCCAAGTCATGAAAAAAGGCACGGAAGTTATTGGCACCAAAACCCGCATTAAGGTTATTAAAAATAAGGTTGCCCCTCCCTTTAAGGAGGCGGAGATTGTTATCACTGGGCGGGGGATCGATCGGGTTGGCTCGGTACTTGAGGCGGCGGTTAACCGGGGGGTAATTGAAAAAAGTGGGGCCTTTCTAAAACTTGAAGGAGTAATGTTGGGGCAGGGAATGGAGGCTGCGGGAAAGTATCTTGAAGAAAATCCCAAGCTTTTGGAAAAAGTAATTCAAAAAACACTTAATCAAGAGGCTAAGGCGTGAGTCTTAAAATTTTTCTCAAAAATTTCTTTTTTCCTCCGTTTTGTGTTGGTTGTTTTCGTCCGGGAGTTATTCTTTGCTATGACTGTTTTTCAAAACTTGCCTCGCCCAAACAGTTGTCGAGCGAATCTTTCTCGTTTTTCGGTTATGGAGGCTTGGCGAGCCGTTTGCTTAAAAAAGCCAAATACCGTGGTTTTAGATCGATAATTGAGACCCTGCTTGAAAACCTACCTCTTATAAAAAGACTAGAATTTTGGAATTTTCTGCAGCAAAACCACTGCCAGATGTTCTGTTATCTACCAATTACCGAAGCCGATTATCGGGTGCGGGGATATAATCAGGCGGAGGTGATTGCCCGCTATTTGGCCAACGTTTACCATCTTGGTTTGGGTAGCTCCTTGATTAAGGTTCGCCAAAATCAAAAGCAGTCAATGTTAAAAAGCCGTGAAGAGCGCGTCACCAATGTGCAAGGAGTCTATCGGGTGATTACTTCGGCGCAAATCAAGCACAAAACCGTGGCTTTGGTTGACGATGTAATTACAACCGGAAGCACCATTAAAGAAGCAGAGAGAATGTTGTTAGAAAGAGGAGCTAAAAGAGTATTGAAGGTCTCTTTGTTTAGGGCTGGGTTCTTAAAAAGGTAACTCAATTTTTTTGCTAATTGTGAGGATCTGTTTTTTAAGTTCTTTGAGCCGGCTTAAGAAGTTGGTGTTTTTTGTTATCTCTTCATTATAAACATGTCCGCCCATTGGATAGGCAAAAAGCTCTTTCCTGATTGGTTCTCCCAGTAGGGTATAAATACTGGAGATTGTGTACTGGGTAATCAGCTTGGTGTAGCCAATTTTTTCCGGGCGGCGAAACGAGGGGTAAAGTACCGGTTGTTTGGCAATTTTTAGTAGCACCCCAGCTTTGTGCGCTCTTTGAACTAAGTCGTGGTCTTCGGCTAACTTAAGGGTGGGATCAAAGCCTTTAAGCTTCTGGAAGAGTCCTTTCTCAATAATAATATTGAATCCAGGAACAAACGGTTTCCCTAGTGAGTTAAAAAGCTCTAAGACAAAGTTTGTAAACTCAATCATTACCAACTGTCCTTGAGACTCCCGGTTGGCGGCTAGAGCGGTGGTATAAAAATAACCTTTTTCTTTGTTCACTAGGGTACTGAGTTTTTTTATAAAGTTGCGCGGAATTCGGACATCGGCATCAAAAAAAATTAGGTAGGGCGCCATCGCTTTTTTACTCCCTCGGTTTCTCTGTAAGGAAACGTTTTGTCTTAACTGGGGGAGAATTTTTAGTGAGAGTTGCGCACTAAAATTTTTCGCTTTGGAGATCGTTTCGTCGGTTGACCCCCCGTCGGCAAGAATCACTTCAAACTCCTGATTTGTTTGTTTAGCCAGATCGCTCAATAGGCAGGGTAGGTATTTTTCCTCATTGAGGGTGGGAATGATAATTGAGAAAAACGGCGTCTTCAGCATACTCTTATTGTAACATCTCGTATATAATATGAAAATGAGGCGAACCCTGGGGTGGACAGTTCTTTTAATAGGATTCTTTTTATTAGGAATTTGGCTCAACCAACTCCTCCTGAGTCGTCACCCCCCCCTCTCTCCAGTCCCCCTTAATCCTAATTTGCGCTCGGTTACCCTAGCTCCTTAGGTGTTATTAGTCGGGAATAGCAAAGGTTCCTAGGCCCTCAATTCCCAAGAATGAACCGAGAATATTGATTACTAAATAACTAAGAGAGATAATGACCAAACCAACAATCGCCGAAAAAAAGGTTCCCCTGGCCTTTTTGAGTTTTTCGGCATTGTCCCCGGCGGTTAACCAGCCAATTGAGCCCATCACAAACATTGCCAAAAGGATTACAAAAACTAGTCCGGCAAGGGCTCCAAGAACATTTTCAAAAAGTGGTTCGAGGCACTTCAGGGTAGGGACCTCGTTTACCATGCAGCTATCCCACATTATTTAGGTTGGTTAATTAGGTCGGGCAAAACGAGTGATCACAATGTTTTTCGTAAAGCCCATTCCAATATTAAACACCTGTTCAATTAAGACAATTGCTCCTATAACCACAAAGAGAATTACTAGGCCGGTAACGGCAGTAGTAATGCGCTTGCGGGCTTTTTCGACCTTCTCTTTATCTCCGCCAGATTGAATCCACTCTAGAGCGCCGAAAATCAAATTATAGAAAACAAAAAAACCAGCAGCAACAAACACCAAGCGCAGTGCCCAACCAAGGATGTTTCCTATAGAAAAGTTATGAACATCTCCCAGAAAAGTTGGCATACCAATTGGCTCATCAACTTGAGCGATTAAATTACTCATTCAACAACATTAATTAATTAATAATTAGCTTCAATATACTGATTACACTATAAATTGTCAAGCTCATAGAGCTTGTTTTGATGCACAAAAATCGCTTTTTTGTCCTGATAAACCCCAAAAAACCCTCCCTCTTTTAGTTTTGGGTTAAAAAGCGATTGGATTATTCTCCCGTTCTCGTTAAGAGCAACGATTCTGGAATTCTCCTGATCTAAGAGATAAAGACACTCGTTGGCGGGAGTTTTGAAAACTTTAGGCATTCTGGCAAAGCTTAGTTTGTTGCTGAGATTAAATCCCGCTCTTTCTCCGCCGGTGAACTTGTAAAGCGAATCTCCCAAAATATAAACTGAGAAATCAATTGCCAAACTGCGGGCATTCTCTAGGTCTAGGCTCTGTCCCGGTTGAAAGTAACTTGTTTTTGAACCATAACCTCCCTCAATTGGGGTAAATTTGAAAATTTCGTCCGCGGTTGTGCTCAATAGGTATAGATTGCCGTTAAAAACCTTAAAGTCAATAATTTTTCCCCAATCTTTTTCATAACTCAGCACTTTCTTGAGGGTACCCTCTATTGATTCAAAAACTCCTTCATTAGGGCTATAAACAAATAACTCTTCGTCATATTCGGTGGCGAGAGTTGGCCGTTTTAGTTTGGCGAGAGAGAAGTCGGTGTGGTCCTTACTGCTGGTGTTGATTAAATATCCCTGCTTATTCTGAGTATCTAGGACGACCAAGTAGTTATCTGTCATCTCAAAATAATTAATTGTTGCTTTCTTATCAATTAAGGCTGGGTCATAAAACAGTTTAGCGGCGCGCACTTTAGGATTCCCAAAACTGACGGTACTTTTTTGCAGTTTTTCTAAAAGAGGGTCAATTTCTTCCAAATTGTTAGGATTGTCTTTTTTAAGTTCGACAACCTTTTTTTGCAGTTCCTTTATTCTTTGTGTTGTTTGAGTTGGGTTTTGGGGGAAGGCCTTTTCCAATTTTTTAAACTCTGCGCTCAATTGGGTAATTGTATTAGTAAGTTTTACTTGCCGGCGTTTTTGCAAGGTGCTATTAATAACCAAAAACGATTTCCAAAAGATCAGGCCCAGAACAACTAACAAAACTCCCAGTTTTAAATAGCGGCTAGAAAAAAGATTTTTTAAGCCTGGCCTGAGGGGGGAGGAAGCGCTTGCTTCGGGGAGTGGGGAGGCAAAAGCAAAACTTGGGGGAGTGGCCGTTTTAATTACCAAAACCGCTCCCAATTGCTCCTTGGGGAGTTTCTCTTCAAAAAGCTCCACCAGCTCTGAGGGAGTCAGGTTATTTTGTTTAAGAATAATTAAATGAGGACTAATTGCTGTTTTTAAGGAGTTGGTTAACAGTACAAAGAGGTCTTCGGAGAGAAACTCGCCCTGGAGAGTTTTCCCTTCCTGACTGGTTTGAAACAAACTTTCTTCTCGCTGAAGCATAATTACACCATTTTCGGTATAAGTCCATACCTGGTTTTTGCTTAAATATACAGCTGCTAGAGAGCGAATCTTATTCTCCGCTACCATTTTTTGGCAAACAGTCTCAAAGTCGGTAACCTCTAGGATTGGGTTTTGGGAGAGTAGGGAGCGAATTTTACGGCTTGTTTCCGGAGAGTCGTGCTCTTTATTGGTTTCGTAAACTGCCAAAAAATTCTCTTCGACCACAAATCCGCTAACACTTTCGCTGGTTTCTGATCCTAAATGAACTCCATAAGTTCTCTCGGGCATTATTAGAGTAAAACCAAACTAGTAAACAGTAAAAACAGACCTAGGGTTAATTGTAGCAAAGAGAGAGAAAAGAGCACTGATCTTCCAGGCTTAGTGGTTGCGGCGGGATCGTTAAGCAGGTGCTCGTAAATTAGAGCATTTCTTTCCATTTTTATTTGTTGCTGGAGAAAAACAATTCCGTAAATTAAATAGCCAACACTAAAAATAAAGGCACTGATTTTAAAAATAAGCCCAAGGTAATTAAATGATTTTATGAGCTCAGCGAGGTTTACTGTGTCCATGCAGTTTGACATTAGAATTGATAAGTTTGACTACTTCAGAGGGATGAGGAACTTTAAGAAATTCAATATTAGGAATCTCTCCGGCAGTTTCAATATAAATATCGCCATAATCAAAGTAGCTAGAAATAATTCCTAGCGATTTTTTGTTTACCTCTTCAACCTTGCTAACTACGGTGGCGGTGGTAACCGTGTTTAAAAGATTGTTAGCATCAACGTCAACAATCTTTTGGTTAGTGACTACCCCAAGATTAAAGTACCAGAAAAAAAACTTAGTTACCAGGTAGGAAAAGCTAAGCGCGTACCAGGAGAGAATCAAAAAAAGCTCCTGATTGGGGTTTAGTTTAAGCAGAGTTAAATAAGGAGAGAAAAAAATTGGGATTAACACCAGCCCTAATCCAACAAGTAGCCAAGGAAGAGTGGTAATCGGATGTGCTCGCAAAATCAAAAGTACCCGCTCTTCTTTATTAACAAGATCTTTTTCAAGAGTAGCTGGAATCAGATAACTATGCCAAAGTGAGTGATTAGTACTCATTAAAAAGATTATACAACATTGACATCATAAGCTCTTTAGCTTACAATGGGGGTGTTATTAGTAGTTAGACAAGATTAATGGCAGCTTACTCGAAATTACCAAATCACTTTTTTCCCTGCTCAGGGGCAAAGCGTTGATTCTTTTTGGTAGAGCTTCCGGTAACTCTTGTCTGTATAAAATTCTATGTTAGATTTAGTGTTCAAATTTTTTCCCAATCTTAAACGTGAGCGTGATCTTATTTTAGAGGAGGCGCGTGGCCGAGCCGATAAAGTAACCGTTCAGGCTCAAGGTAAGCTTTCCGAACTCTCTCGACAGATCTCCGTCCTTGAAAAAAAAATCTCTCAAGAGGAGGTGCGTTTAGAAGGTCAGCAAAAGCAGCTTGATCAGAAGAATCTTGAAATTGATAAGGAGAAGGAAGCTCTACAAAAAGAAAAAGCCGAGCTTGAAAAAAAGCGGACCGATCTTCTACAAAAATTTGAAAAGCTTGCCCAACTTACTCCGGAGCAAGCCCGAGAACAGCTACTTGCCCATTGGGAACAAAGGTTAACTACAGACATTGCCAAAAGAATCCGTGAAGCTGAAGAACAGATCAAGAAAGAGTCTGAAGAAAAGGCTAAAGAAATTCTGGTTGAGGCAATGCGTTATGGAACTACTGACTATGTAGTTGAGTATACCCTCTCGACGGTGATTATTCCCAGTGAAGAGTACAAGGGAAGAATTATTGGCAAAGAGGGGCGTAATATTCGCGCTTTTGAGTTGGTAACTGGAGTTGAGGTCGATTTAGACGAAGAGGGGCTAATTAAGCTCTCCTCTTTTGATCCGGTTAAACGGGAGATTGCTAGAGTTTCTCTGGAGCGATTAATCAAAGATGGACGTATTCAACCACAACGGATCGAGGAGGTGGTGGAGAAGGTCCGAGGCGAGATTGCCAAAATTATCTATAAAGAGGGGGAAAAGCTCTGTTATCAAGTGGGAGTATACAATTTGCCACGAGAGGTGGTTGAGCTTCTGGGAAAGTTTAAGTACCGTTTTTCTTATGGTCAAAATATGATTCAGCACACCCTTGAGGAAACCCAAATTGGGGTTGCCCTAGCTCACGAATTGAAGGCGGATGTCAATATTGTTCGCTTAGCTTGTTTGTTGCATGACATTGGTAAGGTGATTATGGATAAGGAGGGCTCCCATGTTCAGCTTGGAGTGGAGCTTCTTAAAAAGCACCGCTTCCCCAAGGCAATCATTGATGCGGTGGAAACTCACCACGAGGATAAGGCCTTTACCTCGGTTGAAGGAATTATCGTCTATCTTGCCGACGCCGTCTCCGGAGGTCGTCCGGGAGCGCGACGGGAAGATGTAACTCAGTATATTAAGCGAATTCAGGAAATGGAGAGCTTTATTAAGGCGAGAGACGGCGTGCATGACGTTGCCGTGCTTCAGGCCGGCCGAGAGATTCGGGTGATTATTGATCCGCAAAAGTTATCTGATGACCAAACGGTTGTCTTTTGTGAAAAACTCCGGCAGGATTTGCAGCAATATTATTCCAACATTCCCGGGCAAATAAAGCTTACTGCGATTCGGGAATTTAGGGTTACTAATAAATAGCTAGCCAATCTTCGCTCTGGATTAGTCCGTATCTGACACATTCGAGTATAGATTGTTACAATAAGTCTATTTAAATACGGGTTGACAGAAACGGACGAATTCCTATAATGAGGGAAGAAAGGGGATGACATCAAGTAATATGACCAAACAAGATTTAGTAGCGCAAGTCGCTAAACACACCAATCTTTCCATGCGGGCTGCCAAAGGAGCTGTCGATTCTGTTTTTTCCTCAGTTGCCGATGCTCTCAAAAGGGATGAGAAAGTAGTGGTAACTGGCTTCGGAACTTTCTTAGTCCGTAAGCGTGCCGCTCGTAAAGGCCGAAATCCTCAAACTGGTGCCGAGATTCAAATCCCGTCCACCAAGACTCCAGGATTTACTGCCGGTAAGAGTCTCAAAAGAATGGTTAAGTAAAGAAATTTTCCGGACAATCCCGTCCCGACTTTTCCCAGTTATTGGGAGAAGGCGGGACGGGTATTGCGTTAGGGAAAAAATATGCTATACTCTCCTACATTCGTCTCCAAAACTGGAGATGGAAAGGAGAACCAGTGACTAATGCCCAAAAAAGCAACTATCAAACCAACCGCTAAAAAAACGTTGCCCTCCAATATGGAGGAACTCTTAAAACAGGTTGGAAAACTTCCCCAGGTTCGCCGAGGCGATATCATCGACGGCAAAATTGTCTCTCTTTCTAAAAAAGAGATGTTTTTCGATATTGGTTGGAAAACAAACGCCATTCTCATCTCTCCCGAAACCAAAGAACTACCCACTTTTATGCCCTATCTTAAAATTGGGCAAACTCTGCCGGTGCGAATTGTCAATGTCGAAGCTAAGGCCGGTTTCCCGGTGATCTCACTACAAAACTTTTTTGAGAAGGGCAAATGGCAAATCTTAGAGGAGCATGCCACCAAAGAAGAACTAATTAAGGTATCGGTTTTAGGAAGTGGTAAGGGGGGTTTATTTATTGAGGTAATGGGTATTCGGGGAGTAATTCCTAAAATTCAATTAACCCCCGATTTTTTACAACGTCCGGACAAACTTTTTAACAAAAAAGTCGAGGTGAAAATTCTTGAGGTTGATCGCGCCAAGAATCGCTTAGTGGTTTCGCAAAAGGCGGCGGCTCTGGGAATTACCCACAAAAAACTCGACAAAACCTTCAAGAAAATTAAGGAGGGCGAAACTTATAAGGCCCGCATTATTGGATTTTCCGATTTTGGGATCTTCTGTGAGGTTGACGGAATTGAAGGCTTGGTGCACATTTCGGAGATCTCTTGGAAGAAGGTTGCTAATCCCCGAGAGTACGCCAAAGAGGGCGATTTGGTTGATGTGATGGTACTTCAGAAAAATGAACGTGACTATAAGCTTACGCTCTCCCTGAAGCGTTTGCAAAAAGATCCTTGGGATGAGATTGAGGAAAACTATCCTAAAGATAAGGAAGTGGTTGGCCAAGTGGTGCGCAAAGAGCCTTATGGTTTCTTTATCGTCCTTGAGCCAGGAATTGAAGGATTAATTCACAACTCCAAAATTACTCCGGAGTTAGATATTAAAGTCGGAAAAGAAATTCACACCTATGTTGAACGGGTAGACAAAAAGCGCCGGAAGATGAGCCTGGTTCCGGTAAGCACCGAGAAGCCACTTCTTTACCGCTAATTTCCGCCAAAACGACGTTTCCTTTTAGAGTATTCCTGCAGAGCCTTTTCAAACCTTTCTGGCGTAAAATCAGGAAAGTGCTTATTTTCAAAATAAAGCTCGCTGTAAACGCTTTGCCAGAGTAGATAGCCACTGAGGCGGGTTTCGCCAGAAGTGCGAATAATTAAATCGGGATAAGGATAGGGTTGATCGGCGGTATCCAAATAGTCTTTAAACAAGTAATAGGGATATTTATTATGATACTGCCCAACTTCCTTATCAATTTCGTTCAGGCGAACTTTCCCCAATAACAAATCGGCCTGGAATTTCTTAATCGCTCTTAAGATTTCGTCTTGCCCTCCATAATCGAGAGCGAGATTAAGATAATAACTTGAATATTCTTGGGTCTCTCTCTCGGCTTGGGTAATTTTTTGCGCTAATTTTAAAGGGAGGCGATCCTTACGGCCTAAATGAATTATCCTAATCTTCTCTTTATGCGCTTCTTTTAAATATTTGTCAGTCATTTTAAGGTAAAGCGCAAAAAGATACTCTTTTTCTTCATGGGAACGGTTCCAATTTTCGGTCGAAAAAGCCCAGAGGGTGAGAGTGTTGATTCCTAACTCCCGAGAGCGTTTGCAAATTTTGATGGCAATCTCAAACCC
>Ga0172369_10001799_pt1 | contig 30499 bp, 26 predicted proteins | sample LakKiv25m_FD_114539 | JGI IMG/M metagenome (GOLD analysis project Ga0172369, IMG submission 114539) | Freshwater microbial communities from Kabuno Bay, South-Kivu, Congo - kab_022012_11.25m | ecosystem: Environmental > Aquatic > Freshwater > Lake | place: Democratic Republic of the Congo... | reverse complement strand
GACCGGCGCGTCCATGAGAATGGCATCCCGCAACTCGGTGAAGAGTGAGAGATTCCGGATCAGGGAAGGAAGGTCATACATGGTACAAGTTCAAAGCTCAAAGACAAGGTTCCGGAAGCACTGGTTCCGTTCCCGATTTCAGGTTGGAATTGGAACCTGGAACTTCGAACTCTCTACGCTGCTTGCGACGCGCGGCAATCCTGCAATTTCGCGTAAACCACCAGAAAGAGTTTCAGCACCGTATCGCCGGTGGCCAGATTGTCCCAGCCGGATTCCTGGGCGCCGCTCCGGCCCCGCAGGCGCGTTGCCGTCGTGGTGGCGCAGGTAATGCGCACCAGGTTGCCTTGCGCCAGCACGCGCTGAACATGTAGATTGTCATATATCCCTGGTTGCAGCGCCTCCGCCAGTCCGGCGATATTCGGATAGGTTTCCGGCGATACTTTCAGCAGCAGTGTGATCTCCTCGTCGAAGCGCTCGGTGATCTTGGTATACTTACGCTTCGCCTTTTCTTTGCGGCGCACGGTCTGTGTAATGGTTACCTTGAAGCGGTTGCCGTCGTAAAGCAGCCCGCGGGCGGTGAACCAGGTGTCCTCGTATTTGTATTGCTTGATTCCACCGAAGATGCCGGATTTGGTCAACTCCACCTGCGTGCCGTGGGTGCGGTAATCGTCAAAGCTGACGTTCACCGCGCACTTGTTGCGGCGGGGTATGTCGCGCCCGAGCACGGTGAAGAGCTGCCCGGTAAGCTCCAGACGGCGGTTCTCAATATTCTCTTTCGCCCACTTTGCCCTGCGCGCGGAGTAGACGATGCCCATCGCCAGCGAGAGAATTCCACCGAGGATGGGGAGGAACACCAGCACGGGAAGGGCGTTGGCGAGGACGATCAGCAGGATGAAGCTGACGGCAAATCCCACCCACCACCATACGGCCTTCGTTCCCTGCTCCTTCACCTGCGCTTCCACGAATTTATCGTGAGCCTCCAGGGAGCGAACCTGGGCAAGGATCTCCTCCACCGAGGTGACCAGTGACAGGGGCTGCGGCATGTCGGACTCCCTCGAAGTTCGAAGTTCAATGTTCGACTCTGAACATTCCAACTTCTATTTTGAAACCTGGAACTTCAAACCGTGAACTTGCTACGCTCTCACAGTGTAATCTACAAGGGGCAATTAGGCAAGGGTCGAGAAACCCGGCTACCAATAACCAGTGGCGGTGACGGCAACAGACCGGCGGCGGAAACGAAAAAGGGACAGTTCCCAAGGATACGTAAACGAGCATTAAAGGCGAAAACAAGCGCCGGTAATATGGGCCGGGACAGTCCCGAACGGTGAGCTTTACCGCAGTCGGAGCGTAATAATTTCGAACGGCTTGTATTCGAACGCCACGGCGCCGCCCTGAACGGGCAGATCGGCCAGGTTGCGCTCGAGCAGGTCGGTGCGGGTGGCGCGGGAGCAGAGGCCGTTGACGAGCAGGCGGGCGGTTCCGCGGCGGCGGTATGCTTCGAAAAGGCGGACGATGATGCCGTCGCCGTCCTCCGCGCGCTTAACCGCTTCGATGACCAGGTTGGGTTTGTCAACACGGAAATAGCTGTGCGCGCGCGCCAGCATGCCGTGCTGCACCGGAAGCAGCCGGGCGCGGAAGGGCACGTTCAGATCGTACCCGGCCAGCGGCACGCCGCTGCTCGTTACCGCGCCGCGGTGCGGCAGCAGGCTGCAGGTGAACCGGCGCACCGTGCCGTCCGGGTTATCCGGCGCGGGTGGCAGGCTCAGCCGCAGCACGTTGCGCCGCACGTCATATCCGTATTTCCCATCGTTGAGGAGGGCTACCCCGTAGTCGCTTTCGGAAAGATCGACCCATTTATGCGCGTTGATTTCGAAGCGGACGAAATCCCAGGACGTATTTCGGTGCGTGGGCCGGTCAAGGTGACCGAACTGGATGTCGCAGGTCGCCCGCGGACTGTGGATAGTCACCGGGAAGGCTACCTTCAGCAGGGCGCGCGACTCCTGCCAGTCCAGATATGTCTCGAAATCCAGCCGCCGGCTATTCGCCTCGAGACGGATGAATTGCAACAGGCGCGCACGCGGGGTGAGCTGTCGCTCGATGCGCAGCGACGCGCGCAGCGGCCCATTCTCAACCGGCTCGATGACCGCCGGAGCGGTAAGGTTCTCGTATACTTCGTCGTAAAACGGATCTTGGTCCCAGGCATTGTAGTTGTTGTGGCGGCCATCATAGAGCTGGAAGCGGTTGCCGGCGTTCCCCGGTGCGATGATCTGCCGTTCCTGCCCTTTGTCGAAATAGGAGACGATCTCGCCGCGCTCGTTCAGCTCCACGCGCACCAGCTCGTTTTCCAGCGCGCGCTCGCCGGCGCGGGCCACTCCGGTTATTGCCAGCGCCGATTCCTTCACCCGCGTTCGCTCGCGCAGCTCGTAGACGATGTAGCCCATGGGGGGCGCGTCCACCACCTCGACCAACAGCCGGCGCTCGCCATTCTCCTCGGTGAGCTGGGTGCGCGAGGCTTGCCCGCGCGGCGCGAAGGCATTCACGTCACTTTTACCCTTCCATGGCACGCTCACCACGCCGGAGCGAGCAAAGGAAAGGGTGTTCCAGACCACAATCGGGTGGGACAAATCGCCGGTGTCGAGCAGCGCGTCGAAGGCATCCAGGCTCTTTTCCACCGCGCCTTCGCCGATCTCGCGCACGCGGGAGCAGCGTTCATACAACTCTTCACGGACCGGGCCGGCATCATCATGAAACTGGCTCTGCAGCAGCAGCTTCCACGCTTCTTCCAGCTCCGCCCGCGGGTATTCGCCGCCGGGCCGGATGGCGGCAAGAAACTCCGCGTCGCGCAGCAGGAATTCGTCCTGCCGGTTTTCCCACTCGTTCCTCTCCCATAAGGTGTAAGCGCCGCGTGGGCATTCGAAAAACAACTCGCCGGTCCACGAGGGCAGATCGCGCACATCCGCCTCCATCCGCTGAAACCATTCTCCGGCAGAGCCTTGCTCGCCGTGATCGCGCTGTTCCGGCAGGCAGGTATCATCGCTCAATAAGTGGGTCAATACGCGCGATCCGTCGATGCCTTCCCACCAGAAGGTGCGTTGCGGGAATTTATCGAGCCGGTTCTTTTGCGACAGCAAATAGCGGATGCCGCATCCGCGCAACACCTGCGGAAGCGCGCCCGAATAGCTGAATAGTTCGGGCAGCCGGAGGACATCGGATTCCCTGCCGGACTCCCCACGAAAAAAACGCGCGCCATAAAGGATCTGCCGGATGAGCGATTCGCCGGAGATGAGATTGGCATCCGCCTTCACCCATATCGCGTCCCGCGGCTCCCAACGGGCCGACGCCGTTTCCTTCATGCGCGCGTAAAGGTCGGGGAAATGTTCCCGCATATACGGATGTTTCTCCATACAACCTCGATTGGAGAAGCGGTATCGGGCGGAACTCGAGGGAGATCGAGGTGAATCCACACTGATTACTAATGCTGAATTTCTCACCAACAGGCGCAGTTTTTGTCCTTGGTTGCGGCGCAACCACCCTGCGCCATCGCGGATGGCTTATCTCTGTTGTTCCCAGGAATCACCAAATATAAATGCGCGAGACGGGGGCGCGGTCGATTTTTTTTATAACAGGACTGTCCCCCGGAATACAGCCACCATTTTAACGAAGGAAGTACCGTTTCCGATTGAGAGCAGCAAGGCACAGGTTGGATGGAACGGGTGGAAAGTCCAAAGGCGCGCGGGGAACAAGGGGAAAATGCGAGACAGTTCCCCTCGGGTTGAGCTCAGACATTCAGCCGCGCATGACCTGTCCGAAGGTATCCTGCAGATTCGCGAGCGAATTTTCCAGGTCGCCGATGCGCCGGTCGATCTCCGCCTGCGGATCGACGACGGTCACCGCGCGGTGGGTAACCATCCACCAGACCGCCGCAATGCCGGCCACCAGCAATGCGCCCGCCGCTATTTCGGCGATCAACGCCAGGGATGAATGTCCGTTACATATCGAAGATGTTTCCCTCATCTCTTTTCCCGTTCCCCCCTGCCACACACTCAAACGAGTATAACAGCCCGCCCACCGAGCGTCAACGCAGAACTGCGAACTGCGAACTCTATTCGTCCCTCCCATGCTTCAGCGCGCGCTCGCGTTCGCGGTCGGTTTCGCGCTCGGTTATTGCCTCGCGTTTATCGTATTGCCGTTTGCCGCGCGCCAGGCCCAGCTCGACTTTTGCCCGTCCCTGCGCGAGGTAGATTTTTAGCGGGATAAGGGCCAGGCCTTTTTCGCGGGTTTTGCCCAGCAGGCGGCGGATCTCCCCCTTATGCAGCAGCGCTTTTCTTACGCGCATCGGATCGACGTTCGCGCGGTTGCCCTGCTCGAACGGGCTGATATGCATGTTATGGATCCAGACTTCCATATTGTCCACGCGCGCGTAACTGTCGCGCAGGTTGCCCTTCCCCCCGCGCAGCGATTTTATCTCGGTGCCGGTCAATTGCAATCCGGCTTCCAGCGTTTCCAGAATTTCGTAATCGTGCCGGGCCTTGCGGTTTTCGGCCAGCACGCGTTCCCTCATGGCCATGCGTTCTTCCTTTCATTTAATGTCAATTATAGCTAGAATATAAATGAACGGACACATCGCACACCCACCATATTATCGCAAATGGCGGGTGTGCGTCTAAATATCACGATATTTGATGCAAACGGTTTCCATGTTTTGCGTCACAAGGGTAAACACGGAAACGGGCTCACTCGATTATTCGGTAGCGATTTGCGTTGTTTTAGGCCGACGTCCCCGACGGCGCGCGGGCGGCTCTTCCACCGTTGATTCCTGGCGGAGAGCGTCGATCTGAATGTCGATGTCGCGGACTCGCTCCAACAATCGCTCGCGCCGGCGCGTGAGAGTTCCGATTTTTCGTTCGGCAACTTTACTCGTTTTCTTCAACGCGCGGCGGCGATCGCGAAGTTTGGCCATCACGGCCTCGACTTCTTCCAAGTTCATTTCATCTATCGCGGGCATGGAATCCCCCCTTATATTAGATATGGCGAAAGCAGTGTAACATAGTAAGCGCCTGCTTGCAAGTAATTGCTGAATTTTATTTTACGACAAACCGCAAGAAAATTCAAAGTTCGAAGTTCGATAATGCATTAAATCTGTTCCTGTTATTCCATAAGTGTCGAACAGCCTTTATTCATGGCAGGATATTTTGCCGGCGCGCCGAAAGTGTAGCATTATCTGAAATGCCGCATCGAATATTGTTACGATAGAAAGGCGTTGGCGTTGCGATACTGCTTATTGGCGTCTTTGACATGCTTCATCCTGCTGGCGCCGTGTGGTTGCGGAGATCAAGTCTCTTCCGCTGATATCGAGCGTGAAATTATCATGCGCGCGCCGGAATTAATCGGGCCGGCAGAGGGTTATCGAGCGGAAATTCGCGGAACGGCGGCAAGCGGAATCGGCGAAATATCCATCGTCGCCGTCGGCGTCAAACCCGACCCCGATCTGGTCGTCGATCCGCTGCGGTTGACCATCAAGGGATTGGAATTCAGCAAGCAGCCGTTTCACATTCTTCGGCCGGGTACGGCGACATTTTCCGGACGTATCAGCGAATCGGCGGTCAACCACTTTCTTCGCCAACAAAAGCGCACCGGGTCAGGTTTATTGAAGAATATCCGGATCGAATTTAAGCAGGGAGCGGCCCGCGTTACCGGCAGTGTCTCGATACTCAATGTAGATATACCACTCGAAACTACCGGATCGTTGCAGGTAGCGGACGGCATCCGCCTGCATTATAAAATCGACAAATTGCGCGTAGGCGGCGTGGGCGTGCCGCCGGCGCTGCCCGGCCTGTTGACCGGTCTGGTGAACCCGCTGGTCGATCTCTCCGGCCTGCGCTTCACCCCCAACATAACCCGCGTAACGCTCGAGCCGGGCGCGGTGACGGTGAGCGGGACGGCGGCGGTGGCGGGGTTGGAATAGCAGATAAAAATAGCTCCCTTGCAACGAATGATCTGTCAGGAGGGCTGCAGTCATGCACGAGGCGAAACGCCGCCGGCAACGGCGGATGTGGATCATCTTCTGCCTGCTTCTGCTGGCGGGCGGGGGGTATCTCGGCTACCGACTCTTCGCCATACCGCAATTGCGTCCGGTAACCTCACGAACGTTGCCCAGGTTTACCAGCCTGCGATTTTCGGCCAACGGAGCGGATTATCCTGCGCTGGAAGTAAACTGGGTCGAGTCTAAAAGGTATGTAGCTTTTTATCACAATCGCTGGCTCGATAATACCTGCCGGCCTGTCGGAAAGCAATTTACCACTCTCTTCGAATCGCCGATCATCATCGATACGAAGCGAGAGGTGGCAACATATGTTAAGTACGAAAATTACCACTCATGGGATTCTCATCCAATTATGCTCAATACGGTAATCTGGCGTGGTGGACGTCGAGAACCGTTAACACGGCATCCCGAATATGCGCTCGACCAACTGCCGCAGGGTTATCAGAACTCTCAATCTTTCTTGTATTGCGATGATTGGCATCATGCGGTGTATTATCGGAGAGCTTCACCGACCGGTCCGGTCTATGATCTTTACGACAGGCAGCAAAAGCGTGCTCTTTTTTCATTTACTCCACAGTTCCACATGCCAGGGATGGTTTTTCATCAGGGCGATCGTTTCGTATTGGTGCAGCGGGAGGGAATGACGCAGGTTTTTGAAAAAGGGAAACTGCTGCGAAAATTCGGCTCTCAATCTACCGTGTGGAACTGGTCGGAAGACGGAACCGTGTGGATGGTCAATAAGATGACGCTGCGGGTTCTGATCTGGCGCAAAGGCGTACCTGTCATGGTGTCACTATCATCGCCGGTTTACCATGATAAGCGCGTAATTTATATACAAAATCCCATGCCTGGCAGATCTTATATGCCGGCCATACCTGATAATCACCCCTCATTAGAGATTGCGGCATGGGGAGATGGGCAACTGGTCGCCTGCACCAAAACGAAGATCTTATTGCCGCATACGGTAGATCGATTGTTTACTCTTCTTGGCTCGCGATTTACCAGATTATCGAATACGCCACGTGAAGCGCGCGTGCTGATGCTTTACCGAAAAGGAAAGCAAATCGGCAGGCTTATCGTCAAGCTGCCATACATACCGCCTACACCTATCCCCGCAAGCACAATCCCTTTTCGTACCACTTCCGGTTTTCGTTCCATATCCAGCGTCCTTCTACCTCGCGAACACCTGGCCTTCACCGGTGACGGGCGATATCTGTCCTGGGTGATTATGACGAAGAAGGGGACGACAGTATATGTGTTCCGTGTGAAGAACTGATGCTGTTTTCATCTTCTTACCGGTAATATGACGAGCACCGTATGGAAGCCTGGCGATAGCCGCGCGCTCGTTTTCGGGTATAGTGCCCGCCTCACTTCGATGGTGGCTGCCTATTATATTTATTCACCTGGCGGGGCTATCGCCGACCTTCCAAACAGTGCTTATCATATTTACGGGCATCAGGGCCAGAGATGCACTGGTTCTATATCCAGATCTATTTTGCGATCAACACCCAGCCTTTTCCGGGTTCAACTGGTATCGCTTCGTCCGGTCGGAAGGATGCTGCTTGCTGGAAATTTTCGACTTCTGGAGCAATCAATGCGGTGGGCTGCAGACTCAGCGCTTTCCAGTCGATCTCTAGCCGCACCGTCACCGCCTCCGGCGCCCAACTCGCCAGCGCGATGAGGGTTTTGCCGTCGCGGAGGTAGGCGGTGGCCTTCACATCGTCGCGGTCGGGGCGGACAGGGCAATCGGGGCGCCAGTAGCCGCGCATCTCCGCCTGGTCAATGCCGAAGTCGTCCCACACCTTCCACATCGGGCGCGGGTCGGCCTGCTCGCCGTGCGGGAAGCGGGCGGTCATGCCATAGACCATGCCGCGCCAGCGGTTGCCGCCGTCCTGCAGCATGTCGCCCATCAGGCCGTAGGGGATGCCGCTGATCTCCGTCAGCCAGTAGTCGGGCGCAGCGTCGTAATCGAAGAACTCGCCGAACCACAGGCTGTCGATGAAGGGGAAGAACTCCAGGTACTGGTTGGCCGGACCGATGGAAAACACCTCGCATGAATGCAGGTCGATGAGGCAGCCGGGGCGCAGGCGGTTCATGATCTTGCGCATGCGCTCGATGATGTGGCGGTCGTAACTGACGTCGTCGAGATACAATCCGTCGATCTCGATGTTCTTCAGCAGCCAGGCCAGCCCCTCCAGGTAGTAGTTGTACCAGCGCGAGGCGCCGCTGTTCACCACCGCGTTGCTCACGTCGCCGCCCATGTGGTCGTACCAGGCGGAGGTGTAATCGTCGCCGAAGTGCTGGCGCAGCCAGGGGTAGCCGCCGCCGGGGCCGGGGGCGAGGATTTCGTGGCCCAGGCTGCGCAAAGCCCAGACCTCGGTGATGCGGTTGGTGAGCTCGCGCACGGTATAGTATATCTTGACTTTGACGCTCTTCTCGTGCGCCTCGCGGACATAGGCGGAGAGCTTCTCGTTGGCGAGGAAGGGGTAGTTGATGTAGGGATTCATCGGCCCGGCGTGGTGGACGTTGATGATGTTCGCGCCCGCTTCGACGGCCTCTTTCACCGGTGCGGAGCTGTGGAAGTAGCGCTCGTTGAAATGCTTCGGCGTATCCAGCGGCTTGCACGGGGTGATGAGCAGCCGGAACTCGAAGGTTAGCTCCTCGCCGCCCTGCAATACCCGCGGTCCGCTGGAGGCGCGCACCAGCACGGTGTCGCTTTCTTCGGTAAACGTCACCTTACCTTTGCCCTCGTTGTGCCAGGAGGCCGGCGGGTGCAATTGCCCGATCCGCCAGTAGAGATTGGCCATCGGGCCGCAATAGTCGGCGCCGCGCAGCTCGCACTGCAGGCCGGCGTCCACGTCGCCGATCCAGAAGCTATCGTAATACGGATCGCCGCTGATGAAACCCTCGCTATGCGGATCGCTGCCCCATTGCCAGGTGTGCCCGGCGGGGCGAATACCGCCCTTGCGGCCACCGCCCATCAGGTAAGTTGCCGTCGCGCGGCGGAGCGGAATATCCAGGCGAATGTCCCGTACCCGCGCCTGCTCCATTGCGCGGCAGGTGAGGGTAAAATCGAGATGGCCGTCGCACTCCATGCGCGCGCGGCAGCGCACGGAGAGCGGACCGGACTGGCCTTCGGTTTGCCATTCTACAGCGCCAGGGGCCTGTTTGACCAGACGCGGCTCGCTGGTGACCGCTGCATCGTTGATGGTGAAGGACATCGGTTCGGCAAGGAGTTCAATGCTGTTGCTGGTGATGCCCGCGGGCAGCAAGCCATCGCCGAAGGTGACGGCGCGGTTCAGGCAGCGCACGGTGCGGCCGGCGATTTCCAGCGGATTGAAGGGTTCCACCACGTCATCATCATCGCCCAGTGTGGAATTGAGCCAGCGCAAGCGGGAATGCCGCCAGGGCTCCCCGTCGCCGCGGTCGGCCAGCACTTCGTCGGTGACATCAATGCTCACTTTAATAGCCGTTGCGGGAGAGTTTTTCGGCCGCACCGTCAGCGTACCTTCATAGCGACCTGGACCTGCATCCTCCGGGATGTCGATGCCGCACCAGAGTGCCTGCACGCGGCCTGGCTGCACGGAGACAATCTTCGTGAACGGCCGGCCCAGCCAGTCTACACCGCCTAGATTGAAGCAGGTGAAGGCGCCGGCGGGGATGACGGCATCGCCGGAACGTAAATCGCCGAAGTCAATGGCTATCTCCTCCACCGGCTTGGCGGAGGCATACACGCCGAGTTGGAAGGCGTAGTATTCGTTCCGGCAGGCGGTGCCGGTGAAATCTGCGGACGGACCGCGCTTCACCCAGCAGTAGGGCAGATCGTCGCGCATGCGGATGGGAAATTGCCGATCCCTCGGGAAGAGCAGATAAGGTTCGGGGTGCGCGGCAAGCAAGTTCCGTATCTCCGCCGCGGTGGCGACCACCTCCATGGGGTCGAAGCGGTCGAATTCGGAACGGGCTTCGAAGCGCAGCAGCGTTGCCTGCGAAAATAACTGATCGGGGGCGCCGACATGCCGCAGCCAGGCCGGCTCGGCGGTGGCGACGGGAGGCAGATAATCCTTCTCATACCAGCCGAAACCGGTCTGCACTTCGTGCGGGTAGTAATAGACGAAATATTCGCCGGGGGTATCGGCCTGAAAGACGAGATCGGCGCTTTCGCGGTTCATGCGGAGGACCGCCAGGTTGGGAATCTCGCGATCGGCGGCATCGGTGACGATAATGCGCTTCCGCTCCGGGTCATGGTCGCGGCGGCGCCAGGGGAGGTGGATGCTGACAGCGTTCGCCGTTGCGTCAACCCGCACCACTGCCCGGTGCAGGCCGCGGCCTTCCGGCCACTCGGCGACGGCGTAGGGGATATCGGTGAGCTGCAGTGTCATGAGATCATCCTTTGGAGCGCGGACCACGATCAGCCAGGAAGGATGACGTGGTCCGCGCTCCCAGTTAGGTGCGTAAGCGCGCCAGGGTTATTTTCTCGTATGCCCGGCTTTCTCCTCGTTCGTAAAGGCAGCAAATCGTTTTATCCGGGAGGACGGCCAGGTCGGAATAGGCGGCGGGGCCGGGATGGAGGAGAAGGCCGGCGTCCCAGGTGCGGCATTCGTCGCGGCTGGTTCTGACCGTCATGCGCTCGCGCTTTTCACTGGCCGGATTGCTGAAGAGGACGGTGTTATCATCGTATCGCACGAGGCTGGCCTGGCAGGTTGGCTCGATAAGCGCTTCGTCGTAGACGATCTCGGAGAAGGTTTCGCCGCCGTCGCGGCTCTGCACCACGGCGCGGCGGTGGTTGCCGGAATAGTTGCGGCAGTTCAGGTAAAGAGAGCCGTCGTTCAGCTCCAGCGCGACACACTCATTGGCGCCGGCGCCGGCGCTGCCGCCCAGGCGCCAGGTGGCGCCGTGGTCGTCGCTATAGATGACGTGGGAATGCTTGGGATCGCTCCGGTCGTAATTCACCGGCACCACGTGATCGCAGGGAACGACGATGCGGCCCGAGCGCAGCACGGCGCCATGGGTCGGGCCGGTGGCGTACCAGGTCCAGGAAGAGTCGCCCACCGCGGCGGTGATCTCCCACGGCGTGTCCCAGGTAACGCCGTCATCCGTGCCGCGGGTGAGCCAAACGGTGCGCTTACCCTTGCCCGCCTGGATGATATTCTGATTATCCGCCGCGCGGTTCTTCGTCAGGGGCAGCCAGATGGCGCTGTCGAAGGGATCGACCACCGGGCAGGGATTGCCGCAGGTCATCTCCGGTTCGCTGACCACGATCCGCGTTTCCTCCCAGGTCGAGCCGCCATCGAAGCTGCGCTTGAGCAGCATGTCGATTTCGCCGGCGTCGCCGGCGCCGTGCTTGCGGCCCTCGCAAAACGCGAGCAGCGTGCCTTTCGTCGTTACCGCCAGCGCAGGAATGCGATAGGTGTGGTAGCCGCCCTGGCCGGCAACGAACAGGTCGAATTGATCGAGGATATGCATATCGAGCTTCCGCCCCCCGGAGGTTTTACACAGGTGGGGATACCTCTGTGTACAACATACCGTTTTTGTTATACATCTCCGACATTGACGGCTGCGATCACGAAAACCGGGTATTATGCCCCCGAAATCAGCTCCCGGGCCTTCTCCAGCGCCGCCGGAAGCTGCTCCGGCTGTTTACCGCCGGCTTGCGCGAAATCGGCTCGCCCACCGCCGCCGCCGCCGGCTATTTTCGCCACCTCGCGCACGATGTTGCCGGCGTTGAAGCGGTCCAGCAAGTCCTTGCTCACCTTTACCGCGAAAAAGACCTTGCTCTCCGCGGCGGAGCCGAGAACTACCACGCCGGACTGCAGGCGGTCCATATACTGATCGGCAAGCTGACCCAAGATGCCGGCATCTACGCCTTCGAGCCGGGCGATAATCGCCTTCACGCCGCCGAGCTCTTCAAATTGCGGGCCGGCCCCGCCGCCCCCGGCGGCCACTTTTACCTTCAGCTCGTTAACGGTTTGCTGGGCATCACGCAGTTCTCGTTGAAGGCCGTCCACGTGGTCGAGCACCTCCGCCGCCGGCGACTTGAAGCGGATAGCCAGCTCGCGCACCAGGTCGGCCTGCTCGCGAGCCCACTGCATGGCCTTGAACCCGGTATACGCCTCGATGCGGCGGATGCCGGCGGCGACCGAAGACTCGGCGATGATGCGGAAGAACCCCGCCTGCCCGGTGCGGTCCAGGTGGGTACCGCCGCACAGCTCGCGGCTGAAGGCCGTGTCGAATTCGCCGCCGCCCACGTTCACCGTGCGCACCCAATCGCCGTATTTCTCGCCGAAGAGGGCGGTGTAACCCTCCTTACGCGCCTCCTCCAGGCTCATGTCGCGGATGGCCACCGGGGCGTCGCCGAGGATCTTCTCATAAACCAGCTCCTCCACGCGGCGGATCTCCGCTACGGTCATCGCCCGCGGGTGGCTGAAGTCGAAGCGCAGGTAATCCTCCTCCACCAGCGAGCCGGCCTGGCTGGCATGCTCGCCCAGCACCCGGTGCAGCGCCCAGTGCAGCAGGTGGGTGGTGGTGTGCGCGCGGCGGATGGCGTCGCGGCGGCGGGAATCCACGGTGGCGGTGACGGTATGCCGCGGGCCGGGGGTGAATTCCTCGTGCCCGCTCAAGTCTACGATATGCAGGATGTGGCCGAAACGGTCTTTCGCCACATCGATCACCGGCAACGCGGCGCCATCGAATTTCAACGTGCCCGCGTCGGCGCACTGCCCGCCGGAGGTGGCATAAAACGGCGTCTTATCCAGCACCACCACCGCGGAGGTAAGGTCGTCGTTCGCTGCAAAAAACTCCAGCGTGCCTTCCGCCTCAGTGGTGAAATAGCCGAGGAATTCGGTGGCCGACACCTCGGAACCAAGGGCCGCGCCCGCCTCGTAATCGAAGCGCGCGCCGGCGCGGGCGCGCTCGCGGGCGGCCTCCAGCGCCGTTCGATATCCCTTTTCGTCGATCCGCAGCCCGGCCCCTTGCGCCGTCTCTTCCGTCATCTCCTTGGGGAAGCCGTAGGTATCGTAGAGGGTGAAGATATCCTCGCCGCGCAGCTCCGCCGCCCCCTGTTCCTTCGCGCGGGCAATCAATTGCGACAATAATTGCTCGCCGCGCTCCAGTGTCTCCGCGAAGCGCGCCTCTTCCGCTCGAATAGTATCGATGATGAAGCGCTCGTTGTCCTTCAGCTCGTGGTAATGCCCGCCCATCATCTGCACTAGAGTGGGCGCCAGCTTGTAGAGGAATGGTTCTGTAAATCCTAGATTCCGTCCGAAACGGTAGGCGCGGCGGATGATGCGGCGCAGCACATAGCCGCGCTTACTGTTTGAAGGCAATACGCCGTCCGCGATGGTGAAGGCCATGCAGCGCAGGTGATCGCCGATCACGCGCAACGCCATCGTCTGCCCAATATCGACTGACATCAGACCGGCCAGTTTGCAAGCGGCATCCATGATCGGGCGCACCAGGTCGGTGTCGTAATTGCTGTCTACCTGCTGCAATATACTGGCGATTCGTTCGAGGCCGGCTCCGGTGTCGATGCCGGGCGCGGGGAGGGGCAGATATTGGCCGTCCTGAAAATTAAATTGCTGGAAGACGTGGTTCCAGAACTCAATCCAGCGGTCGCAACCGCATGCCGGCGAGGCGCAGTCCGGCCCGCAGGCCAGTTCGGCGCCGAGGTCGTAGTGCATCTCCGAGCATGGCCCGCATGGCCCGCTATCGCCCACCGGTCCCCACCAGTTCTCCTTCTTGCCCAGCGGGATGATGCGCTCGTCCGGCACGCCGATTTCCCGCCATATCTCGCGCGCCTCCAGGTCCTCCTGATACGGCTCGCCTTTACCCGGCTTATAATAAGTCACCCAGATGCGGTCGGGATCAAGACCGAGGCCGCCTTTCTCCCATAATGTCACCGAGAATTCCCACCCCCACGCTAGCGATTCCTTCTTAAAATAGTCGGTGAAGCTGAAGTTACCGAGCATCTCAAAGAAGGTGTGGTGGCGCGTGGTGCGACCCACGTTGTCCAGGTCGTCGGTGCGCAGGCACTTTTGCACCGTCACCACACTGCCATAGGGCGGCTCTACCTCGCGGCGGAACCAAGGCACAAACTGCTGCATGCCCGCCGTGGTGAACAGCGTGGTCGGATCGGTGGGCACCAGCGAGCTGCTCGGGAGTATCTTATGCCCGCGCTCCTCGAAAAACCGCAAAAACGCGGCGCGAATGTCGTTTCCTGTCATGATAGAGGAGAGTATACCAAAAAGGACAAAGTCGGGGAATCCTTGCCATGGGGGGCTATCCCTCAATGTATGATGGTTGAGCCGGTGCTCTTGTTTTTCCAAGATATGCTAAGAATCAATAATGATAATAAGGCGTGTGGAAATGTGGAGAACGAGCATGGCTTGAACCTGCGGGCGATGTGGAGAAATATGGGAGAGCTTCCCGGCAACCGGCGGAGTTGCCCACAACCGCCCGGCTGTCCGCAGTTATACCTGCTTTTCCCCAGGCAATTTTCCTCAGCCTGTTGAATATTAGACAGATCCTGGCCGGCGGCCTATGCCAACGGGTGGTCTGTCCGGTAAGTAATGACAGCATATCTATGGTATGCGTGTTGTGAAGCATAACAGCCTTTTGAAAGGGGTGTGCCTTACGGATGGAAACACTGTTATGATTGCTAAGGAGTATAGCGATAAAGTAATCTTTAAGAAGATTATTAAGGCCAAGATATCCACACCTGTGGAGAGGATATGCGGAAAAGTATTTTAAGATTCCGTTAACCGCCATCTTGCAAACGTCTATGCCATTCAAGGGGTATTTCCGCCTAAAAAAGAAGAGAGAAAGGGGCAAGATTGAACGTAAAAACCGCACTGAGCATCTTTTGACCCATGTTGCCCTCCCGCATCGACCGCGCTATAATACCAATGCGAACCGGACGGCATTATCCACACCCTTGCGCACACTTGTGGAAAACTTCCCGCACCCTTCGGTCGCATGTCATACGGTAATACTTTCCCTTCCAAGGGTTGATTGCAGACATCTGCAGTGACCGGCCAGTTATAGCCAGGATTTCTTGAACGATTGTCATCATCTCCCGGCGGAGGTATGCCGAAGCGGCCATTTCATCTCTTGCGGTAAAAGGATTCTCCGCGACGTTTATGTGCTGCCCGCAACCCGGCTGGGAATGGAACCGATCTCGCACTATCATTATAGCACGGCGGCCCCGGGTCGCCAGTTACAGCTTTTTACGCCGTCACATCGAGTTCCTCAGGTGGCGGGTTGCTTCGGCGACCCGTTCGCATCCCGCCGGTTTGTCTCCGGCAAAGCGAGCGATTTTTAAGCGGAGGAATTGATGACGACGACATTATCATTACAAGAACTATGGCCTAAAACGCTCGACATTCTCCATGGCACGCTGCGGAAACCCGCCATCGCGAAATGGATCCAGGAGCTGCAGCCCCTCGGATACGATGGACAGGTACTCTCCATCGGCGCGCCCGGGCAATTTGCCAAAGACTGGCTCGAGTCTAAAGCGGCGCCGCTGCTTGCCAAAGGACTCTCCACCGAGTTTGATACCGCGGTAACCGTGCATTTCTCGGTCATCCAGCTTTCCCTGCCGATACCCGACGATCGTGCCGCCGGTCCCCCGCCGCGTCCGGCGTCCGCCTCGCGCCGCGGCGAAGACCTGTTCGCCTCGCTGCCGCTGAATCCGCGTTATACCTTCGATAATTTCATCGTTGGCAAAAACAGCCAGATCGCCCACGCGGCATCGGAAGCGGTCAGCAAAACACCCGGGCGTTCCTACAACCCGCTTTTTATCTACGGCGGCGTTGGATTGGGGAAAACTCACCTCATGCAGGCCATCGGACACGAAGCGCTCAAGCGCCATGCCAACCTGCGCGTAAATTACGTCTCCGGCGACACCTTCACCTACCATGTGGTCTCCTCCATTCGCGAGGACCGGTTCGGCGCCTTTCGCGAAGCCTACCGCGACGTAGATATATGGCTGGTGGACGATATTCAGTTCATCGCCTCCCGCGAGCGCACCGAGTCCGAGTTCTTCCAGGCGTTCAACACCCTCTACGAGACCGGCAAGCAGATCGTCATCACCTCCGACCGCGCGCCCAAGGATTTGCAGATCCTCGACCCGCGCCTTCGCTCTCGCTTCGAATGGGGCTTGATGACCGATATCAAAGCGCCGGACCTGGAGACGCGCATCGCCATCCTACAGAAAAAGGTGCAGCAGGAGGGAGCGCGCGCGCCGGAGGAAGTGCTGCGCTATATCGCCACCACCGTCAATGCCAATATCCGCGTGCTGGAAGGCGCGCTGGTGAAGGTGCTCGCCGCCAGCTCGCTCACCGGCGAGGAGATCACCGTGGCGCTGGCGATGGAGCAATTGCGCGACCACAGCACCATCAGCGGCGCGAAGGCGATAACCATTGCCGATGTGCAACAGATGGTCATCCAGCATTTCGGCATTTCGCTGGGAGAGCTGACCGGAAGCAGCCGCACGCAAAACCTGGTGCTTCCCCGGCAGATCGCCATGTTCCTCTGCCGGCAGTTGCTCGATGCCTCTTTCCCGGAAATCGCCCGCAAGTTTGGAGGACGCGACCACAGCACCGTCATGTATGCCTGCAATAAGCTCGAGCAAACGGTGAAGATCGACCGCCAGGTGCGCGCCATCGTCGGAGAATTGACGTCGCGGTTGCAGCAGACGTTGAATTAATAGTACCGGAAAGAGGGAAAGCGCCTCCTTTGTCGAATGTACCGTATTCTAACAATTCGTTGTCGTCAGGAGCACTGTCGTGAATTTTACCTGCCAGAAGCGCGTTTTCCAAGAAGCCCTGCAGAGCATCTCCCGCGCGGTCGCCACGCGCAGCACTTTGCCCATTCTGGGCAACGTGCTGCTCGACGTGCGCGAAGACCGTCTCAAACTGGTCACCACCGACCTGGAAATCGGGATGACCTGCGAGGCGCCGCTGGAAGGCCCCGAGAGCGTCGGGGCGGTGACGGTACCCGAGCGCATCATTCAGGATGTCGTCAGCAACCTGTCCGCCGATGCAGACCTGACTATCTCCGCGGATGAGCGTAATCTGTTGACTATCTCCGCGGGGAAGTCGAAATACACCATCCATGGGCTGCCGGCGGATGAATTTCCCGCGCTGCCGGAGGTGTCGTCCGAAACCGTGATCACTATACCCGCGCCGCTCCTGCGGGATCTGGTACGCAAGACACAATTTGCCGCCAGCACCGACGAGGGGCGCGTGATTCTGACCGGCTGCCTGCTTACCTGGGATGGGCAGACGGCTACGATGGTGGCGACCGATACCCACCGCCTGGCGATCAAGCATGTTGCGGTAGGCGGGCAGTTCAATGCGCCGGTCTCGGTGATTATCCCCTCCCGCGCCTTGCAGGAACTGCTGCGCCTGCTGGGCGGCAGCGAGGAGAACGTCGAAGTGGCGGTGGGCGAAAGCCAGGTGCGCTTTGCCGTCAATGAAAAGTTTCATATACCCACGGGTGATATTCTCATCCAACAGCAGCTTATCTCGCGGCTGATCGAAGGCCAGTTCCCCGCCTACGAGCGCGTCATTCCACCCGCCAGCCAGAAGCAGGTGATCGCCAACCGCCAGGAATTATACGATGCGGTGCGCCGCGCCAGCATTGTAGCGCGCACGGAGTCCAACAAGCTGATCATGAAGTCCGAAGATTCCACCCTGGTCATAACCGCGAAGACCGGCGAAGTTGGCGAGGCGCGCGAAGAGCTGACCATCAACCTGGAAGGCGAGCCGGTGGAAATCGCTTTCAATGCCGAATACCTGCAAGACGTGCTGAGCGTGCTGGACACCGAGACGGTGGAGCTGGGCCTGACCGGTCCGCTCAATCCCGGATTGTTGAGAGCGGACGGCGAGCCGGATTATACCTATGTCGTCATGCCGATGCAGATGCTGTAAGCCTGCACTGCCTCCAACCCCTGGCGGAGAACTGCCAGGGGTTTGTATATACTGCTGTCAAAACTCCAGGCCCATGCTGATGGCAAGTTCCAGCTCAACGGCCAAGAAGAATAAAACCCTGCTTCGATAACCAATCGATATCTTCTGAAAATAGCTTCGTGCTTTGAATATCTGCCGCCAGTAGTGGAGCCATGGCAATTGCATAATCTATTAAGGCAGTGAGTGATATTCCGTAAAACGGACCATAGCCGGGAATCAAAATAAAACTTCCGCCGTCTCCCGGATTGACCGGAGAACCATATTGGGCAACGATATCCATTAGTAAATATCTGCGAACGATCGCGCGTCGATCATCTCGGATAGAGAATTTTTCGGTTGTCATTGAGATAACAAATCCTCGCTCGACCGTATCTTGCCAGGCACGTTGGATCTCATTCACCTCATAACCTGCTTGCTTGAGTTTGGTATGGACTGTTTCCATGTTATCGGTATCCAATAGCGCATGTTCGATTTCCAATGGTGTAATAAAACCAAGTAACTGTAGTTCGCGTCTAAGACGGATGGCGGTAGAGCGAATCTGAAAAAATGATCTTGTATGCTCATTATGCAACAGCTTTCTTAAATCGCCATTGAGCGAGGCAAAATATCCTGCCCCATCGACATATTCCAGAAATGCCGCATCAGTAACCTGTGCAAGCGTCGCTGCTATTGTCGCGTCTGATTGATCGACATTCTTATGCGATACACTTCCTGAATCACCGGCATAGAACTGGCACTGAATAAACAGGCGCTTATTCCACTGTTGGGGCCAGCCAGGAGTGTTAAATGGCAGCACGAAATCGAATGCCCTGGTTTTTCTGTTTGCGCTCAGTCTCGGGGCGATGACGACATCTTCGGTGTTGAAATCAACGCCGGATTGCAAACCCCAATCAAGAAGATGTGAGCGTAGTATCCTTTCTGGTTCATGCCCACCAGATGCTGTAACCGATCCACGGACTTTGCAGATAATGAGCGGGGCAAGTAAATCCTGAGAACGATGAAACGCTTTCAGCGCATAATAGCCATATCCTATACTCCACAATTGATTGGCTGCCGCCTCATCTTTCAATAGGAATGCCAGTAACAGTTTTAATAGTGCAGCTTCAAGTTCCTTATCTTCTATTTGCGCTATAATCGTCGAATAGGTCTTACTGTCTAGCTCGCGCGGTAACGGCGACATAACAACTGTAGCTTGTCCCTTCCTCAAACAAATGCGTGGGAACTGCGACCAGCGAAATTGATCACGAAGAAAAATAGGGAATTGGCATTTGAAGTTATTATCAGATTTGCCGGTAACGGTAAATAGCGTCATGACAAGCGGTATGAGAATTTCTTGCCGTTCCCTTGGAGTTTTTCCTGTTAATATATTCGCCAGTAACTGTGCGATCGCATCTGGGTGGCAACTCTCTCGTTTAGTAAACCGTTCAGTAACATCGCCCAGTAACTCGAAAATATTCGAAATTTGCGATAATTCTGATTTGAATTTCACGGTATCCGTAATCTCACCAAGTGTCGGTGTCACCCAGATATCGAATTCCTCCAGTGACGATGACAGCGGAAGATTGGCAGTAGGCAGCTTCATTCCCTTATCCTCTCGTATTTGCAGTTATCCTTCAATTAATATTGCTTTACGAGAAAGACCTAACCGAGTTTCAACAATCTGTGTGAATTCCTCTGAGATATCGCAGAGAATACTGCGTAAATGAAGTTTTCTTCCGACTGCTCCCGATGTACCGGAACCACACATGGGATCCAGAATAGTATCACCGGGTTGGGTAACCATCTTGTAGAGCACTTCATATACTGCTTCTGGTTTTTGTGCCGGATGTCCGGTTTGCTCATGTTGACCCACAAATCCAACGAGGAGTGAACTTTCGATGACACTCGGTGGTCCCGGCATATAACGCAATTTCCCCTGAGCTTGCTTTTGCAGTTGGATGTCATTGAGAAAATGTTCGGGATATAATACGGCATCAGGCCTGGTCAGATGGAGACAAGCCATTTGTGCAGAACGCCATCCCCGTATAACAGAAGGATTATTTTTATAATACCATGTGAGCCATGTATTTAAAGATAATGGCTCAGGAATGCGTTCAATAAATCTTGCGATTATTTCTGGAAATCCCCAAAGAAATACATGCGGGGATATTGCCCCCGATAAATGTAATAAATTAGTAATATAGTTTATATAATCTTCTCGTATGCCACCGACTCCCTTGTTATACCATGGATCGAGCATGATTACTTTAATATTTGCGTCATGCTCTGCATAATATGCAAGGATTTCTTCAACATCGGCAGGCGGCAATAATGATATCGACTCCTCCTGTATAACAGTATTAATCTCAAAGGTTAATTGGCTTGTCATCGATATAGCTCCCTTGAATGGATATATTTCGGCATCAATTTATAATTTCCTCTTCGCATTGACAGTAGCATGTCTGTCGATTACCATTACGTCAAATATTAGCATAGGGAGAAACCGTCCGTGAGCACCGATTCCACCGTAGCCGTCATCCTCGCCGCCGGCAAAGGCACCCGCATGAAATCCAACCGCGTCAAGGCGCTCTTTCCGCTGTGCGGCAAGCCGCTGGCCGCCTATCCCATTCACGCCGCGCGGGAGGCGGGCATCGAGCGCGTGGTGCTGGTGGTCGGCCATCAGGCGGTGGCGGTGAAGGCGGAGATCGGCGACGGCGTGGAATACGCCCTGCAGCAGCCGCAGCAGGGCACCGGCCACGCGGTGATGGTCACGGAAGAGGTGCTGAAAGGCTTTACCGGAACCATTTTCGTGCACGTGGTGGACGCGCCGCTGCTCCCCGCGGAAATGATCCGCCACCTGGTGCAGGCTCACCGGGAAAGCGGCAACGCGGCAACTTTGCTCACCTTCCGCCCCGTTGACCCCGCCCATTACGGCCGTATTGTGCGCAACGCCGATGGCAGCGTGGCGCGCATCGTCGAATTTCGCGACGCCGCGCCGGAGATCCGCGCTATCGACGAGGTGAACTCCGGCACCTACTGCTTCGCGGCACCGCTGATCTTCGAAATGCTGCGTGAGATCACCCCCGACAATGACCAGGGGGAATATTACCTCACTGACGTGGTCGAGCGGCTTATTGCTCGCGGGCAGCGCGTGGGAGCGGTGGTCGCGCCGGACGAGCGCATGACGGCGGGCATCAACGACCGCGCTCAACTTGCCGAAGCGGAAGCCAACCTGCGCGACGGCATACGCCGCCGCCATATGCTCAACGGCGTCACGCTGCTCGATCCGGCCTCCACCTTCATCGACGAGGACGTCGAGATCGGGCATGACACCGTCATCCACCCCTTCACGCTAATCTACGGTAATACGAAAATCGGGGAAGATTGCATCGTTGGCCCGTCCTGCCAGCTCTTCGACGCCGTGATCGAGGATAATTGCGAGGTAATCAGTTCGCGGATCGAGCAGAGCATTGTGCGCAACGGCGCTCGCGTCGGGCCCTTCAGCCGTCTGCGTCCCGGCTGCGATATCGGTCCCGGCGTCATCATCGGCAACTACTCCGAATTGAAAAATACGAAAATGGGCCGGAACAGCGGCGCGCACCACGTGGGCTACCTGGGTGACGCCACGGTGGGCGAAGGCGTGAACATCGGCGCCGGAACCATCACCTGCAACTTCGACGGCAAAAAGAAGCACCCCACGAAGATCGGCGCCCGCGCCTTTATCGGCAGCGGCAACCTGCTGGTCGCCCCCGTGGAGATCGGCGACGACGCCCTCACCGGCGCCGGCTCGGTGGTCACCCGCGACGTGCCCGCCGGCAAAGTCGCCTTCGGCGTGCCGGCGAAGGTGGTGAAAGATCGTGAAAAGTAGCCGCACCCTTTACGGGTGCGCTTGAGCCGTTTTACAGGAGGGACAGGCCATGCGCTTCTGCACTTCGGTCCATTGCATGGACGGCCGGGTTCAATTGCCGCTGATCGGCTACCTGACCGCGCGCTTCGGGGTGGATTATGTCGATGTCGTGACGGAGGCAGGGCCCAACGGCATTCTCGGCCACCGGCATGATCCGGCACTAATCGAATCTATCCTGCACCGCATCCGCCTGTCGATCGAACGGCATAATTCCGTCGGCATCGCCGTGGCCGGCCACTTCGACTGCCTTGGTAACCCCGTAAGTCCTCGCGAGCATGCCGCCGACACCCTCGCCGCCGTGAAGTATCTCCAGCAACGCTTCCCGCAACTGCCCGTCATCGGTCTATGGGTCAACCAACGAGGTGAACTGGTCGAAGTATCGGAGCAGTTGATAGGAATGCTGCCGGAATAAGCGTCCTTGTCATGTTTCATCGGTCATTGCGGGCAGTTCCGCTTACTCCGGCGCCGTCTTCGCCGAAACGACCAGCGAGATGATTATCGACAGCGCCAGCGTGCCCAGCACCACGCCCAGCGCGAGCTGGATGGGCACCTTCACCACGTGCGACAGCAGCATCTTGCCGCCGATGTAATCTTTTGTCACCGGCATCAGCCGGCGGAAGAGTTTCAGCACCGGGTTGTGTTCGGGATGGAGCTCCTTATCCTTCTCCAGCGCCATCTTGATGCCGGTGAAGATCAGGATGGCGCCGAAGAGGTAAATCGTCCACTCGAATTTTTCAATCAACGCCACGCCGGTGACGATGAAAAGACCTTTGCGCGCGAGATCCAGCGCGCAAGGGTCTGACTACGCCTGAGAGGCCGGAAGAACCAGGCGCAATACCATACTTAAAAATGACGTAAACAATGACAGTAAGACAGGTCAGTCCTCGGAAGGCGCCACCGGCAAAGTGAAGCTGAAGCTGCTGCCTTTGCCCGTACCTTCGCTCTCGACGAAGACACGACCTCCGTGCGCTTCGATGATGGTACGCGCAACCCACAGCCCCAGACCGACGCCGCCGGTATGTCGGGTGAGCAACGGCTCGGCCTGGTAGAACTGGCGGAACAGGCTGTCGCGCGCTTCCTCCGTCAGGCCGACGCCGGTGTCTATCACCGTCACCACCGCTTCACCGCTGTTTTGTCGCTCGCGCACGGCGATGCCGCCCTTCTCGGTGAATTTAACCGCGTTATCCAGCAGATTGTTCAGCGCCAGCGTCACCTTCGGCGCGTCCGCCAGCACGCGTATATCCTCGGGCGCCTCCACATCGAGCGTCATTCCACGCTCGCGAATGGTATCCGCATACTGCCGCACCGAAGCCTGCACGATGGCGGCCAGTGGCGTGGGTCGCGGGGTGACGGTCAATCCGCCGGTATGCAGGCGGGCGACATTGATCAGGTTATCGATCAAGTCTTGCAGGCGGCGGGATTGCCGGTTGGCGATTTCGATGGTTTCGCGATAAGCCGGTTGATCCGGAGTGAGCGTTCCCGAAGACAGCAGGTCGAGCGAGGCGCGGATGGAGGTGAGCGGTGTCTTGAGCTCGTGCGAGACCATGGTGAGCAAGTCGGATTTCAGCCGATCAAGACTGGCCAGGTCGTCGGCCATCTGATCCAGGGAGTTGGCCAAGTCTTCCAGTTCGTCGCCGGTATGGAGCCGTATCGGCTCGGCATACTGTCCCTCGCCGATTTTACGAGCATGCTCGGCAAGCCGTGAAACATGGCGCGCCGGCACCGTAGCGGAATAGATCGACCACCCGACAGTAAGTGCCAGCACCAGCAGCGCCAGCAGGATGAAAATGATGAAATCCCGCGAAACCGGCGCGATGGCAATGTCGAAGGGGGTGCCGGCTACCACGAACCACGGCGCCGATCGGACCGGATCGTATCCGTATAACGTGCGCTCGCCCGTGAAGGGATTGCGAGTGATCGACACACCGCTACGACCTGAAAAGAGCGTGGTCAGCTCGCCATCGGGAGTTTTCCATCCCGGCCTCCGCGAATCCATGCTGGAGGAGGCAATCAACCGATGGTCGCTCCCCCAGAGCGAAAGCACGGTCTGCGTTGCGGGTGGGATGAAGCCGGTAAAGATAAGCTGAATGCTGATCGGCGAAATTGTTATTCCAACCACCCCGGCGAACTGCCCTTCACGCTCGATGGGCACGACGACGATGATGATCGGCTCCTGAGTGATGCGGCCCGTAATAAGATTGGAGACCACCGGCTGGCCGTTATTCCGCGCCAGCATAAAATATTCTCGATCGCCTACGAAAATGAACGGGCGAAGCGAGCCGGCGATTATCTGTCCCCCGACATCGGTGATCCAGAGATTCTCCCAATCCGGCTGGGCGCTCGCCTGGCGCTCGACTAATCCCTGGATGTCAGACAGGCTGCCTTGCTGGACTTCATTGGAGTAGGCTAATGTCTGCAGCGTGATGATATTGCCGTTCACCCAGCCTTCGATGGAGGCTGCCGCCGTGCGGGCGATAGTGAGATTCGATTGCAGAATCAGGTTGCGCCGGGCGCGATACTGGCTGACGAGCAGCAGGATGCCGAGCAGCATCAGCGGCACTGCGCCCAGCAGCGCGGAAATCAGCAGCCGGATGCGAAACGGCACGCCATGTTTCGGTCGCTCAACCTGGTTACCCACTTTTGTCCATCGTTCCCGGCAGTTTCGCCAGTATGCGCGCGGCCTCTTCGCGGTCGTCGAAATGAATCGTGCGGTCCGCGAAGATCTGGTAATCCTCGTGCCCCTTGCCCGCCAGCACCACCAGGTCAGCCGGCGCGGCAATGCTAACTGCTTGCCGGATAGCCGCCGCGCGGTCGGGTTCGACCCGCACGCGCGCCATCTGCTCACTGGTAAAGCCCGCCAGGATATCGTCGATAATGTGTCCCGGGACTTCACTGCGCGGATTATCGCTGGTTACGATGATATCGCGGGCCCATTTTGCGGTCACCGCGGCCATTTTGGGCCGCTTGGTGCGATCGCGGTCGCCGCCGCAGCCGAACACCACTACTACGCGTCCGGGCGCGATTTCGTGCGCGGTGGAGAGCACCTTCTCCAGCCCATCCGGGGTGTGGGCGTAATCCACCACTACCGTGGGCTTGCCGTTCCCGCTGGCGGGCACGCGCTGGAAGCGGCCATCCACCGGCGGCACCAGCGCCGCCGCGCCGGTCGCGACTGCCGAATCTATCCCCAGCTCGATTGCCAGCGCCAGCGCCGCCAGCGCGTTGGAGACGTTGAACGAGCCGACAAGCTGCAGGATCACCGGCGTCGTCCCGCGCGGGTGAAGCAACTGAAAACTGCTACCGTCCGGACGTAGCTCGATATCGACCGCGCGGTAATCTCCGCCGGTCAATCCGAACTGCCGCACCGGACCCAGCGCGCGCTTAACGAAAAGCGGCGCGCTCGGGTCGTCGGCGTTGATCACGCCGATCATGCGCCGGTTCACCGGCTGGTAGCGCGGATTGGCGAACAGGTCGAGCTTTGCCTCACGGTAGGCCTCCAGCGTGCCGTGGTAATCCAGGTGGTCCTGGGTGAGATTGGTGAAGGCGGCGGCGGCGAAACGGCATCCGGTGACGCGGTGCTGGCACAGCGCATGCGAGGACACCTCCATCACCGCATGGGTTAGTCCGGCATCGCGCATTTTCGCCAGCAATTCCTGCAGGTCGGGCGATTGCGGCGTGGTATGCGGCGCCTTCAATACCTCGTCGCCGATGTGGTAGGCCATGGTGCCGATTAGTCCGGCAGGATGGCCGGCGGCCCGCAGGATGCGCCAGAGCAGCGTGGTGACCGTTGTCTTGCCATTGGTGCCGGTAACGCCGACCAGCGTCAGCGAGTCGGCGGGATAGTCGTAAAAAGCAGCGGACATCCACGCCAGCGTCTCGCGGCTGTCCGCGGAGACTACTGTGGGCACACCGGCGGGCGCCAGCTCCGCGTCCTCCACCAGCAGCGCGGCCGCCCCGGCGGCTGTCACTTCGGAGATGAAGCGATGGCCGTGCACTTTCGTGCCGGGCAGGCAGGCGAACAGGTCGCCCGGCCCGACCTGGCGCGAATCATAACGGATGCCTCCGATTTCGACGCCGGGGTCGCCGATGATCTTGACGGGAAGATTGCGTATTAAAGACTGTAACGTCGGCATGGCACTCGGTCCCGCATATCGATAAATCGGACACGACAACTGGCCGTGCCCGTCAATAACATATCTTACCAGTTTTCCGGCAATGGGGTGTCCTGTTTGCAACCCTCATTGCCTGATGAAGAAATCGGAGAATTCGCCGGTCGGCGTCGTATATACTGCTTCCACCTCCTCGACACGCGCGCCCGACGGTCCCTTCTCCAGCAACAGCGCCAGATGCTGCAACGCTACATCCTCGCCTTCCGCCGCCACCTCGACCGAACCATCCGCGTTGTTGCGCACCCACCCGGTCAAGCGCAGCCGCTGGGCCTGCGTCCGCACGAAATCGCGGAAGAAAACACCCTGAACGCGGCCGGTAACGGTGGCATGTAAGCGTTTCATGAGATAACCTCGGCTATCTTACTCTTTTATGGATGATGGTCCGACATTTTCTTATCTTCGCGCCGGCGCGCACAACTTCACGCACAGCATTTCCAGCGCCACATCCAACTCCTGCCGCGGCACGCCTTCGATGGCCTTGCCGGCCATGTCGCATTCCATCATCGCCTGGTAGGCGGTCTCCAGGTGCTCCCAGCTCAACTGGCGGGCCTGGCCGGCCAGTTTATTGCCCATCCATCCTTTCAGGTTGGCGGCCACGCTCTGCTCGGGCAGCAGCTCCAGCGCGCGCGGAAAGGATTCCGGCGATTGCCCGGTACGCCAGCCCGCGTCCAGCAGCACCTTTGTCTGCCAGATCAAACGGAACTGGCGCACGATCAGCAGGAAAATGCGGTAGGGTTGCTCCAGTTGCACGGTGAGCAGCTCGCGCAGCACCCCCATCGCCTGCGCCGCGTTGCGTGACGCCACTGCGTCGGCCAGGCGAAAGACCGACTCCTCCGCCAGCTTCGGCGTCAGCAATTCCACGTCCCGCGCGCGGATGCGCCCATTTTCGCCTGCCAGCAGCGATAATTTTTCTACCTCGATCTGCAGCCGCCGCAGCTCAGTGCCCGCCCGCTGCAGCAGCAGGTGCAGCGCCGCCGGCTCGATGGCCTGCCCCCACTCCTTCAGCTTCTCGCGCACCCATTCCGCCGCCTCGTTTTCGTTCAACGCGGCGCAATCGTAAACCGTGCCGGACTGCGTGATGCCTTTCAGCAGCTCCGCCGACAATTTAACGGCTTTACGCGCGTCGCTGCCGCTATTACCGGTCACCAGCAGCACGTGGTTCATCGGCGGCACGGAAGAAAGGCCGGCGGCCAACCTTTTCTGCTGATCGTTCGCCAGCAGATCAACATTGCGCACGATCAGCAGCCGCCCGCCGCCCAGGAAGGGAAGCGCCTGCGCCAGCGCCAGGATGCGCTCGGCGCGGGTAGGCAGCCGCTCGCGCTTCCCCTGCTCCGCGCCGTCCACAATCCCCTCCCAGCGCTCCGCCACGTCGAGCTGGTCCAGGTTGAACTCGTCTTCCGCCGCCAGCAGCTCCCCGCGCAGCCGCTCGACGAGCAGTCGCTTCAGATGCTCCTCGTCGCCCTGCACGAGCAGCCACGTTCCCTGGACGGGGATTTTACCGGATTTTGGAAGGTGGGTGAATTTGTGGTTCATAAGCGTAGTGGTGAGTGACTAGCGGCGAGTCGCCCTCGGTACAGGTTTTCCTTCCGCGCGTACCGATTCCAACCATGCAGCCTTAGCACGTTCGACTTCGGCCAGCGCCTCCTCCGGCGTGCTGACGAAGGCCGAGCACGTCTTCAAATCAGGAATATCCGCGATATAACCGCCATCCTCCTCACTGTAGAAGATGACAATGTGATAATCGTCACTCATACAATAATCCCGAACTTCCGCAGATCGCTGTTTACCGCTTCCCAGACGTCCCGCGTAAGACGAACGGCTTCCCTGGCATCTGCCTCAGTAGCCGCTGGCCAGTTGCCGGGATATCGCGCTTCAATTGCCCAACCAGTCAACTTGATAAGATCCAACGGATGCTCCTTCAGTCCCCATCCGGAGGGCAGCAGCGAGCAAAGCATCATCAGGTCATGTGTCCGGGGAAACTCGATCTGCTGGGAGATCAGCGCCGCTTTAATGGCCTTCTCTGCCGATTGTTGCGATAACCAGCACACATGTCGATAAGGGAATACTCGTGCATACATCTCTTCGGCGGTCTCAAGGTCTTCCCCCGCATACGAGAGCCACTGTTTAACTACGGCGATCAGATCAACTCGCCTCATACAGCACCCTCCCTTCACGCAGCGCAGGTCGATAGATCAATCCGATCATATCGCCGAACCGCTTTAATTCGCTTGGGGTGGTAACGATGATATCTTTCGCGACCGGGATATCGGAGAGCTCGCTCCGGATCGCAATCGCCGATTCCCGCTTATTCTCAACCCGCGGGAGCACGACCAGCAGATCGACATCGCTGTCGGGACGCGCGTCACCTCGCGCGTGCGAGCCGAACAGGATGACACGCACCGGGTGGAATCGCCGCACGATCCGCTCCGTCATTTCGGAGATTGCCTCGTTAGTCGTCACTACGTCCTCCCCATCTTCCCTTGATAGCGATAGATGGAAGCAACAGTGTTTACCTGGGATACCAACCACTATTTCGTCGCTGGTAACCCTTCTAGCACCCCTTCAACATATTTCCGATTACTACTATCCATCGGCACCACTTTCGACAATTGTTCGAAAATCTTGCGCCGACGGTCCGTGTTTTTCCAGTCGTGATTCTGCGGATCTGTTAATTCGAGCAGCATTTTATCCGCCTTAATGACTGTGTCGGTTCCAAAAGCCAACGGGTCATTGGTGCAGACAATAGAAAACAAACTATTAACATATTCCTCCATGGCTTTATCCGCCATGATACGTTTTGCATCCAGGGCATACTGGACAACCAATGGTCTATTACGCTTCTCGAATAGTAGATCGTTCAACCGCTGTTCTTTCGGCGATATTGGCTCCATACGGAAAGCTTCGAACATCACCTGGATATCTTCGATTGTCGGGTCGGTGAGCGACTTCAGTGGATAGAAATTTCGCACAGGACCGAGAACCAATGTACCGACACCACAGGTAAGCGTGTTCCCGATCTTATGAAGTAAAAGTACATTCAGACCATTCGGAACGCTTGCCCCATAATCTGTAAAGTTTACCTTGATTACTTCGCCGGACTTAATATCTGGAAAATAAAAGACACGCACTACGTGGACATCACGGAGACCCTCTACCCCATTAACCCCCTGCGGCCATTCGGGGCTTTGTACGTCCCCAACAATAGCGAATACCTTGTCACGCATAGTATCCGCAAAGGCATCAAGATTCACAGTTGGCGTACTAGCCTTAACAATGGCTAGCGTGGAACACAACGCCACGACTAACAGTAGAAAACGATGGAGCGAGCTCATTCCTGTCCCTCCTGACTATGCAGATTTTTATTAGACAAGAATAGGTTATGTAATGTTCCAACTGTTTCATCCGCGCTCATTATGCGGCAAATTCCCGGATTTCGACGAGTGTGCCTTGATCCGCCGCTCTCTCGACCATCTTCTCAACCTGTGCCATTACTTCGGCACGCAGGTAATCGGAGCCACATGTTTGACATACTTCCGCCGGGACGTGCCGGAGAACTACGGTCAATTCATTTCTATCCACAGTGACAGTCGTCGTTCCAGGCGCCGTCTCTCCATTCTTACAGATCACACATTGCATAGAATTACCAAACGTCATCCTACCCATCCTGAGAATAATAATTACCCCGCCACCGTCACCTTATCCGCCGCCGTAATCGCCTTCCTCTTCCACCCCGCCGCCTGCTCGTAGGCGTAGGCGACTTGCAGCATGGTGGTTTCGTCCCAGCTCGCGGCCATCACCTGCAGGCCGACCGGCAGGCCCTGGTCGTAGCCGCAGGGCACGGAAATGGCGGGGATGCCGGCCATGTTGATGGGGATGGTGCAGATGTCGTTCAGGTACATCTGAATGGGATCGTCCACCTTGGCGCCGATTTTGAAGGCCACGCTGGGCGCGGTGGGGGAGACGAGCACGTCGTATTTTTGGAAGGCCTGCTCGAAATCGCGCTGGATGAGCGTGCGCACCTGGCTGGCCTTCAGGTAGTAGGCATCATAATAGCCGGAGGAGAGCACGTAGGCGCCGATCATGATGCGGCGCTTCACCTCTTCGCCGAAGCCGGCGTCCCTGGTATCGGTCATCATGCCCACCGTATCCTTCGCGCCGGGTGCGCGGTAGCCGAACTCGACGCCGTCGTAGCGTGCCAGGTTCGAGCTGGCCTCGGCGGGTGCGATGATGTAGTAGGTGGGCAGGCTGAAGCGCACGTTGGGCAGCGAGCATTCCTCGACGATGGCGCCCAGGCTCTCCAGCTGCACAATGGCGGCGCGCACGGCGACGTCCACGCCCGGGTCCACCGCCATTCCTTCCTGGGCGAAGAATTCGCGCGGCACGCCGACGCGGCAGCCCACGATATCCTGTCCCAGGCGCTGGGTGAAATCCGGCGCCG
>Ga0172369_10001797_pt1 | contig 30537 bp, 34 predicted proteins | sample LakKiv25m_FD_114539 | JGI IMG/M metagenome (GOLD analysis project Ga0172369, IMG submission 114539) | Freshwater microbial communities from Kabuno Bay, South-Kivu, Congo - kab_022012_11.25m | ecosystem: Environmental > Aquatic > Freshwater > Lake | place: Democratic Republic of the Congo... | reverse complement strand
CTCAAAAAGATTGGTTCGAACTTCCGCATTGCCGACCGCACTTTGGTTTTGGATTTCAAAAATACCTTCAAAATTGCGGAAAAATACCATGCCGAGGCGCTTTGCGCCGAGGCAATTCCTTACAATTTCACAAAAAGTGAAAATTGGCGGAGAGGGCGAGATTCGAACTCGCGGTACCATTGCTGACACGACAGTTTTCAAGACTGTTCCCTTAAACCACTCGGGCACCTCTCCATGTTTAGCTGTTGGCTATTAGAATTTAGCTATTGGCGCAGCAATTCGCCATCTTCCACCTTCCATATTCCAATAGCGGTATTATATACTATTCCACCCTTATGAACCACTGTTTTTACCAGCTTATTATATTTTCAGTGCCATATTCCAATAGCCACCTTCTATACTCTACTTTTTTTCTATTTCCCAATCCCCAGCCCCTACCTAAGAGCCTGTCTGGCGACAACTGCCACCCAGACGTGTTTCGCGCCGGCGTCAACCAGCGCTTTGGCCGCATATTTAATAGTAGCGCCAGTGGTTATCACGTCGTCGACTAGCAGATACGGAACATCCCCATCGACTTTATCACGCACTGCAAAAGCAGTTTTGGCCTGTAAGTCACGTTTTTTAGCTGTTGACTGGCGTTGTTTTGTGTTTGTTTGACGACATACCAACTGCTGACATTTCAATCCCCGGGCGCGTGCAACATATTTGGCAATCAATAACATGTGGTCATAGCCACGCTCGCGAGTGCGGCTTGGCGTGGTGGGGACAGGCACAACCACGGTACTAGTGGGCAGTTCTGGTAAAATATCTAACAACAAATCGCCCAGCTGTTTATGGGCCGACCTGGCTCGTTCGAACTTATACAACCCGATTAATCGTTGCAGGGGACCGTCGCGTTCTGATACAACCCAGACCTTTTCGTACGGCATGCGACAGTTGCTACACAACCAAATCTGATTCGTTGGCCTTGAACATACAACACAAACCATATTTTGATCAACGGTGATGTTATATTTACAATTATCGCATAGCAAACTACCTGTTTTGTCGCAACCACAACAGTGATGGGGGGCAATAATTGATAGGACTTCGTCTAACATTGTGATTTTTACGTTTGGGGGCCTCCTATGGTTGATTATACTGGATATGTTAGTTATAATGTGAAAGACGATTTGTCAATAGAGCCTAGAGAAAGTGGAGGATATCATGGCCCGCAAACAAAATGACGATTTACTAATAGAGGACGAGCTGACCGCAGCTTTCCTAAATGACGACACACTAGCGTCTGATGACACTAGTGCGGCTGCAGCGCCAGCCGAAGAAACTTGGGAAGATCCCGAAGACGAATTCCCGGGACAATTAGCAGTAGACGTGTATGAAACCGATGACAAACTGGTCGTCAAGGCGCGTACCGCAGGAGTCAACAAAGAAGAACTAGATGTCAGCATCAGCGACGGCATCCTAACCATCAGCGGCACACTAAACAGTGGCGACGACACCGATGCGATTAATTGGCACATCCAAGAATGTTATTGGGGTGAGTTCAGCCGCACATTGGCACTACCTGTCAGCGTCAAAGAAGACGAAGTCGAGGCAGTCCTAAAAGACGGTGTACTAACCATCAAATTCAACAAAATTCGCCAAGAGGCAGCAAAAAAGATTCAGATTCAATAAAACAAAAATTGACAAGATAAAACGACCCTGGCAAGTGGGTCGTTTTATTTGTGCCAACAAATAACACCGTCACAGGAACACCCTGCGGAGACGGGGATTCGCAGACTACTTAGCACCTATGTTGGCGATTACAAAATTGACTAATGCAAATGCCAGCAAGGCGACAACAATCCCTACGACTGCGTATAATATTGTATTTTTTGCCGCTGTTACGGCTTTTTCATCGCCGCCTGAAATCGTATATCTAATACCGCCATAAATCAGCATTATTACACTGATTGCGCCGATTAGGAACAAGGCGGTGTTGGTAATTTGTGAAAATATTGAATTATTTCCAAACAGAGTTGATTTCTGATCATCGCTTTTGGCACATATCGACCCCATTCGCGCCGTAAGTTTGTCATCGTTACAGGTCACAGCAGATGCATTCATAGGTGCAACAAGGCCCAAGATGGACGCTACTAATGGGACAAACAACAATCCAGCCAGCATTACTTTTATTGATTTTTTGTTCATTTTGATAATCCCCTGTTTATGTTAGGCCACTACGCACCTATGTTATTAATTACAAAATTGACTAATGCAAATGCCAGCAAGGCGACAACAATCCCTACGACTGCGTATAATATTGTATTTTTGGCCGCTGTGACGGATTTTTCAGTACCGCCAGAGATTGTATAGCGGATACCGCCATAAATCAGCATTATTACACTGATTGCGCCGATTAGGAACAAGGCGGTGTTGGTAATTTTTGAAAATATAGCATCATCCCCGCCAAAAAGGTTAGTTGGAGTGCCGCTGCCTTGGGCGGAATTAGCACCATTTTGGATACCTGCAACAGCCCCCGTATTCATGGGAACAACCAGGCCTACACTGAATGCGATTACCGGAATGGCCAACAGTCCGGCTAGTATAACTTTTATTGATTTTTTGTTCATTTTACAATTTCCTTTTCTTTCTTCGCTGTCCATCATGAAGCGAAAGCGAATTAATTAATTCTTACTACTATTTATAACAGATGTTCGATAAATTGTTAAGAAGCATTTTATATTATGGCTGATTTTGTAATTTATAACAGATGTTCGATAAATTGTTAAGAAGCATTTTATATTATGGCTGATTTTGTAATTTCATCGACCACTCCCGTAGTGTTATTGCTGACTGGCGCGGGGTTGAAGGTAGTTATTACAAAATTAACAATGGCGAATGCTATCAACGCAACGACCAGCCCAACCACTGAATACCGTAGGGAATTCATCGCCTTTTTTACTAATTCCGGATCACCACCAGACGTAGTGTACGAAATACCTGCGATAATTATAACTACTACAGACACGGCGCCCAAAATAAACAGCAGCGTGTTGACTAATATTTTCAAAAAATTAGGAAGTTTGTCTTTGTCTTTTTCTTTACATACGGCAGTATTGGCGTTTGCCCCCCTACATGCACCATTCAACACATCAATAGCACTGGCATTGATCGGCAAGACAGCCAAACAGAAACCAGCGACCAAACCCAAAGTTAATATCACATATTTGATACGTTTCATTAAAACCTCCTCATTATAAATTGTGTAGTAGCGAATGCAAAAATAACTATAATCAACCCAACCAAAGCGTATAGTATGGCATTTTTCGCTTTGGTTATCTTCACAGGATCATAAACGGATGTCGAAAATGTGTATCCGGCCAAAATAATTACAATAACTGCCACAGCGCCAAGCAGGAAGTATATTGTATTTAACGCGCCAGCCAATATATCGGTGGCACTGTCATGTGGCATATTATTTATCTTGCCTGGATCCAGTTTGGTCGTTTCTGCGATAAGTTCGACTATTTTCATATTATTTCAAAATCCCTGTAGAGATAAAAGTTACGATTGCGATGGAAGCAATCGATATACATAATCCAATAACCGCTTGCAACATCGTAGTTCGTGCCTTGGCGGCACCTTCGGGCTTGCCTTGACTGATAATAAACAGATAGCCCCCATACAGGAAAAAGAAACCGGATAAATATGCGACGGCCACCAATGCCATCTCAACTACATTAAGTCCGATATGCCAAATAAAGCTACTCAGTCCTCCATTAACGTTGTTTGGGCTTTTAATGTCGCAATTACTATTAGTCAAACCCCTGTACCAAGCAGGAAATCCCAAAAAACCCGAATTACAACCGGTCGCGCTGGCTGTTTGCGGAATTGCCATTGTCATCAAAACTCCGCCCGCCGATACCGTGATTGCTAGTGCTACGATCCAGTTTCTTATGGCTTTCACTTTGTTTGGGTCCTTTCTTATTAGTGGCCGACCTGACCAGGCCCTGCGGCTGGAGTGCCAGAACTTGGAGATGTTGTTGACGTTGAAAACATTCCACCAGGTATAATGAAATTCAAAAACGAGAACATTAGGGCATAGGTAATCATCCCAACTACGGTATTTACAATGACAGTTCGGGCCTTTTTTGCTTGTTCGGGACTACCCCCTGCCGTAGTATACAATATTGAACTGTATACGATACCGCCAACTGCAGCTACTCCAACTCCAGCCGTCAATATATTTATTGCAAGCAACAAAACACCCCAAATACCTGTATTCTCCGCCCTGTTCCCGCCACCAGTTTGAGTACAGTTAATTATAGAAGTTTCTACACCACCGCAACAATTAGTTGTTGGAACATTGTCGCAACAAATTTGTCCATCAGCCAATACATCAAAGCCACACTGGTCTCCCGCTTTGGCCAGCACATTACTGCCCAGCAAAAAACTGCAGCTACCAACCAAGAGCGCGCATACTGTCATTGTTTGTTTTATGCTCATACCTATTATATAAGATACGATAAAAATCAGTTATTCGCAAGTGTTTTGAAAAGTAGCGAAAATCATTGTAAATGTTTGATATTAAGAGTATAAATACTATTAAGACTAAGAGCAGGTGGGGGCACGTCATGAAGGGAGATGATTTATGACTAATCGGCCAGAGAGCGCACTACTAACACCTGAAAAGAAAAAAAGGGTTCATCCCAAGCGATGGATATCTGCAGCGCTAGCTAGCGTCGCTTTGTCAGGTTGCAGTGGGTCGAGCAACAGTTTCCCAAAAGAATCCTTTACTGCACCCGACAACATCACAAACCTCGACGTGGAACAACCAAACACCCCGGACCAGGAGCTGCGAGCTATCCCAAACGAAGCCAAAGGTTGGGTGGCCGAATATGGCAACAGGTATGCCGACCCTGTTTCAACTTTTTACGCAGAGATGGGTTATGAAAAAAAATATGGAAAACCAACAATTATAAGTAATAAGGACGTCAGTGAATATGAGATTACATATGGAACTAGTGGGGATACCAGCCCGCTTGGATTTACTATGGGAACTTTGGAACTTGGCGGGACAATCGATCAAGAGGTTTCAATGAGACTATTTAATTCATACGAGGCCCCGAACTTAAGTCTGTACATGAACCTGCTCGCCAGAAACCCCGCCTCGGGGGCCGTGGCAATGATCGAGGAGCAATTCCTGGCTTATTCCCAGGGACAAGACCTTCTCTCAGTTGGCGGAGTATACGACGAGAGGGCCGGCACAAGAACACGCAAAATTATGGACACGATGGCAAGTATTGTTAACAAATATGGCAGTAATGCTATTTACAGTATTGCACCTGCTGTTTCGGGCTCAGTTGAAAACCCAGACAGTACAAATAGCGTGTTCTTCTTTGCTGGACAGACGGATGTATATACAAATGGTCTAGGCTTTATGGATAATATCGAGATGTTAGTCTTTGTAGATACATACGTTGGCGACCGAGTGGTACGAAGTAAAGAAGTATTTGGAAGTTTGCAGATGATTGTTGAGTTTCAGTCGCCACCAGGAACCGCTGACACTTTTGGTTACTTAACTTTCGGCGAAGCATAACTCAACATAGATTCTGCCCTATATATAGTGTTTATGTTATAATTTCTACATGCGGTTTCAGAGCAACGGGGATTTTTTGAAATTGGTTGTCTTGGGCGCTATTATGTGCCTGTCTTTATTAGTAGTACCTTTTTTGGTGGCGACGCGAGTTAACGGACTAAGTGACACGTATGACATATCCGTTGGAGTTACGCTAACCGTTTCAGGCGACAACACGAATGGAACATATGGCCCTATACCAATCCAGATAAAAAAATCGTCGGACGGAATAGTGCTAAAAACTAAATCGACCGACAGTAAAGAGGCCGCCCCAACAAGCACAATTACTCTACAGGTTACATTTCATGATATGGAGGCCGATACTTATGACATATGTGTTAAAGGCCACCCAGATTTATGTACAACATATATATTAGACCCAGCCATACCTTATGCAATAATCGATATACCCGCCAATAAATCAGCTGATTTTTTTGTCGCCGCTCCAGACCTCGACGCCAAGTCTTGTGAGGACACAGCCTCTCTGGGATTTATTGTTTGCCCACTTGTTAAGGGTCTGGCAAAATTAAATGACTTTATGTGGAATTTTGTCAAAAGCCTGTTAAAAATTAGCCCATTAAGACAGTCGGATAGTTCATCGAGTGTCGGAGGTAGTATATATACGGCTTGGTCGTCAATCCGTGGCATTGCAAACGTGTTATTTGTTATCTTTTTCTTGATTATCATCTTTTCTCAACTGACTGGTGCCGGGGTTTCAAATTATGGCATCAAAAAACTTTTGCCGCGGATAATTGTTGCAGCAATCTTGGTCAACGTTTCGTTTCTTATCGTCCAAATTTCAGTTGATTTAGCGAATATTTTTGGTTCTGGTTTGTACGACCTTATCACCGGACTAGCGCCGCCATTTGAACCGAAATGGGAGGTACTGGCTTTGGGAGGACTTGAGATAGGTGCTATAGGCATTGCGGCAGGGATGGTGGGTGGTGGGGTATTATTCTGGACGCTATTACCGATTGCTTTAATGGGTGCACTCGGTTTTCTCGCAGCAATGTTGACACTCATATTTCGTCAAGCCGCCATACCTATCTTGGCAATACTCGCACCCTTGGCGTTTGTAGCCTATTTGTTACCCAATACTCAATCATGGTTCAAGAAATGGTTGAAATTACTGATGACTATGATGATGTTGTACCCGTTGGCGGCATTGGTTTTTGCAGGGGCACAATTTGCTGCAGCTGTAATTATGGGGTCTGAAGGTGCTGGATTTATGGAAGTTATGATTGGTCAAATTATGATGGTCTTGCCGCTATTCTCGTTACCGTTTATTGCAAAACAAGGTGGGCCAATGTTGACGAAAGTTGGAGGTTCATTAAATAAACTAGCCGAAAAGGCGCGCAAACCACTTGGCGGTTGGGCTCAATCATATAAAGATCGTGCGCGGGCTAGAGACTTATCAGACCACCAAGAACCTGGTCGAATGCGACGATTTGCAGAGAGGCATGGAGCCGGTGGAATATATAACGCACCAAGAACATTTAGGAGGGGTATGAAAGCAGGGGTAGACAGAAGAGCAAAAGAAACGGAAGAAGCAGAAGCCTTGTTTAAAATTCAACAAGCAAATAATCAGGTCCGCGGGGTATTTGGACAAAGGACTGATAACCGAGCAGCCGTGGACGCTGCGACCGCAGCTAAAATGGGGGAAGCAACAATCGCCCAGGACTCTGAAACCCGAGTAATCGATGCAAATCCAGTCTTAAATGCAAGACACGGTGGTGAAGAATTAAACAGTACCGTGTATAGATCTGCCCAACAACATGCTCGAGCGGTATCAGCGAATACAGAACGTTTAATGAATGATGTAACTTTTGATGATTTAAGAACAGAGGTTGAAAGAACAAAAACCAACGCAGATACCGCAACAAAGCACGCCGAACGGCGCACGGAAGTAGCACCTGGCATTTTACAGGTAAGGGCGCGGAACACGGAAGCATCTGGGTCACTGGAGATACAAAGGGAACATACTAAGACGGCTATCGAAGAGGCTTCAACCGACGCTGCCACGTCGTCGCCCGCAGCTATGTCAATTGATGCTGGTACGCGAGCGGCTCTCCAACGGAACAAACTCGAACAAAAGGTTGCAACTTCTGCGACCGCGTCAGCCATTAATGTTTCGAATCAGGAGGTTGCAGAAACGCTCGCACCACCAGACGGAAGTATACCCGCAGCGGCTGTGCAGGCAGGCGGAATCGGCGGCGAAGCAGCAACTGTTCGAGTCCAAGCCGGTGCTACCCAAGAACAAGCTACCTTCTTGGCCACAAATGTGGCAGCCACCAAGTCACTTATGAGGGCAAGGGGCTTCGGAATAGGCGATGATGCGGGTGAAGATTATAATCAAGTAATACGAATCTCAGTCAACGGAGAAAATCCTGATGGATCGACGGCAAGTCTTGAACAATTCATAGCTGCAGACGAAATGATTACTGAAACGGGTTCAGCAAAAGGCATGTTCCTTATATGGGAAGCAATAGCAGCCATGCCAGACACTACGCCCGATGAACATAACCTGAAGCTTAAGCGGTCACAAGCCTTCCGAGAAGCAGTGAGTAAGTCGAGTAAGAGACCGAAATCATTTGACGGTACAGCATTGAGCAGTTTGGCCGCCGGCACGCCAACTGGCTCTCGCCAAGATCTAGCATTAAGAATATTAAAAAGTACAAAGATAGCGCCTGAAGACTTCATTAGTCTAGATAAACACGAAATTAAGACTTTCACAGAATGTGCCGCGTTGCTGACACCCGATCAGAGAACAGCCTTAAAAGCTGCCGTATCGCTTGCCGGTAGTACTGAAGAGATTAGCGTAAGGATCTCCGAAGATAAGAAAGCTGTAATGAAAGAACTTTCCGACGCACTTTGAACCTTTGTATAATAATATGAGATAGATTATTTGTTCTTAATGAATACGCTTATCATACAGTGGTGGTCTATAAACTTAATGAGACTAAATAATACATAATCTTACAATAGAAAAATCCCAACCCATCTGTTATTATTGTCTGAATGAATGACATCCCAGAACTTGACAAGGTACGGTCAGATATTAGTAGCGTGGATAGAGATATCGTCGATTCGTTGGCAAAACGCGATAAATTAATCAAACGCGTGGCCGTAATTAAACAAGTCCACGACCTGAAACCACATCAACCCGACAGGTTTGCACAAATGATGAAGGATTTGCGGGAATATGGGGCTAGTGTTGGCGCCGAACCCCAGTTGATTGACGATGTTTGGGATGTTATCCATCGCCACAGTATGGCGCTTCAGAAAGATTTGGCATCAAAGGCAAACAAACAATGAAGTCAGTTGGAATTGTAGGCTTTGGCAGCTTTGGTAAATTCGTCGCAGAAAACCTGAGTAAGTATTGCAAGGTGTTGGTTTACAGCCAAAGTGGCAAGGCTCCTAAAAAGTGGGCTGCCACTGTCGCAGAAGTTGCCAAATGTGACTATGTGATTTTATCTATTCCACTTAGTGCTTATCGGTCAATATTGAAACTGTTAAAACCACATCTTAACAAAAATACCGTTATTGTTGATGTTTGCTCAGTCAAACAAAAACCATTGCAAATTATAAAAACGGTTTTACCTAATCAACCATTGGTCGCAACCCACCCATTATTCGGACCCGAATCAGCCCAGGAATCATTGTCTGGGCATATTCTGGTATTGTGTCCTGACGATTCTGACACGACAGCGCTGCAAGCAGTCAAAGACTTTGCAACAAACCTGCTGCAACTTCGAGTGGTCGAAAAATCTGCCGAACAACATGACAAAGAAATGGCCAGGGTTCACGGATTAACTTTTTTCATCAGCCGCATTTTGAAAGATTTTGACCTGCAATCAAACGATCTAGATACGCCGTCTTACAAGCGGCTGTTGGGATTGGCTGAACTGGAAAAACACCACAGCGACGAACTGTTTGACACTATTCAATCTGGAAACAAACACACCCAGCATTTACGGCAAAAATTTATAGATGCCGCAGTCGAACTTGATGCGAAAATAAATTCATAAATTATTGAGTCTATAGACGTGGCGTTGCGATACCATTACCTGTTAAGTCGACTTGCAACAGCAAATTGCATAAAATACTGCTCCAGAGCCCGATCATTATCCAGTTGCCCTGAATCTCCATAGATAGCGGTCAAGTATACCTCTTTGGCTCGTAATACTTCCTTAGATCTGGGGGATTTAGTCGCAATCAACATGGATATAGTCGCATCAAACAAGTCAATCGCACGCTGTACGGCCCGCAAGTAATCATTATTATTTCCGTGACGCTTAGCATTAAAAGACCGGCCAACTTCACTGTATATATTACCCATCTGCTCAAAAATGGTCATCTTGGACCAACGATCTCGGTCTACAGTATACGGCGTATTCATGCTTTGACTTTCGCAGCAACTAATAAAGTTATTTGTTTGCAGAGGTTTTCGTCATCTATTCCGCGCGACATGTTGTTCTGTCTGGGGCGTATATTTATCATGGAATCAAACTCGATAAATTCATCCGAGTTAAATTTAGCCGGATGCAGATTAATCCCCCATAGGTCATTTTGCATAGAACCACCTTCCAGTAATAACTGTTCTGCATCAACGTGCATTTCTACGTCTACAACCAATTCTTTCTTCTTGATATCTACAACGGCCTTCACTAAATTACCGTACATTTTATCTGCCATTTCAGATAATTCAGCGATGGTTACTGTATCAACTCGTTTCATATAAATAGTATATCAGAACGGGAGTGGGAAGATGTTATACTATAAGCAGTATGCCGGAATATAAAGTCCCTCAAGACGTTGAAGCCGACGATAAGTTAATCGGCCCTTTTAGCTTCCGTCAATTTATATACCTTATTATTGTAGTTCTAGCGATTGCACTGGCGTGGGGATTGGCGCAACTATTTATACCGCTGGCAATTATTCCTATTCCCGTAGTTATCTTTTTTGGCGCACTGGCGTTGCCCTTGCGCAAAGATCAGCCGATGGAAATATACATGGCAGCCATGGTGTCGTTTTACCTAAAACCTCGCAGACGCTTGTGGGACCCGGACGGTATTGATTCGTTAATTGAAATAACCGTACCTAAAATTATCGAATACCAGCGTACAAAGGATTTAACCAGAAGCGAGGCTGAGCACCGTTTTAGCTACTTGGCCGAAATAGTTGATAGTCAGGGCTGGGCGGTGCGAGGGCCTGGTGTCCAGGCACCTAATAGCGCCATGAAAAGCGACGCATATTTTGAAGCTCAACAAGCTCAAGATGTGCTGGACAACGACCATCTAATGGCAAAATCACTAAATGATATGTTGACCCAAAGTGAATTTCGCAGACATCAAGAGGCAGTTAATAGTATGCACGCCAAAGTTGTTGCGCCCCCACAATCTGTTGCGACCCAATCGATGCCAAGTCCGTCGAGTTATTTTGGCGGTTCGCCACTGACGGAACCAGTTATTACGCCGGACATAACCACTAATACTCCACTAGAATTCAATCCTTACCCCGATATTCAACAGGCAGTTATTCAGCCGATTGGTCAATCAAAACCAAAGGCAAAAACAGCTCCAGACACTAGTAATAAGGCGGTGCCAGCTGGTATAATAAACCTCGCAAGCAATAACGACCTTTCAATAGCAACCATTGCACACGAAGCAAAACGTATTCAAGACAAACTAGACCTGAATAAAGAAGTAGTTATTAAGCTTAGATAATTATCAGCAAAAGGGGAGTGGGAATCAACAAACATGCCACCTAACAATCAATCCGCCAATCAAATACCCGCTATTCCTACTGCGGTTGGTTCAGTTAATGCCAGGCCTGGCGCACAAAAACCCAAAAACCCAAATTCATCGCAGAACAGTCTGCTACTGTCAGAAGTACGTGACAATATGGTGATTATGGCCGACGGATCATTCCGCGCCGTCATTGCCTGTAAGTCAATTAATTTTGACCTTATGAGCGACCGGGAACGCGAGGTCATCGAATACAGTTATCAAAACTTTTTGAACGCGCTGAATCACCCCATACAAATACTTATTCGGTCACAACGTATCGATATTGGACCATACGTTGATCGACTAGTTGACATACGTCGTAATCAAGATAACATGTTGCTAAACGTATTAATGGACGATTATATAGATTATATCGATAGATTATCCCAAGACGCAAACATCATGGAAAAGTCATTCTTTATTGCCATACCCTACTATCCACAAGGTGACGCCACCACCCTTATCGAACAAGGCAAGGGATTTTTTGGTAAACTATTTGCTGGACCAAAAAACGCAACCACCAAGATTGACGCCGAAACCTACCAAAAGGCCAAAACCGAAATCAAAAATCGAGTTGCCGGCGTTATGGCTGGATTGTTTCAATTGGGTATACAGAGTGTTCAGCTGGGTACCAAGGAATTAGGCGAACTATATTATGACTTTTACAACCCCGACACTGCAGTGCGTGAACCGTTAGGAAATTTTGAGGACGTAACAGCACTGTACGTAAAGAAGGGTCAAGATGAACCACCGGCTACCCAACCAGAGGTAACTTCGTGATGGCAAAGAAAAAGTCAGATATCAACGATATTGCCGCCGAGCAGCGGGCTCGTGAACAAGTAGAAGTTGAACAGGCGTTTTTGAAGGGCGTCACAACATTACGTGATCTAATCGCCCCCAGTAGTATCGAAATTCACTCGTCATACTTTCGTCTGGGAACAAAATATGGACGCACACTTTATGTATATGGATACCCACGAACGATTTGGACAGGTTGGCTTAGTTCGCTAATCAATGTTGACGAAGTGTTGGATGTCAGTATGTTTGTGTATCCAGTTGAAAGCCAGGTGGTTCTGAATAACTTGCGCAAAAAAGTGACCCAGCTGGAGGCGTCAATGTCAGTCAACAGCGATAAGGGTAGGATACGTGATCCTGGACTGGAAGCCGCGATTGGCGACGCCGAGGAACTTCGCGACCAATTGCAGGTTGGCGCAGAAAGGTTCTTTCGTTTTGGACTATATATCACGCTGTACGCCGACAGCCTAGACGAGCTCGGGTTTGTGCAGCATAAAATCGAAACTATGTTTGGCCAGCAAATGATATTTAGTAAAGTCGCCAGCAGCCAACAAGAACAAGGATTAAACAGCACCATACCCCAGATGTCCGACCAGCTGCAGATTCGCCGCAACATGAACACTGGATCAATCAGTACCAGTTTTCCGTTTACTAGCGCTGATCTGACCCAAAAAAATGGCATATTATATGGTATCAATATGCACAATAACGGTTTAGTCATTTTTGATAGGTTTAGTTTAGAAAATGCTAATATGGTTGTTTTTGCCAAAGCTGGTGCCGGTAAGTCGTTCACGGTTAAAATTGAAGCCTTACGAAGTATGATGACAGGATGTGAAATTCTTATTATTGACCCCGAAAACGAATACCAAAAGTTGTGTGATGCAGTTGGTGGAAGTTATATACGCCTCAGCCTTAGTTCGGATACGCGAATCAATCCGTTTGATTTGCCTCGCGTCATCGATACGGACGAATCAGATAATGCATTGCGCGCTAACTTGATTACATTGCACGGATTGTTAAAATTAATGCTGGGCACAACGCAAACAACCGAAGCGGGCGTACCTATGTCGGCACTATCGCCAATCGAAGAAGCCGATCTGGACCAGGCCTTAATCGATACATATGCACGCGTTGGAATTACTGCGGATCCATTAACTCATAATTCCGTACCACCAACCGTTAGCGACTTGTATGACACGTTACTTCATATGGGCGGCAGCGGCCCGGGGTTGGCCCAGCGATTGCGAAAATATACAACCGGAACATTTGCTGGAATATTCAGCCAACAATCAAATACCGAAATTAACAATACGATGGTTGTGTTTAATATTCGCGACCTTGAAGACGAACTGCGACCGGTTGCAATGTACATCGTCTTAAGTCATATCTGGAACATAATCCGGGCTGAAAAAAAACGACGAATGTTAATCGTTGACGAAGCCTGGCAGTTAATGAAATATGAGGACTCGGCAAATTTTTTATTTAGTCTAGCGAAACGTGCCAGAAAATATTACCTGGGATTAACGACAATTACCCAAAACATCGAAGATTTTATGTACAGCAAGATGGGACGCGCAGTTGTTGGCAATAGTTCGATGTCGATACTTTTAAAACAATCTACCAGCGCGGTTGACGTGTTGTCTAATGTATTTAAATTAACAGACGAGGAAAAAAATCGGTTGGCGAACTTCCCGGTTGGACAAGGTTTATTTTTTGCCGGACAAAATCATGTTCATATCCGGATTGACGGCAGTGATGTCGAAAAACAACTAAGCAACACTAACCCGCAAATTGCCGATCAGCCAATACAAATTGCACAAAACAGCGAGCCTACCGTAAATAGTTATATAAACCCAGGATCAAATATTTAGGGTATAATATGGAATAGTTATGGCAGTCAAAACTCAAAATGACAACCCGGCACAATCTGATTACGATGAAAAGTTCAACGATATTAAACAAGTTGAAGCATCTGGTACGATGGATAGTCCCCTCGGAGGGAGAAACAACTCAAATGACGGTTCTAGTATTGATAAGGTTAAGGATGCCGAAGAAAACCCCGACAAAGGCTGGAAAAATAGAGTTACTGGTGACCGTTCTAGTTCGGTAAAATCTGGTGATCGTTTTGCGCTAGTGAAAAAAAGGGGGCCGCTTGTTGCAATTTTGGTCGCAACTTTTTTCGGTGGCGGCGCAGCGGTCTTTTTTATGGGTGGTGTGTTAGGACCAATTGCATTTATCGATAATGTTACCGATGATTTGAACGATCAGCTATCATCTCTTGATCAGCGGGCAAAATCAATGATGAAAAACAAAATACCGGCCAAAGAAAAAGCAAAAACACTAAAAGGGTGTAATAGACTTTCTATCCGTTGTAAGTTTCGAACTATGTCAAAAAAACTAATGAAAAGACTAAATAAGGCCGGCATAAAGGTTAATTACGGCGAATCTACGGTTACAACAACGATTCAAGACAAAGACGGAAAGGTGATAGGTACCACGGAAGAGAAAAAGCCTTTTGGCTACGGTGATAAAACTGGCACTACTATTGAGGAGATTAGCGGCGGGACCAAGACGACAACTGTTGATTTCGTTGAAGACAGAACCCTGCTTGGACGATTCGAAGTAACAAGTATGGAGTTTGATGGAGATGTCATGGGGCCAAGAGAATTTTCTGCTGAAATGAAAGTGAATCGTCGGTTGATGAATTCGTACCATAGGGCTGTGAATATGGTATATCGTGGATTTAGTGATAGCGCTTTTGTTAACCGTGTACTAGCAAGATTCGGCATATCAAGAAAACCACCCGAACTGAAAGGTAGCGCCAAGGGCAACAGAGAGAATCGGGTAAAAGCCCTTTTAGAGAAAACTCAGGGCACTGTTGACGATCTAAAGTTCGTGCCCGCCAAAGACGCAGACGGAAACGAAATTAAAGATAAATTTGTGCTTGAAGGAGATACATCCCCGGCCCCAACGCAATACGACGGAAAGCAAGTGAAAACCATGGAAAAATCTATCAATAGTCTGAAGTCAGCTAGGCCACCAGGTAGAATGACAAAGGGCCTCTTAAAGGGCTTGAGCGTTCTTGGCTATACAGACATGGCTTGCACAATAAAGAATATGATTGGCAGCGCCGCTGTTGCCGTAAAAGTAGCAAATTCATATCACTTGGCAAAATTTGCTGGAATAATACTGCCGCTTGTAGGTCAGCTAAAGTCCGGAGATATTTCGTCGGAAAATGCCGAAGCTGTTTATGATTGGTTTATGTCGACAGATAAACGAAAAGAGATTTCCGACATAGTGGGAGGTTCAAGTGCGCAAGGAGGCGACGGCATGACAACTGCAGATATGACTGTAGAAAATACGCCAAACCCAAACTACGGTAAGTCTGCCATGGATTCAGATTTATACAGACTGTCGCAGACCGGAGAATTACCGACAGACACCGCAGTAAATTCTCAATTTACTTTAGGTCTAAGCCTGGCAAAAGCGCAGAGTTGGATCAGGGTCGGCGCAGGGGCTGCCCAAGCACTGGCGGGTAACGGTCCGAGTAATTGGGTGTGCAAGGTGGCCCAAAACTGGATTGTGCGAGGCATTGGTTTTATCGTTGGAGTCATCGGGGCAATTTTTAGTGGCGGTAGTTCTGCAGCTGTACAAATTGCCGTGTTTGCAGGCGTTTTTGCCCTCTTCCTCTTGGTAAGTAATATAGTAAACAAAGCTGTTAAAGGGGCAATCATAGATATTAACCCCGAGTCTAGTATAACCGAGTCCCCGGTTGATATGGGGGCCGCAACGTGGACCGGTATGTCTGTTATTGAAGGTGAAGCGGCAAAAATCAGAGGCATGATGCCGGCTAATGCTGACCAGATTGTCGCCTACAACCAACTCCAAAACAAAACCAAACTAGAATATATCGCCATGGAATCCGAGGGCGTCAATCCGCTTGATATAACTAGTCGGTATTCATTCTTGGGACGTTTTATTGGATCTGTAAAGAGTTATTTTGGCTCTTCGAAGGATCTGACCTCTTCAGCGCACGGTGTCGCGTCGTTAATTTCTAACAGCCTTGCTTCGGCAGTAATCCCACGGGCAACATACGCCACTACAGATATTAACCCTGAACGATTTCATACCTGTGACGACGAAAAAGCATACAAAAAACTGAATATCAATCCAGACGTTCAGTGTAATGTTCGATATATAATGCCGGCTGAAGATCTGGCGCTTGATACTGATGCGGTAGCAGAGTATATGGAGGTGAATGGATACGTGGAACCCAACACTACAACTGGGCTTCCTCAGGGTTATACACCCCCTAAACCCAGTGAGGCCCAAAGTTTTGCTAGTAATTTCGTAAAAGGGTTTATCGGTAGTTTTTATAACAGCAGGAGTTATGGAAGCACCGACCAAGCCAAAATGTACGGAAAATACCTGGACTATTGCGTGTATCGGGCTATGCCATTCGGCGAAACTTTTGAAGAAACGGGCGCATTTGGATCGGCAGAGCCAGAATGGGTCAACGGCAGCAACTGTACCTCACTCGCAGAACCTTTTAATTATTTCCGCACTTATACATTTGATTTAACTGTCAATTCAAACCTGGAAGAAATGGACGGGGATGCCGCGGCCGATCCTGCTGGCGGTACAGACCCAGTGCCGGCAGATACACTTGCCTATTGTTCTGCTAATTACGGAAAATATACTTCACAGGCTGATCTAAAGGCGATGTACGGGTCTTCGGCGTCTGCTGTCTCCAGCAGTCTAGCCCCTGTAAATTTTCCTTTTGTGGGAGGCACAAAAACTATACAGGTCCATATAAAAGCCGCTCCTTGTTTCAAAGCGGTTGCCCAAGCTCTGGCCACCGTAACTCACAGGCCCACAACCAGCGGCGGTACATACATTTGGCGTACAAATAGTAATAATGCGAGTGTATTAAGCCTGCACTCGTTCGGCATAGCGATTGATTTGGACGTAGGCGACAACCCAAATCACGGTGGTACACCCCCAAATTGTACGACGAACATGCCGGCAGATTTTGTAGATGTTTGGAAGAAATATGGTTTTAGGTGGGGCGGAAATTATTCGAGTACTTGTGATGCTATGCATTTTGAATGGCTTGGCGGGATACCATGACAAATATAAGCAACAAGAGAAAAATACTTCTAGCCGTAATTGGTTTAGTGGTGATAGCGGCTGTTATATATCTTTCTTCGTCGGTCAGGACACCTAGTTTACCCTTAAAAACATCTACTGCAACTAGTGATGTGACGCTAATTGATACGGTTAAAAAAACGGGTAATGTGTGGGGCGAAGTACCGGCAACCGATCAATTATCCCTGCTGGCATCAAATCAAAATGGTGGCAGCCTTGGACGTATCGCTTTCATCATGGGTCCGTCATCGATAATGTATTTAAAAGCGGAAATTTTTGGAGACGAAAACACCATTTACGCATTTTTTAAATACGACCAAGCCGACCAAGGCTGGAACGAAGTGGATGAAAGCAGTATCCCCTCAGGTCTTGCGACAAAACTCAATAATAAGTTAACACAACTACAGGGAAGATAATTATGAGGAATGTATTTTTCAAAGCTAAATTATTTACACTATTTCTTCCTGTGGTTCTCCTTGCTTTGACACCGATGAAAGTATTTGCTACTTATAATGAGTTCTATGATTTGAATAATATATTTTTTTATGACGAAAACGATGGAGCCTGCGATGGTACTTCTATAGGCATAGAGCCAGTCGAGGAAACAAAAGACCTAAAGTCATTCGTCGACGCCTATGGTCAAATGGCTTTCAACGTTGGAAAACAGTATGGAATACCGTATGAGGCTATTTTAGCCCAGGGTATTATTGAATCTGGTTATGGAGGTTCTGGATTAACCCAGAAAGCAAATAATTTCTTTGGTATCAAAGCGGGCGGATCCTGGACCGGTGAAATAATATCGCTTCCAACCCATGAGGTTGTTGATAAAAAAACCATAACAGTTACGGCTGACTTTCGCAAATACCCAACCCCACAAGCCGGATGGGATGGTTATGGTTTGTTTATCACTTCAAACCACAGGTACGCCACAGCCCTCCAATATCCAGGTGATTTTATTCAGTATATTACAGAGATAAAAAAGGCTGGTTACGCAACTGCCGATGATTATGTAAATACGGTCGGCGGCATGGCCAAGGCGGTAGCAGAATATATTAAGTCTACGAATAAGTGGCCGCCATCATCAGAGGTTGCAATTACAAATGTTCCGTCAGGTGCTGACGGAACAATCGGAACATCTGGTTGTTCAGACAATAATGGGCCCTCTGCTGACAAGATTGTTACTACCGCCCTAAGTTTCGCCCTTAAAGAACCGGCAACAAACGGGATGAGCGATAAAGCCGATGCCGAACCTGCGTACATCGAAGCTTTAAATCAATACAACCCAGGCGCCAATCAAGCAGACTGTGGCATATTTGTAGCAACCGTAATGATAGCCAGCGGCGTAGATACTGGATATCCCAAATCAAGCACCATAACTCAAAAAGGTTACGTAAGGGGGGCGACGAGTAAATACAAAATTATTGACGAACCGGCTAGGTCTGATCTAAAACCAGGCGATATATTAATTGTCAATAATGGATCAGATCACCACACCATGATCTATACCGGCAATGTACCATATCCAGCAGTTGATGCATCTCAGGACGATAGAGTGCCAAGTGTTAGAAGCGACAGTTCGCTAACCTATATGTTGGGTCGAAGTGACGTATTCGCAGCAAGGATAATACAATGATCAGTAAAAGAAATGTTGTTGTCATCGGTGTTGTGTTGTTGTTGGCTTATGTTGGATTAATGGTATATTTTCTAATACCCAAAAGTTACCTACTTTTCAAAACAGCACCTGAACAAGTGGTGATTCAGATCGATGGTAAGGATAAAAAAACCATCACAAATGGCGATACGGTTACCATTACGCCCGGAAAACATGATATTACCATATCACGAGACGAATTTTACCCATACAGTAAAAATGTTTATCTAAAAAACGGTGAAAGCATCGAGTATGTGGTAGCCCTAATCCCTTTAACCGACAATGCCAAAAAACTACTTAATAACAGTGCGTCGCAATCTGTTATGGAGCGTTTTAGTAGTATAAAAATGGATCAGAACGTAAATACAATAACAAAAAATTATCCCATCATAAAAATACTACCAATTGTAAATCGCTTATATCTTATCTATAGTTGCCCATCAAAAAAATATCCTAGCGACCCAACCAAGATCGCCCTATGTATAGAAGTGCCTGAAAATGGATGGGAGACCACAATTAAAAACGACATCAAAGCAATGGGTTATAACCTTGACGACTATGAATTAATATGGGTGATGTAATCTAGGCCAGGTGGATAGTTTTTATTTTTTTGTGGATGTTAACAGGGGTTTTCGTGGATGTTATTACGACCTGGCCACTGCTTAATAGTAGGCTTTTTTGACGATCCTCGTCCAGTTCACTAAAAACATCGTCTAGTAGAATTATTGGTTTGATATTTGTGATTTGTTCAATAATTTCTACTTCAATAAACTTGATAGCCAGGACAATTGTTCGCACCTCACCGCGTGAGGCAACGTCTGTTGCGGGTAGGTTATTGAATCTAAAAACAACGTCGTGTCGGTGCGGCCCAATACCAGTAAAACCAACAACCATGTCGCGTGCGGTGTGAGCGTGAAAATCGTTTAGTAATTTCTGTTTTATGTCGCCGATGTATGTGTTTGAATAATGTACCAAGACAATATCGTTGGATTTGGCAATCGAGTTATAAACTTCGTTCAGGCGACTGTTGATTTGTTCTATGAAAGCGATTCGTTTTTCAATAATATATGCACCGTATTCACTGAGGGTTATATCCCAAATAAACAACTCGTCGCGTGCGGTGTGCGGTTTTTTTAACAGGTTGTTTCGTTGCTTCAACGCGCGTTCATATTTACGAATGGCACTATAGTAAAGTGGGTCCAGTTGGCTAATGAAGTGGTCGATAAACTGGCGTCGGCGAGCTGGTGAACCGCGCAGCAAATGTAGGTCTTCGGGTTCAAACAAGACAACTGGATGTCTGTGTTTAGCCGGTAGACGGAATGTTACCTTGTCATCAATCATGATTTTTTTGCGACCCGATGTTACTGACGGGTCAAAAGTGATGTTTCGTTTGACGAATGACGTAAACTCAACCTCTATCCGCCACCAGGGTGAATTATATTGAAGCAAGTCGTTATCAGTGCCTTTGAACGAAGTGCCCTGTAGGGCTGTGTAAATCGCTTCGATTAGGGTGGTTTTTCCGCTGCCGTTATTACCAGTTATCACTGTAATGGTTGGTGATAATGTGGCCACGAATGTATCATGTGATCGAATATTCTGCAAAGTTAGTTTTTTAACCACCGTCATGTTGGCCCAGGTCTAACTTTTAAGGGGCATAATGATATGGTAGTAGTCTGTATCTGGATTGGTTGATTTAAGCACGCAAGGCGCAATTTTACCACTGAAACTAAACTCGACTTCATCGCCGTCAATAACCGACAATGCTTCACTTAGGTAGCGTGAATTCAGTGTTATATAGCCATCATTCGTAACGACGGCAGCCGCCTCTGAGTTGTTTTCGCCAAATTGTGAAGCAATTGAATGAACTGAAAGAATCTTTTTTTCTTTGTTGGCAGTTAAAGTAACGCTGCCGCCAGAGTCGCGGGCAAACAAACCGGCAATTTTGGTTATCCGAATAAAATCAGTTTTGTTTATTGTTATGGTTGTTTCAGATGAGGCTGGAACCAGTTGGCGATAATTTGGAAAATTACCGTCGATTAAACGACTGATAATCTCGGCGTCATTAATCCGAAATCTAACCTGTGTATCATCAAACAAAATATCTATTTCGTTGGATTCGTCGGTTATGTTTCGTAAAACCTCTGAAAGAGTTTGGGTGGGAATAATCGCTGAAACTTCACTTTTAGTTTCAACCAAACGACGTTCCGACAGGCGATACCCATCTGTTGCCGCCAAGTACAGTTGTCCTTCAAATGAATTCCAATACACTCCTGTAAGTATCGGTCGAGTAGAGTCGTTGCTGGTGTTGATAATCGTTTGCGATACGGCGTGTTTAAAGTCTTCAATTTTTATACTGTATTGAATAGATGATGAGTCATTGATGGTGGGTAGTTCGGGAAAGTCATCAGCCACAAAACCATTGATTGTTGAGGTATATGAACCACATTTAATATGAAGGTTTTCTTTTACAACTTTTAATTCAATCGATTCTTTGGGTAGGCTAGCTATAAACTCAGACATTAAACGGGCTGGAATAGTAATTGCGCCGTGTTTTGAAACTTTCGCTCCAATATATTGGGTTGATGCTATTTCAAGGTTGGTTGCTGCAACCAATAACCGGTTTCCGTCGGTTCGAAGTAGTATATTACTTAAAATTGGTAGTTGTGTTTTTGTACTTGCCACACGGCCCACAGTTGATAAAGCACGATTTAGATTTTCTTGAGTTACAGTCAGATCCATTATTATAACCTTTCTTTAATTTTATTTTTTAATCTTATTAATAGACTTTGTGGATAATGGGTAAAACTGTTGTTTAACAGATTGGGTTTATTGGTTTTAGGTGTGTATAATGGGGTGTGATAACAGGGTAAATCATGGTTAGTTAAATTTGTTTTTGGTGGTATATGTCGAAACATGTCAACCTTAGTTGGATTATTTGTGGATATATAATCATCAACCACACCAACAAAACACAAGTTGTTCACCTTTTTTACCAAACTACTACCTGCGATATACCATCTACCACATACCACCCTACACATATAGTCGCTCCCTGATTGAAGCTACCTGCTCACGAATAAGAAAGTCTAGTTTGATGGCTTTTTCTATCTTTTCAATGGAATGAATAGCCGTTGTGTGGTCTTTACGCCCCAGTTCGTTGGCGATTTTAGGGAAACTAAGGTGCAATTCGCTCCGCAGCAAATACATTGCAATTTGTCTGGGCACTACGATGTGTTTGTTGCGCTTGGATCCGCATATTTCTTCTAGATCTAGTTGAAAATGTTTAGCGGTTCGATCTATAATTTGTTTGCTGGACAGGTGTTGTGGGCGTGAATGACGAATGTTACCCAATAATCCTTCGGCAGTTGTTATGTCGGGTTCGATATTGCGCATCTCGGCGTAGGCTAGTAACTGGTTTAAGGCACCCTCAAGTTCACGAATATTTGTTTTAATATTTGTAGCCAGGTATTCAACGGTTTCTTGGTTTAGGGTTACACCTGATTGCGAGGCTTTTATGTTCAAGATTGCGCAACGGGTTTCAAAGTCGGGCATCTGGATATCAATTGCCATACCCATTTCGAATCGGCTGCGCAGGCGTTCAGTCAAAGTTGGTATGCTTTTGGGCGGTTTATCGCTGCTGATGATAATTTGTTTATTGTTTTGGTGTAGGTGATTAAACGTGTGAAAAAACTCTTCCTGGGTCTTTTCTTTACCAGCAATAAACTGCATGTCGTCAACAATCAATACGTCGACGTTACGGTATTTTTCAGAGAAACCTTTTTTCTTGAACCTGATATAGTCTAAAAACTCACTGACAAATGTTTCGGAACTAATATATAAAACTCGTATTTTTGGATCATTTTTAATAAGCTCATTGCCGATTGCTTGAACAAGGTGTGTTTTACCCAGGCCAACGCCACCGTATAGGTACAAGGGGTTGTATTTTACACCAGGGTTGGAGGCAACGGCACGACTGGCGGTATAAGCCAGATCGTTGCTGGACCCCACGATAAAACTATCAAAAGTATAACGAGGATTTAAATTTCCAACCGTTGCTTGAGCGGTCCTTGGTTTTGTCGTTGTTGACAACAACTCATCAACAGACGAAGTGGGTAACGTGTCGGTTGTCTCTCGGTTTTGTCGACTGTTTTTGCCGATGGTGTTGATAGTATAAGTGATTTGCTTTGGCGTTATTCCGTTCTTTGTCAGAACACCCTTGATTTGATCATTAAACTTTACTTCAAACTGTTTCTTAGCAAAAATGTTTGGGACGGCAATCACAATACCGGTGTCACTTTGGTCAATTAGCTCGGTGTTTTTAAACCACGTCGTAAACGTTGCATGCGATACCGTCAATTCAATTTCACCAAGCACACTTTGCCACAATGCGTTATGCATATTTATCCCTCTTCAAACAACACTCATTAATAGTCATAATTATACTCAACAATTCGGTTTTCCACAACTCGACATGTTTGAACAAACCAGCAGTAAATAGGGGTGAGAGTTATCCACAGCAAAACGCCACCCCGAGAAATATGGGGAAAAACACGATATTTTTGGGGACAACTTATATATACTAAACAACCCAATCAAGGATATTTCAAACAATACCTTGTTAAAAAAGGGTGATTTTGATAGACTGGTACGGATATGCCAAAAAGAACTTTTCAGCCACACACCCGACACAGGGCTAAAACACACGGGTTTCGTGCTCGCATTTCTACCAAAGCCGGACGGGCAGTTATAAAGCGTCGCCGCATTAAAGGCCGCGCCACCCTAACAGCCTAGGTTAGCTATTCGAATTTAGAATGTTGCTATGGGCCACAAAATATAAAGTTGCGTAAGGCTATTATTTAATTATCCGCGCCATATTCCAATAGCCACTTTCCATATTCCCACCTCCCATCTCCCAACCTCCCATCTCCCAACCTATAATCCCCAAATGCTATACTAAATATAGTCTCCACAATATAAATTGTTGAGATTTGAGACGGTCATCTATGAGTTATAAAACTTGTCTTTTTTGGACAAGGCATATCTATAGATACGTCGAATACAAAAAGACAGTTTTTAACCAGAGAGGACGTTTCAAATCATAATGATTTGTGTTGAGGGGGCTATAAGATGATTCCGTTTAAGAATAGATTTCATGGGCACAGTAGTTTGAGTTATGTTTACAAAAACGGTCAAGCCGTCCACAGCCACCCAGTGACTATTAAATATGCCCCAAACCCACATCGCCAAGAATCCCGCGTTGCAGTTGTTGTTAGTAAAAAAACCCTAAAAAGCGCCGTCCGTCGCAATCTAATAAGAAGGCGGCTGTATGAATATATTCGCGGTAAACTCCCATCCTTCAATAACGTATACGACATGGTGATTATCGTAACGTCTAGTGATTTTATCAACCTAACACATCCCGAGATGTCCCATCAAATTGATCAACTTTTTAACCAAGCCGGTGTCCAGAAGGCGAACAAAAGAGTACCAAAAAATACATAAACTGGTATAATGAACTAATAAATATTAGTGTTTTTTGGAGTTTTTGCACCTGTGGATATTTTTCAAGTCTTTATTGTTCAACCAATCTTTAACCTACTAATCGGCATCTACAGTATAATACCGGGCGGTGATTTTGGTATTGCTTTAATCATATTTACAATTTTAGTCAGATTTGCAATGTGGCCATTGGTGAAAAAACAACTTCATCAAACCAAAGCCATGCAGAAAATACAGCCAGAACTTGTCAAGATAAAAAAAGAAACAAAAGGCAACAGACAATTAGAAAGTATGCGCATGATGGAGCTGTACAAAAAACACGACATCAGTCCGTTTCGATCAATCGGTATATTGCTAATCCAACTACCTATTTTTATCGCTCTCTACCAAGTCATTCAAATCTTTACAATACACAGGGACAAGATTGACGGTTTAACGTACGGTTTTATTAAATTTTTCGCCCCAGTCCAAGACCTGATTGCTCACCCCGAACATTTTAACGAAAAACTACTTGGTTTTATGGACTTAACAAAACACGCCGTTTCGTTTCCGACTAAGAATGCCCCACTTGCTATTAACATAGTTCTTCTGATTTTGGCAATCGGCGCGGCTGTGACACAGTACATCATGGCCAAACAAATTGCACCAAAAAAACAATCCAAAAAACGGCTGCGAGATATTATGAACGAAGCGGCCGACGGCAAAGAGGCCGATAAAAGCGAAATGAACGCAGCTATGATGGGGTCGATGACCAAGTTTTTACCAGCGCTGATGTTTCTTATCATGATTAACCTGCCTGGTGCAATAGCACTATACTACACAGTTTCTAACCTAGTTGCTGTTTTTCAACAAAAACATATTTTGAAAGAGGACGTCGAAGAGATGATTCAAATTACCGACCAAGCGCCAATCGCTCAACATAAAAAAGCTACTGCCAAAGCGCGCGCCAAAGAAGCTCAAGCGGCAACAATCATTCGCATAAAAGCCAAAGACACGTCTGGCTGGAAGAGTAAACGAAAGGATAAGTGATGAATAAGGAAGAATCGGTCCAATTTGCGCAAAAATATCTGGAAGACCTATTATCATTTTTCGGCGCCAACATAACAGTGTCATCAACTTGCGATGAGGACGTTATCGAGCTTTCGGTGCCATCAAACGAACTGAACAGTTTGTTGATTGGTCGAAACGCTGAAACGCTTCGTAGTTTGCAATATATTGTTTCAACCGTGCTACGCAGCAAAGATGCGCCACTTACGCGCATCAATATCGACATAGCTGATTACAAAAAACAACGGGCCGATCGTGTTGCCGCCCAGGCTCGTGAATGGATAGAAGAAGTCAAACGTACTGGCGATTCGCGTGTTGTCAGTATGAATGCGGCCGACCGGCGTATTGTTCATCGAGTGGCCAGTGAATATGGTGATATCCAAACCTTTTCAGAAGGCGAAGGTTTTGATCGTAAACTTACGATAGCCCAAAGTGCGAGCTAGGGATTTGGAAATAGGAAATAGGAATCGCGATTAATAACCCCACCTCCCACTTCCCAGCCCCCATACCCCAACTTAGGTCCCGACATAGTTTCGCAAGGCATCAATATATACGCCGTGCGTCTGTTTTGCTGTGCGAAGCCATGAATATTTTACGATTTGCTTATATCCTTCTGCGACCAACTTGTGCCGCAGTTTTTCGTCGCTAATAACCCTATCAATCGCCTGCGCCATGGCGTTGGTATCGTACGGGTCAAAATAGTGTGCGGCGTTGTTATAGACCTCTGGCAGGCATGTAGCGTTGCTGCTGACGACCGGAGCGCCGTAACCCATAGCTTCCAACCCTGGCAGCCCAAAACCCTCCATTAACGACGGGAAAACATAGGCCGCTGCATTTGTATACAGCCAGTCACGTTGAGAGTCTGGCAAAAATCCAGTAAATTCTATATTTTTGTAACCCTTTTTTTTGAAATATTTCTTGTTCAGATTAGCTTTAGTATTTATCACCCCGACTAATATTAATCCCAAATTAGGGTGTGATTGTAATAGTTTCTGATGCGCATCACCCAGTCGACGGATGTTTTTGTGATCACTTTGTTGGCCAACGTACATGATAAATTCCGCAAAAGGGTGTTTGTAGGGTACCAGTTTGTCGATAAATACATCTGCAGATTCCGGCGTGACGGCAATTTTGTCGGCAGAAATATTAGAGAATTTCAATAATTCATTTTTCGTATACCTGCTGGGTGTCAGTATAAATTTACTTGTTTTTAGAACTCGTTTGAATACGAACCTGCCGATTAATTGTTTGAAATGAAACGCTAACCAATTCTTATCAGAGCTATAGGTTCTTAGAAGCGTCAGGTCATGAAAAGTAGTAACGTGTGCGCCTTTATAAAAAATCGGCTGTTGAGGCATGCAAAAGTGTACCAAGTCAGGTGACAATTTGTCTAAAAATCTTTTGAACCCGATTTGTTCGGCGAAAGAGTAGTTGTCGAAATCAGCAACTTTTACTGTAAAATTATCTGCAGTCGGTTTCCAAAAATCTACGTCTTTAGGGAGTAGTAGTACGGAATATTTACTAGATTTGTCAATTTGTTGCAGGTAATGTAATAATCGCTCAACGTAAGTACCCGTCGAGCTGTTGATTATTCTGGCGTCTATGGCGATATGGCGCATTAATTCAAGTATATCACTCTCTTTAGGTTTGTTTTATAAAGACAAATTTACGGTATAACAGGTAATTCCAGACTAGTGACGCAATGGTGGCTAGGACTTTTCCAATTAACAGCACCAAATAACTAGCCTTAAACCATGAACCCAGCAAGTCGCCAATTAGACCAACCATACAACTATCAGTAAACCACGACCCTAACAACAGATTTATACTCATAATGATAATCGGTTGAATCACCCACAACCCAAACAGCGTTATAATCAAAAAGTATGCGACATGTTTGCCCGTACCTTTTTCGGTTGCTTTGAAGGTATATGTTTTATTAGCAAAGAAACTAAACACCATCGCAACAGAGGTAGAAACAAAATTACTAGCAATTGCCGGTAGCCCCGTGGCGACCAAGATGAACAGAACGACAAAGTCAATTACCGTATTGAATATCCCAACAATCCCAAAACGAAACTTCTCAGCGTGTTTTTTTAATATTTTTTCCATTGTGGAATTCCTCGACAAAATACAACGGACGATTTTTGGTTTCGTTAAATATACGACCGATGTATTCGCCGATAACTCCCAAAGACAGTAATTGTACTCCGCCCAAGAATAAAACTACAGCCATCAACGACGGATAACCCGCTGCTGAATTGCCATACAAAACTGTTTTTAAAACGACTACCACGATATATACAAATGCAATGACCGACACGATAAAACCCAACACCGAAGATACGCGCAATGGGGCGGTAGTAAATGACGTAATGCCATCAATGGCAAAATCTATTAATTTTTTATAATTCCATGTGGTATCGCCAGCCGCTCTGGGGTCGCGATCATAAGTAATTTCTTTTTTGTTAAATCCATTCCAGCTGAACATGCCCTTGGTGTAACGCTGTGATTCACGAATCTGTTTTAAGGCCTCGACGCAACGACGGTCCAGCAGACGAAAGTCGCCTGTGTCTCTTTGAATTTGGATGTGAGTGGCTTTTTGCAACAAGCGATAATAGATTTTAGAAGTTGTCTTTTTAAACCAAGTTTCACCTTCACGACTGTCACGTTTGGCGTAGACATCGTCAAAACCTTGTTCCCAATATTTGATCATTTTAGGTATAAGTTCGGGTGGATCCTGCAGGTCGGCGTCAATAATCACAGTCGCATCGCCAGTTACGTGGTCTAAACCAGCAATCATGGCAATTTCTTTGCCAAAGTTGCGCGAAAGGTTTACGTAGGCTATGCGATCATCTGTTTTGGCGTAATGTTGGATAATTTCGAGTGTTTTATCGCGACTGCCGTCATTAACAAACATAAACTCAAATTCATAGGTTTTAGTGTCATTAGCTAACTTGCCAATACGTTGATATAGGTGCTCTAAAACCTCTTGTTCGTTGTAGCAGGGGATTAATATACTAATCTTTTTCATCAGTACTAGTATAACACCTTAAAATTACTAAACTACTCTTTGCTGGTAAAAAATTTGCGTAATTTACGTATTCCGGTCTGATCGGGAGGTAAATCGTTCCACAACATACTTTTTATGTATTCTGCCGTGACACACTTGTTTTTTTGGATTACTCTACGTTCATCAAGTTTTTTAAAGCTCAATACAAAACCCTTCCACACCCCTTTGATGGCAGATTTGCCGTTACCTTTGGCTATAGCGTTAAAAAACATCAGTGTGTAGGCAAAGTAAAACCGAATACCGGTGGAAAACAACAACCCGCGTGGTACGTTTTTAATAAATAACAAAGGTAAGTTCTTAAATGTTTGATAAACTGCCATCCCGGGCATTTTTTTGCTAGTTGCTCCCTGTTTGTGATAAGCGATTGCTTTTGGCGTATAGGCTACCTTCCAGCCGGCTAACTGTGCTCGAAAACTGATATCCACGTCTTCGTAATACGCAAAGAAGTCGTCATCGAAAAACCCAATATCGCGGAGCATCTTGGTTTTATACAAGCTGGCGCCACCGCTTGCGCTAAATACGAGCCCACTTTGTGGGGCTATTGAGACTTTATCGCTACGATTGCGCGGAAAAGGTAGCCCCCATTTCGTATACCAGTCGCCCGTACTATCAATTGTTTTCCCGCCTTCATGCAATAGCAGACCGGTGCTAATCCCCACCTTATTGCCGTTGATTGCTTCTACTAGGTTTTTGAGCCAGTTCTTGTCAGCCACTGCATCGTTATTAAATAATGCTACGTACTCAAAGTCTTCATTTAGCGCCCATTCTATCCCTGTGTTTACGCCGCCCGTGAAACCGAAGTTTGTGGGGTTATAGATAACGTCAACCCTTTTGTCATGACGTTTCTGATATTTCTTTAGCAAATCTCTAGAGTTATTTGTCGACCCGTTGTCTACAACGACAACGTGTAATTGCGAGTAGGTTTGGGACAACAGGGAATCAAGACACAAAAGCGTGTCATCAATACCGTTCCAGTTCAATACAACAATAGCAGCTCTGTTCATATGCCTCCATCTATCTTATAATTAATCGTATACTTATGAAACTATCTAATATTTTTAGTAGGCGGAATCGCATACTTTTGCGAGAACTCGTCATTACCGATTTCAAACTTCGTTACCAGGGTTCACTTCTTGGTTACGCCTGGTCACTACTAAAACCACTCCTATTATTTGCAATTTTGTATGTTGTCTTTGGCATGCTAATCAAATTAGGTACAATCGAGTACTTTTCCGTGTATCTTTTGCTGGGTATTGTTTTATGGACATTTTTTGCAGAAGCAACTAACCAGGGGCTTTCGTCAATCGTAGGAAGGGGTGATGTAATTCGCAAGATAAGTTTTCCTAAATACATCATAGTTTTGTCGACTACTATATCAGCCCTAATAAACCTTGTACTTAATTTGTTAATCGTTACGATATTTATGTTGATTAGTGGGGTTAGCTTTCATACTTCAGCTTTCATGTTGCCTATATATATTGTCGAAATTTATACATTTGCGCTGGGGCTCGCATTCTTTTTGTCTGCACTGAATGTAAAATACAGAGACATAAGCCATATTTGGGAAATAGTTATGCAGGCGGCTTTCTATGCAACGCCAATAATCTATCCACTATCGCTGGTTATTAGCAAAAGCCAAACTGCGGCTCAGCTTTTGATGATGAACCCAGTGGCGCAAGCCATACAGGACGCCAGATATAGTCTCATAACCCATGAAACAGCGACAGTAAGCAGCCTCTTTGGCAATGGGTATTTCGCATTGATACCTATGGGTGTTGTTGTGCTTATATTCATTGCAGGGACGTTATATTTTAAAAAGAATTCAAAATATTTTGCGGAGAATGTGTAACATGCGAGAATCATACGGTGACAACACGTCTGTTGTTGTAGAGGGTCTCTATAAAAGCTTTAAATT
>Ga0172369_10001793_pt1 | contig 30560 bp, 27 predicted proteins | sample LakKiv25m_FD_114539 | JGI IMG/M metagenome (GOLD analysis project Ga0172369, IMG submission 114539) | Freshwater microbial communities from Kabuno Bay, South-Kivu, Congo - kab_022012_11.25m | ecosystem: Environmental > Aquatic > Freshwater > Lake | place: Democratic Republic of the Congo... | reverse complement strand
TTTTAGTCAATTCCTGGAATATCTCTTCAAGACTATGTTCCTGCTTTTGCAAGGATTGAACAGTCAGTTTTAATTCGGCAGCCCGGCTGAAAAGTGCAGGTCTGATGTCGGTGTCGCTAATGGAGGTGATTTTCAGGATTTTTTCGTTAAGTTTTTCGATGGAATTAATATTTGGGATCGACAGGAAAGATTCAGGATCGACAAATTCGCTGAAGCCAATTATTAAAACTTCTTCCGCTTTGTTATCCTTATGGAGATTTATCGTAGAGTCGTCGGCAACAATTTTGCCTTTGTGAATTATTATTACCCTGTCGCAGATGGCTTCGACTTCCTGCATGATGTGTGTGGAAAGCATCACGGTTTTTTCGCTACCGATTTTCCTGATCAGGTTTCTGATCTCGGCTAACTGATTGGGGTCAAGGCCGGAAGTTGGTTCATCGAGGATGAGCACTTCGGGATTATGAATTAGTGCCTGGGCCAGTCCAACGCGCTGGCGATAGCCTTTGGAAAGCGATGAAATCTTTTTTTTATATTCTTCCTGCAATCCGGTAATGTCAACCATCTCATCAACCCGGCCTTTGAGATTAGGTAATTTGTAAATTCCACCAATAAATTCCAAGTACTCCTTAACATACATCTCCTGGTACAATGGGTTGTGTTCAGGAAGGTACCCGATTATTCTCCTTACCTCGATCGAATTTTCGAGCACGTCAAAATCATTTACAAATGCTTCACCAGATGTCGGAGGAATAAAACAAGTGAGAATTTTCATCATTGTAGTCTTTCCGGCACCATTCGGACCAAGCAAACCTGTGATTTGCCCGGGTACAATTTCGAGTGTAACATTGTCCAAAGCTTTTTGATTGCCGTAAACTTTTGTTAAATTCTCTACCCTGATCGACATTTCCAATGTTTTCTTTTAAACTTATTAAAACTGACTATTCAAAAAAAATGAACCGACTTAAATCGTTGTCAAATACATTTCCGGTATTTCAGCAATTTTGAAAAAAAACTTCAAGTCAAAAAGATGCCGGATATTAACAAAGATGCGCTTAAGTCGGTTCACCAATAAATAAAAGTATTTTCAATTATTCAGCATAACCGGCATAACAAGCATCAGGATATCCACATTCTGATTGTCTTCATCCACAGGGATTAATAAGCCGGCACGGTTAGGTTGCGACATTTCGATAATCACTTCGTCGGTTCCCGTGTTGTTGAGCATTTCCTGCAGGAATTTCGAGTTAAATCCGATTTCCATGTCTTCGCCTTCGAAGTCGCAGTTTAACCTTTCGCGGGCTTCATTCGAATAATCGATATCTTCTGCGGAAAGCACAAGTTCCTTCCCGGATATTTTAAATCTGATCTGGTGGGTTGATTGGTTTGCAAAAATCGAAACGCGGCGAATCGAATTTAATAGCGGAATCCGTTCGATGTGCAATTTGTTTGGATTGTCGATAGGGATAACGGCGGTATAATTTGGGTACTTGCCTTCGATGAGTTTACAAACGAGATGTACATTGCCAAACGTGAAAAAGGCATTTTTGCTGTTGTAGTCGATTTTTACCTCAACATCGTTGTGCGTAAGGATGTTTTTGAGTTGGTTTAATGGTTTGGTAGGTAAAATGATTGATGCCTCGTTGTCAGATTTTACATCCATTCTGCTATATCGCACCAATTTATGTGCATCTGTGGCCACAAATGAAGTCTGATCTTCCGACATTTCAAGGCAAACTCCTGACATCACCGGTCTCAATTCGTCATTACCAGCTGCAAAAACTGTTTTTGTTATCGCTTCTGCAAGGGTGAGTGAATTGATGTTGAATGAGTAACCATCTTCAACCTGCGGAGTTACCGGATACTCATCCCCATTATGACCGCTCAGTTTGTACTTTCCTTCACCAGCCAACATTTCAACGGCAAAATTTTCATCATTGATGTTAAATGTTACCGGAATATCAGGTAAGGTTTTTAAGGTGTCGAGCAGGATTTTTGCCGGAATGGCAACGATTCCTTTTTCTTCACTCATGGTAAGTGCAATTTTAACCGACATCGTCGTTTCCAGGTCCGATGCGGTTGTTTTCAAAGTCTCTTCATTAATTTCGAACAGAAAATCGTCGAGAATAGGAAGTGTATTGTTCGAACTTAATACGCCACCGATAGCTTGTAAGTTCTTCAATAATAAATTACTGGATACAATGAATTTCATGTTATTCAATATTTCGTCAATTAATACTATATGTTTTATATCATTTTGCAGAATGTTCTTAACAATACACGCTGTAGTTTCAAAACTGGCAACAAAGATAGTCGAAGGAGAAATATCCACGCCGGGAAATTATTAATTTCATTTCAACATATTTCTGATCAGTGTCAAATTTAAGATTTCGTACAATATTAGCAAAAAAAGCGGTAAGAAATGAATTATGCCTGTCGATTTTTAATTAAAAACAGATATGCTAATTATTTTTTGTTTTTTTCTTTAAGGAAAACTTCGATTCGGTTCCGTCAAGCAGCCGTTTAATGTTTGTCCTGTGCGTGAAAGGAACAAACACCGCAACAAAGACGGATAAAAAAATTAAGGGTACCGACTGCTGATGAAATATTAACACAACAACAAGCGGAAAACTGATGGCAGCCGTCATCGACGATACCGAAACATAATGTGTGATTACAAGAACTATAATAAACAATCCAAGAACAACTAAAATAGGATAAGGATAAAGCGCGATACCAACACCCAGGAGTGTAGCAATTCCTTTTCCTCCCCTGAATTGAGCGAATACAGGATAAACATGGCCGATAACGGCACTAATTCCTGAGCCAATTTTGTAAAGAATAATTTGATCTGGTGAAAAGGTGGCCGGTATAAAATAGCGGGAAAGATAAATTGTAAACCACCCTTTAAAAACATCAAAAAGCATTACAGGTACACCGGCTTTAATACCCAGGACCCTTATGGTATTTGTTGCACCAGCATTTCCACTTCCCTCATTACGTATATCGATACCATAAAAGATTTTCCCGATCCACACCGAAGTGGGTACCGAACCAGCCAGGTAGGCTAAAAAGATTCCAAAGGCTAAATAAAGTGCATCCATATTTTATTCTTTTTCTTCGTAATTTTCGGTTGAACGCATGCTACGCAAAAAACTGTTTTTCTTTTGGGTGGTTGAGATGATGTAACGGTAAGCGGTTTCATTTTTCTTTGCCTCATCCTTTCGTTTTTCGGTTTTTACATCCCGGATGAATTTGTTAAATTCAGTTTGCGATGAAATGGCCTGCATTACATTACTGCTGTAACTGAAAAAATACCAGTTCCGGCGGTCGATTTCGAGGTAAATGTTTAGAACATCTCCACTTCTTCTCCTCACAATTTCGACAAATCCATCATAATATTTATTTAAAGGCTGCCCCAAAATACTCCCTACACCAATCTGACCATACGAAATGTACGAGCGGGAATCTTTATTGTAGGAGAGTTTTACATCGGTAAACATGAAGCTTTTTTTAAGGGCGTCAGGTATTTTCCTGATGGAGCCATACAAATTCATGTCCGAAAGGACCTTGCCGGCTTCTTCCTTTCCTAAGATTTCGATGTATGAGGTGATAATTTTGGGCATAGCAATATCAACGCCTTTGGTATTTGCAAGATCGAGTTCGGAATACATATTTTTGAGTGCATCCTCCGAAAATAAAAAGTCCACCGAAAGCACGACATCAAAATTTGTGGAATCGGGGATGATATAATGGTTGATTTTTCCGTAAGTATTCAGGCTTACCTGTCCGAAATTGGTTCCAAACCGGATGGGGCCGTTTGCAGTTATCTCACAGGTGGCGATATTCATCTTTATAAAACGAGTCTTAGGATCCTCATTATCTGGTATTACGCTGTCGCTTGGAGCAGAGAGTAGTAATTCGGTGCCTTTTTTCCGTGCTCTTAAAACCCCATCAACCGAAAGCATTAATGTGTCGCTGTAATATTCTTTTCGCGACAGGAAGGCTGGATAAACCCGGTTATTTTCGTTGGAATGGAAAAAACCCGCATATAATTTTTTTGCGCCAAATTCTTCAGGCTCTTTTGTTACCGGCAAACGCACGTTGTTGGGATCGATGCGTTGATTAAATTTTACCCATCTCGAATAATCCGGTTTGCAGTCCTGCACATTCATGAAAGCACCTTCAAAATCGAGAAAAGGGTTTTGCGCATTTAAGGAAACGTTGCCCCTGAATGCAAATTCAGGATTCAGTTTAAAATTCTCTTCCAGGGCAATTTTCCCACTGGCAATGGTATGATAGGCAGAATCGACAGCAATGTTATCGAAAACGATTGTTTGTTGTTCACCGATGGTATCCCGGTATGCATAGGAACCCGCCCCCTTGAACAAATGCCTGGATTCTATCATAACCCGTGCATCTGTGATTTCGTGATATTTTGTTGCTGTGTCGGTAATGATTATGGCATTGGTCAAAGGTTGTATTACTGCATTTTTTTCGATCTGAACCAAACCATCATTTGGGAAGATGGCAGCATCTGCTACCCGGATAATTTTCACATCTTCAGCACGCAGGATGTTGGTTTTCAGGTTATAGTTAGCTTTTAATGCGAAAAACTTCAACGAATCCTGCGATGGTTTGGTTGAAATAAATCCGGAACCTGAATGCTTAACGTCGATCATCTCTTTTAAGCTGAGTTTATCGAGGTCCGGCATGTTTTTGTCGGGGGAGTGCTGCATATCGAGATCGTTATTTTCGATATTCCAGACGAATTCGTCCATGAAACAAACAAACCTGTTTGCAGGGAATTCAACTTTCGATCCCTTACCGTTTGTTTCGAACCTCCCGATTTCCTGATCAAAATCGATAAAAGCTTTAAAGAATTTTGAAGACAAAGCAGTGGTTAAATTATCAAGCGATTTCAGGCGAAAACTGGTGGTATCCGAAAAAAATGAGTGATCGGAATATACGTAGCGATTTGCATCCATTTCGGCATCGAAAAATTTCATGGTTCCTTTTCCGGTCAAGCCTTTTGGTGTAAGTGCCAGCGATCCTTTTAATGAAGACAAGTTATCGTATATCCTCATGGCTGAGTCGGTGGTAGCCATCATCATCGAATCCCTGTAAGGCATCCAGCGCTGTATGAGCCGTTGCCCGCTAACCGAAGGGACTGTAACTTCGGTTCCAACTATTTTCGTGATATCGAACTGGTCAACTTTTGAGTTTGACGAATCGAGGTAAAAAATGATATCATTCGTTTTCGAAGTCGAATTCAGGTAATCAAGATTTCCTTTCCCTTTCAGCCCCTCAAGGCTGAGAAAGATTTGCGACGAAAATCTTCCTTTACCACCATAGACCGGAAATCCAGCTTCAGGAGTTTCTGTAGTAAAACCAAGTGAGTAATCGGGCTGAATAGATAGCGGGACGGGCATATCCGGAAGAATACCTCCAGAAGATAAATACCCTGTAAATTTCAGGTTTTCGGTCGAAAAACGCTCCAAACTTTCTATTGAAAATGGATTGAGATAATAGAAAAATTTCTTCCGGTCATAGGTTTTTGCAAACGTTGAGTCTTTGTCGTAATAAACATAAGAAACGTTTTTGCTGTTAAAAATGGGGTATTGGGAATAATGCTTCAAACCATTTTTATTGGTCGGATAATCGATAAGCAAATCGCCGCTCAGATCAGAAATTACAGTTTTTACATCAACCAGGTCGTATTCGCCTTTTGGGTTCTTTTCGAACGATTTTACTTTAAAGCGCATGTATTCGATTGTTGGCAGGTTGAGCCTGAAGGTATCGTATTCAAAAAAACAGTCTTTTGCCTGGAATTCGAAAAGTCCGGCTTTGACGGTTCCGGAAAAAAGAAAATCCCGATTTTTACGTAAAACAACTTCTTCGTTTGACGGATAAATGTAAACCTGCTGTGAATCACTAAGCGAAACTGCTGGAACACCGTGAATGGTCAGGTCAAAATTTGAAAGACTGAGTGTTGCATTATCATTATTTTCGACTTTCGAAAAAAATGTAATTACGTCGTAATCGGTTTTACCATTTTTCGAATCGATATAATGAAAGACTTTCTGATTGATGAAGGCGTGTTTGGTATCGATATCATAATTTAGAAAACCTTGTTTCGAAAGGTTTATTACCATGGCCTCAACCTGATTTTCAGGCATATTCATGTATTCAGCCATCTCATAAATATAAAAATGATTGGTTTTATATGCCCTGGAAAAGTCCCTGATCCACAGCAAAGGATGTTTTGGATCGATTCCCTGAAGGTAGTCAAATTGCCGGTTGGAATAATATTTATCTGATGTAAAAACTGCATTACTGATATTTTGCATCCCTCTTGACGAGCGAAAGTCGATATTTGATTCATCCATTTTCCAGTAAACCGCTTCACAATTAATGTCGATTCCATGGTAAGTATCCAAATAGGGACTTTGCATGACTCCTTCATCCATCCGAAGCATCGAAAGTTCGCGTGTTTTGTTCATGTATTTGAAAAGTAAGCCGGAATGGTAAATCGAATCATTCTGATGATAGATGCTAACGGAAGCACGAGCTGAATTTATCCTGTCACGATCGATCACAAAAGTCCTGGAGCGGGCCACCAGGAGGTCGAAGTAATCACCCTTATCTTCATATTTCCTTTTAAAGGTTATCGTGGCATCGCGCTTTTCGGTGCCTTCACCAATCATCCTGGCACCTTTCATCGAAAACCCGCCTTCGTAATCGACATTGTGGAAAATGTCAGCAATATACAGGTTTTTAATATCGGATATGAACTGGGGATAAAGTGCATTGTCCGGGTTGACTGCATTTGTTGATACCTTTTCCTCGAGTTTCCCTAGTAAGGCATCCGGGAAATAATTTTTACTGAAAAAGCGAACCGAATCGACAGTGAATTTAGATGTGTTTAACAAAATATCGTACTTATCAAGTAGCGCAAAAGTGCTGTCGGGACTCAGACCTGCACGCTGCCAGTCGATTTTCCCACCCTGACCCTTCCAAAGGTATTCCTGCGGAAAATAATTTCCTGACGTTTTGTAAATAAATGAACTGTCGTTTTTGGTACGACAAATAAGGTCGAGCTCAGGAACCGACAAATAAAGTACCGAATCGTTAATGAATTTATAATTGGTGGCATTACAACTCCAGCTGAAAATTCTCGAATCGTACAATACATTTTTTTCTAGTAATCCTGCGGTAAACTCGAGGAGATTGATGAAATTTTTATTGCCTTGTTTCTTTGTGAGCGCAACCTTCATTGCTGTGAGCCACGAATTAAAGCTGTTTTCGTCGTGTGCCAGGTTTTTAAAAGCTGTAAGTGATCTTAAATAGATTTCAAAATAAGGAAAAGATTTTATCCTGTTCTCAAACATGAGGTTTGAGGTACCATAAATTTCGGATTTCTGCAGGTGATTAAAGCTTTCGGCAATCCACAGAGTTTTGAAACTTTCAAGCGTTTTTGCAGCCTGTTCTTTGTTTTCCTTAATGTTGATGTTTTCGAAAAATGCACCTAATTCGTCAATAAAAATAACCGAGTCGGGCGTAAAAGATTTAAAAACCTGTGCCGGAAGCATGGTTGCATTTATCAAGAAAAAGATTAAAACTGTCAGCCGGCGTAAAATCATATGCTTACCCTGGAAAAGTCTAAAAGCTATGTTTGTTTAAAATACCATTATTTAGCGGTAATTATTTCATTTTATTGCAACTACGGTTTCACTTTTTAGATGAAGGGGTTCTAGTCAACGATCATCGCAACCCAACGATTCTTCATATTTTTTTGTTGGAGGCTTAAGTGAAATTTCCTTGCTTCATTCAATAAAACCGGGGCATCTTCTTCGTAAAAACCGCTTAAGAATATCTCACCACCTGAGTTGAGTGCGTTCGCGTAGCTTTGAAGTTGTGCTAATAAAATATTCCGGTTTATATTGGCAAGAATAACGTCGAATTTTTGATTTCCGATTAAAACATCATCACCCTGTAAAACCTTGATGTTGCCGGTATTGTTACGCTCAACGTTTTCGACAGCATTTAAAAAAGCCCATTCATCGTTATCAATAGCCACAATTTCGGTGGCTCCCATTTTTGAAGTCAAAATGGCCAGAACACCTGTCCCACAACCCATGTCGAGCACTTTTTTTCCTGCCCAGTTTTTTTTGAGGATCAATTCAATCATCATAGCTGTTGTTTCGTGATGGGCAGTACCGAACGACATTTTCGGTTCGATCACCAGTTCATATTCTGCTTCATGGTTTTCGGCATGAAAGGGTGCCCGGATAAAGCATTTCCCTGCAACCCATACCGGCTCGAAATTCTTTTCCCAGGTTTCATTCCAGTTTTGCTCTGCAATAAATTTTACACCCCAGCTAAAAGGTATCAACCGGCCAATTTCTGTCAACCTCTCTTTTACATCGCTTTCGCTGTATTTGTTTTCGGGAATATATGCTTTCAGACCGGTTTTGCTATCTTCAAAACTTTCGAAATAAAATTCGCTCAGGTGAGCAGCGATAATATCACGCGATTCGGTCGCTGAAGGGTCTTTTAACAATATACTTATCTCAAAATAATTCATCAGATTTGGGTATTTGTAATTTTAAATCGCATTGCTAAATGGAACCCCAGGAACAGGATCTGTTAATACCGATACAATTTTCCAGTCTTTCATCCTATTGTTTGTACCGCAGCCATTTCCAGAGTTCGACATAATTAACTTTTTTTCCGTACATTAAAATGCCGGTACGATAAATCTTTGCTGCCATCCATGTAGCCGCAAGAAATGTGGCAACCAGAAGCGACATCGATAAAATAAGCTCCCAAAAGGGAACACCAAATGGGATACGAACCATCATAATTACTGGTGATGTTAGCGGAATGATCGAAAACCAAAAAGCAACCGGTCCATCAGGATTGGAGATGACAAACTGAGCCATCACAATCGAAAGTATCAACGGAATAGTAACGGGCAGCATAAATTGCTGGGTATCGGCTTCACTGTCCACAGCTGAGCCAATTGCCGCAAAAAGCGCGGCGTATAGGAGATAGCCGGCTAAGAAAAAGAAAAGAAACGAACCCACCATTACAGCATAATTTATCGATGAAATCGCTTCAATAATTTGTACGTTCATATCATCTTTTTCGGCTGATTTTTCTGAAAATTCTTTTAGTTGCTCAGCATTAAGGATTTTTTCCTGGGGCGAAAACATTTTATCAGTGTTGGTAAGTTTACTTTCACCGGCCATCGAAAGCTGGAATGCCGTAACGATGCTGAAGGTAAGAAAAACCCAAAGCAGGAATTGCGTAAGCCCTACCAGTGCTATCCCAACTATTTTGCCCATCATCAGCTGGAAAGGCTTTACCGAAGAAATGATAACTTCAATGATCCGGTTTGTTTTTTCTTCGATCACGCCACGCATCACCTGGGCGCCAAACATGAAAATGAAAAAATAAATCAGGATGCCCGAAAATATTCCAACAACCATGCTCACTTCCGTAAAACTTTTGGTTTCGCTGCCGTTTTCGCCAATTTTAATGGTGTTGAGGTTGATATTGGTTTTGATGGATTTGAGAATTTCCGGATCAATCCCGGAGCTCTCGAGTTTGAGGCTTTCAATTTCCTTTTGCATCACTTCTTTGATGTGACCTTTCACATCTAATGAAGGCTGATGGCCGGAGTAGAGTATGGCGGTGGTAGGGACGTTAAGCTGGGTTTTCGGGATATAAAGCAAAGCATAATTCCCGCTTGTAGAAAGGTTGTTTTTGGCGGTTTCGATATCCATCGTAGTGGGGATAAATTTGAGCTCACCGGTGTTTTTAAACTGTTTTTGAAATAAAGTTGTTTCGTCGAGTACCTGAATCACTTTTTGTTCGTCGGAAACATTAGCCAGATAAATGGGAATAACCCAGATCGACGCCATCAGGATCGGGCCGAGGATAGTCATGATGAGAAAGGTTTTTTTTCTTACCCTGGATAGATATTCCCTTTTGATGATGATGAGTGTTTTGTTCATGATGTGTCAGATTTTTCAGGATCAGTTTTCGTATTCTTTCACTTTAGAGATGAATATGTCGTTCATGGTCGGTAAAATTTCGCTGAAAGCCTGTACTTCAACATGTGCAATGGCTAGTTGCAAAAGCCGGTTGGGCGATTCACCCACTGGAATTTTAATTCTTGCTTTTGCCAAACCACCTGCGTGTGTCTCACTAATCAAAGCAAAAGAATCTGGCAGGTGATCTCCAACAGATCTGTTTTGGTTCTGGTAAACTATTTCGAAAATATTTTTCTTAAACGATTCTTTGATTTCAACAACCTTACCATCGAGTATTTTTTCGGCTTTATTGATAAGTGCAATGTGATCGCAAAGTTCTTCAACCGAAGACATGTTATGTGTAGAAAAGATAATGGTAGCCCCCTTTTGACGAAGATTGAGGATTTCTTCTTTTAAAAGATTGACATTGATGGGATCGAAGCCGCTGAATGGTTCATCAAAAATCAACAATTTGGGATCATGGATTACCGTAACGATAAACTGGACTTTTTGCTGCATCCCTTTCGAAAGTTCTTCAACCTTTTTATTCCACCATTCGTCAAGATCAAATTTATTAAACCAGAACTTTAGTTTTTCCATCGCATCAGCTTTTCTGAGGCCTTTGAGTTGTGCAAGATACAAAGCCTGTTCACCCACCTTCATTTTTTTGTAAAGTCCTCTTTCTTCGGGTAGATAACCTATTTGCGAAATATCGTCGCCCGAAAGAGGCCGGCCTCTAAAAAACAACTTTCCATTGTCGGGAGCAGTTATCCGGTTGATAATCCGGATGAGCGAAGTTTTGCCCGCACCATTTGGCCCAAGCAGGCCAAAAATGCTTCCTTCGGGAACGTCTATGCTTACTTTGTTGAGTGCCAGATGACCAGCATATTGTTTTGTAACTTCAACAACTTTGAGTGTATCCATTTTTTGGATTTAATTCTTGATGTCCGCAAATTTACAATGAAATAGACAACGGCATCCAGGATTTGTATTCTTTTAAGAAAAAGATAGTCTGGTGCTGGGCTGGATGAAATTCCGGAATTCGGGAATGGATTTCGGGGTAGTGAAATTATGGAAGGAAACAACCAGTCATAGGTTGAATCCTTGTAAAAATCTGTTAATGTTGAAAATAGTCTTTCATCCGGTTGAAAAAGGTATGACGTGTTTTTTCAAGATCAGGGGCAAAGTTTGGCGATACATTTAGTTTTTCGAGTATGGCTTTTTCTTCGCGTGTAAGGTTTTGAGGAACCCACACATTTATATTGACCAACAGGTCTCCTTTTCCGTACGATTGGAGATGAGGCAGGCCTTTGCCTTTCAGCCTGAGGACTTTTCCGCTTTGCGTACCGGCTTCAATCTTGACACGGGCTTTTCCGTCGAGCGTAGGAACATCCAGACTACATCCCAAAGCTGCATCCGAAAAAGTAATGTACTTATCGTAAATCAAATTATCACCATCCCTTATCAGATCTTCGTGTTCGATTTCTTCAACCAAAACGATCAGGTCGCCGTTGATTCCGCTACGGGCGCCGGCATTTCCTTTGCCACTTACCGATAATTGCATGCCATCGGCAACACCTGCCGGAATATTGATCGAAATCACTTCTTCACCTTTAATAACACCATCGCCACCGCATGAAACGCATTTACTGGTGATGGTCTGGCCTTCACCACCACATGCCGGACAAGTGGAGGTAGTTTGCATCTGGCCAAGAAAAGTATTGGTTACCCGGGTCACCTGGCCAGTGCCATGACAGGTTTGGCAGGTGCTGTACGCAGAACCGTTTTTAGCGCCGGTTCCTGAACATTCGTTGCATTTTACGTATTTGCTGACTTTAATTTTTTTCTCAACACCAGTTGCAATTTCTTCAAGGGTCAATCGTACTTTGACCCTCAAATTGCTCCCCCGGTTAACATTTCTGCGGCGGGAACTGTTGCCAAATCCACTGCCAAATCCCCCAAAGGCACCTCCAAAAATATCTCCGAAATTGGAAAAAATATCATCCATCGACATTCCACCTCCACTATATCCACCACCATTAACACCAGCATGACCATAACGATCGTAGCGTTCGCGTTTTTGTGGATCGCGTAAAACCTCATAGGCTTCGGCAGCTTCTTTAAATTTCTCTTCAGCTTCCTTTATGCCAGGATTTTTATCCGGGTGATGTTTAAGCGCCATTCTTCGATAAGCCTTTTTGATTTCGGCTTCATCGGCATTTTTGGGTATTTCGAGTATTTCGTAATAATCTCTTTTGGTTGACATTTTGGTGTCCTTTCAAGTGTGAAAAACAAGTTTACTGTCCAATAATCACTTTCGCAAACCTGATAACTTTTCCGTTAAGCAAATATCCTTTTTCAATTTCATCGATAATTTTGCCTTTCAAATCTTCGCTTGGAGCAGGAATATTTGTAATGGCTTCATGAAAATCGGTATTGAAATCCTGCCCCTTTGTATTCATGACCTCCAGGCCTTTACGTGCCAGGATATTTTTATATTTATTATAAATCAACTGAACGCCTTCGGTGGCTTTTATGGGTTCAGTTGTCGATTCCAGGGCTTTGAGAGCCCGTTCAAAGTCGTCGATCACAGGTAAGAGTTCAACGATTAAATCCTGAGAAGCTGTTTTAGTTAACTCAATTCTTTCTTTCAGCGTTCTTTTGCGGTAATTGTCGAATTCCGAAAAGAGCCGTAAATACTTGTCGTTTAATTCTGCTACATTGGTTTCGAGTTCATCAATTTTTTCCAATAGCTTTTTCTCCTCTTTTTTCTCCTTTGATTTGGATTTTCGGTTCAACCAACTGCTTTCTGTTTTAGCTTCGGTTTCCTGGTTTTGTTCTGCCGGAACGTCGCTAATAACCTCTTCTATTGGAAGATTCACAGGTTCTTCATTTTTATTTATCTCTTCTGCCATGTTTCTTTCTGTTAAAAATCAATGCTTTAACTTCAATACTTAAAATTGATAAAAAGTGTAAGCAAAATTTTTGCCAACACAGTGGTAACAGGTCAAATTGTCATAAGCCGGGGGTAAAGCGTATTGTGATAATCCCTGCCTGCCTTAAAAGGGCTATTATTTAATTAGCTTTTTTAAGGCTTCACCGAGCATGTTGCCTCTGAGGTTTGTGGCTATAATTTTTCCATCTTTGTCAAGCAGGAAATTCATCGGTATCGACGAAACACCATAAGTTCGGCCTATTGCAGAACGCCAACCCTGCAAATCGCTGACATGATATTCCCAGTCGAGTTTATCATCTTTGATGGCTTTTACCCAGTCGGGATGTGTTTTATCTAAAGAAACACTAAAAACTTTAAACCCTTTGGCGTCTTTAAACGCTTTGTCTTTAAAATAGTTGTAGGTGGTAACCACATTTGGGTTTTCATTTCTGCATGGTCTGCACCAGGAAGCCCAAAAATCGACAAGGACAATATTTCCACGCAAATCGGAAAGTTTTATTTTTTTGCCATCAGGATTCGTAAGTGCAATTTCAGGCGCAATGTCGCCAATTTTTGTACCGGTTTCCGGAGCTTTTGTGTTCTGCCCCTGGATAAAACAACCTGGCAAAAACATCAAAACAAAACTGAGGATAGGAATAATTAGTTTTCTTTTCATGATACTGTGCAATTAAATTCTTTTAATATCTGCGCCAAGCGCTCTTAAACGGCCGTCAATATTCTGGTAACCCCGGTCGATCTGATCGATGTTGTCGATCACACTTTTCCCATCAGCCGATAAAGCTGCAATAAGTAAGGCCACTCCGGCCCTGATGTCAGGCGAAACCATCAGGATACCACGGAGTTTCTGCTTACGGTCGAGCCCAATAACAGTTGCCCTGTGTGGGTCGCAAAGAATGATCTGCGCTCCCATATCGATGAGTTTATCAACAAAAAATAAACGGCTTTCAAACATTTTTTGATGTATCAATACACTGCCTTTTGCCTGTATGGACACCACAAGGGCAATACTGATGAGGTCGGGAGTGAAGCCCGGCCATGGTGCGTCAGCGATCGTCATAATGGAACCATCCATAAAAGTCTCAACTTCGTAATGTTCCTGAGCCCGGATAAAAATATCATTCCCTCTTCTTTCGAGATTGATACCTAAACGCTGAAAAACTTCCGGAATGATGCCCAGTTTTTCATATTGAACATCTTTAATAGTAATTTCTGACAGTGTCAATGCAGCCAAACCAATAAAACTTCCAACCTCGATCATATCGGGAAGCAAGGTATGGCTGGTACCAAAAAGCTGCCCCACACCTTCAACAGTAAGCAGATTTGACCCGATACCCGAAATTTTTGCACCCATCCTGTTCAGCATCTGGCAAAGCTGAACCACATAGGGTTCACAGGCGGCATTAAAAATTGTCGTAGTTCCTTCTGCAAGTGTTGAAGCCATCAGAATATTTGCTGTTCCTGTAACGGAGGCTTCGTCGAGGAGCATGTAAGTGCCTTTTAATCGTGTGGCTTCGATTTTGTAAAAATTCTCGTTGAAATCGTATTCAAATTTCGCTCCAAGTTGCTGAAGTCCTATAAAATGAGTGTCCAAACGCCGGCGACCAATTTTATCACCTCCTGGCTGGGGGATGTAGGCCTTCCCAAATCGGGTAAGCAACGGTCCGACAATCATGATAGAACCACGAAGGCCGGCAGCTTTTTTCTTAAAATCGTTGGATTTTAAAAATTCCAGGTCAACGTGTGAAGCCTGAAGGGACCAGGAGTTGTCATTAATTTCCTCAACGCTAACGCCAAGGTCCTTGAGTAAATCGATAAGTTTAATAACATCCCGGATACGGGGAATGTTTGAGATGGTTATTTTTTCGGGGGTAAGCAAACAAGCACAAATAACCTGGAGAGCTTCGTTTTTTGCGCCCTGAGGTATAATTTCTCCTTTCAGAATTTTGCCTCCGCGAATTTCAAATGAACTCATCTGTCACATTTTTAATGGTTTGTGCCTGAAAGTGAAAAATATTTATTTCCCCCTTCGTTTGTTTTGTTGCTGGTTATTACGCTGATAATTTGGATTTGGTCGCTGGTAGTTCTGACCAGGACGCTGGGGCATGGGCTTACTTTTTCGTTTATTGTTCCGGGCAAGGATTTCGTTTGTTTTATTCAATTGTTCGTCTTCTGCCAATTCGAGTTTGTTGTCCGAAAGTTCAGCCAAATGGTCAGTTATCAATTCATCGTTCACCGAATCGCGGTTCCAGGTGAGGTAAGATTTTTTAAGGTGATTGGCAATTGTTTTGACAAGTAAATCTTTTTCCGGACCTTCTTCGTAATCCTTGGCGTAGTTGATGATGAGTTCGATATTTTTCCCGTAGTGATGGAATTTGATGTCCTTTTTAGGATAATCGAGCCGGTTTGGTTTTTTGTAAAGCACCTCCGAATCAGGAACTGGAAATGGGGAATCGACATCTAATTCAAAATTCGACATGATGTGAAGGTGGTCCCATAGTTTATGCCTGAAATCTGCTGTTTCTTTAGAAAGCGTGTGCATTTCGGCCATGATATCAACTATCTGGTAGGCCAATTGTGTGCGCTTTTCCTTGTCATCAAAGGTTTTGATGTAATCGACCATTTTTTGCAGATTTCTTCCATATTCCGGTACAGGAAGTCTTGGGCGTTGTGAATTGTATTCCATATAATTTAATTTTCTCTGTTTAACAGGAAACTTTATTTTACAAACTTAATAATTACAATCAAATTATGTTTGTTTTAAAAAGGCATCATTTACTTTCCTTCTACTTCGGCTTTTAGTCTTTCGGCATTTTCGGCGAGCTGGAGCTGATCGATCATATCCTGTATGTTTCCATCAACAAACGATTGAAGGTTGTACATTGTAAGTCCGATCCTATGGTCGGTTACGCGGCCTTGCGGGTAATTATAGGTTCTGATTTTTGCCGATCTGTCACCGGTTGAAACCATGGTTTTCCGTTTCGAAGAAATCTCATCCAGATGTTTCTGATATTCCAGTTCATAAATCCTTGTACGTAGTACTGCCAAAGCTTTCTGATAATTTTTAATCTGAGATTTCTGATCCTGGCATGATGCAACGATTCCGGTCGGAATGTGAGTTAACCTGATGGCGGAATAAGTTGTGTTTACGGATTGCCCGCCGGGTCCCGAGGAACAAAATGTATCCTTGCGGATGTCGGCGGGTTTCAGGTCGATGTCGAATTCGTCGGCTTCTGGTAAAACAACCACCGAAGCTGCTGAAGTATGAATGCGACCTTGTGTTTCGGTTTTAGGGACGCGTTGGACACGGTGAACCCCTGACTCGTATTTCATTTGGCCGTAAACGTCTTCGCCCGAAATATTAAAAATTACTTCTTTGTAACCCCCAACAGTACCTTCGGTAAAATCGACACCTTCGGTTTTCCAGTTTTTGGTTTCACAAAATTTAACATACATTCTGTAAAGATCACCGGCAAAAATACTTGCTTCATCTCCCCCGGTTCCAGCCCTGATTTCAACGATTGCATTCTTGCTGTCTTCAGGGTCGGCAGGGATTAACATCAGACGGATTTTTTCCTCCAGGGCGGTTTGTCTCAAATAAAGATCGTTAAGTTCTTCCTTTGCCATTGTCCTGAATTCTTCATCCTTTTCATTTTTCAGTACGTCCTTTGCTGAGTCGATGTCTTCGCTTATTTTTTTAAGTTCTTCGTAACCCTGAACTATGGGTTCAAGTTCTTTATAATCTTTGTTGAGTTTTATATAACGCTTCATATCGGCCATCACCGAAGGTTCATTCATCTCCAGCCCAATGTCCGTCCATCTCTTTTTTATTAAAAATAATTTTTCCAGCATAGGATAAAATGTCAAAATGATTATGGGGGTGCAAAGATACTATTTAATTTGGAATCATTTTTAAAAGCATCCGTTTAACGTTGACAAGGAAAGTGCGCTAACCGTAACAATTTCAGGAAATTTTTTTTACAAACAGCTGGCTGTTAATATACCGCGTAACCTTGATTTTCTCATCTTTTTCGATGAAACCTGATTCAGCAGTTGCATCAAAGGTATCGTTGCCGATCAGGATTTTTCCTACCGGTCGTAAGATTGTTTTAGCGACACCTTCTTTCCCAATCATCGCTGAATAAGAAGCAACGGCCGATGTGAAACCTTCAGATTTTTCCTGGACTGAAGCCAGCGCCAGTTCACCAAATGCAGTGGTTGAAAATAGTTTTTTACTGAGGTAAAAGGAACCTACCAGCGAAACAAAGGAGGCAATGATGACAGTGAAAAACGCTGTGACAAGTTTGCTTAAAGCATCCGGGCTGAATTCAAAACCAACGTTCCCAACGAGACTTAACGACAAACCTGCTACAATAAAAATAATTCCAAGGATTCCCGTTACACCAAATCCCGGAATCACAAAAATTTCCAACGCAAGTAAAATAAGGCCGATAATAAAAATGATGATTTCCCAATTCGCGGCAAGCCCTTCCAGATAGAGGGGTGCAAAATAAAGTAGGGCCGCTGTAATAGCTGCTGCAATTGGAAAACCGATTCCCGGTGTTTGTAATTCAAAATAAATACCGCCAATGATAATCATGATTAAAATACCTGAGATGATCGGATTTATCAGGAACCGGATAAATCGATCGATTGCTGTGATCTGATTTTCGATCAGGTGATATTTTTTGATGCCGGCAATTTTCAGGACATCCTGGATGGTTTCGGCGGAGCCTTCACAATAGCCGAATTTCATTGCCTCCGATGTCGTAAAAGTGATCACTTTTCCCGAATCTGAAATACCTTCGATAACAATCCTTGGATCGACCATGCCTTCGGCAATTCTTGGGTCGCGACCTTTGGTTTCTGCAGTCGATCGCATCATCGACCGCATGTACGACTGGTATTTATCAGGTAAGGCTTCACCGGTCTGGTTCACAACAGTTGCTGCACCAATATTTGCACCGGGTCTCATATAAATACTGTCGCAGGCTATCGAAATTAATGCTCCTGCCGACGCTGCATTATTATCGATAAATACCCAAACCGGAATTTTTGATTCCAGGATGAGCGTTCTGATCGAATCGGCAGTTTCGAGCAAACCGCCGTAAGTATTCATGTGAATGAGGATGAGGTCGGCGGCAGAGTCACTGGCTGTCTGAAATGATTTTTTGGTAAGATGCCAGACCGGGGGTCCAATTTCTTCCTTAATGTCGAAGGCAAAAATCTTATACACCCGCGATGTATCACTGAAGTTGTTGATATTTTTTGCATTCACCAAAGGTGTTAAAAACAATAAAGCAATGAAGGTAATCGAAAATAATATCCTGGATTTTTCCATAAGTTAAGTTGAAAGTTCTATAAAATAATAAGGAATGGTCAACGGTTATTTTGATTTTCATGCATCTGCCGGTAAAGTTTTTTCCAGGCTTTGCGCGACCAATAACTTTTCCAATATTTTCCCCATTTGATGTTAGCCCATAACCGTTCATGAAGGTAATAAAGCATTATTTTGAAAATAACTTCGATACCTGCAACGAATGTAGCATTCCCTAATACTTCACTCAGCGATTGATTGGTATAACGCCGGAAAAGTACAAACGAAATGAGGAATGTGCCCAGAGATCCAAGAACTCTCCAACTTATTGCCTTGGCCATGCTTCGACCCGGGCTTTCTTTGGTGTTTTCAACTTCAGTCTTTATGAGTCTTTCACCCGTTATTTCTTTTTTGCTTTTTTGTTGCATCGATACGTAAAAATTCCAATTCTTTTATTGTACAATATTACGCTAAATTCAGTTTTGGTCGAAAAATCTTTTTACACAGCTCATGAATTCATTGTTGACATTGCTGTTGGTTGCAACAATCTCCTTTCCGAAAACATAATTTTCAGTACCCGAAAAATCACTTACAATCCCCCCGGCCTGCCTGACAATCAGGGCTCCTGCTGCTACATCCCAGGGATGAAGGCTATATTCATAGAATCCATCAAACCTGCCACAGGCTACATATGCCAGATCCACCGCTGCAGAACCCATACGTCTGATCCCATGGCTGTTTTTTAACAAAAACTTAAAGAGCTCAAGATAATTATCCAGTTTCGAATAGTCGTAGTACGGAAAACCTGTAGCGAAAAGACTTCCCTGGACTGTTCCCGGCTTACTTACATTTATAATGTTTTTATTTAAAAAAGCCGGGCTACCTTTCCATGCATAAAAACATTCGTTTAGGTTGGGTTCGAAGATGACACCTGATATAATTTCGCTGCCCTCCATCAACGCGATGCTGATGGAATATAGAGGCAGGTGATGAATAAAATTGGTTGTGCCATCCAAAGGATCGATTACCCAGTTAAAATTTTCAGCAGGTTTAAGATCGCCACTTTCTTCGGCAATAAACCCGGCTTCCGGCAATATATTCCTTAACGCTTCGATGATCTTTTTTTCAGAAGTTTTATCAACATAGGTCACAAAATCGTGCGCACCTTTGGATTCGATATCATCATTTGAAAATCTATTTATTTCGTTTTTTACAAAAACACCGCTGGCCTTTGCAATATCAACAACTTGCAATGTAATGGCCTGAAGGTTAATTTTTTGAGACATTTTTATATTTTGAAGTTTGATGGAAAAATCTAAAATAAACAATACCTGTAAAACCCGTTATTATAAGTACCGATGCAATTAACTGTGCCTGGGTGGTTTGTACATCCAAAAAATTATATTTTATGTTTATCCTTATGAGTTCGATAAAGAATCTTTCGATGCCATTAAATAAAAGGTAAATCGAAAATAACAAGCCAGGCGTACTCAGTTTTTTACGAAGTGACCACAGAATCAGAAAAAACACCGTACAAATTACGGTTTCATAAAAGGAGGTCGGAAAAACCGGCTGGTCAAGTACATGACAAAAGTTTCCTGTGCAGCCCGTTATCAGTGTACCATGATTAATAACGTTATGCGGAAAATTGAACGCCCACATCCAATCCGGTAAAAATGCAAGCCAGTGAGGTTTTGGTAAAATATTGGGAATTCCCCAGCAACCATCTCCCGATAACTGGCAGCCAATTCGCCCGATTGCATATGCCAGCATCAAAGCTGGCGCTACACTATCAACCATGACCGGCCATTTGATTTTATTTCGGTGACCATAAGCTCCCACCGCAAACCCTGCCACGATTAATCCTCCATAAAATGTAAGCCCGCTAAATGAGAAAATTACATGAATGGGATCACTGAATAATTCGCGTAAATGTTCGGCAACATCAAAAAGTTTTGCTCCAAGGATACCAGCAAACGCCGCGATAAGGATGATACCAGGCGTTAACTGCCAGGCATGAACGATATTGGAAACTTTGACAGGTTCCTGAAGTTTTTCCTTTTGGCCTTTCTGGTAAACTAAAATTACCGCGATCAGAAAAAGGATTGTACCACCCAAAATATTTCCATCAAACGAAAGAATATAGTTTTGTGGATTTTCGGCAAATGTTTGATAATGGATCAGAATTCCTGTAATCTTAAACCCTAAAAGAAAATATAAAATTCCGGTTATCAGCAACTCACCAACAGTTGCTGGCTTGCCTTTAAAAATTTCTTTGGTCTGAGAAGGAATAAGTCCTTCTTTTTCCTTTCGTTTTAATTCGAAATAAACAATTGCCCCTGCAACAAGGAACGCAAGGGCCACAAAAAAGCCATAGGTCTGGAACGGGAGATTAAAATTTGTGCCAAAAAAATCGTTTAGAATATCACTGAAGTGAGGATACATTAAAGTTTTATGTTTTGTAATGGAATGTTTGAAACTTAAATATGAATAATTCCGCAACAAAGATACTTTTAAAATGTTTTTAGAGAATAGTGTTGAATTTTGGTATTTTCTAAAGTTGAAAATCAGATGGGTATAGCCTTTAAAAAAAAGATTAAATCGTTGTCTGACCAGGCATTATCTGAACTTTTCCTATCACGGGATGAGTTTTCGGGAAAAGAAATTTCACTTATCGAACAGGAAGCCCGAAACAGGTTTTTCAGTAATAAGGAATTTAATGGTGAAGATGATGAATATCCGGGTTTTGGTATTATGCCTAAAAGCAGAGGTTTTTTTACCAGGTTCGTAACATCAGGCAGCTAAGCTGAATGAATAGTAAGCTTTTCTTGTTTATTCCCTGATTTAAATAAACTTCATCCACCAATGAAATTTTACTTTTCGTACCTGCCGGCATACTGCTGCAAAAGAATCCCCCCAACAATCATTGCTAATCCTAAAATTGTCGAAATTAATATTGATTCTCCAACAGCATACCTGATAATAAATAGCGAAATGAAAGGCGACAAATAAACGAGGTTGGACACCCTGGCTGTTGTAACAGAGTATTTCAGTGCACTGAGCCATAAAATGTATGTAATTCCCATTTCAAACAAACCGATATAAACGGAGCCGGCCAGGCCATAGGCTGTCGGTTTTGTAAACCCTTTAGTGCAAATCAGGAAAACAAAGATGTAAAACAATCCAAAGGCAAAGTTTAAGAAAAGGTTTAATACTGCATCGGATCGGTCTTTAACATTTAAAATCCAATATAAAGCCCAGAAAATTGCACTTCCCAAGGCTAAGCCTACGCCCGTTGCATTACTGAATTTCAGACTAAAAAGCTGTCCCTGAGTGCCAATGATTACTGTCCCAACAAAACTGATAAGGATAGCCGCAAAACTGATCCACCCAATCTTTTGCTTTAATAAAGGGATAGAGAGTAAGACTAAAACCACAGGCCAGATATAATTAAGTGTTCCTGCTTCCTGAGCCAGTAGCAGGTTGTAAGCATTTAATAAAAAAACATAATACAAAAAAGGATTGATGAATCCCAACAAAGAAGCGTTTAAAAGATCTTTATAACTAATCCCTGACAACAGATATATTTTATTACTCAGAGCCAATACAACAAATAAGGTTATGGTCGATACAAGGGAAGCATAAAAAAGCAATTCGATAAATGAAATGTACCTCAGTGTAATTTTAAAAGCTGATCCAATGGTTGACCAAAAAAGTATTGCCGAAAGTGCAAATAAATATGCTTTCCGTTGCTGTTTCATGCGGCAAAAGTAAGCGATTTCTTAAGTGTGATAAGGCTTATGATTAAATAATTAATGCTCTGTGCGCTATCGGACAACGTGGTTTTAATAACGGACACATCCCTCTATTTGTCGATGTGCCAACACGTATTAGTTGCAGAAAATCAGTTAATTATAAATTCGGCACAATATTGGTTAATAAGATTTCAGATAAATTATAAAAATGAGTTTCCGGTACTTGAGCATAGTATTGATAGTTGTGATCAGCAGCCTGAATACGGCGGCTACAATCAGGGTTGGTTCATCTCAAAAGATGGACGGTCAATTACTGGGAAGTCCTCAAAAAAAATGCCTGAACAAGATAAATTGTTTTCAGGATAAAGAGAACATTTCATTCCGCAGGGACACGCTCTTGAAAAATATTAACAAAGCAGTGATTGTTGAGGATAAATATCTCGACACAAGTGAAGTAATAGAAAATGAAAAGAGCAGCGATCAAATTGAAAATGTAGTTTCTAAAAACAAGGCAAAAGACGAGAAAATGACACTTTTTAAATTTTTAAAAAAATGGGTATCGTTGCTATTCAGTTAATTATCATAAAGATGTATTTAAAATTTCCCTCCCTCATAAATTGATTTAAGTTAGTATCTGATTTTGATTGCAAAAAAAAGTGCCGCGCCCGCGGCATTTTTTTTACTTAAAAGTATCATGTCAAAGTGAATCATCCATTAATTCGCTCAGTTCAAGCCAACGATCGGTTTTTAAATCGATCACCTCTATCAATTCGGCATAGCGGGACGACCACGACTGGAATTCTTCGGGTGTACCGCTTCCTTTGTTAAGTCTAACAAGTATGTCGTTCTTTTCGGCCTCCAGAATTTTGATTTCGGCCTCAATCGATTCGAATTCTTTTTGCTGTTTGTAGGTAAATTTATTTGCTTTTAATTTAGGTTTATCAGTGGCCGTCTTTTCTTTAACGATTTTAGGCTTTTTAATTTGTTCCTGAATTTTTTTAAGGCGGTGATATTCACTATAGTTCCCATAATAATCTTTGATTATTCCATCCCCTTCAAAAGCAAAAATATGATCAACCATATGATCCATGAAATACCTGTCGTGCGACACCACCATCAGGCAACCTTCGAAACTCCTGAGAAATTCTTCTAATTTATTCAAAGTTTCTATGTCGAGATCGTTTGTGGGCTCATCAAGAATTAAAAAATTTGGGTTTTTAAGAAGGGTGGTTAAAAGGTAAAGTTTACGTTTTTCGCCTCCACTCAGTTTCGAGAAGTAATTGTAATGTATGTTTTGATTGAAATTGAAATATGTAAGGAATTGAGCGGGCGACATACTTCCTTTTTTCATTTCAACTTCTTCGGCTATATCTTTTATGATTTCGATAATTCTTTTATCATCCTTAATGGGTAATCCTTCCTGCTGGAAATATCCAAACTCAACAGTTTTGCCAGTTATGATCCTTCCTTTATCGGGCTTGACTTCGCCCATGATTATACGTAGAAGTGTTGATTTTCCGGTGCCATTTTTCCCAATTACCCCAATCCTGTCGCCTTTTTTGAAGGTGTAAGTAAAATCGTCGAGAATTTTTTGGTTGCCAAAATTCTTGTAAATATTGTTCAGCTCCAGTATTTTTCCACCCAACCGCTGCATTTGAATATCGAAGTCTTTGAGTGGCCCTTCCTGCCGGATGTTTACCTTCTCCTGAAGCTGGTAAAATGCATCTTCACGGGCCTTTGCCTTGGTTGCACGGGCTTGAGGCTGGCGACGCATCCATTCTAATTCGCGGTAAAATAATGATTGGGCTTTTTCAAGGCCAATTTGCTCATTGGCCAGTCTTTCGGCTTTCTTTTCTAAAAAATAGCTATAATTGCCTTTGTACTTATAAATGGTTTGGTTTTCGAGTTCATAAATTTCGTTGCAGATATTATCCAGAAAATAACGATCGTGTGTTACCACGAAAAGGCTCAGGTGTTGCCGGCTAAGATAGTTCTCCAACCATTCGATCATGGTAACATCCAGATGATTAGTGGGCTCATCGAGAACTATCAGATCCACTTCTTCAATCAATGCTTTTGCCAGCGCAACTTTTTTGCGGGTTCCACCGGATAATTCGATAATTTGCTGCTGCAGGTTGGTGATGTTGAATTTGCCAAGAATTTCCTTTATTTCCGATTCAAAATTCCATACCTGTAGTTCATCCATGCGGTTAATCACTTCATTGAGTTTTTTCTTGTCTGAGATTACACCCGTGGTAATGTCTTCATAATCGCGGATCAACCTGATCAATTCATTTTCAGAATCGAACAGATAATCAAGAATAGTCTGCGAATCGCTCATTTCGGGGTTTTGTGGCAGGTAAGAAATCTTCACACTATTGCCTTTGGTAACATTCCCGGAATCAGCATCTTCACTACCTGTCAAAATTTTTATCAGACTGCTTTTGCCGGCACCATTTTTTGCAATTAATCCAATTTTTTGGCCGGACTCTATCCCAAATGAAATATTCTCGAACAGGAGTTTTTCACCAAACGATTTTGTCAGGTTTTCGATAGCAAGGTAATTCATTTGGTAATAGTTTCTTGATTAAATTATTTTGATTGAATATTTTGCAAAATAAATACAATTCGTCCAACAAGCCGAATTCATCATGGTTTTGAAGAAAGAGTCTCAGAAGCCTGAATGATGTTAAAATTTTTAAAAATTTGTATTGCAGTTTAAAAGTGCCTATTTTCGCCATAAATACGCAATCGAAACAAAAACATTTATGCATATGAACCCAGAAAATCTATTCGAAACAGTCGGAACCATCTCGAAGAAGGAGCTCCTTTCGTCGATTGATTTTAACACCGATAATGCGATGGTACTCGAAACGTCGCAACCCTATCCCGGGTATCACGGGACCACGGTTCCTGACAGCCTCAGTCCTGGCTCATTGTTTTTTGTAACAAATCGAAAATATAGTGGTGAAGCGGTTATCAGGGCCACAATGGCAGTCAAAAAAAAGTGTGATGTGAAGTTTGATGCAGTGCCGGGCCAAATTACTGTATTTAATACCTTGACGCCCTGTATAAGAATTAAAGACCTTCAGCAGTTGGAAGATATCGAACAGTTGGTGAAGCTTTACCGGGAAGTTGGAATCGGGTTTTTAAAAAGCAAGAAAATTGAGTCGTTTAATGGATTGATAAAGATCAGGAAATATTTTATACTCAATATTGTTGAAACAGGTATTTACCTCGATCTTGAAGTTCCACAGATGGCATATTTCGAGATACCCGGGCAATTAAGCTGGAATGTATTCGAAAGCATTACGCTGAACATGAAACCAAATGTTACCTATAATAACTTTGATGCAGCGCTTGGCGTGTTTTTTACACCAAAAGGCATCATTGACGTAGTTAGGATTTTTCATGAATTGTTGGACATCAACGACCTCAAGTATCTGAGATCGAAGTACCTTGAGGAGCTTTCCAGATTATAGGAAAACAAGAGTCATGATTTTGGAAGCTATCAAAGACCCTGTCTTGATCATTTCTCTGTATTTTTATAGAAGAATTATCATCAATGTAAAATGGCCTTTAAGAAGTAAGGTTATCTTAATCCATCAGGTTTGTTTAATTAAAGTAGTTGAATATGTTTAAAAAAATCGATCAATTTATTGCAGAATTCACTGATTATCTTGGTGTCCCCCAAAATCTGAATGAATTGATTGCCTCAATGCTTGAGTTTGTCCTTACAGTTGTTGTGAGTTACCTGCTGTTTGTACTGACACGAAAATTCATAAATGAAGTATTAAAATCAATAGCCCATAGGACAAAGTCAACCTGGGATGATATTCTGCTCGAACGCCATGTTTTCGACAGGCTTGCTTACCTTGCACCGGTATATGTGGCTTACTTTTTAATTCCTACTGTATTCGAACCTTATCCTGATCTTATTTTATTTTTCTTATTGGTATTAAGGATTTCTACGATTATCATTGTCATGCTTGTACTAACGGCTTTTTTAAATGCCGTTTTAGCCATTTACCAGCAGTATGAAATTTCCAAATCCAGACCCATAAAGGGATACATTCAGGTGTTGAAGATTATGGTTTTTACCCTTGCCGGGATATCGATAATATCGGTTTTGGTCGGTAAAAGTGCGACCTTATTAATTGGTGGTCTGGGGGCATTTTCGGCTGTGGTACTTTTAGTTTTTAAGGACAGCATTCTTGGCCTTGTTGCTGGCGTACAGCTTACAGCAAACGATATGCTCAGGACGGGCGACTGGATTTCACTTCCAAAATTTGATGCCGACGGTACCGTAATGGATATTACACTTACAACTATAAAAATTCAAAACTGGGATAACAGCATATCAACTGTGCCTGCTTATTCGCTGTTTTCCGATTCGTTTAAAAACTGGCGGGGCATGCAGGAATCCGGTGGCCGCCGCATTAAGCGGTCGGTTAATATTGATATGAAGAGCATTAAGTTTTGTACGCCCCAACTGCTCGAAAAATTCGAAAATTTCCAATACATTTCTCAATATGTTAAGCAAAAAGAATTGGAAATCCAGCAGTTTAATAAGGATAGAAATGTTAACCCTGCCTTCACGGTAAATGGGCGCCGACAAACCAATATTGGGGTTTTCAGGGCCTATTTGAAAGCATATCTGCAAAGCCGGAACGACATCAGTAACACCATGACTACCATTATTCGTCAACTTCAGCCAACCGAAACAGGTTTACCTATGGAAGTTTATTGTTTCAGTAAAATTAAGGAATGGGAAGAATTCGAAGGGATTAGTGCCGATATTTTTGATCATATTTTTGCAGTTATTCCCGAATTTGAGCTGCGTGTTTTTCAGAATCCAACTGGTGACGATTTTAGAGCAATTGGCAAAAATGATCTACTTACCCACTAAACCACAAAGCAGTTTTATCTCCTCAGCCCAGATTTCTTCATCGGGGGTTTCAAGGATTAAGGGCATGTTGTCGAAACGCGGGTCGTTCATAATCCGGGCGAAAGGTTCAAGACCGAGTTCCCCTTTTCCGATGCTTTCATGGCGGTCAACTTTGGTTCCCAGGCCTTTCTTCGCGTCGTTAAGGTGCATGCCTTTTAAATACTTAAAACCAATAATTTCATCAAATTTTTTAAAGGTTTGTTCAAAACCTTCTTTCGATTTGATGTCATAACCGGCTACAAAACCATGGCAAGTATCAAAACAAACACCAACCCTGCTTTTGTCTTTAACATTATCGATAACAAATGCCAGTTGCTCAAACTCATAACCCAGATTGGTGCCTTGTCCGGCTGTATTTTCGATAACCGCCGTCACTCCTGAAGTCTTACCGAGTGCAATATTTATTGACTCAGCGATTCGCAAAAGACTTCTTTCAGGATCGATTTTATTGAGATGACTTCCGGGATGGAAATTCAGGAGTTTTAAACCTAGCAGTTCGCAGCGCTGCATTTCGTCAAGAAAGGCTTCTCTTGATTTATCCAGGCCTTCCTTTTCGGGATGGCCAAGATTGATGAGGTAACTATCGTGAGGCAGTACAAAATCAGGCGAAAAGCCCTGCTTTTCAAGGTTATCCCTAAACCCTTTTATGTTTTCACGGCTCAGGGGTTTCGATACCCACTGTCGTTGGTTTTTCGTAAACAGTGCAAAGGCTTTTGCCCCGATTTGGCTGGCGTTAGCAGGTGCATTTTCGACGCCACCCGAGGTACTGATGTGTGCTCCGACTCTTTTCATGAATAAGCAAATTACTTTCCTTCGATCCAGTTAACAATTTCCTCGCTGTCGGGTTTTTCTTTGGAAAGAATCACTTTTACCAACTTCCCGTTTTCGTCAATCAGGTATTTTTGAAAATTCCATTTCACCTCAGAGTCCAGCACACCATTTTCCGATTTCCTGGTCAGCCATTGGTAAAGAGGTGCCATATCCCTGCCTTTTACCGAAATTTTCTCCATCATCGGAAAAGTTACCCCATATTCACGGGTGCAAAATTGTCTGATATCCTTATTCGAACCAGGCTCCTGATGTAGAAAATTATTCGCAGGAAATCCGATGATCGTGAATTTATCACCACCATACTTGAGGTAAAGTTTTTCAAGGTCAGCATACTGAGGTGTAAATCCACATTTTGAGGCTGTATTTACAACCATGACCTTTTTTCCTTTTAAACTTGCCAAATCGAAATTGTCACCTTCGAGTGTTTTAACTTTAAAATCGTAAAAAGTTTTTCCTGTCTGAGTCATCCCTGTCATTGTCGAAAAAATTAATACATATAATATTACGATGTGTTTTTGCATAATTATTATCATTTGTTGACATTAAACAATAATGTTTTTAACAATGTTCATCAAAATAGTAATTTTGAAGCCGAAAAATGCGCATAATTTTGGATTTTATGATAAGAACGGTTTTGGTTGAAAAGTAGTGACTCTTTTTAATTTTTTTATAAGAATGCAGCAAATCAGATTCCCGATTATAATTTTGATTTCGGTTTTACAATGAATTGAGTTGATAAATTAAAGATGAAAATGCCGAAAGTTATACCCCCGGTAAATTTAGGATTTATATTAGTTCTGATAATTTCGTTTTCCTATGTTTTGCATGGGCAACCCTATGCTGCAAGACAGAAAAAATTTACCGTTGAAGCCAACATACCTTTCCAGGCCGCGTCTTTCAGCAGTTTTAGCATAGAATTGGTTATTAAAAAAGACCCAAAATTTTTTGGTGCAATGCGTATTGTACAACTGCTTCCCGAAGGATTCGATTTGATTAAACCATTACCAGGGAACTCAAAAGTATCCTCAGTTGGGCATGAGTTCACGATTTTATTTGATACGATTCCTCCAGGAGCTGAGATTGCCATTTTGTATTCAGTCGAAGCCGGAAACATAGCTCCGGCAATTTATCCATTGATTGGGTCGGTTTTTTTAGATGGTTCAACAGAAAGCTTTCATACAATGGTCAATGTTGAAGGTTTCAGACAAAAAACGGTAGATGTTGCTGAAAAGAAAAAGGATGTTGCCATAAAAGTAAACTTAACGTTGCCTGCTTTAGTTAAAGCCACTGACACTTTTAGTTTTGTCACCACTCTTAATAAGGCTTACGATTACAATAAAGCCGGGCAGATAAGGCAAAAACTTCCTCCGGGATTTGAGCCTTTGCCCACTACCATTGCCGGTTCCAACTTTAGCTTCGGAAATAATGAGGTGCTTATCTCATGGAAAGAAATGGCTTCCGGGGAACGTATCAGCATTTCTTATGAGGTAAATGTTGGTGATGCCCCTAGTGGTATTTTCCCAATAATTACAGAATATTCGGATGAATCCGGATTGCGGTTTGCAGAAACTACAGGAATATCTGTCGAAAACAGTAAACAAACGGAACGCCCTAAACTGACAATTGCCGATACATCCGTTTATCGTATTTCTTTTGATTTTCCTGAAGAAGTGTTGCAAAATGAACCGTTTGTTATTCGGTTATTGGTTCAGAAAGGTTTTGCTTTAGGACCCGGAACAGTAGAGATAGATTTTCCTCCCGGCATTAGTGTTGAAGCGCAAAATGATCTGAATTTCAAATACGAAAAGCTTAATGGTCGAATGAAAATTATCTGGAATACCTTACCCGCAGACCCTTTATTTGAAACGAATCTGATACTTGCAACAGATCAGATAAAAAAGGCAGTTTATCTTTTAAGCGCCAGTTTTATTTTTGATGGAAAAGTCAGGGCACATTGTTTTAAAAATTTGACTATCGTAAGCCAAAAGACATCCGATCGAACTAATAAAGCTTTGGTTGATAAATCTTTAGAGCATGATGTAAGGGACACTGTGGCAATTTTTGCAAAAATCGACAACCTGCTGGAAAAATATAAATCTTCATCCACAGGACGGAATACTGAAAATGAACAATTAGCAAAATCAAAAGTTCAGAATATTCCCTCTAATATCGAAACAGTTCAGGGAAATAACGGGAAAAACAATGAAAAATCTCAGGTCTTGGAAAAGAAAAGTCTTTTGCAAACCAATATTCCTGCAGTTGATGGAATATGTTACCGGATTCAAATTATTGCATCAAAATTTAAATTGACAGGATTGGCTAAATCATTGAAAGCGCGTGGTTTCGACGAACAACTGTACGAAAACCTTGAAGGAAACTGGTACCGTTATCTGATAGGTACATTTAGAACCTTTGATGAAGCAAAAGAATATTTAAAAATGGTTCAGGGCAAAGGATATAAAGATGCCTTTGTTGTTGAATTTCAGGATGGGAAGCGTATTAAAAGTTATTATTAGCCATGCAGTTTCCGGTGATCTCTAACGGAAAAATAATAAGGTTTTTAGGGGATTTAAAAAAAATAAATCCAATATTTCCAATGGATTTGTTTTTGAAATCTTTGCTGTCGGGATAAAAATTGTTTATCCCCTACGGGAAAAAAATTCCATATCTTATCGCATTGTTCTACAATACTTTATCCACTATGTGGAATTCGCCGTTG
>Ga0172369_10001788_pt1 | contig 30604 bp, 27 predicted proteins | sample LakKiv25m_FD_114539 | JGI IMG/M metagenome (GOLD analysis project Ga0172369, IMG submission 114539) | Freshwater microbial communities from Kabuno Bay, South-Kivu, Congo - kab_022012_11.25m | ecosystem: Environmental > Aquatic > Freshwater > Lake | place: Democratic Republic of the Congo... | reverse complement strand
TACTCGGAAAGCTTGGCATTGCGAAGCTTCTTCTCGGCGCTGGCGATGCTGTCAGCGTCGTAGTTCGGCTTGCTGGCGCCGCCACGCAGCACGAGATGGCCGAAGGGATTGCCCTTGGTGGTGATGACGCTGCTGTGCCCGTCCTGGTCAATGCCCAGAAAACTGTGCTGGTGCATGGCTGACCGGATAGCATCGATAGCCACCTGAAGTCGCCCGTCAGTCGCATTCTTGAACCCGACCGGCATAGAAAGGCCGCTGGCCATCTGGCGATGCGTCTGCGATTCGATGGTTCTTGCACCGATGGCCGCCCAACTGATAAGGTCGGCAACATACTGGGGTGATATCGGATCGAGGAATTCGGTTGCCGCCGGCAGGCCCATTTCGTTCAGCTCGATCAGAAGCTTGCGGGCGTGAAACAGACCATGCTCGATATCGTAGGTATCGTTGAGATGCGGATCGTTGATAAAACCTTTCCAGCCGATAGTTGTCCTCGGTTTCTCGAAATAGACCCGCATGATGATGCAGAACTGCTCTTCAAGATCCTTGCGCAGAGCGAAAAGCCTTGATGCGTAGTCACGAGCGGCTTTTATATCATGGATAGAACAGGGGCCGACAATAACCAGCATCCTGTCATCCTTTCCGATAAGAATATCTTCAACCTCACGCCGGGCCAGACAGACGGTATCGGCGATATGCTCCGTAACGGGCAGCTTTTCTTTCAGCGCCCTTGGTGAACTCAGGGTAATGATGCGTGATACTCTTAAATCCTGTAACTGTTGCATTCGTTTTACTCAGGAAAATCGTCAATTATACATAGTATGCTTGGAAGATAACAAAACAACCACAATAATGGGACAGAATGACTGTTAATTCCCGATCACTCCGGAAGCCTGAAAACAGGAGAACCTGCCTTGCGGGCAGGTTCTCCTGTTCCTCCAAAAGCTATGAAAGAAAAGGAGCGACTTACTCCTTGGTAAAGTCAATATTCAGCCAGCCGCTCTCGAACGAAGCTCCGGTTGATTCCATTCCGGCCAGGAAGATCGGAAGCGCAACGATCTTCTGGTAATCGCCGATACGGATGGTGAGGTCATCGCCAAGCTTCATGATCTTCGGCTCCATGCCCATGTTCTCCATGAAAGGCAGCTTCACACGAACCTTGTAGTGGCCGTCCGATATCTTTTTGATGTTGATCGGATCCTCCTTGAAGAAGATATCGAGAGGATTCTCATCACCGTAAACCTTCTCACCGACCTTGCGCAGCATCTCGAGACCAACCACCTCGTTGTTGAACAGTGGTACTTCCGCAATCGGAATCGGAGCGAACGCATCATTGATCTGATCGATATACTTCTGCTGAATGCTTCGCCACTGCTGGAAGTACGGGTCTGGGCTCTGGTCAGGCATGACGCGGTTGATGGTGATCCGGTCAACCGTGATACCGTAAAGGTTCAGGTAAGTCAATGCGCGCATCGACTCCTTGATGACCATCTTTTCAGGGTTCATGACCAGGCGCATGGTTGTTTTAGAACCGTCAGCAAGCAGGTCGATGATGCCCTCGGTGGAAGAGAACAGGTTGTCAACCTTCTCGTAGACCTCCTCGGGAGCAACGAAGTCGTCAAGTTTTTTGACCTTCTTGGAAAGCGGTCTGATCATCGGCTTGACCATGTATTTCTCGACGTTGCGGATGAACTTGATGAACCAGCCAAAGGTCTCCGGCAGAGAAAGCAGGCGAAGGGTTTCACCGGTCGGAGCACAATCGACAACCAGAAGATCAAAATCTTTCTGCTCCTCGTTGTAACGCTTGATGTAGGAGAGCGAGAACAGCTCTTCCATACCCGGAAGCACACCCATCTCTTCGGCATAGACGCCTTCGATGCCGCGGGATGCCATCAGGTGGGCGAAATGCTCCCTGACGACGTCCCAGTTCAGGTTGAGATCACCAAAAACGCTGACCTCCTGTCCCCAGAGGTTTTCTGCTACCTTGACTGGAGAAGGCCCGAGTTCTATGTCGAGAGAGTCACCAAGGCTGTGGGCCGGATCGGTCGACATGATGAGGGTCTTGAACCCCATATCTGCTGCTCTCAAGGCTGTTGCCGCCGCAACTGATGTTTTGCCGACGCCTCCCTTACCGGTGAAAATGATATTACGCATACGCTGTTATAAATACCCTTTATAGGTGGTTGAAGAAACTGGCCGTCTCACAGAAAACCGGAAAAACGGTGCGTGCGAAAATTGAATGCTAAAGATAAAAAAAAACTTCAATGACAAGAAAAACAACTGGCAAACTGAAAGAGAATCATTTCATATATCGATTTGGCGGAACCTGGCATAGGCATATTCAGAATCTGTACGCTTTTAAAACAGCAAATCATTTTTTACGACGGTTTTTGGCTGCTGAGCTCTTTTTGGCACTCTTGCCCTTTCTGGTCATTTTACTTTTTCCGGATTTTTTCTTTTCGGAAACTTTATGAGCCTTGCTTTTCGACTTCCCTTTTTTCTTGCTGATCTTGCCGGAGGAGGCTTTTGAAGCACTATCGCCCTTCCCTGACTTGAGGACAACCAGCTTCTGTCCGGATTTCAGTCTGGAGCTTTTCAGGTTGTTCCAATCTATGAGCTGGCTGACCGAAACACCGTATTTACGGGCTAAGCGAGCAAGCGTTTCACCTTTTCTGACAACATGCGATTTCTTGCCCCTGCCACTGCTGATCACCTCATCCTTGTGCTCATTTTCACGAACCATGGCATAGAGTCGCTCCTTTTCAGCAACCAGCTCAGACTTGTAGGCATAAATATTCTCTTCTTTCTGCAGGAAGGGCTGGATGTATTGCTTCGGAAGCCTGATCATGTTGGGCGTCGATTCCGGTGACGGTACAAGCTCTGCTTTGTACTGGGGATTGAGGAAACGGACATCCTCTATGGGAACCCCGATCGTCTCGCTGAGCTGTTCAAAGGTCAACGCCCCCCTGACGGGAACCCGTCCGGTTTCGGAATAGAGGTATCCTGGTTGAGCCGGGCGTATATTGTGTTCGCGATAGTAGTTCATGACATAGGTCACCGCGATGAAGGCAGGAACATAACCGCGGGTTTCCTTGGGCAGGTATGGCCATATCTCCCAGTAATCACGTGCTCCACCGGAAGCTCGTATGGCTCGCTGAACATTACCTGCCCCTGCATTGTAAGCTGCAAGAACGAGAAACCAGTCTCCGAACATGTCATAGAGGTCGCGCAGATGCTCGCAGGCCGCCACGGTAGCCTTGTACGGATCGTAACGATCTTCGATGAAAGACGAGGAGTGCAAACCGTACATCTTGCCTGTCCCGCTCATGAACTGCCACAAGCCCCGGGCACCTGCACGGGAGACCGCAGTGGGGTTCAGGGCGGACTCCACGATAGCAAGATACTTCATCTCCGGCGGGATGTTATACTCCTGGAGTTTTTCGTCAAACAAGGGGAAATAGATTTTGGTCAGACCGAGAACTTTCGAGACCATTTTCCTTTTGTCAACAGCATAGACCCGGATAAAACCCCTGACATGCTCGTTGTAGATCAGCTTGAACTCGCTTTTCCTTGCAAGACCGGCAATTCGGGAAGCATAAACCGAGTCGCTGTATTGTGGAATGAACTCTTTCGGCAGATAGTCGCGGATGCCCCCCTCTTCACCGGAAGAAAACCGGTCATCCTGAAAATAGGTCGCGGTAACCAGGCTGTCGAGCATTTCTGATACACGCGAAGATTTCTCGTTCGACGTGCTGTCAGGTTCCGCACCGAACGATACGGATGAAATTACGGCAACCTGCAAGAGTAAGCAGATAAAAATATGCCTGAACGGTAAAAAGCTTTTCACAAGCCGGGCCGGGTTAACAGGTGAGGGTGCCTGGGCATCCTCGGGTTCAAAACAAAATGGTACAGTCAGATAACATAACCAGAGCGCACCATTAATACAAGAATCCGAAGCAAAGAGGTCTGAAACCGAAAAAACAGCAACGTCTTGATTTAATCTTGTGGCGTCAGGATTGTGAGATACCGGGGAGTCCTGGGAAAATCAGGAAAAACCGCTTCAAGCCGCCTGCCAATTCCAACCTGTCACCTGCCACCTGCCACCTGATACCTCACTTTCCAGAGAAACAGACCTTCAGGGGTCGCCGGTGTCAGATGCGGCAGGCGAGGCTCTCCACCCAGCATCCTTATAAAATCCTCCTCTCCGAGACGTCCCATGCCGGTATCGATCATTGCTGACACGAGAAACCGAACCATGCTTCTCAGAAAGCGGTTCGCCTCGATCCGGAAAACATGAAAACGACCATAACGGTACCAGTGCGCACTCATCACCGTACAGCGGCTCCCTTGCTGGCCGGAATCCTCTTTTGAAAATGCTGAAAAGTCATGATTTCCGTGGAGCCTTTCGGCAAGACGGTTCATGACCATGATGTCCGGTTTGCCGTGACAGCAACCCGCAAAACGTCCATCGATGGCTGATGGACGTTCGAGCATAAAGTAGCGATACTCCCTGGTGAGAGCGCTGAAACGGGCATGAAACGATTCCGGAACCTGCCTCATGCCGGTGATCCTGACTGATCCTGGCAGAAGACTGTTCGATGAGTGCAGCAGTCGACCGGTATCCATAATCGAACCGGTAGTGAAACTTGCTGTCTGCGCACGCGCGTGCACCCCTTTGTCGGTTCTTCCCGCCCCTGTGATGCTGACCTTTTCCTGCACTATCCTGCCAAGCACCGCCTCGATTGTGCCCTGTACCGTCGGCACCGTACCGGACTGTCTCTGCCAACCGGAAAATCCGGTTCCATCGTACTCGATCTCCATCCTGATTGTTCTCATCTACACAAGCTGTAGTGAATTGGAAATACTATCGTTCGTTCTGCTTACCATTTTCCTGATAATAATTATCTTTAGCCTTATTTTTCGTCTTCATCGATCCAGTAATAATAACAGACAGCTTGACCACTCCGACTCTCGACATCATTCTCGAATCGCTTGAGATGGCAAGGCACCGTCATCCGGCACAAGCCTACGCGGTACCGAATCTCTGGTTCAAGGGAACGACCGGTTTTTCAATAGTCGATCCTTTTGACTATTTCAGCAATGCCCTCAGCTCGATCAGTGCTTTACCAGCGGCTGAACTGTCACTGCCTGGCAGAAACACCCACAACTGGAGCGAAGGAGCGACGGTATACAATCTTTTTGTGAGGTACAATGCGGCTTTCGATCATGACCGTGACGGTCGAATCGGCATCGATCCTCTTCAGGGAGGATTCAGGGAGACCGGCACCCTGCTCAAAGCTATCGCCATGCTGCCCTATATCCGGAGCATGGGCGCCGATACACTCTATCTTCTGCCGCTGACCACAATCGGCAGAATCAACCGGAAAGGCGCTCTCGGATCTCCTTATGCCATCCGGAATCCCTATCATCTCGATGAGATGCTGGGCGAACCTGTACTGGAACTCCCGGTGGAAACCCAGCTGAAGGCGCTGGTTGAAGCTGCTCATCACCTCGGAATGAGGGTTGTCTTCGAATTTGTCTTCAGAACGGTAGCCATTGACAGCGACTGGATTCCCGAACATCCAGACTGGTTCTACTGGATACAGGGCGGAGAAGAGATGCCTGCCTACGGACCTCCGGCTTTCGACCATGACACGCTTGCCCGTATTTATGAAAAGGTGGACAAGCACGATTTCCGTGAGCTTCCCGAACCGGATCAGACTTACAGGAAGCGATTCGTAACGGCTCCGGCAAACATATCGCAGAGCGATCAGGGATTTAGAGGGGAAAGCACCGATGGAAGCCGAAGCATTATCGCCAGCGCTTTCTCGGACTGGCCTCCGGACGATCGCCAGCCGCCCTGGACCGATGTGACCTATCTGAAAATGCATACCGATCCTCACTTCAACTACATTGCCTACAATACCATCAGGATGTATGACGAAGCGCTCGATAGTGCAGGATCGCGCAATACTGCGCTCTGGGAGGAGATAAAGGGAATCATTCCCTGGTACCGTAAGCAGTTTGGTATCGACGGCGCCATGATCGACATGGGCCATGCGCTTCCCCAGGAACTGAAAACGGCAATCGTTTCCGAAGCACGCCGTGACAAAGCCGATTTCGCCTTCTGGGATGAGAACTTCGATCCCTCTCCAAAACTGAAGGAGGAGGGATTCAATGCGGTGTTCGGTTCGCTCCCCTTCGTCATCCATGACATACAGTACATCAAGGGATTGCTCAATTTCCTGAACCGTAACGGTGTAGCGATTCCTTTTTTCGCCACGGGCGAAAACCACAATACCCCGAGGGTATGCCACAGCCTGGCCGGCATGAAAGCGGGAAGAGGCCGAGCCCTGTTCCTGTTCACTCTTGGAGCCATGCTCCCTGCAATGCCGTTCATTCATTCCGGAATGGAAATCTGCGAATGGCATCCGGTCAACCTCGGTCTGAATTTCACCGACGAAGACCGTCGCCTTTTTCCCATTGAAAACCTGCCGCTTTTCAGCCCTGCCGCCTGTGACTGGGAAAACGCCAACGGACTCGATCCTCTATGCCGGGACATCCGCACGGTGCTTGACATAAGGAGTCGCTATCTCGATCTTATTCTCTGCGGCGACAAGGGTTCGATCATCCAGCCATACATCTCCGAACCGGCCCTCATGACACTCATGCGAAAATCTGGCAGCAATGGGCTTGTGTTCGTCGGCAACAGCAATTTTGAAAGCTCCGTTTCGGGAATCATGGAGTTTGAAAGTTCTGAAATGGAGATAGAGGAGCTGCTCAGCGGACGAATGCTGAAGGTTTCCGACCATCGCCTGGCTCTCGATTTCGCTCCCGGTGAGTGTTTTCTGTTCGAACTCCCGGAAGCATCCGGAGATCATTCCCGATCCTGAAGAATCATCGATATTTTCCTGCAAACACGTTAAACCATACCCATCATGTCACTTCTTGTCATTGGCTCCCTCGCTTTCGACGACATCGAAACTCCATTCGGCCGATCCGACAATACCCTCGGCGGCTCTTCGACCTACATCGCGCTTTCGGCCAGCTATTTCACTGATCCGATCAGGATGGTCGGCGTTGTCGGTTCCGATTTCGGAGAGGAACACTTTGGCCTTCTTCATTCAAAGAATATCGACACCAAAGGCATCCAGATGGTTGAAGATGGCAAGACTTTCCGCTGGGCAGGACGTTATCACTACGACATGAACACCCGCGACACCCTCGATACGCAACTTAACGTCTTCGCCAGCTTCGATCCCCATATTCCTCAGCAGTACCGTGAATCGAAATATGTCTGCCTCGGCAACATCGACCCTGAATTGCAGCTCAAGGTGCTCGACCAGATATCCAGCCCGGACCTGATCATCTGTGACACGATGAATTTCTGGATAGAGGGAAAACCTGAAGAGCTGAAGAAAGTGCTTGAAAGAGTGGACGTGTTCATCGTCAACGACAGCGAAGCACGACTTCTGAGCGGCGATCCGAATCTGGTCAAGACCGCAAGGATCATCCGTAACATGGGTCCGAAAACCCTCATCATCAAGAAAGGCGAGCATGGAGCCCTGCTCTTCACAGACAACGGCATCTTCTCGGCCCCGGCCTTCCCGCTTGAATCGATCTACGATCCGACCGGCGCCGGCGACACATTTGCCGGCGGTTTCATCGGGCACCTGGCCCGTTGCGGCAACACGAATGAAGCCGAGATGAGAAAAGCCGTGCTGTACGGCAGCGCCATGGCAAGCTTCTGCGTCGAACAGTTCGGCCCTGACAGACTGAACAATCTCGAACTGCTTGAAGTCGAAGATCGTTACCAGAGCTTCCTTGAACTCTCGCGCATAGAGGCGTAAAATTGCACGGGGCGGTTGGTTTTACGCCGCCCCTGGTTTTTCTCCTATAGTTCTTATAAGTCCAATACGACCTGTAAGACCCATTCTTCCTAAAACAACCGCCATGGCACAACTCACCTCCCTTGACATTGCATTCATCGCCGGGTACCTGCTCTTGACTCTGCTTGTTGGCCTGTTCTTCTCACGTCGGGCATCAGAAAACGTCGGAGAGTTCTTCCTTTCGGGACGCAAACTTCCCTGGTGGATCGCAGGAACGGGTATGGTCGCCACAACCTTCGCGGCTGACACCCCTCTGGCTGTCGCCGGCTTCGTGGCCAAAAACGGCATCGCAGGTAACTGGGTCTGGTGGACCTTTGTTTCCGGAGGTATGCTGACGGTCTTCTTTTTTGCCCGCCTCTGGAGACGGGCAAATATCCTGACTGACCTCGAATTCATCGAGTTACGCTACAGCGGACGAGCCGCAGGCTTCCTGAGGGGTTTCAAGGCTGTCTATTTCGGACTTTTCATCAATGCGGTCATCATCGGCTGGGTCAACCTGGCCATGTTCAAGATCATCAGTATCATGATCCCCGGCCTCGATCCTGTAATGGCAATCATCGGCCTGGTGCTCTTCACGACGATCTACTCAGGCATGTCGGGACTCTGGGGCGTCTCGATCACCGATGCGGTACAGTTCGTCATCGCCATGGCCGGATGTATCATCCTTGCCGTGCTCGCCGTCAATTCTCCTGAAGTCACCTCTGCCGGCGGCCTGAAGCAGGCCCTGCCAGGATGGATGTTCGACTTTTTCCCCTCTTTCTCCTCTTCCGGCATCTCGGGTACCGGTGCTTATGCCCTGCCCTTCACGGCCTTTGCCGCAATGGCTTTCGTGCAGTGGTGGTCTTCCTGGTATCCGGGCTCGGAACCGGGCGGGGGCGGCTACATCGCCCAGCGCATGATGAGCGCAAAGGACGAAAAAAACTCGGTGCTTGCCACCCTCTGGTTCACCATCGCCCACTACTGTGTGCGTCCCTGGCCCTGGATCGTAGTCGGCCTGGCAAGCCTGGTGATGTTCCCGAACCTGCCGGCTGGCCAGAAGGAGGACGGCTTCGTGCACGTCATGAACGCCGTGCTGCCATCAGGTCTGAAGGGCCTGCTCATAGCGGCCTTCATGGCAGCCTATATGTCAACGCTCTCGACCCACCTGAACTGGGGCACGAGCTACCTGATCAACGACTTTTACAAGCGCTTCTTCAAACCTGAAGCAGAAGAGAAGCACTATGTTCTGATGTCGCGGATCGTAACGGCAATTACCGCCATTTTCGCTCTTTATATCACCTTTTTTGTGCTGGAAACCATCACTGGCGCATGGGAGTTCATCATACAGTGCGGCGCAGGCACGGGGTTTGTGCTTATCATGCGCTGGTTCTGGTGGCGCCTGAACGCCTGGTCAGAGATAACCTCGATGGTCACGCCGATTATCGCCTATACCTGGGTCAGCCGCTTGACCAACCTTGTCTTTCCCGACACGCTTTTCGTCATCGTGCTTTTCACAATAGCCTGTACTCTGCTGGTCACCTGGCTCACTCCGCCGACTGACCGCTCAAAACTCAAATCTTTCTACCGTATCACCAGGGTTGGCGGTGCGCTTTGGAAACCGGTTTCGGAAGAGCTGCCGGACGTGAAGGGTGACACTGGCTTTCCTGCCCTTTTTGCAAACTGGTTTTTCGGAATCGTTCTGGTCTACACCATGCTGTTCGGCACCGGAAAACTCATTTTCGGCGAATCACTGGCTGCGGCAATCTACTATGGCGTCGGCGCCATTGCCGGTCTTATGATCTACCGCGACCTGTCGAAAAGAAACTGGAAAACCTTCGACTGAGCATGATCAGCAACCGAAAACTCATTCTTGCTTCACAATCGCCCCGCCGACGCGAGCTGCTTGCAATGACCGGCATTCCGTTCGAATCGGCCTCGGCTGAGATCGATGAAACCTTCGATACCACACTTTCGATAGAGGAGAATATCCTCGTCATATCACGCAAGAAGGCCGAAGCTGTACAACGCGCATTGCCGGAAACCGACTTGCGCACTGTCGTGCTCGGCTCCGACACAACGGTGGTTCTCGACAGCATCCCGCTTGGCAAGCCCGGCGATTTCGACCACGCATTCAGAATGCTCACCGCCCTGCAGGGACGAAGCCACGAAGTACTCACCGGGTTCTGCATCCTGCATGATGGCAACTCGGTGATGAACTGCGTCCGCACCATTGTAGAGATCGCTGCAATGACTTCAGATGAGATCACCCGTTACATAGAGGTGATGAAACCCTTTGACAAAGCAGGAGCATACGGCATCCAGGATCCTCTGCTGGCCTGTTTCGTCACCCGGATAGAAGGTTGCTACTACAACGTCGTCGGCCTGCCGGTCTCGAAGGTTTACTCGGCCCTTAAACCGCTGTTTCCATTTCCGGCGGAAGATCGATGAGCGCCAAACCGGTTCTGGTGATCCTCGGCCCGACAGCCTCGGGAAAAACCGCGCTGGCTTTCCGCATCGCCCGCATGACTGGCGGCGAGATCATTTCGGCAGACTCGCGCCAGATTTACCGTGGTATGGACATCGGTACCGCCAAGCCTCCGGAATGGATGCTGAAAGAGATCAGACATCACTTCATAGACGAAAAAGAGATCGGAGAACCCTTCAGCGCAGGAGATTTTGCTGAACAGGCGGCGCAAAGAATACGCCAAATACGTCAGCACAGCATCACACCAATTGTCGCAGGCGGCTCGACACTCTACCTCGAAGGGCTGCTGAAAGGCTTTGCAGAACTGCCCCAGTCAGATCCTGAGATCAGGGCAAGGCTCACGCATGAGTTTGAGCACCTGGGAGCGGTGGCTCTTTACCGGCGTCTTGAAGCTCTCGACCCCGAACAGGCCCGCACTCTCGACCCAACCAAGAGTCAGAGACTGATAAGAAGCCTCGAAATAATCGAAATCTCCGGTACAACAGTCACCTCGCTTCAGCAAGCCGCCACAAACCGGAAACCTGATACCGACTTTATTGTTGTCGGCCTCGACATGCCACGCCCACTGCTCTATGAGAGGATCAACCGTCGCACATGCGCGATGATGCAAGCCGGTCTCGAATCCGAAGCCCGTTATCTCTACGACCAGTTCCACAACCAATGGCACAGAAAAATATACAACGCCCTCGACACGGTCGGCTACCGCGAACTCTTCGAGCACTTTGAAGGAAAATACGACCTCCGGACAGCAGAAGCCCTCATTGCCCGGCATACCCGTAATTATGCAAAACGTCAGTTGACTTTTTTCAAAAATAGGCTTAATGTTGAATTGTTAGACTCTCCTGAAGACGAATCCGGAATTGCCGAGCTTGTTGATAAACTCAGCTGCAGGATTTCGTGAAGAATGTGTATCACACAAGTCACCGGCAAACCTGAACCTGTTGACTTTTTTCCCGGCGACTTTTTTTCTTCAGATCGATTCATTGAACTTTTTTCTGAACTTCGTTGCACATCAAAGGTGTCAAACAGCAGTATCAGCAATGAAACACTCCGTATCGACCCGCAAGGAACTGACCATCCTCAAGCTTGAAGAGGCGGTTTTCGATGTCCGGCACGCAAACACATTCCGGTCAACCATCGACAGCATGGTTGCCAACGACCTGAGCAAGAATGTGATCATCGATTTTTCCCAGGTCAAGGCTATCGATTCGTCGGGTATCGGCTCGATGCTGCTGGCCCATCAGCTTGCCAATCGTTCTGATGGACTGGCGATATTCGTATCGCTCTGCCAGCAGATCAAAGACCTGCTCAAACTGACCAACCTCGACAAGCAACTCTACATCTTCTCCTCGATCAACGAAGTCATGACACTCATCGAACCGGCCCTGAAGGGAAAACGGGGAGGAAAATCGCGCCAGCAGCACATTCCGGACGAGAGTCACGATGAAATCAGCGATGAGCTTGTGGTACTGCCTGATGAGGTTTTCGACACCGAATCCTTCACCGACCTCGAAGAAGATGAAAAAGACGAAAGTCCAGATCAGGAAGAGCCCGATGATAACAAGGAACCCCGAAAAACAAACAATATTCCCGCCGATCCTCCTGCAAGAAAAAGAGGCCGTCCTAAAAAAAATCCCCAGTCAGCCGGATAAAATGAACTGAATTGCGGGAGGGAAGTTGTCTGCCTCTCCCTGCGCAACAGTACCATTGCTGAGCGTGTTCTTGACATTTCGATTTCCCTGCACTATTTTGAGAGTAGTCAGTATCGGTTTACCACTTTTGTGAAACAAAATGTTTCCCCGGAAACCGGAGGGCTGCACCATGCTCGACAACCATTTCCAGCGAAGACTCGAACACCTTCTCAATACTGCGCACATCGCCATCGACGGCAGAAACCCCTGGGACATCAGGGTTCTTGACAGCCGTATGTTCCGAAAAACGGTTCTCGAGGGAAACCTCGGCTTTGGAGAGTCCTATATGGAGGGCTGGTGGGAGTGCGACGATCTCGAAGAGCTGTTTTTCAGAATTCTCTCCTGCGGCATCGATCAGCAGCTGATCACCCTTGCCAGAGCCATGGAATATTTCCAGGGCACATTCATAAACCTGCAGAAGCCGGCTCGCGCCTTCACCATCGGCAAACGTCATTATGACGCCGGCAATGATCTCTTCCGGGCTATGCTCGACCCTTACATGATATACAGTTGCGCCTTCTGGCACGGCACCGGGGATCTGGCTGTGGCGCAAAAAAACAAGCTGCGCCTCGTTTTCGACAAGCTCGCCCTCAAACCGGGTATGAAACTGCTCGATATCGGATGCGGCTGGGGCGGAACCGCACGGTTCGCTGCGGAGCATTATGGCGCCAGGGTGATCGGCATCACTGTTTCAGAAGAACAGGCAAATTATGCACGGGAGTTCTGCAAGGGTTTCAACGTCGATATCCAGCTCGTGGACTATCGCGAAATTGAAGATACTTTCGACAGAATCGTTTCAATCGGCATGCTCGAACATGTCGGGCACAAAAACTACCGCACCTATTTCGATATAGCCCGGCGCTGTCTCATGCCGGATGGACGGTTTCTTGTCCAGAGCATCGGCTGTAACAAACCGGTCACGGGAAACGACCCGTGGATCGAGAAATACATCTTTCCCAACTCGATGCTCCCCTCGGCAAGCCAGCTTTCCCGTGCTTTTGAACAGCGTTTCATCCTCGAAGACTGGCACTCCTTCGGCTACGATTATGCTCTCACGCTCAAAGCCTGGGAACACAACATAACCCGTAACTGGCCTGACCTCGAACAAAGATATGACAGAATGTTCTACCGCATGTGGCGATATTATCTTCTGAGCTGTGCAGGTGCTTTCAGGGCCCGTTCGATCCAGCTCTGGCAGATAGTGCTCACACCTTCAGGCATCAGGGGTGAATGCTGCATTCCGCACCAGCCTGCCGTGAAAAGAGTCAGGGATAGAGAAAACGCTCTGCATATGCCGCTTCGAATGCCCGTACCTGGCCACGAGCGACATCAAGAATTTCCCCGATCGGGTACTGCTGCTGAATCATGAGACGATAGCGATCGGTACCGGCAAGCTGGTCAAAAAAAGCGGCATGGCGATCGAGACCGGTCTGGCCAGGCCAGAGTTTCTGAAGTGCAAGAAGAATGGCTGTCGATGTCATGAATGGATCGAACAGCTCTCTGTCGGTTACCTTCAGGCGAATGCCATGACACTCGATACCGGAGAATTTGTTTCGGTCAGGAGTGAAGGTGGTTTTGCGGAATTCCACTCCGGGCAGGCGGAAAGCTTCGAGTTCCCGAATCAGCATCGCACTGTCGATGAATGGCGCTCCGAGCCGTCTGAACGGATCATCGGTGCCCCTTCCTTCACTGACATCGGTTGCCTCCAGCATCACGGTTGCAGGATAGAGCAGAAGCGTCCTGAAATCATTAAGACTTGGTGAAGGAGGCCGAAAACGGAAACCCGAAAGTTCGTCGGCAAAACGGTCTCTCCGGTATCCCTGCATTCTCACAACCTGCAACGGGAAATCGGGATAACGACGTTTCCTCAGCCATTCGGCTATCTCCCCGACAGTCATGCCGTGTATGAAAGGAAGAGGCGCTGCGCCGACAAATGATTCGAAGCGGGGGTCGAGCATGAACCCGCCGGCAGAAAACGGAGCGATGGGGTTGGGCCGGTCAAGCACCATGAAAGAAATACCGGCTTCACGGCATGACTGCATGGCAAGCTTCATGGTGGATATATAGGTATAGCAGCGGACTCCGGCATCCTGAAGATCGAAAACCAGCACATCGATGGTTTTCAGAAGCGACACATCCGGCTTTTTCGATTCGCCGTAGAGCGAATAAACTCTGAGAGAATCACCAACTCCAGCATTAGCTACCCTCTGACCAGCTTCATGATCCAGAGCGAAGCCATGTTCAGGAGCCATAAGAAACCTGAGGTCAACCCCGTTCCTGAGCAATACCTTGTAACCAGGCTCACCGGCAGCTGACACAGCGGCAGCATTCGTGACAAGACCGACACGTCTTCCCTGAAGTTGTCGGCACCCTTCATAATCGAGCACATCGAGCCCATAGCTCAAATCGCGCGCCCAGGCAACAGGAACAGCAAGCAACTGGAAAATGAAAGAGAAAACGAAAAGAATAGAAAAGCGCTTCATGAGGAAATTGCCCAGAGGTTGATCAGTATTCAGTCAGATCCGACAGATCCGACAGATCAGTCAGATCTGTCGGATCTGACTGATCTCACCAGCAATATAGCCCGGCCCTGAAAAAAAGCTGTGCTCCGGCAACAAAAAAGACCGCACAACATGGTGCGGTCTTCTGATGGTGGTGGGGACAGGACTTGAACCTGCAACCTTCGGGTTATGAGCCCGACGAGCTACCAATTGCTCCACCCCACGATATAAATGTTCTTTAATATATAAATTTCATTGATAATAACAAACAATTATTCAACAGAGTTCCCGTCAATTCCTGCGCCCTGGGGTTCGAGCAGAAACAGGCGGCCATCGGCCCCCTCGACGGCGAGGATCATACCCTGCGACAGTTCGCCTCGCATGGTACGATCGGCGAGGTTGGCCACCAGTACGACCTGCTTGCCGACCATCTCCTCCGGCTTGTAGTGCTGCGCGATGCCCGAAAGCACCTGGCGCTGTTCCGTGCCGACCTGCAATTGCAGCCTGAGCAGCTTGTTGGCCTTCCTGACCGGCTCGCAGGCGATCACTCTGGCCACCCGAAGATCGACTTTCTGGAAATCTTCGAAGGTAATCTCCGGTTTGAAAGTCATCTGCACCGGCTGTTCGGCAGCTTCGCGGCGCTCCGCCTCGGCAAGCAAAGCTTCGATTTTCTTCAATTCCGGTTCGATGTCCTTCTCATCGATTTTTGAGAAAAGGATTTCGGACGTTCCGGTCAGCCTGTGCCCTTTCTTCAATCCTGGTTCAAGCGCTTTGCGCCAGACCGCCTTGCCTGGCTGCACAAGATCATCGATCGTGCCGTTGAATCCAAGCATCCTCCATATCCGGTTCGCGGTTTCAGGAAGTATGGGCCAGAAAAGCAGTGCAAGCGTATGACAGAGGTTCAGCGAAACGGCCATCGCACGCCCGGCCGCTTCCGGATCAACCTTGATCACCTTCCAGGGTTCGCTTTCGGTAAGATAGCGGTTTGCAAAGCGGGCGATCTCCATAGCCAGGCTTGCCGCCTCACGGAAATGAAATCCATCGTAAGCAGCTTCAAGCCTTCCAAAACTTTCAAGCCAGTCAATACCGAGGTTGTCCCACTCTTCGAGAGCAATGTCGCAGGGCACCTCGCCACCAAAACGGGCGTTGGTGAAGTCGATCGAACGCTTGATGAAGTTGCCGAGCGTATCGGCAAGCTCGCCGTTGGTCCGGTTCTGGAAGTCGCTCCAGCTGAAATCGGTATCCTTGTTCTCAGGATAGTTCATGGCGATGCTGTAGCGCAGGGTATCTGCCGGAAAGCGTTCGAGGAACTCACCGAGATAGACTGCATAGTTCCGCGATTTGGAGAACTTGCGTCCTTCGAAGTTCATGAATTCGGAGGCTGGCACGTTATCGGCGAGCTCATAGCGCCCCTCGACGCGCCCTTCGTTCCAGGCCATCAGAATCGCCGGAAACATAAGGGTGTGAAAGACGACATTGTCCTTGCCGATGAAATGAACAATGCGGGTATCCGGATCCTGCCAGTAACGCTTCCAGAGCCCTGCATCGCCCTGTCCTGCCGCCCACTCCTTCGTGAAGGAGATATAGCCAAGCACGGCATCGAACCATACATACAGCACCTTGCCTTTGGCATCTTCTGAATCGATCGGCAACGAAATACCCCAGGAGAGATCGCGGGTGATGGCCCGATCAGCCAGTCCCTGTTTGAGCCATGTCCTCGAATAGTTCACGACGTTCGATCGCCATGATCCGTTGTGACTTTCCACATAGTCTTCGAGCTGATTCTGGAACCTGCCGAGCGGAAAATACCAGTGCAGGGTTTCACGGAGTTCGGGGGTTGCGTCTGAAAGCTTGCTTTTCGGATCGATCAGTTCGGTTGGGCTCAGATGGGTACCGCACTGCTCGCACTGGTCGCCGTTGGCACCGGGAGAGTTGCAGACAGGACAGGTGCCGGTTACGTAACGATCGGAAAGAAATCTTCCGGCTTTGGCGTCGAAAAACTGTTTTTCGGTTTTCCTGACGAAAATGCCTTTCCGTTCTATCTCCGCGAAAAACTCCTTCGCCGTTTCGTGGTGAACGGCTGAACTGGTCCGGCCATAGTAATCGAACGAGATGCCGCATTTTGCAAAAGCATCGGCATTCATCCTGTGGTAGCGATCAACGACATCCTGCGGCGAAATACCCTCGCGATCGGCAGTAATGGTGATCGGGACTCCATGTTCGTCCGAGCCGCCTATATGAATGACCTCATGTCCGCAAAGTCTTTTGTATCTGACGAAAATATCTGCCGGAAGATAGACACCGGCAAGATGGCCAAGATGCACCGGGCCATTGGCATAGGGAAGGGCTGTCGTTACAATGGTTCTTCTGTAGGTATGAGTCATAGGTTGAAACTTCGTTCGATGATGATAATTCCGCATCGCACCGCGGGATGTACCGAGACAGAAAGATCAGCTTTTTCCGCACTGCCTTTTGCCGGCAAGGCTGTTAAACTGATCCTGTGTCAGGCGACGCTTCTGGCCGCTGGATACGTAACGGACCCAGATGCTTTTTTTCAGGACATCCACCCCCTCGACAACAATATTGCCCTCCCTGACGGAAATCGTTGTGCCGACAGAGGGAAATCCGTTGCTCTGACCATAACCGTTTTTGCCGTTTGCCTTGGAAAAGCCGAGGCAGCACTTCGGACGGTTGCACAGACCGATCGTATTGAAAGAGTAGCTGTCCCCGTTCATGCTGTCCTGCATCTGGGGCTTTTCAGCAAATGGGTTGGAATGGATTTTCTGCATCCATGTAGAGCAACAGAGCGAACAGCCACAGGAGCCCTGACTGTTGGTTCGTCTTGCCTCCTCGCGCGTGGTGATCTGCACCATCTGTATCCTGGCTTTGAATTCACCGGCAAGATCGCGCACCAGCCCCCTGAAATCGACACGATGGGTAGCTGTGTAGTATACCGAAAGCTTCTGCTGGTCAAGTCTCAGATCGATATCGACCAGCTTCATTTCAAGACGGTGCCGTTCGATCCTTTTCTGGCAGGCATCCCTGATTTCAGGCTCGCGTTTCCGTATCCCGGTAAACTCGCGTACCTCTTCTTCAGTGGCAAGCCTCATGATTTCCGGAAGTTTTTCTATCTCTTCCGAAAGGCCCTTGAGCTGAAGTTTCCTTACCGCAATCCGACCGGTTGAATAGATGATACCCATATCGTAACCTCCATCGGCTTCCAGAATGACCGGAGTGCCGATGGAAAGGTTCTCTCCACTTCTGTTTGCATAAAACTCCCGTCGGCAGCCCTTCATTTCGATCTCACAAACCTGTATGGAGTTTTCGGAAAGATCATCGGAATAGAGAGCCGAAACCTCTTCCTGCAACAATTTCGAGAGTTTAAGCCTGATTCTGGCGTTATCGCCAAGCAGGCAGCTGCATATAACCGTACTCATATAACTGATATATATTTATGATTAACGCCCGCCAATCTTCCGGTCACTTTGTAACATCCCTCTTTTCAGATCAGGAAATTACCGCCTGTATTATGGCAAACGGCGACATCGTTTCTCTTGGGATACCACCTGGGTCACCCTCTTCATTTTCCTGCAGGAGGGGTCTTTCCGAACAGTATCCGGAAAGCCTCGACTCGACGATTGATGGATGCCGATCCCCGTATGACGGTATCGAAGCCATCGAGACGTCGCTCGACCACAGCTTGCTTCACCTTGTCGAGATGAGATTCGGTCGTTTGCTGCATGAATTCGGTAAGGGCATGGAGCCCGCCCCAGTCACTCTGTTTCAGCAGTCTCTGCGACCCGAAGGACAGGAAAAGTTCAGGTTTCTGTTCTTCAAGATATTCAATACGGCTGACAACTGAAACAAGGTAAACAGATTCCCTCTTTTTCAGAACCCGTTCGACAATCCCGGCAGTTCCCCTGAAAAAAACAAGCGGACGTTTATCGACATGCTCTATCTGCCCCTGAGGAAAAATCCACAGCGCATTCTGGCGGGCTGATGCCGACAGAAGGCATTCGCAGGCGTAATCGAGCGTGCCGATGGCGCTCCGGGCGTTGGAGCGGTCGATCGAGAATGCTCCGAGGCGAGTGAAAAACTGGTGCCTGACAAGCTGCGCATACTCGATGATGATGAAAAGGTTCTGGCGAAAATACAGCTCGGTGCAGAGCTGCGACCAGAAACCGTCCCACCAGTAGGCATGATTGCCGTAAAAGATAACCGGAATGGCGGACTCCATTGCCGGCAGCTCCGGCGGCATATGCACTCTCAGCGAGTGGAAATGCCGCCTGAACTGCCGCCTGGAATACCATCCGAACCAGCGTGTGTAAGCCCCGCTCCGGCGAACCTTCAGCATGGGCTTCGTTTATTCGAACGCTTTTCTCATGCGGTTGACCGCTTTCTCAAGCTCTTCGATTGAAGCGGCGTATGAGAGCCGCAGGTTCTCGGGAGCCCCGAAAGCGTCGCCTGGCACTGTAGCAACGAAGTGCTCCTTGAGCAGATACTCGGCAATATCTGCGGAATCCTTCATCACCTTGCCACCGAAAGTCCTGCCAAGCAGTCCCTTGATCGACGGGAAAATATAAAAAGCTCCTTCCGGAAGAGCCGTCTGGATACCTGGAATGGTGTTAAGCTCACGGTACATGAAGTCACGGCGCTTCTCGAATTCGAGGCGACGCTCTTCAACGATCGACTGGTCGCCGTCAAGTGCAGCCACAGCCGCTTTCTGGGCAATTGAATTGGCATTGGATGTGGTCTGCGACTGTATCTTGTCACAGGCATCGATGATCCATTTCGGAGCCGCAAGGTATCCGATTCTCCATCCGGTCATCGAGTAGCTCTTCGAAGTACCGTTGCTGACGATCACCCAGGGCTTCATCTCCGGAATTCGCGCCGGCGAGAAGGGACGAACATCGCCGTAGACGATCATGTCATACATCTCGTCAGAAATGACAAAAATCTCCCTGCCCTCGATCACCTTCATGAGAGCACGCACTTCCGCTTCGTTATAGACCGCACCGGACGGGTTTGATGGCGAATTGAGCACAAGCACTCTGGTCTTCGGTGTGATAGCCGCCGCAAGCTGTTCCGGCGTCATCTTGTAGTCCGATTCGATCGTTGTATCGACAATCACCGGCGTGGCCCCGGCAAGACGCGCCATCTCCGGGAAGCTCACCCAGTAGGGCGCAGGCACAATCACTTCGTCACCCTCATCGCAGAGAGCAAGAAAGGTGTTGGCCAGCGTCTGTTTGCCTCCGTTGCTGACGATGATTTCGTTTTCGGCGTATTCGAGGCCATTGTCACGCGAAAGTTTCCGGATGATCGCCTTTTTCAGCTCGGGAATACCGGCATTTGCCGTATAGCGGGTAAAGCCATTCCTGATGGCTTCGATACCGGCCTCGCACACATTGTCCGGTGTCGGAAAATCTGGCTCACCAGCTGAAAGACTGACAATATCTTTTCCTTCCGCCTGCATTTTCTTGGCCAGTCCGGTGATCTTCATCGTCTGGGACTCCTGCATGCTCAGCACTCTGCGGCTAAGAAATCGTTCATGGCTCTCTGCGCTCATGGTTGTGGTTTTGATTGTTGGTTTTGTATTGTGAATATCATGACTGAACGCGGCGCACAACCCTCTTTGCTGAAAGATGGTCGAGCACATAGGGATGAACAAATTTGCTTACATCCCCGCCAAGCATGGCAACCTCCCGGATAATCGAGGATGCCACATAGGTGTATTTGACGTTCGGCATGAGGAACACTGTAGTCACCTCGGGATAGAGATGACGGTTCAGCAGCGACATCTGGAATTCATATTCGAAATCCTTTACCTGCCGGACACCCCTGACGATGGCGCTTGCACCGGCCTGGCGTGCATAATCGGCAAGAAGCCCGTCATGAAGCACATCGACGTTCACATCCGGAATATCGAGCACCACTTTCCGGATCATGTCAAGTCGCTCCTCGACCGAAAAGAGAGTCTGCTTCTGGCTGTTCTCGGCCAGCACAACATCGACGTGATCGAAAATGTTCAGCGCTCTTTCGAGCACATCGAGGTGTCCGTTGGTAAAAGGATCAAAAGTACCCGGATAGATAGCTTTTCTGCTCATGAGGTCACGATTCGCAAGTGAAAAAAGAGACTCTGGTCGTTCCGTAATCTTTGTGAAAAAGGTAACCCCGTGACGAAGAAAAATCACGACTTGCATGGTGCTCCATAAGAAGCAGGCCTTCCGGGGCAAGCAGACCGGTATCGAGAATCGAACGGATGAGGTATTCGTAGTCCTCCCAGCGATAGGGCGGATCGCAGAACACAAGGTCATACGTCCCATCCAGCCGTTTGAGGAAAGCAGAAACATCAGCCATGACAAACCTTGCCGATGCGCTCACGCCGATATCCGCCGCCGTAGCTTTCATCGTTTCAAGGGCCTGACGGTTCTGCTCGACAAAACAGGCGCTGCGGGCACCTCTGCTCAGCGCCTCGAAACCGAGATTGCCGAAACCGGCGAACAGATCGAGAACATCGATACCCTCGAAATCGATCCTTGCCGAAAGCGTATCGAAAATCGATTTCTTGACCCTGCTGCTGCACGGCCTGATATCACGCGAGGGCAGATGTCTGATTTTCCGCCCCCGGTATCTGCCCGCCTGGACCTGCACGCCTTCCCGAAAGCTTAAAAGTCGCCGAATACGGTAATGCCGAGAATGGCAAGTGCTTTTTCGGCATCATCTTTCGACGGGGGTTTGCCATGCCAGTTCGACTTGTCAGGCATCGTGCCTTCAAAGAAAGGCACTCCCTTGCCCATGACCGTCGTGGCAAGAACAACCACAGGCTTGCAACGCCCCTTGTCTTTCCGGAGATATTCGAGGGTATCGATGAAATGCTCGATATCATTGCCATCGCAGGTCAGAACATCCCACCCGAAAGCTCGCCATTTGTCAGCAAATGGCTCCACGCCCATCACATCACAAACCTCTCCGTCGATCTGCTGGTTGTTGTAATCGACAATACCGACAAGGTTGCCAAGCCCGTAGTGAGCAGCACTCATGGCCGCCTCCCATATCTGACCCTCCTGGCACTCGCCGTCACCCATCAGGCAGAAAACCTCACCATTTTTGCCGTCCATGCGCATTCCGAGAGCCGCGCCAACCGCTGCTGAAAGTCCCTGACCGAGTGAGCCGGAAGCGATATGGATACCCGGAAGCCCCGACTCGCAGGTTGGATGACCCTGAAGATAGGAATCGATCTCACGCAGATAGTTCAGTTCGTCGAGCGAGAAATATCCTGAACGGGCCAGAACACTGTACCAGACCGGCGCGATATGTCCATTAGAAAGAAAAAGCATGTCATGATCACCTCCTGCCCTGAACTGATGTGGGTGATGATTCAGCACCCTGAAGTAAAGAGCCGTGAAAATATCGGCCATGCCAAGAGATCCGCCGGTATGTCCCGAGTTGGACTTTGCCAGCATACGAATCACGTCCCTGCGCACCTGGCGGGCCATGTCCTTGAGTTCATCGATGGTTGAAAGCTGCAGAAGCACGCCTTTTTTCTCGGGTGGATAAGGCTTCAGATGTTTTGCCATGATGGAAGCGGTAATGCTGATTATGAATGCTGAATTATGAGTGCAAATTATACAAGGATGAGGACCGGATTGTCAAGTGATACAAGAGTTCCCGGACAGAAACGCCACTAAGTTACATGCACCCGCCTGAAAAACCAAGTCATGCCTCTCAGGCATCCTTTTTTCTGTTCCTTACATACCTTAGAATCGACCAGACGATATATCCGGTAACGAGAATCGTGAACGGAACGCTGTACATCAGAACATACCTGCCTATCTGCTCCCAGTTACGTCCAAGCAGAAACCCGCCATAAAGCAACACCATGTTCCATAACAGGGAACTTGCCAGTGAGGCAAGAAACACCAGAGAAATCTTCAGGTGCAGCATACCGGCCACGATACAGATAACCGCCCTTGAGCCAAGAAAAAAACGGTTTACAACAACGGCAAGATAGCCATGTCCCGAAAATTTCAGGCGCACGGCTTCCATTTCGGATGGAGGAAAAAGCCTGTGGATGCTTCTGGCAAACCGGTGCCGCACCTCGCTGCTGCCCACGGCATAGAGCCTGAGGCCAAGATAACGGCTGAGCAGGAAAACAGTCATGAAACCGGCCACAGAACCGAAAGTGGACCAGAACAATGCAGCTTCGTATGTGATGCGGTTGAAGGCAAGAAGGTATCCGGCAAGCGCAACGGGAACATCCCCCGGTATAGGGGGGATGATGTTCTCCAGATAAGCCGATAAAAAAAGAGTGGCATAGACCGACGAAGGATCGGACTGTTTCAGCCAGGCGACGATGGAATCGATCATCGGGCAGTGTTCCCCGTAGCGGACTTAAAGACCGAGCACCCGTTTCTTGACCTCGGAATAGGCATCTTCAACACCCCCGAGATCGAGACGGAAACGATCCTTGTCAAGTTTTTCACCCGATTCCGTATCCCAGAAGCGACAGGTATCTGGACTGATCTCGTCTCCGAGGAGAACTTCGCCCTTGTGCCGGCCGAATTCGAGCTTGAAATCTACCAGCCTGAGATGCCTTTCCGCGAACCACGGAACAAGCAGGGCGTTGATCTTCGCAGCAAACTCCTTGAGTATGGCGACCTCCTCATACGTGGCAACACCAAGAGCAACCGCATGATCCTCGTTCATGAGAGGATCGTCAAGATCGTCATTTTTCAGGTAAAGTTCGATAATCGGCTTTTCAAGCACAGTCCCTTCAGCAAAACCATAGCGTCGAACAAGAGAACCGGCAGCCACATTCCGTGTCACCACCTCAACCTTGATAATATCGAGGCTCTTGCAAAGCATGTCGCGATCATTGAGCTGACTGACAAAATGTGTCGGAATGCCGTTCTCACCGAGCATAGTGAACAGACGGCATGAGATTGCGTTGTTTGTCACCCCTTTGTCGGCAATCGATCCCTTCTTCTTGTTGTTGAACGCGGTTGCGTCGTCCTTGAACTCCTGTATGATGAGGTCAGGCTCATCGGTCTGCCAGACTTTTTTGGCCTTTCCCTCGTGAAGCAGCGTGGTCTTGTTCATTGAATTGGTCACTTCTGAATTTGTTTCGGAAATTTGGATACCGGTTCATACGCCCCGGTAGCGGTAAAAGTTCACTCCTCCTGCTGGCCGGTAGCCTGCTGCACGGCACCGGTCAGTACGATATTGATCTGTTCCTCTGTGAGACCCCGCTCTTTGAGAAACCACATGAAGCGGAAAACACCAAGGTCTGAAAGTATCGCTTTGGGACGATCCTCCTCGTCGAGCCCCCTCGATTTACTGTGTTCCTCTGCCGTCCTGATCCAGTCTTCGATGAAGCCCGCCGGACGACCATCAGCAACAAAATAATCGGTCACAATTCGGGCGACATCATCGAAAGAGGGCATCGGATTACTGCTGAAAATCTGCTGCATCTCCTCGGAAATCCTGCCGAGATACATAACGGCCTCCATGTCGAGGTTCTCCTCGAGGATGTCCTTTGCCTGCTTCTTAACGTCGAACTTTTTGGTCATACTCCTGAAGACAGCCGGTTGTCAGGGTCAAGGTGATTGAAAATTCCCGATAAAGTTAAGTATCGCATTGTTAAACGTAAAGAAAAAACTTCAGCTCTCAATACCTGATGTACCGCTCAAGCCCTTGCAGTCGATCTCTTCTGCCGATCACATCAGGTTCGGAATCGACATCGTCTTCCGCTCTGAGCACTGTTCACCAGAAACGACTTCAATCCGGATTCGATAAAAAAACCCGCTTGCTTACTCTTTTTGTGTTTGGAGCCTGCCTGCTCCTGTCAGAGCACCGATCCTGACCGATGCCTCTTCATTGCCTTTGGAAGCCGCAAAGTGGAACCATTTCATCGCCTCTGCAGGATCTTTTTGCACCCCGAGTCCCTGATCGTACAGGTTTCCAATATTAAGTTCTGCCTCACCATTGCCTTTTGCGGCTGATATCCGGTACCATTTCATCGCTTCGGCATAATCCTGCTCCACACCATGACCATGTTCGTAAAGCACACCGATATTGTCTTCAGCCGCCAGATTCCCTTTCGAAGCCGACAGCCGGTACCACTTCATTGCCTCGGCATAGTCAGTTTTCACACCCCATCCATGATGATACAGGTAGCCGATCTGGTTCTGGGCATTGTCATTGCCTTTTGCGGCGGCAAGAAGATACCATTTCATCGCTTCAGCATAGTCCTGCGCAACCCCCTGACCCTTCTGGTACAAATATCCTATAGCGTACTCGGCGGCATCATAGCCTTGTTCAGCCGAAAGCCTGAGCCACTTCATCGCTTCGGTAAAGTCACGATCCGAATCGCGCCCATAATAGTACTTCATGGCTGTGAAGTATTGTCTGGAGGGGTCTCCGTTATCAACATCAGCATTCAGTCGGGCTGAACTGTCCTGTGACACATCTGACTTTTGAAAATCCTGGCAATTTCCTGTCACGGGAACGGCAAAATAAAGCACGGCAAGAGTACAAATTGCTGATCGCTTCATGAATATGTTGCAATTGATCTCAGAGTACGACAACCCCGTCCCATGAGAGACGGATAAACCTTATATTGTTACAATAATAAATCTTATCTGTATTTCACAACTCTCCGGCCCGCAATGACGATGAACTTGGCAAACACACTGTTTCTCGCAATCCAGCTTCTGCTCGTTTACACCGCATACCCTGCTCAGCGTTTGCTGCCCCGACTCGATCTGACTCAGTTATAAAAATACAGCACAGGGCTTCAGGTTCATGATTTGCAGCTCATCCTCCATCAAGCCATTTCGTCATCTACCTCCCGCAGCACTGCTTGTACTTTTTGCCACTGCCACAAGGACACGGTTCATTGCGCCCCACGCGAGGCTGCACCTTCACCGTCTGACCAGTATCTGGCAGTACTTTATAATCATACCTCCACGGCTTCCAGAAATCCCGCAGCTCCTCCACATAAAAACCGATCTCCAGTGCCAGCCTGGTTTTTATTTCTGACCTGTCGTTTGAATAAGCATGAGGCATGGAGTCAAAAAAACCCGACAGGACAAGAAACGGCTCCAGCAACTCATAGCACGCCTCATCGTTAAAGCTTCTCGTCCAGATATCGTCATCCAGCATCGCACCCAGCAAAAAGCCACCCGCCCACGCAAGAGCATACTGTGTCAGCTCTTCACCCGATTGAACAGGAAACCCGCTGTAGAGAGGATCATACCCGTTGTTCGCATCCGACAGATAATTCTCCATCAGATTCCTGTAAGAGACCAGCAAGTTCGTCACCTTCTCCTTCTGAACTGCTGACGAAAAAGCAGGCTGAAGACGGCTGTCCGATGTATCCCATACCAATGGCATCCATCGATTTGCAGGAATTGCTACCGGATAAATCGCAAGAGCGGCAAAATAACCTTCAAGGGTAAGAATTGGCATGGCACTTTCAGGAGCAATACCAAGATCGAGAAAATCCTGTATCTCTGTCAAAAGCAGTAATTGTTGCTCCAACTCTTTCGGCAGCTCCGCCTCATCATCGTCCGGGAACTCATCCACCATCACTTCATTGAACTCGTCAGAATCGAACGCCACCGGATCGACAATCATGGACAATCTCTCCACCGCCTCAGCATGCTTTTCAGCATTACTGCTCCCCAACTGTTCGAGCAATTCAAGATAGCCCGATACCCCGCCACACTCCTCGGGTGGACACGCCCCTCCTCCCCCAAGGCACCAGACCGATCGTTCATCAGGCCCGATTTCCATCACCGCTTCCATTACAACCTCATGAACCCACTCATCCTCGAAATCATAGATATAGGTAAACCGGTCCCCAGGGTTTTTCACCAGATCCGACAGAAAATACAGACGCTCATCCAGCAACCCGGTCTTCAGGCCATCAGCCTCTTCAGCGACACCATAGCCTTTCATATCAGCCCCGATAAACTGATGCTGATGCCGGTTCTCCCAGTTCATCACCAATTGCAGCAACAGATGAACCGCATATAAAGCAGTCTCTTCCGGCAACCTGAGACGCCGCCACACCTCCGGCTCTGAACCTTCGAGCGATACCCGAATCTCAAAAACAACCATGTTTGCTTTATTTTCTATGCTCTGAAAAGACTCCTTTCCTGCCTGATCTTTCAGCGCCAATATAACCAAAAAAGCCCCCGGAAAATCAACCATAAACAGGAGACATCGAGAGTTCGGATACGTTGTCTGGTATCCACATATTCTCAAAAGAGAAAGACGAGAGAGCGTGGTCCGATAGAATTTCACCTCCAGTACCACGTCGAAGGGCCAGTCACCCGAACCCTGTGCCCATTATCCAGCCTTTTGGGATATACCCCGATTTCCAGTCTCCAAACGCTGACATCGTTGCTCTCGCTATCCGTTCAGGCGCGTTTAACATGCGTTTGAGATGACCTGCAACCTTTTGGTATTTCCGCATCAGCCATCCTGTCAAGATACAGATTGACATGAAGCCATACCGGACTGTTCCCATAAAAAACAAAACAGGCTTCGGAGAAAGTCCAATGCCTGTCTGTCGAGCGGAAAAAGCTCAATCCTTTTTATCTAAAAAAATTACGCAGTCTTCATAAGTCACAAGGCGTTTTAAGCTTCGACGGTATCTCTTACCTCCTTCTTATCCCGAAAGCTTTCGAGACTCCGGGTTGTTGCCGACAAGTCCGACAGCGTGCCGGATTCTTCGCTCCGCCTTGCTCCTTTCCGAATGACAGGAGAGCTTGTTTATCCTCTCCCATGTTTTACATACAGCAATTCAACGTCTCTGCATTGTATATTATCAGGGGTCAGTCAAGTTTTTTGTTGTAGTGTCACAACTCCGAATGGATATGACAATTCGTTTACCCCTGACGATAGCATCGCTGATCCTGCTGCTCCTCGTCCCCTTGAACAGCAGTTTTTGTCAGAATCGGCAACAGACGCTGGTCATCTTGTGGTGGAATGTGGAGCGGTAGAGCTAAATAATTGATAATAAAGCTGATAGGCGAGAATCAAAAGCCCCATAGCAGCAAGAGAGCAGCAAAAAGGCACAAAATCCCCCGAATCCGCCCACAAAAAAAGCCGGGATTTACCCGGCTGGTCGTGCGCTGAATGGTGTGAGTTCAGCCCTTTTTTATGGACTCCAGAAATTCCAGAATAAAACACAATGCCCCGGACGGAGACTTTGAGGCTTAGAGTGCGACAGTTATTTCAATATTCTGATGGTGGCGCTACGGAACCTCAGCTGGAGCCGCTGTCGGAGCTTCGGCTGGAGCCTCCTCATAATATTCCCGCTGAACCTTTCGCTCTGTTTTCCCGTGAATGCTCCACACTTCGCCGGTAAAGCGGTCGATCCTGTAAAGCAATCGCCCGGCGGTTCGGTACTCATACCGAAATGATGAGAGTAGTAAAAAGGCAATCATTATTCCGACAATAACGGCGGCGACGTAACCAATCTTTTTCATGGCGGTTTATCTCCGGCGCGTTTCGATGATGAGGTCAGGACTCTCAGGCCAGTCGTTCGGTTTCCCATACTGAACGAGGCGGTTGTTGTAAAAGTAGAACCACTGAGGGTGTGACTCCATCCCCGTCCACTCGTTCCTGCTGGTGCTTTGAGCGGTTGGCATGAAATGATATTCAGAAACCCCAACTTCAAGAACCTCAACGACGCCGCCATGATACTGCCTTGCCCCTCTGGGTATCGCATTCGGAAACAGGTCATAAAGTTGATCTTTGGTCATCCCGATAGACACCGATCTGGACTTTGTGTAAAAGTCTTTTCTCGCAATGCCTTGAGAAGAGCAGCCTGAAAGGGTAAGGGCAAAAAGCGCACCTGCAAAGATGATCTTTTTCATGCTGGTGAGGGGGTTAGATTTGTCATGCCTTTGACACTTAAGAGGCATTTTTCAATATACGAATCAGTCGCGCCGATGCTGCGTTATTCTGCAATATCTTGGCTGGTAAGCTCCTGCATGGCTTCCCGTTGCTCTCGAAGTAGGGCATTCATCATCTTGGAGAGTTCACGGTATTTCAGCCATGTCCCGCCCTTATAGGCGTTCCTCGCCACTGTTGCCTTTCCTGCCTCTGTTCTTGGCCCGGTTGACCGCTCCCACGGCTTCCATTTCCGTATTGTCGCCGCCTGCTTTGCCCGTCGTTCCGGTGTCCAGCCTTTCGCCTTTTTCATCTGCCGTCAACAGTTTGTTTTTCAAGGAATTATTTTTTTTCTGAGCTTTGCCATCGGTGTTCCGGTCATCACCTATCGGCCCGTTGTTGACCTGTTGCGGCCCATTGGCGATATTGGCCTGCTTCATGAAAACGGTCTGCTGGGGATTCTTGATAGCGGCCAATGCCTCAAGAGTTGCACGACTCTGGTTCTGAGCTTTAAGTGCCAACCTCATGCAAAGTTCAAGCTGATCCATTCTGTTATTCAAGATCGCTTTCCGTGCCATATTGGTGAAAATGGCATCCAAAGCCAACGCTTGTCCGGTAAGTATCGCCTCTGCACTCTTCAAATCCCCCCCATGCACAGCTTTCGTTGTGTCTCGCAATGCTATCGCCCAATCAGAAAGGCCTGCTGCATCGCCATACATACCACCGAGATATTCAGCTATAAGGACAGAGCTGTTTACCCCATTTTGGAACACCTTTTCTGCAATCACCTCCCCTTTCGGTTTGTTTGGGTCGTCAGTGTTCAGTGTTAATTCTCGTCTCATGCTCTCGCTCGCCATACCCACTCCTATGATTTAGTGCTTTCAAAATTTTCCCTCAGCAAATAATCAGCCACGTCTAAACCGGCGGCTCGATCCTCAGCGCTGGCACGACGTTCGAGCACGTCAGAAACCGTCACGCCCGGCCATCCAGCGGTTTTCTCCGTCCAGTCATCAAACGCCCCCAGGTCTGGAAACAGGATGATCCGGCGACCCTGCAACGGTTCGAGCATCTTCCGGTTCAGCGTGCCCTTGCCACCAGTGGCCATCCAGACAGCTTCGGGCCTAACCCCTGCACCGATAACGGCGCTCTTCTCGCTTTCCACGACGGCAACAGGTTTCGAGCTGCTTGCCGCAATGTGCAGCCCAAACAGGCACGGCTCCGGCTTGCGGTCAGCCATGCCCAGCAACCAATGCACTCCGGCAACCATATTGCCCGGCTCCTTGACTCTGCGGCCCGTCTCGCTGTTGTAGAGCATCACCTTGCCGCGCCGGACGCGCCCGGCTTCATCGATCTGCCAGAATACCGCCGCGCCCGGCCAGTGCTTCGATGTTCCCAGCCCGTAAGTGAGAGCGAGTTCAAGCGCTTTCTCTTCGCCGAACACCCGCACCAGCCACAACGCGAAATTGTTCCGGTCGTAGTGGTCGAAGCTCCGGCGCATCACCTCATCGGGGATGAATACAGGCTCATGCTCCGGCCTCGGCTCCTGCCGGACTGGTCGTCCGGGATTTCCGGACGCCACCAAACCGCCGCCATCGCCGAAAAGCTCGACGGCTCGCCGCGCCCGATCCCGGAAATCTGGTATCCGCTCGACCTCGCCGATCAAGTCCAGCACGTCGCCGCCGCGCCCGCAAGCGAAGCAACGCCACTTCTCGCCCTGAATGCGGAATGCCCCGGATTTATTCGGGCCAGTGCCGGAACCGCACAAGGGGCACACCCAGAACCCGGCGCGGCTCTTCGTCGTGACGGTCTCGACGTACTCCGGTAGCCGCTCCCGGACGGCCTGTAATTGGTGGTCAGTCATCAGAAAGGCCCCCCATCATGTTCGACAAATCTGCCGCCAGCCGGATATTTTTTTTCTTCCGGGAGTTTTTGAACGTTTCCATGTTCACCATGTTCACCATGTTCACTCTTTCGGATGGTGACGCGCCGACCCTTCTTGCTCTGCTTCGGCCCGGTCTCAGGACTGACGATAACGCCAACCTCCTGAAGAGCAGGCATCTGGCGTTTCAGCGCATTGGCAAGGCCCTTCTCACTTTTCGGCCATCCTTCGTTGTCGGTCTTGCGTATGGTGAGCTTTTCAAGCAGCTCTTTGTACGT
>Ga0172369_10001787_pt1 | contig 30637 bp, 23 predicted proteins | sample LakKiv25m_FD_114539 | JGI IMG/M metagenome (GOLD analysis project Ga0172369, IMG submission 114539) | Freshwater microbial communities from Kabuno Bay, South-Kivu, Congo - kab_022012_11.25m | ecosystem: Environmental > Aquatic > Freshwater > Lake | place: Democratic Republic of the Congo... | reverse complement strand
TCGTCGCCCGGCTTCACGCCCACGCCCTGCAGCGCGCACTGGATGGTCACCGTGCCGTTGGACATCAGCATGCAGTATTTGGCGCCGCAGAAGCGGGCGAATTCGGTGCTGAACTCGCGCTCGTGAGGGCCGTACCAGCTCCACTGCCCGCTGCGCACCACGCCCTCCATCCACGCCACCTCCAGGTCGCCGGCCTGCGGCCATTGCGGGGCGGGGATGGTGACGGTGGGCTTGCCGGTGATGAGGGCGAGCTCGCTCTGGGTTGAAAGGCTCATTATCTCTTCCTCCAATAAATTTCATTGCGTCTTTGCGCCTTTGCGTGAAACTAATCGATTGTTTCTCGCAAAGGCGCAAAGACGCAAAGTATCAGATGACGGCAGCATTGCGCGTGTTGCTCACCGCGTCGGTCATCGCTTTCAGCAGCAGGAACAGCGGATCGCCGAGGCAGATGAAGGTGAAGCCCTGGGCGGCGAGGGTGGGGCCGTCACCGATGTGCCACATGGGCTTGCCGACCTTCCGTCCCGCCTTGCGAATGCGGGCGACGGCGTCCAGCAGCAGGGGGCTGGTCGGATCCCAGCACACGCCCAAGTCGGCGGAGAGGTCATACGGCCCGATGGCAATTGCGGTGGTCAACGGGTGGGCGGCGATGGCCTCCGCGTTCGACAGGCCGACCTTGTTCTCGATCTGCGCGAGGATGATGAAGTCGTCCTCTACCTCGCGCACCCAGGTTTCGTAGTTGTAATCCTGCACCCAGAAGTTGCCGAACCCGCCGGGCCGGCGCTTGCCGCGCGGGGGCATGCAACAGGCGTCCTGGACCGTCTGCATGGTCTCCACGCCCTGCACATACGGCACCATCAGCCCGCACGGCCCCAAGTCCATCGCCAGCCGCAGGGGCACATGCTCCGCCTGCGGTGGGCGGATGAGGACGGGGAAGTCGAGCAGGCGCGCCTGCGCGCAGCAGTTGGCAACCATGTCCGCCGGCCAGGTGACGTGCTCCAGGTCGATGATCAGGTAATCGAGCCCCGCCTTCATCGCCGTCTCGATGATGCCCGGCCAGACATGGAAGGTGGCGAGCATACCCAGGGTAAGCCGGTCGGAGTTGATCTTCTCGCGAAGGATTTGCGCGCTCTTCATGGGTATGTTCCTTTACGGGACTATGTTATGGCCAATCCTCGTCGTTATCTTCCGGTTTTACGCTGGATTTCCTCTTGCGCTCCAAGGGGAACTGTCTCGTATGCAATGAAAACGCTTTTTCTAATGTGGCGTAAAAAAGGTTGCTTCAACCGGCGATTACCTTATTATATACTTCCAGCAACCGCTCGGTACAGCGGGGTACGGAAAGGGTTTCGGCGCGGCGGCGGGCCTGGCGACCCAGCTCGACGCGGAGGGCGGGGTCGCGGAGGAGGGAGAAGATGGCGTCGGCAAAGGGGGCATCCGCGTCCTCGACCAGCAGGCCGTCCAGACCGCCGGTAATGATTTCACGCGCGGCGGGCGAGGTGACCGCCGCCACCGCCTTGCCGCAGGCCATTGCCTCGCCGATCACCAAGCCCTGGGTTTCGGTCAGCGAGGCGAAGACGAACAGGTCCGCCGCGCGCAGGCACTGCATGACGGTTGCCCGATCGACGAAACCGGTGGCGCGCAGGCGGTGGGTTATACCAAGGCGCTTTGCCAGCGCCATAATCCCCCGGTCAAACGGCCCGCCACCGACGAGCAGCAGACACGCATTGGGTTCCACCGCCAGCACTTCTCTGAACGCGCCGAGTACGCGGGGGATGTTCTTCTCCCGCGCCAGCCGGCCTGCATAAACGAGCAGCGGGACGCCGGCGGGGATGCCGTATAGATCGCGGATATCGGCTCGCGGAACGGAATCCACCAGCTCGATATCGATGCCCGTGGGAACTACTGCTATCGGGCGGGTGACGCCATATTCGCGCAGGCGGGAGGCGGCGTATTCGGAAGGCGTGACGATATAATCCGCTTCGTTGCCATACGAACGGCTGGCCCAGATAGCGCTGACTCGCACCAGCGGACGGGGCAGCGGGATATAATGGGTATATTCCTCGATTAATGTATGGTAGGTAAAGACCAGCGGCAGCCCACGCCGGCGGGCGCAGGCGAGGGCGACCCGGCCCATGATCATCGGCGCGTTCGAGTGCACCACGTCGAAGGACATCTCCGCCAGTGCCCGGCGGGCGGCGCCGGTGGCGATGGGCAAGGCGACTGGATAACGCGCGCGGGTGGGAAAGGTGACGGAGGGAAAACGGAAGATGCCTTCTTCCGGCCCGCGCTGGTCGGGGTGGCTCGCGGTGAAGATGGTTACGCCGTGCCCCAGCTCGGCCAGCTGGCGCGCGAAGGAGGCGACCGACACCACCACCCCGTTCCGCATGGGATGGTAGCATTCGGAAAAGATCGCTATGGACAGTGTCCGCTGTAGAGGTTGAGTTATCAGGAGGAATTCTCCCGGTCAACGCGAATAGAGTTCAAAGTTACAAATTCGAAGTTCGGAAGGCTTGCCATACGGTGGTTTCGATACGGCACAAGAGCTGTGAAAAGAATTATTCTGCTTACCAGCCTACTCAACCACCGGACTGAACTTGCCTGGTTTAGCATAATATGAGCCGCGCGGCAACCGTTTGAAAATATCCGGGAACTTCGAACTTCTATAGTATAGCATATCCGTCTCACGAGAGGACTTACGGGTGGAAGAACAGAGCGCGACACCGCGAAATTTCGAGCAGGCGCTGGCGCGGCTGGAGGAAATCGCGGCCATACTGGAGCGCAGCGACGTGGCGCTGACGGAGGCGCTGGAGCTGTGCGCCGAGGCGGCGGAGCTGCGCAAATTCTGCCGGACGCGCCTGAGCGAGGCGGAAGGCAAGCTACAGCGGCTCGAAGAGCTTGCCAGTGGCGAGATTCGGCTGGAGACCCTCGGCGGAGAATGACAGATGAGCGAAGTTAAACAGGCTGCCGCCCCGGCGCCGCCCATCGAAACCTATTATGATATGCTGGGGATCAGGCCGCGAGCAACCATCCGGGAGGTGGAGATTGCATTCCGCCGCTGGATCGCGCGGTATCGGCCCACGACGGAGTCCGTACAGCTCTTCAGCGATACGCGGTTTCAAAAATATCTCAACGCCTATCTGACTTTACGCGGAACCGAGCGGGTGGAACACGATGCGCTGGTCGCCCAACCTACGGTGAAGGGCAAGCCGGTGAAGCTGCCTTCCCCCTGGGAGGCATTCGACGAACGGCAGCGCCTGCTGCTACGGGCGCGCATCGCCCTGTGGCGGCGCGAGCAGGTGGAAGGCATTCACATGCTGCGCGCGGCGGTCGAGAAAGAAGCCGATTTCGCGGAAGGCTGGGCAATGCTCGGAGAATTTTACTTCGCCATCGACCGGCTGGAGGAAGGCATCCGTGCATACGAGCACGCCGCGAAGGCCGCTCCGGAGAACGGCGACTTTGCCGCGCGCCTGCAGCGGGCACGCGACTCGCTGGACGGCGTGGGAGAGCTGGAGATCGAGCCTTCGCCGGAAGAGGAGTTATTGCGAGAAGAGCGGCGCCAGCGCCGGGCGGTCACCTCGGCGATCACGGGGCTCGGTCTGGTCACCCTCGTCGCTGCATTCGCGTTCCCCATCAGGCCAATGGAAGGCGCTCTTTTCATACCCTGGCGAACGGTGATCACCCTCTCGCTGGGCATGTTCGTGGTGTTTCTCGGCCTGTCGTTCGGCCGCCTGCTGGAGCCGTTCAAGCACGCCTTGCTCTGGTCGAGCCTCAGCGCCGGCGACCGCGGCAGCCTGCGCAATTATCCGTATGGGCTGATCCTGCTTGTCACCGCCGTCCCTTCTCTCTGGCTGGCTGCCATCAGCCTGTTGATTATGGCGAGCATGGACGAAGAGTGGCCGCTGTCCGCCAGCCTGATGCTCGGGGTCTGCGCCGTGGTAACGCTGGTGCTGACGCTGGCGGTATATTTAACAGATGCCGGGCATGCCCACTGGACCGGAACGCTGCTGATGGGCGGAAATGCGCTAGTCTTTGCCGCCATGCTGGGCTGGTGGTCCGGCAGCCTGGGCCGGAACAGCTAATAGATCAAATGACTAGTGACGAGTGAACTGTTGGATCACTCGTCATTCGTCATTCGTCACTCACCACTCGTCAGTCGCCACTCGTCAGTCGTCACTCGTCAGTCGCCGCTCGTCACTCGCCGCTCATCACTCGCCGCTCATCAGTTCCCGCTAGCATAAGCAATATCACCCATAACTAAAGAAAATAAAAAATCCGCCAACAAAAAAATGGTAAGGATATTATGTTATCGCTCGCTTTCTATGGAATAAACAACCTGAAGGACAAAAAGCAGCTAACTCGCAACAGTGTCCTACAAAATCGTGAAGAACATTAAGGGGAGGACAGACGACCATGACTAAATCCGCGGCACGCCGCAGAGGATTCACCCTCATCGAATTATTGATCGTAATCGTCGTGATTGCGATCCTCGCATTGATCGTCATCCCGCGAGTTATGAGTGCCGGTCGCAAGGCCCGCGAATCCACGCTGAAGGCCAACCTGCACCAACTGCGGAACGCGCTGGAGCAATTCCAGGCCGACACCGGGTTGTATCCGGATGCGATAGCTGACCTGACGCTGGCGCAGGCAAGCGCCCCGTCAACCGGCGTAAATGCTTCCGGCGATTCGGAGACCATTCCCACCGGCAGCTATCAGGGACCGTACCTTTCCGTTTCGGGTGGCATCGGAACCACCGGCATTCCGGTGAACCCGTTCAAGCATCCATCGGATGAAGACTTCACCGATGATACGGCACACTGGAGCTATAGCGCCGATGGCACGGGAGTCGTGCATCCGGCTGTTCCGACTTCCGGCAACACGCTGGACGGGCTTGCATACAGCGAACTGTAAATCGAACAGCAGCATAACCGGTATCATCACGCCCGCGGCGCTGCCGCGGGCGTGATGTTTTTTATAACTCCAGCTCCGTGCGCGCGATTACCTCTTTTTGCATATTCGGCGGCAGTCCGACGAAATAATCGCTGTAGCCGGCCACGCGCACTACCAGGTCGCGGTAGTGTTCCGGGTGCGTCTGGGCATCGCGCAGTATCTCCGCGCCGACAACATTCACCTGCACCTCGAAGCCACCGAGATGGAGGAAGGTTTCCAGCACGTGGCGCATGGGCGCGGCCAGCCGATCCGGTTCATCCGGATGAAAGCGCAGGTTCACCGCGATGCCGCCCAGCATGGGGCTGTGGTCCCATTTGGTGACCGAGCGGATTGCCGCTGTCGGTCCCAGCCGCTCGCGTCCCTGCGCAGGTCCGGAGCCGTCGGCGAAGGGGAAACCCGCCGGGCGCCCGTCCGCCGACGCGCGGGTCAGCCGTCCGTAATGCTCGTGTACAATCCAGCAGAACAGTCCGGGTACCACCGGGCCGTCCCAGTAGCTATGATGCTTCACGCATTCCTCCCGCAGCATGCGGGTGATCCACCCTACCAGCCCGTCCACGCGGTCGTCATCGTTGCCATATTTCGGCGCCCGCGCCAGCAGCGCCCGCACGTCGTCATAGCCGGCGAAATCCGCCAGCAATGCTTCGCGCAACCGCTCCAGTGTCAGCGATCGATCTTCGAATACCGTCTGCCGGATCGCCGCCAGCGCGTCGGCAAGGTTCGCCAGGCCCACGAAGGACGACTCGATCCAGTTGGCGCGCGCCCCACCGTGGTCGATGTCCCGCCCGCGCGCCAGGCAATCGTTCACGAAGGGAGAGAGCAGCGGGAATCCTCCATTCTGCGCCCGGCTCATCATATTCCGGTTCTCGGCGAGTACGCCTTCGCTTATCAGCTCGGACAGCCGCGCCCGGTACCGTTGGAGCAGATCATCGAAGCTCTCGATCGCCGTCTGCTCCGACCTGCCGGCAAGCGGCGTAATGCCGCTCCCCGGCTCGATCCCTTGCAGCGTTTTTTTGCCCGGCTCGTCCAGCGGAGAGATGCCCAGCACGTCGTGCAGGCATTGTACCAGGTTGTAATAAGGACTGGCGACATAGACATTGCTGATTGCAATGGGAGTGATTTCCACGCAGGTGCTGTGGATGTAATGGCAGGCGTCGCGGTGCGGCAGACCCAGATGCAGCATGCCGCGGGTAATTACTTCGTCGTTGAACAGCGCCGGGTGGGAATATCCGCGCGCGAGCAGATCACAGGCCAGCTCCGTCAACTCGCGCGGTGTGCCGGCATTCCAGCACAGGCCCACGCCGGGATAGGCCAGCCGGACATGCCCGACCGAACGCACGAACAGGTAGGTCAGCTCATTGGTGATATCAACGCCGTTTTCGTCCCGCCCGCCCACCATCAGCCCCACGGCCAGCCCGCGCGGCGTATATTCGTTGAGCAGGATGCCCAGGCAATCGATCAGCTCCTGGGCTCGTTCGTGAGTCAACCGGCCCTCCGCCATGTCGCGCCGGTAATACGGCAACAGGTAGCGGTCGGGGCGGCCAAGTTGGAACAGCGCCATCTGGTTGCCGGCGCACTGGCAGAAGGTAACGAAGTGGACAGCCTGCATCGCCTCATGGAAAGTTTCGGCGGGCGATTCCGGCACCTTGCCGCAGATACGGGCGATTTCACGCAATTCGGCCTGCCGGTCAGCCGCGGCTGTTTCCGCCCGTTCGTCTGCCAGCTCAGCATATTTCCGCGATAGCGCCGTCAGCCCATCGAGGGCATACAGGCAGGCGCGGTAAAAATCGTCCTTCTCCAAATCTCCGGTCCGCGCCAGGTCCAGCCGCCCGCGATATCGCTCGATTTGCGCGCGAATGCCGGCCACGCCTTCGCGCAGCAGCAGCGCGTAGTCGATCGCCATGTGCGCGCGCTGGCCGAAGGCTTTCGGCATGGACGGCTGGCCAAATTGCCGCCAGTGGTCGATCTCCTCCTCCTCGGCGGCAGTCAGCGGGCGGCGGCAATATTTACCCGCCAGCAATTCATCGTCATCGATGACCGGCGTCAGGCCGCGCAGGATGTCGCCCGCCAGCAAGCCGCGCCGCAGGATAAGACTCCCCTCCCCGCCGCTGCCCAGCCAGGAACGCGCCGCATAAACTTCCGCCTCGCGCGGCGTCGCCCACCCGTGCGCGTGCTCCAGCGCCCGCTCGCGCAGCCGTTCTACCCGCGGGGTTGCCCACGTGTCAACCGTTGCTTGCATGAACTCACTTTATCCCCCTTCTCCTGCCCCGTCAATCCCCATCGAGGTTCCAGGTTCGGGATTCGGAGTGATCTATTGGCGGTAAATGATGGGCTTGATCATCGCCATTTGCCCGGATTAACCGCCTGCCGCTACTTTATCTTTTTGTCATTTTTTCGCACCAAATCACCCCACTTTTCGCACCTTTTTCACTCTTTTAATGTCTAATATCGCATAGTCCATCTCATAAATGTGCCACTCGACTACAAAGCAGCCGTTGCGCCACACCGGTCGTTTTACCCGATGTTTATGCGGGTATCAGGTCGGTTGGAAATGCGCCGGGACAGTTTACGGGTGATTCCGAGATGCCAGCTACCGTGGGATAGCAGAGTTATCCGTGCGATAACCCGTCCGGGAGTTGTTTTACAAAAGCAATTGTTATGAAGGAGGTTGACGTTTGATGTTCAAGCTTCACGCATGGTGTGTGTCGCTGGTGTTGCTGGCCGCGCTGGCGGCGGCGCCGCTGCCCGGTCTGGCGCAGCGTATCGATATTTCCGGCCTGGAGACGACGCAAAACGCCTTCCGGCAAATCCATGGCATGCTCGCTCCGGCGGTGGTTTCGATCACATCGCGCATCCAGGAAAACGGTAGCGACAACTTGGGACCTTTCGGAACCGGACCGAGCGCGCCGCGGACGTTCCGAGCTACCGGGTCGGGGGTGATTATCCGCCCGGAGGGGATCGTGCTTACCAACTCGCACGTGGTCAGCAATGCTACCAAAGTCACCGTAATGCTGTCGAACAGCGATAAACAGTTGGCCGCGGAGGTAGTGCAGACCGACCCGCGCACCGACTTGGCGATAGTGCGCATTACGGATAAAGGAACCTATCCTTCCGCGACGCTGGGCGACGCGAGCAAAGTGAAGGTAGGCGATTGGGCCATTGCCTTCGGCTCGCCATTCCAACTGGCCACCACCATGACGGTAGGAGTGATCAGCGCGACCGGACGCTCGCTGCCCAGTCCGAACGATACCTACGATTACCGCGATCTGTTGCAGACCGACGCCTCCATCAACCCGGGCAACAGCGGCGGCCCACTGGTAAACGTGAACGGCGAAGTAATCGGCATCAATTTCATGATCTTCAGTCCGGGGCAGGAAGGCGGCAGCGTGGGCATCGGCTTTGCCATCCCCATCGATGACTACACGAAACGCATCATCAACACCATGGCGGAAGGTCGGGCCGTCGAGCGCGGCCAGCTCGGCGTGAACATCAAGAATCTCGACGATGCGATGCGCGAACAATACAGTGTGAAGGAAGGCGGCGTGTTTGTCGATTTTGTGGCGGCGGGGAAGGCGGCGGAAAAGGCCGGCATCAAAGCCGAGGATGTGATCATCTCCTATAGCGGCACTCCGGTCACCGACATCGACCAATTTGTGAGGCTTGTCGAGCTGACGAAGCCGGGCGCCACCGTGCCTATCGTGCTGATCCGCGATAAGAAGCAAACAACCATCAACGTTACCGTCGGTTCGGCAACAGAGACGGCTTCCGCGACGGCGCCCGCTGTCGCCGGGGTGAATCAGCGTAAAATGGGTATGGAGGTTTCGACTCTAACGCAGGAGATTGCCGATCGTTATAAACTGCCGGTGAGCAGCGGCGTGTATATTACGCGGATCACACCCGACACGCCGGCGGAGGAAGCCGGTCTGCGGCGAGGCGATATCATCGTGCGTATCGGAACAATGGAAATAACAAATTCCGAGGAGTTCTGGGGAGAGCTGGGCAAGGCGACGGTCAATTCGAAATTCGGCATCCTCCTGCGCGTCTACCGCGGCGAGCAGGCCACGACATTGACCCTGCCCCTGCCCGAGGAAGACAAGAAAGAATAAGCTGAAACGTTAAAAATAACAGGGGGAGGCAGGATGCCTCCCCCAACCCTACGCCGGATCTTTCTCGGACAACACCGACTGGAAGGCGGCGGTGGAGAGATAGCGGTCTCCGCTATCCGGGAAGACAACCACGATCAGTTTGCCGGCGTGCTCTTCGCGCTGGGCGAGTTGCACCGCTGCCCACGCCGCCGCGCCGGAGGAGAGACCGACGAACAGGCCTTCTTCGCGCGCCAGCCGAAATGTCATGTTAATCGCCTCCTCGGTAGGCACGGCGATGATTTCGTCGAGCAGCTCGGTGCGCAGCACTTCGGGAACGAATCCGGCGCCGAGGCCTTGAATCGGATGCGGGCCGCGCCGGCGTTCGGAAAGAACGGGCGAGGCAGCCGGCTCGACCGCCACCAGGCAGATGGAAGGCTTGTGCTCTTTGAGATAACCGCCGCCGCCGGTGATGGTGCCGCCGGTGCCGACGCCGGAGACGAAAATATCCACCTGGCCGTCGGTATCACGCCAGACCTCGGGGCCCGTGGTCGCATAATGGATGGCGGGATTGGCGGGGTTGGCGAACTGCTGCAGGATCAGGTAGCGGGGATCTTCGGCAGCCAGTTCCTCGGCGCGCTTGATCGAGCCGCTCATCCCTTCCGCGGCGGGAGTCAATATCAGTTCCGCTCCCAGAATTTTCAACACCTGGCGGCGTTCCAGGCTCATCGATTCCGGCATGATCAGCATGAGTCTATACCCCCGCGCCGCCGCCACCCAGGCCAGCGCGATGCCGGTATTACCACTGGTGGGCTCCAGCAGTATGGTATCCGGTCCGATCTGTCCGGCGTGCTCCGCGGCGTCGATCATCGATACGCCGATACGGTCCTTCACGCTGTTAGCCGGATTATACATTTCAAGTTTAGCCAGCACGGTGGCGCCTGCTTGTCCAGTCACCCGGTTGAGCCGAACCAGCGGGGTGTTGCCGATCAGCTTGGTGGCGTCATGAGCGTATTGCATCATTGTTCCTCACTTTCATCATCAGGACCGCGCGTCCCGCCGGCGCGCGGCGAATCTTCAATTTCCCATAAAGGGAATTAAGGCATCAACCGCGAATAAGTATAACGGGAAATGGCTTCCTCCGCCATCTTCAGGAATGGAATATCCATTCCTTATTGTACCGGTCGGGATACTTGGTTGATTACAGTATATGCCCCGACCATGGAGGTGTCAAGAGTATGGCTAAATGGTCCGTAATACAATTCTGGTGCGTGTTGCTGCTATTGTGCAGTGCTGCCGCGGCCTTCAGCCAGGCCGATGATCTCGATCAAGAAATCAATACCTACACGTCTGCATTTAACCTGGGTGGTCCGTTGATTATGACAGTGTTATGGTCGCTGGCCTATCTGCCGATCTTCGCGGGGGGACTGGTCATCCCACTGCATTATATGCAGCGATTTACCGGCTTCGAAGCCAGCCTACTGTTCTGGATCGCCGTGCTGTGGCTGGGCGGGCTGGGCGCTAATTACCTCGGCTACGTGGCGGCCGGAGAAGAAAAACGCTGGCTGGCATTGCTCATTGCCGCGCCCATCATGTTCGGCTGGTGCCTGCTCATCTGCTCGCGCTCGTGGGCCGATCTGACGTTGAAGGAAGCGCTGCTGGTAGCCGGCATCATCACCGTGCTCTGCGCGCCTTATTTCGGTCCAACCTGGCGCTTTAAGCGGGTAACGGCGCCGGATGATGTCGTAAGCGCGCATCATCAGCTTGGCCGGAGCGCGGGCGTCCTACCCGCGCACATATTTATTGCCGGAGCGAAGGCGTCCCGCCTGCGTGAATAACTGAAAATCACTAACGGGCAGGATGCCCACGCTCCGGCATAAACGGAGGCGTATATGGGCATCTTTTATCGTCCTGAAGACGGCGCCGCGGCGGACTTCATACCATTTTATCAGGATGGCGCTTATCACCTGTTTTACCTGAAGGATTATCGCGACGCGGAAACGCGCGGGGAAGGCACGCCCTGGTGGCACCTGGTCACGCGCGACTTCGTGCATTTCGAAGATTGGGGCGAGGCGCTGCCGCGCGGCTCCGCCAGCGAGCAGGACCGATGGGTTTTCACCGGCTCCATCATCGAACGGCAGGGAACATTTCACATTTACTACACCGGCCACAACGGCCATTTCAAGGAGCAGGGCAAGCCGGTGCAGGCGATCATGCGCGCGACCAGTGGCGATCTGCGGACGTGGACAAAGGATAAGACGTTCCGGCTGTTCGCATCGCCAGAATACGAGCCGGATGACTGGCGCGATCCATTCGTGTTCTGGAACGAGAAGGCGGGCGAATACTGGATGCTGCTGGCGGCGCGCAAGCGGTCCGGCCCGAGCCGCAACCGCGGCGTCATCGCACGGGCCACCAGCCCCGATCTGCAAACGTGGGAGACGCGCGCGCCTTTCTGGGCGCCGGATGAATACTACACTCACGAGTGCCCGGACCTGTTCCGCATGGGCGACTGGTGGTATCTGGTCTACTCTACCTTCTCCGAGCGGTTCGTCACCCACTACCGCATGAGCCGCGGCCTGGCCGGGCCATGGCTGGCGCCCGCCAACGACACCTTCGACGGGCGTGCCTACTACGCGGCGAAAACCGCCGGTTTCGCGCGGCGGCGCTTCATCTTTGGCTGGCTCCCTTCGCGCGAAGACGAGAAGGACGACGGCGGGTGGCAATGGGGCGGCGAGCTGGCGGTACATGAGATACTGCAGCAGGCGAACGGCACGCTGGCGGTGCGCGCACCCAATTCAGTCCTCGCAGCCTTTACCCAACCGGTGGACCTTTCTCCGCATCCGCTGCTCGGCGATTGGAAGATGGTCGGCAATATCTTCAGCGCGCAGGCCGTGGGGCGGTTCTCCTCGCTGACTTGCGGCGCCATGCCGGAAGAGTGCCTGATCGAAATGACCCTTCGTTATCAGCCGGGCATCCTCGGCTGCGGAGTGCTGCTGCGCGCGGCAGATGACCTGGAACGGTATTATATGGTCCGCCTGGAGCCGGGCAATAATCGACTGGTCATCGACCGCTGGCCGCGTCCCGGCGATCAGGCTTACATGGTGGAACGCCCGCTGGCAACGCAGCCCGGCCAATCCGTCATCCTGCACCTGCTGGTGTCGGGCAGCAGTCTGGTCGTTTATGCCGACGATAAAGTCGCCCTCTCCTGCCGCCTGTATGACTACCGCCAGGGCAATTTCGGCCTTTTCGTAACGGAAGGAGAAGCAACCTTCCTCGGCGTAACAATGAAGACGCGGTAAATTTCCGTCGGATTCATCGGACTACGATTGAAAGGACAGCTACGAATTATGCGCTCCGTTGCCGATAAGGCCGCCCACCTGCTGGGCGGCATCGACCTGGCCTGTCCCGCGCTCGCTCAGGTGCGCGACGCCGGCGATCAGGCCGCCGCCCTGCTTGCCCACTTGCAATCACCGCCGCGGGGGCGCTTCCTCTTTGAATACGAGCGCAAGGCGGAGATGCTGGCTTTCCTGCGCGAGCATTACGCGGCCTGGCAGGTCTTCGATACGGCATACGCGGACCGGCTGGCGGCCTTCACCATCGAGCAGGCGCGGGGGCCGCGGGCGCTGATGAATGTCAGCGCGCTGGGCAAGACGTGGTGGGCTACCGGTGACGCGCGTTACGGCGCCGCCTTTCAGCGCTTCTATCTGGAAACCGAGACCGGCGAGATGTTCAACTGGGGCGATTTTAACGGGTCGCAATCGGCGCATGAGATTCCCGCCTGGTTGCTGTTGCTCGATTGTCCGGGCTTCAGCGCGGACGGGCGCATCGCCTTCCTCGACCACCTCTACGCCATCACGGAGGACGCGTGGGATGGCCGTACCTCACAATGGCAACAGATCGGTCTGGGACCGGAAGGGCATAACTGGTACATTCACGGCATGCACGGAGTACCTTACTTCGGCCTGCTCTTCCCGGAATTCAAGCGCTCGCGGGAGTTTCTCCGCACCGGCTGGAGCTTGGTCGAGGAACATGTCCGCGGCCACTACCGGACTGACGGCGGAGCGCGCGAAACCACGCCCGGCTACCAGCAGGGCACGTTGATCTGCCTGTGGGAACTGTACCTGATCGCCCGCCGCAATGGCCACCCCGTCTCCGCGGGCTTTGCCGAGACGCTGCTGAACGCCACCCATTTCCTGCTGCGGTTGATGACGCCGGACGGCAGCGTGCCGGCCTACGGCGACAGCGGGTACACGCCAGGCGGGCTTACCACGCTGGCGGCGATCGCGGCGGCGAATACCGGCGACCGGGAATGCAAGTGGTATGCCGAGTGCAGCCGCGGTTTCCGCGCCGGCGTGGGCGGTGAAACGCCCGGACAGCTTCCGGAAGCGGCTTTCTGGCTGACCGGCCTGGAAGGCGCCGCCGCCTACGCGGAGACCCGCGCGAAGGATCCAGGCCATATCTCCGTGCTGCTGGGCGACACCGGATATGCCGCCTTGCGTGACGGCGACCGCTACCTCGCTATTGCCGCCGCCGACCGCGGGCCTATCGTCACCAGCCACGGGCACAACGACATCTTCTCTCTCGAAGCGCACGCCGGCGGGGAGCGCTTCCTAGGGCAGCCGGCTATCGCGCCGTATGGGGAGTCGCCGGGCCGCGATTACGACGAATCTACCGCTGCCCATTCCGTGCTGACCATTGCCGACATGGAGCAGGCGGCCATTGTTGGCGAGTGGCGCTGGTCGCGGGTGACCATTCCCGCCGTGCGCCGCTGGATAAGCGAGCCGACCCATGACTTTTTTCACGGCGCGCACGAGGGATTTTACCGCTGGCCGGAGCACCAGGTGCTGCACGCGCGCAAGGTCTTTTTCGTGAAATCCGCGCCCTCCTATTGGGTCGTCATCGACTGGCTGGATGCCAATATCGAAAGTGATTATGAAATATACTTCCAGGCCTGCCGGCCCGGGCGGGCGAAAGGCGCCAATATTTGCCTCGGTCGGGAAGGGCACGGTCGGTTTAACATCATTCCGCCGTCGGATGACGCCCTCTCCCCCGAGCGCGTGCGAAGCGAAGGCTACACCGCCTATTGCCGCGAGACAAATCTGTCTCCGGACGAATATCCCGCCTTCGTCTACCGCCGGCGGGCGGGCGCCATCAGCTTTGCCTGGGTGCTGTCGCCGGATGAAGCACCCTCCCTCCGCCGCCTGCCCGCCACCCTGAACGGCGCGCCGCAGGATGCCTGGGGAGCGACGGCGCTGGAAATTCGCTATCTCGGCTGCACCGACCTGTTATGCGTCTCACACCGGGATTTCGACGGGATGCTGGAATATGGACAGTATCAGGCCTTCGGCTTTTTGTCCTTCCGGCGGGTGATGCCGGACGGATCGGTGAACCTGGCAATCGACCATACCATGGCCGACGGGCGCTGTGGCCGATAGGCCGGTATTGATAAGGTAACAATCCGTCAATCAATTGACAGGAGGTTCTATAATGCATGTCATGCGCTATAGCTTTATTTCGCTCACCTTCCTTGCTGTCGCTACAGCGGTCGGCCTGTTTCTCGCCAATCCGAGCCGCCTGTTCGCCATCGATGCAAGCCGACTCACTCGCGCCAGCATCGCTTCAGATGGAACCGAAGCAAACCAGGACTCGGGCGAACCGCAATTGAATGCCGATGGAAGATTTCTGGTCTTCTCTTCCTCCACGGACAACCTGGCGCCGGGCCATAAGCCAACAAGCCGGGATATCTACCTGCGCGATCGCCTGCTCAACCTTACCACGGTCGTCAATCGGGCGCCGGACGGCGCGCCGGCGGCCGGCGGGCGCAGCGAGCACCCCTCCATCAGCGATAACGGCCGCTTCATCGTTTACAGTTCGTATGCCGATAACCTGGCGCCTAATGACGCCAACAACGCGGCAGACATCTTCCTTTACGATCGGGAGGAAGACCGCACTACCTGCATCAGCGTATCGCCGGATGGCAAGCAGGCCGATGGGGACAGTATATGCCCGACGATCAGCGGGAACAACCGTTGGGTGGTCTACGCGTCGAAAGCAACAAACCTGACACCCGGAGATACCAATGCGAAATGGGATATATTCGTTTACGATCGGATAACGCGGGCCACCGAGCGAGTGAGCGTTTCGACAAAAAAGGAACAGGGAAACGGGGACAGCGGCTTACTCGGCATTGATATCGATGATAATGGACGCTATGTGGTCTTTGCATCGGAAGCGACCAACCTGGCGCAGGAAGATACCAATGGCGTGGCAGATATCTTTTTACGCGATCGGTTCAAGGACACCGGTGAAACGAGACGGGTGAGCATCTCCAGCGAATTCCGGCAGGCGAACGGTAAATGTTTCTCCCCGTCCATCAACGGGCGCGGAAGATATATCGGCTATATCTCCGTTGCCGCCAATCTCGTACCCGATGATACGAACGGCTGCGCGGATATCTTCATCTTCGATTTTTCCAGCGCAACAACGAGACGCATCAATATTTCGACCGATATGGAACAGGCAGATCAGGCCGCCGGCGAGTGCGACCTTGACCGGTCTGGCCGTTTTGTGGCTTTCAGCTCAGCCGCCTCCAACCTGGCCCCCAACGACACCGGCAAACATGCCGACATTTTTCTGCGGGATCGGCAGGAAAGGGTTACCTCGCGCATCAATCTCGCGCCGGACGGGATGCAGGCGGACGGCTTGTCGTCCGATGACCGCGGCGGCGTCAGCATCAACGCGGACGGGCGATTCGTCGCATTCCGCTCCGTTTCCACCAATCTGGTCGCCGGCGATGCCAATAATAAGGCTGATATCTTCATTTACGACCGCACGCCGGAGCTTGGTGAGCCGATGGAATGGGAAACGATTGCCCCTGTGGTAAAATTGGGCCCTCCCACCAGGGAGGAAATCGAAGCTGCCCGCGCCGTCGGCACCCGCCAGGCCGTGATCAAGACCGCGCGAGGCGTCATTACTCTCGAGTTGTACGGAGACAAAGCGCCGCTGACCGTTGCCAACTTCGTCAAGCTGGCCACGGCGCATTTTTACGATGGGCTGACCTTCCATCGCGTGGAGAAGGATCCGCAATTCGCACTGATTCAAGGCGGCGATCCGCAAGGCAACGGCGTCGGCGGTCCCGGATATAGCATCAGGCTGGAAATCGCTCCTGAGCTGACACACGTCACCGGCACGCTGGCGATGGCGCGCTCCCAAAATCCCAACTCTGCCGGCAGCCAGTTTTATATCACCCTCTGCCCTATCCATCAACTCGATAAGCAATATGCCGTATTCGGCAAGGTGGTGCTGGGTTTGGACGTTGTGAAAAAAATCCGCGTAGACGATAAAATCATCGCCATCGAAATATTTTAATCGGTGGGGTGGGTAACGACAACATTTTCCTACCAGGTGAAGCGCCTATCGGGCTGGTCAGACATGTCCGACATGTCAGACCAGTCCGATTTTCTTCACTTATCACCAACTCACATTGGCCTCTCATTGTACATGCCGCGCTACCCCAAAACGGGAACACTCACGATGAGGGGAGGGCATGTTCATGGAGCTCATCGGACGGCTGGCGGCATCGAGCGTGACGTTTCGGGATGAGCCGCTGGAGAGGGCATTGGGGCGGCTGCGCGATATCGGCTTTGCGCGGCTGGACCTGACAGCCATTCGCCATTACAGCGACCACTTCGACCCGCTGCTGGTGGACGTGGGCGAGGAGGAATGCGCGCGGGTGCGCGACCTGGTGGCGGCGCACGATGTGGGGGTGGTCAGCGTCACCACCTACCCGGACAATCCGCTGGCGGCGCAGCTAAACGGGGACGACTGGGTGGAAGGGGTAGACGCCTATGTGCGGCTGGGACGGTTCGTGCAATCACGCTTCCTCATTTTCCCGCCCGGCAGTCCGGCTCCCGCGGCCGACCGCTGGCGCGGCACCGCCGAACACGCAAAACCCTGGCTGCGCGAGGCAGCGCAAAGAACGTTGAACGCCGGAATGCTGCCCGCCATCGCGCTGCAATCCGACAGCCTGCTGCGCTCCTCTGAAGAAGGAATTAGCTTTTTGCGGTTGCTGAATATGATAAACGTGGGGCTGGCGGTGGACCCGGCGCATCTGCTGGCGATGGGAGAAGACCCGGTTGCCGCGTTGCGCCGCCTGGGCAACGCCGTCGGCTTTGTGGTGCTGCGCGATACCAACGGGGTGAGCTTCAACCTGCCTCCCGGACTCGGCATGCTTGATTACCCCGCCATTCTCGCCGTGTTGCAGGAAATCGAATACGACGGTCCATTCGTGTTAGCCATTGACGATATTACCCTCCCCGCCAGCCAACGCGCCGACCTGCTCAAGCAGGGATGGGAATACCTGGAACGCATCACGCAGCGTAAAGCGGCGTAAGGCTGGGAGCGCGGGCGGACTCGGAGGTTCGCGCTCCCAGCAGGAATACCGTCCTCATTGTCGAACTAATCGTTAACTTCGAATTCAGAACTTCGAAATTATTTTAACCTGCTGTTTGCTGTTCAAACGTGCGTTTCGGTGATATAATTGCACGAAACGAGCGGAATCTTCATTGCCGTCCAGGGAGTCGAGAGACGTGTCGGACATTCGTACTTTCATCGCCGTAGACGTGGATAATGCGATCATCGCCCGGTTGGCGGCGCTGCAGCAGGAGTTGAAACGCGCGGATGTCTCGGTGTCCTGGTCGCGCCCGGAAGGGATGCACCTGACACTGAAGTTTCTCGGCAATGTCCCGGAGGAGCGCATCTCCGCTATCGGCGGCGCGCTGCGGGAGGTAGCCGCGGGCTGGAAACCCTTCCGCGTCAGCATGGAGGGCGCCGGCGGATTTCCGACCTTGCGGCGCCCGCGGGTGCTGTGGATCGGCATTCGCGAAGGCCGTGAAGCGTTGATCGCGCTGGCGGGAACAGTAGATACCGCGCTGGCCGGGCTGGGTTTCCCGCCGGAAGACAGGCCTTTCAGCCCGCACCTGACGCTGGGGCGCGTGAAAGCGCCGGCGCGGCTGGAAGACTTGACCGCGCAGATAGAGTCGCACGCGAGGGAACGCTTCGGCGAAATGACGGTGAACGAGATAATCCTGTTCCAGAGTGAATTGTCGCCGAAAGGCGCGAAATATACCCCGCTCCGGCGCTCGGCGCTGGGCGGGGAAAGGTTTGAGCTTTAAGTTGAACTCTAACCTGACAACCGAATAGCCTCCGGGGGCGAATCCCGGGATCTTTTGCTGAGTGAGTGCGAGACGATGGCTACTACGACCAAGACTGCGATGAGCGAGAAAGAACGTGCGTTGGACCTGGCAATGGGGCAGATCGATAAAATGTTCGGCAAAGGTTCGGTGATGCGCCTGGGCGAGATGTCCGCCCGTATCCAGACGGATGTGATCTCGACGGGTTGCTTGCCGCTGGACATCGCCCTGGGCGTGGGCGGCATTCCGCGGGGCCGCATCGCCGAAATTTACGGAAATGAGTCGTCGGGCAAGACCACACTCGCCTATCACGTGATCGCCGAAGCGCAGCGCACCGGCGGCACTTGCGCTTTCATTGATGCCGAGCACGCCCTTGATCCCGCGTATGCCGAAAAGTGCGGCGTGAACGTAGACGAGCTGTTGCTCTCGCAACCGGATTACGGCGAACAGGCGCTTGACATCGCCGACCTGCTGGTCCGCTCCGGCGCCATCGACGTTTTCGTGATCGATTCGGTGGCCGCGCTGGTGCCGCGCGCCGAGTTGGAAGGCGAGATGAGCGACAATCAGGTGGGCCTGCAGGCGCGCCTGATGTCGAAGGCACTGCGTAAACTGGCCGGCTCGCTCAACAAGAGCCGTTGCGCCGGCATCTTCCTCAACCAGATTCGCGAAAAGGTCGGCGTCATGTTCGGCAATCCGGAAACCACCCCGGGCGGGCGCGCGCTGAAGTTCTGGTCCTCGGTGCGCATCGAGCTGCGCCGCGTGGAAAACATCAAGCAAGGCGCCGACACCATAGGCAGCCGTTCACGCGCTAAAATCGTGAAAAACAAGGTGTCGCCGCCCTTCCGGCAGGCCGATTTCGACATCATATATGGCGTGGGCATCAGTCGCGGCAGCGGCATTCTGGACCTGGGCACCTCAATGGGCCTGATCACCAAGACCGGCGCCTTTTTCAGTTATAATGACACGCGGATCGGCCATGGCCGCGACAACTCGCGGATATTTCTGGAGGAGAATGAAGAAATCGCGCGGGAGATCGAGATGCGCATTCGCGAGATGGCCATGACTCACCCGGCTCCGGTGGCCGCCGGCAAGGTAGAGGAAGCCGGCGAGGCAGACGAGATAGACGAAGAATAATCCGGTTGCCTGAACGCGACACGCGGGCGGTTGCTTCGTTCCCCGCTCCCGTGAGGTTGGCCTTCTCCCGTTCTGGGTATGCTCAAGATGCAATTACCCGGAGCGCGGAATGCCAGTCCACCCGTGATCCCCGCCATGTCTAATAAAATCGAATCCGGCCTGCCGGACCCCGACCTTGAGCGCGCCATGCAATACGCATTGCGCATGTTGGGATATCGCGCGCGGAGCGAGCAGGAGATGCGCCGGAAACTGGAGCGCAAGGGTTTCTCCGCACGGGTAACGGACCGCGCGCTGATGGAGCTGACGCGGCTGCAACTGCTCGACGATCGCGAATTCACCCGCAGTTGGATTTCTACGCGCAGGGATTACGGTCCGATCCGCTTGCGGTACGAATTGCGGCAAAAAGGAATTGACGCCGACCTTGCGGAAGAGACTATTACGGCTTTGCGGTCGGAGGACGACGATTTCGCCACGGCATGGCGGCTGGCCAGGAAGGCTCAGCGCGGCTCGGCGGTCCTGGACCGCGCGGCATTGCGGCGGCTGCGCCAGATGCTGTTGCGGCGGGGTTTCACGGGCGATGTGGTAAATCGCGTGTGCGCCAGCTATTCCGCGGAGGGCTGGACGGAGTAATCCCGGTTCAATCGCGCGCCATCAGCCCGGCGCGCGTCACTATAATTGGGAGGAGGGAGATCCCATTCCATACCTATTTCTGGGAATCGGCCTGCTGGCTGGATTGGTCACCGGCGGCGCCGTTATCGCATATTTCCTCCAGAAGAATAACAGAAGAACGGAGGAAGCTTTACACGATGCCGAACGAAAGCGAGACCTCGCGCAGAAAGACCTGGAAGCCGAACGGCAGCAGCTCCAGTTGAAGGTTGCAGATGAAGTACTCCGGATCCGCGAGGAAATGGAGCAGGAGCAGAAGAAGGACCGCGCGGAAATGCACCGGCTGGAAAACCGCCTGGCGCAAAAGGATGAAGCGCTGGACCGCAAATTGGAAAACGTCTCCCGCCGCGAGCGCGAGCTGGACTTGGCGGAACGCGAAATCGAGCGAAAAGGACAGGAAGCGCAGGCTCTCATCGAGCGCCGGCAAGAGGAATTGCAACGTATCAGCGGCCTGACTCTCGAACAGGCCAGAGAGGAATTACTCGAACAGGTACGCAACATCGCGCGCCTGGACGTCGCCCGCGCCGCGCGCGCAATTGAAGAGGAAGCGCTGGAACGCGCCGAAGCGGAGGCGCGCCGCATCGTCACCATGTCGGTGCAGCGCATTGCGGTCGAGCAGACGATGGAGAGCACCGTTTCGGTGGTGCCCATCACCAGCGACGAGATCAAGGGACGCATCATTGGACGTGAAGGGCGCAATATTCGTACCTTCGAGACCCTTACCGGCGTTGACCTGATCATCGACGACACGCCGGAAGCGGTGGTCATCTCCGGCTTCGATCCGGTGCGCCGCGAAGTGGCGCGGCTGGCGCTGCAGAATCTGATCGAGGACGGGCGCATTCACCCATCGCGCATCGAGGAGTCGGTGGAGCGCGCGCAGCAGGAAGTAGACCGCCAGATCAAACTGGCCGGCGACCGCGCGGTAATGGCCACCGGCATCACCGGCCTGAATCCGGAGCTGGTCCGCATGCTGGGTCGCCTGCGCTATCGCACCAGCTTCGGCCAGAACGCGCTGGATCACTCCATCGAAGTGTGCCACCTGGCGCGCATGATGGCGGAGGAACTGGGCGCCAATATCGAGATCGCCAAGCGCGCGGCGCTGCTGCACGATATCGGCAAGGGCGCCGAAAGCGATAACGAGGGGGCGCATCACCAGTTGTCCGTGGATATTGCCCGGCGCGGGCGCGAAGGATCCGAGGTACTGCACGCCATCGCCGCGCACCATGGCGACCCGCATCCGGAAACGGTGGAAGCGGTGCTCGTACAGGCCGCCGACGCCATCTCCGCCGCCCGTCCCGGCGCCCGCCGCGAGTCGCTGGAGAACTACATCAAGCGCCTGCAGAAACTCGAAGAGATCGCCGTCCGCCAGCCCGGTGTGGAGCGCTGCTTCGCCATCCAGGCGGGCCGCGAAATCCGCATCATGGTCAGACCGGAGCAGGTGGACGATCAGCAGGCCTACCTCATCGCCAAAGAGGTCGCCCACGAGATCGAAGAACACATGCAATACCCGGGCCAGATAAAAGTGACGGTTATCCGCGAGACCCGGCAGGTGGAATACGCAAAGTAATTTTGGATTTTGGATTTTAGATTGCCTGTTGTTCGAGGGCTAATCTAAAATCCAAAATCTAAAATCCAAAATCATGGAACCGCGGCGCAGCGGAATCCGGCGTTGACCCAGTAGAATCCTACGCTGCCGTAATCGCGGCTGGCGCAACGGGCGCCGTCGGAGAGATAACGCCATGAGCCTCCGCGCAGAACACGCCATTTTCCCGTAGCCGGTCCGACCGGATTGCGTGCCATTGTCGTTTTTGGATACTCGCCGTACCAGTCCGCGCACCATTCCCCGACATTGCCGGCCATATCCTGCGCGCCGTAGGGGCCGGCGCCCGCGGGATAACTGCCCACCGGCATGGTTTTACGCAGCGCTTTTTCGCTGGTATTGCACTTCGTCGCGCTCCAGGCGCTGCCCCAGGGGTAGATGCGTCCGTCCGTGCCGCGCGCCGCCTTTTCCCATTGCGCCTCGGTGGGAAGGCTGACTCCCGCCCATACGGCGTATGCCCTGGCTTCATTCCATGTTACGTTCACCATGGGATGCTTATCGTTCCACCCCCAGAAGGGTTTGCGGTCGTCCCAATTATAGGCATAACCGGCATCTTCGGTGAACGCGCGGAACTGCGCCACCGTCACTTCATACTGGTAGATCCAGTAGCCATCGAGCGTGACTCGCCGTTGGGGCTTTTCTTCGCTCAATGATTTTGTATCCGTGCTTGCGCTGCCCATCAGGAACTCACCGGCGGGCACCCACGCCATCGCCGCGCCGTCGTTCGGGTTGACGCGCATCTCGCCTGCTCGCGTTCCCGGCAGCAGCGCCGGATTGGGCGCCGGTTGCTTAACCGGAGTGGGCGTCGGAGTCGGGGTGGGCGTCGGCGGCGGGGGAGTGACATCAGGTATTTTTATCGGCGATCCGAGCGAGAGCGAAATGGCCGTATCTCCCCCATTGCCGAGGGTAATCTTTCGTTGTGCACGCGCATAATTCTGCAGATCGATCGCGATCGTTACTTCCTTTGTCGGGCCATCGCCGGCGTCGATGGTCAATGTATACGGCGTCTGGTGGCCGGTATCGCGCCCATCCAGGTAAATATCTCCACCGCCGGGAGTAGAGCTCACTTCTACCTTATACGGCGCGCGGGAAAGCGTCCATTTCACCTCCGCCGGTTTATCCGCGTTCACGGTTATCGTACGCTCTTCCCGCAGGAAACCGGCCAATTCCATTGCCACCTTTACGCTCCCGCTCTTTGCCTGCCCCAGATCGATCTCCAGCGCGCACGGGGTCTGCCGGCCGGTGTCGCGCCCATCGAGAAAGACGGACGCCCCGGCCGGCGTGGAAGACACCTGCATTTTTGCCCGCTGGATTTCGGATTTCGCGACCGGCGGGATCGATGGCGGCATCTCTATTACCGGTATGCTGCCGTTTTGCTTCCCCCGCGAAGATACCGGCGCTCCCGAGTCATTTGACCGCCTGCCGGTAAGGGCTGATAAAATCCTCTCGATGGAACGCTCTACATCGCGAGGCGCATTCGACGCCGGAACGGGTTGCTCATACGGCGTCGACGTCTCACTCGGTTGCTGTTCCGTTTGATTTGCCACCGGTGTGCGCGAAACCGTCTCTGTCGGTCGGCGAGTGCCGGACGAATAATGCGCCTTCGCCAGGTTATATACCTGCCATCCGGTCAGCAAAAGCAGAAAAAGGATCAATATGACGATATCGCTGAGCCATACCGGACGGCGCGAAGCTCGCTCGGTTCTTTGCGAAGGCACGCGAGTTATGACCGGTCGCGGCAAGGTCTTCCGGCCTTTCGGCGTAGCAGCGGAAACCGGCTGCGTTGCTGAAGGCGCGGCAGGCTCCTCCGGCGGCAGGGGCACGACAATCGGCTCCGCCAGGATGGGCTCGGCAGGCTCTTCCGGCGGCGGAGGCACTACAACCGGCTCCGCCAGGATGGGCTCGGCAGGCTCTTCCATCAGCGGAGGCACTACAACCGGCTCCGCCAGGATGGGCTCAGCAGGCTCTTCCATCAGCGGAGGCACTACAACCGGCTCTGCCAGGATGGGCTCAGCAGGCTCCTCTACCAGCGGAGGCGCTGGAGCAGGCTCCCCGGATACGGGCAGGCGATCTTCTTCCCGCCGGGAGAATTTATCGATTGTCTCTTCCAGCGTGGGTTCCCCGGTCATACCCCCCGGCATGTTTCCCATGAAGACCTTTTCTACCATCGTGGAATGCTTGCTATCGTTCGTGAAGCTCTTCAATCGCTCCATTTTCCGATACCACGAGGTGGCTTCCTGGTATTCACCCCCTTCGATGAACAGCGCGCACATGAGTAGATGTGCTTCGGAGTTATCCGGGTCATGCTCCAGGATCTGCCGGCAGTAATCCTGCGCCTCGTCGAATCGGCCGGCAAGCCGGCATTCGCGAATACGGGATAAGATTGCCTGTAAATCGAATTCTTGCTCGTGTGGCATATCCGCACGCTCCGTATCTCCGGCGGTTGCATTTCCCGCCGGTATTTCACAGTCGTCCAATGTAGCTTATTTAACTGGCCCGCGACCCGCCGCGGGTCATGGAAGTCCCTTTTCCGTGAGCTTGAAGCTCGCCTGGTTATCCGAATCGACGAATTGCAGCGCTGCGCCGTCCTCCACATCGTAGAGCAGCTTGATGCGCTCGTGCGCTTTGGGATCGGATATGGAAAGGATCGGCCCGGTTTGATCCCGGCAGTCGATGCTGAGCTGTGGGTGTTTGAGATTACTGCGGAACTGCATCATCGCTCCAGCCGTCTCGGCATACATGGAGAGGCGATTGACACTGTTGTTATCATACAGGTCGATTCCCGGCTCTCCATCCAGCAGCGACAGGCTGAGATGCACCTTGCCGTCATTGCCGTACATGAACAGCAACGGCTCACCCGTGTCGGACAGGCGCAGGGAAGCGCGCAGGCCGCCGTCCTGATCCACCAGCTCGAAACGCGACGCGCGCAGCACCTCGGGAATCGACGCCGCTCCCTTCGCCTCGGCGGTCCTTACCTGAAACAAACAGGGTCCGAGCAATGCTCCCAGAAAGAGCGCCGCCGCCATCAGCAGGCCGTTTCCGCATATCTTCTTCAACGTATTCATGGTGAGAATACCTCACTTGAGTTCAGATTGGCAGGCTTTACCCACCTAAACAATATCAACGCTTGTCTTAATAGCCAACTACAAAGGCATTATTTCGACTTCTCCTGCCTGGATTGCCCTCCTTCGATCTCCATCTCGAGCCTGCGATTCCTGTCCGGCTGCTCGCCATTGATCATCATCTCGAGTCTGTCATCCCTGCTGTTGCGTTCACCTGAGCCGGCGGCCTGGTCGGTAGACGCTTCGCCGGCGGCCGGCTCGCTTTCTCCCTCCTGAATGATATGCGGGGTAATGATGATGACAACCTCGTTCCGGTTCGTTCGAGTTTCATCGCGGCGGAAGGCCAGGCCGAGAATGGGAATGTCGCCCAGCAGCGGCGTCTTCTTTTCGATTTTCGAGCTGTATTCGTTGATCAGGCCGCCAATGACGATGCTCTGGCCGTCTTCCACGCGCAGCTCGGCGGAGGCGCGCCGGAAGGTGATCTCCGGCAGCCCGTTCTTTCCCTTGCCCGTCACGTCGCGCACTTCCGGCTCCACCCGCGCCACCACGCTGTTCCGGTCGGCGATCACCCGCGGGGTGATGCGGAAGAGGATGCCGGAGGTGATGCGCTCCAGGGTGGCATAGGTATTCACGCCGGCGTCCAGCTCGAAGTAATTTTCCTTGCCCACCTCGATCTCGGCGGTCTGCCCGTCCGAAGTGGAGACGCGCGGATTGGCGCGCAGGGTGGCCTTCCCGTTCTGGATCAACGCGGTAAGCGAGACGATTTCGGTATTGGCGATCTTCGAGTAGATCAGGTTGGGCCCGTTATCGGATGAGTTGAAGCGCAGCCAGCGGGTGGCCCAGTCGATGCCTACCGTCTTGAGGGTCTCGCTGGAAATTTCGACGACGCTGGCCTCGAACATCACCTGCGCGCGCGGCCTGTCCAGCAGGGCGATATCCTGCTTGATGCGCTCCACCATGGGCGGCGACGCGGTGATGACCACGCGGTAAATTTGCGAGCCGTATTGATAGCCCCCGCCCTGGCGGCCGTCTTCGTTGATGGTGACGGTCGGGGCGGTAAAGCGGCGGGCATTGTAGCCGTAGCCGTAACCATAACCGGTTGACGATGTTTCATTCACGCCCATGCCGCTGCGCCGCACGTCCGCCGTCGGCAGCTCGACCGGCTCGGCGGAGATATAGCGCCCGTAGGTTTTGCCGAAGATGGTCATCACCGTCTGCGGCGTGATGTAGTGCAGCTCGACCACCTCGGTCTTTGTCAGCAGGTAGCTGTTCGGATTGTTCGTTTCCGGCAGGCCGATCAGGTAGTAATCATCGATCCTGGCGTAGGCATATCCGCCGGATTGCAACAGGATGGTCAAGGCCTTGGACAGCGGCAGGTCCTTGAATTCCGCGGTTACCGCCCCCTGCACGGTGCTGTCGGCCACGATGGCCACGCCGGTCTGCATGGAGATATCGGCGAGCGCCTGCCTGATGTCGGTGTCGGCGAAGACATTGGTGACCAGCGGCTCGCCGTAAGGATTATATTTCATTCCCGCGGCAATGGCCGGCTGGATCGCCTCGTCGTCGGCTGTCCGGCCAATCACCGCCGGCAGCAAAGTCAGGCAGCAGGCGCCGGCCAGCAGGGCTGCCCGAAATACGCCGATATTGATGATGCGCGTGCATTGTACCTTCATAATGGCACCGCCTTTACAGTCTCACGAGAGTTCCTCGCGCCTGTGTAAAAAATATGCCCAAACAGGCAAGGTCTATCCGGTGGTTGAGTAGGCATGTAAGCTGATCGATTCTTTCCACAGCTATTTTTGCCGTATCGAAACCACCGCGTTGAAAACCTATAGAAAGCCTGGATTGTTGGGTTGCGGGCTAGGTCTCCGAGGGTTCCGGATTTGCCGGCTCCTCTTTAATAACGGTAATGACCTTCTGTTCCCCGTCTAGCTCGACGCGGATGGGCAAACTCGAATTCACCTGCTTGCCGCCGGCGGTCAGCGTTGCCAATACCAGATATGTGCCGGGAGCCACGGTGGAAAAGTCCAGCGCGCCGGTATATTGCGGTCTGCCCAACGGCAGCACGCGGGTGATATCGGTATCGAGCTTATCGATCTGCACGGGCCTGCCGGCCTGTGTCAGCAGCTTGATGGATACTTCCGGCAGGAAATGCACGTTGCCGATGTTCTCGAACTGAGCGTTGACGGCATAAATATCTCCCTCTTCCCGCGAGATGGTAAGCAGTCCCTCATGTATCGCCGGCTCCAGATCCTCGACTGCCGAGGTTTGCGCCCACACCGGCACGCTTATATCGCCGACGCTCTGCCCGTCGGTGGTGACCACCTTCATCTCGATGTTGGCGTAGCAGTTCGGCTGCAGCTCCTTCCCCCTGGGCGGCATGAAGGTAACTTTGATATTCTGCCGGCTGTTGCCGCGCAGCTCCACCATCGGCGGATCGACGCGCATCCAGGCGGAGCAGTCGAATTCGTCGCCCCGCACATTGCCCAGCGCCACACCTTTCAATTCGGGCGGGAAAGCGGCGCGCGCCGCCACCTGCACCGTCTGCGCGGTGGGATTCTGCAGCGTGATGATGGCGGTGCGCAGCCCGCCGGGCAGCGTCTTCACATCGAGTTGGGTGGGATTGACGATGAGCGCCACATCGAAGGGGAGCTTGGCGGTGGGATCGCCGATAAAATCGATCTCCCGCTCGCCGCGCGTTTTTTCGCGGCCGTTCATCCATAACGAAGTGCGGACTTTATAACGGCCGGAGGGCAGCCGGCGGCCCAGCGAGTGGGGCATATCGAGCGTCACCCCGGGCAGGATGAGAAAACCGAAGGGTTTGGCATCGGTTACTTTATACCAGCGTCCTTCGACCAGCGCCTCGACGGAGACGCGCGCCTGCAATTGCAACATGGTCTCCCCGGCGTTCTGTACCTTCACCCGGCAAACCGAATCGGCGGGCAGCAGTGGAGTGCGCTCATGATATTCCATGCTCATATCATCCAGTAGAAGACGCTCACGCGCCAGCGGACCTTGCACGTCCACCAGCACCGGCACCAGGAAGCGCACCGTTAACCGGGCGCGTTCATCCTCATCATCTACGGGAGGCACGCTGTCGAGCACCAGCACTGCCGAATAATACCCCCGCGCGCTGCGTGGAACCGTGAGTTTTACCGGAATGACGGCACGGTCCAACGCGGGAACGGTGACACGGTCTTGCTCCACCTTCATCCAATCATAGCAGGGACGCAGCGCGGCGGTCTCCGGGGTGCGGATTTTGGGGTCCAGCGGATTGCTCAATCCCACCGGCGTTTGTCCGAGCAGGCTGGGGGTGATGGTAACCGACACCGCGAAGGTTGAGGTATTACGAATGGTGAGATTCTGCGTCACCTCGTCGCCCGTTTCCGGCGCGAATTCCATGCGCGCCGGCGAGACAAGAAATCCCTGACCGTGCGCGGCCCCGGCCAGGACCAGCAAGGCCAGGCCGCAAAAAAGTATGAGCACTTGGCTGCGAAATGATAACGTATTGAACATGGTTCCCCCTCACCTTTTTGCGCCTGTCTAACGCAGGCGTTGACATAAAACCTAACTAACAGGCTTTCTGCGCGGTGGTTTCGATACGGCATTAGAGCTATGGAAAGAATCGTTAAGCCTGCCTGCCTACTCAACCACCGGACTTACCTTGTCTTATTTAGTATACCTATAGGCTCTTTGGGTTTGACAACCCCTAAAAAAACAGGTTGTTGAATCATAATTTCGCCAAATTAGGCAAGGTCAGTCCGGTGGTTGAGTAGGCGGGAAAGCTGTTCGATTCTTTCCACCGCTCTTGTGCCATATCGAAACCACCGCGTGGCAAGCCTAATTGTTCGGTTGTGGGCAAAGCCCACGTTGGACCATTAACTAATTTTTATACTGCTCTGTTTCTTTCAGACGCTAAAGGGCGTCGATAATGATCATCATCGCGCCGCCTTTATAAAGGCCGGCGGGCACGGTGTCGAGATCGTTGCCTTTCACGTGCACCTTCACGCGAGCGTGAAATTCGCTGACGCCGGACAGCGTGATGACATTGGTGTTTCCCGGTTGAAAAGACCACAGCCAGGTCATTCCCGCGGGCGACGGCGGCGGGGCGAGCAGTCCGGTAATGCGGGCATTGGTATTGACGCACCGCGCCGTGAACCACAACTGATCGACGGTAGTCTCCGCGCCGGCTTCCAGGTCGAGGAAAAAGCCGTTCGGATCGTCGAAACTGATCTCCACCGATGACACCACGGCGCTTTCGGGATTTATACTCGCCGCCTTCCCGACGATCTCGCTGCTCAGCATGAGGATAACCGCACACGGCAGATATAATTTCCATGATATGCATCTCATCAGCGTAATCTTTCACTATCCAATACTTTTTTCAAGGTCTGCAACCCGCCGGCCAGGTATCCCGTCGCGCGACGGGTTGCAGGATTATCCCGCGTAAACCTTACGGCTGCGGGAACGGAGCGGTAGACGGGTCCATAGCGAACGCGTCTATCGACAGGCGAAATACGCCATTCTTCCAGAGACCGGCCGGTATGGTATCGACGTTATTGCCGGCCGCAACCAGTCGAACGGTGCCGGTATCGGCGCCGGGAGTCGGATAAAACACCGACGTCAGGAAAGGATTGGAATTGAAGTACCAGTAGAAGGTGATGCCTGGCGGCGTACCGAGAGGCGGAGTCACCAGATTACCGGTCACTGTCGCGGCGCAGTTCTTATGTACCGTGAAGCCCTTTGTCGAGTAAATAGTGTCTTCAGACTCCGGCTCGTTCGCCTCGATGTCGAGGAAGAACCCGGTGCCGGCGTCGAACTGAATATCTACCCAACTGGCGATATACAGCCAGACTCCCTTGTCTGACTGATCATGGTAGATCGGACCTGCCAGAGCACTTGACCCGCACAGCGCCAGCAAAGATAGCACAGCCAGCGAGAGGATCAATTTCTTCATTAGAGACTCTCCTTTTGTTGTTCAGACGGCGCGTGGCTTTTCCGGATGGCTAGATTTCCGGGCGCCATGCTCGCGCCATCGTGCAGTGATTGTCTGATGACCATAAAGGTCGGGATTATTAACCGGCAGGCGGCGGTGGCAATATCGGTAAAAAGCCCGTCGGCTCCGGCTTTGCCGGATCATGGGCATGGACGACCATTCCATGCCGGGAAGCTGGTATTTCAACCAGTATCGCGCTCCTGCGCATGGTTTTATATCCTCAATATTATATTGTTGCCGGTGCACCCCCCTTCCGCATCGACGCGCCGGATGACGCGCGGTGCATAAGTAATCACCAGGTCCGGATTCGCCCGCAATCCGATAGGCAAAATCCACCATCCAATGATTTTTTAGGAAATTAACGTGTGAGAGATTAACAAACAGGAGCTAAAGCAGGTGATTGATAAGGGGGCGTGTGAAGAAGGCAATGATGACGTTGCTGCCCCCCGGCAATCATAAGTTTACCATAATTAGCTTGACTGTTCAATCTCTTTCTTTGTTAAAAAAGCATTAATCTGCCCGGTAATCGATTGCAGACCTGCATTGTCAGCAAGGGATCACCATCAGTTACCGCTTTTCTCTCGATTTGCCGGTCTACTCGCCGGCTTGTCATTGAAGTCCTTTCTCGGCAAGCTCGAAGCTCGCCTGGTTATCCGAATCGTAATGCACACTATCTTTGTTGAAAAGCGTTAATCAGACGGGTAATCGATTGCAAACCTGCATTGTCAGCAAGGGATCACCACCGATTGCCGCTTTTCTCTCGAATTTCCGGCTTACATACCGGCCTGTCATGGAAGTCCTTTCGCGGCGAGCTCGAAGCTCGCTCGATTATCCGCGGCTATATAGAGCCTGTCCCAAAGTCTGCATTTTTTAAAAATGAGACTTCGAAAAATGCCTCGTAGAATGCCCTGGATTGCACCAAAGGGCTCGCAAACGCTGTCCTGTCACAGAACCGCCTGTTT
>Ga0172369_10001785_pt1 | contig 30679 bp, 42 predicted proteins | sample LakKiv25m_FD_114539 | JGI IMG/M metagenome (GOLD analysis project Ga0172369, IMG submission 114539) | Freshwater microbial communities from Kabuno Bay, South-Kivu, Congo - kab_022012_11.25m | ecosystem: Environmental > Aquatic > Freshwater > Lake | place: Democratic Republic of the Congo... | reverse complement strand
CGGCGCTTGAAGGCTCGCGAATCGGCGATCCAGGGCAAGCCAGCCGAGCCCGCCTGGACCAAGTGGGCCATGACCGTCGATGAGACGGATCATACGCCGGTCGAGGCTGCGCCGGCACCGGCTGCGGGCGGCGACTGGCGCAAGATCGCAGTGGCGGCCACGGGCGTGGCGATCGTGGCGCTCATCCTGACGGCATGGCTGGCATTCCGCCTCGGTGCGGTCAGCGGCGAACTCGCGGCGAACAAGGCGCAGGCGCCTGTGCAAGTTCCGATTCCGGCTCCGGCTCCGGTCCCGGCTCCCGTTCGCGCTCCGGATCCGGCCCCGGTTGCCGAACCGGCTCCCGCTCCCGTTGCGGATCCGCAAGTGGAGGCCGATCCCGTTCCGGCCCCTGCCCCGAAGCCGCCTCCCGCCCCTGCGCGTGCCCCTGCCCGTGCCCGCCATTCCCCCAAACGTTGAGGATACCCCGATGCCCCTGCCCTCCCAGCCGACACGCGGCTTTGATTACGGCCGCATGCTTGCGGATTTCACGCCCGATGACGTCTACCAGCACCCCTTCGAGCTGACTGTCGATGCCAGCATCGTCGGGCCCTACATGGCCAGCTTTATCGACGCGACGCCGATGTGGACTTCGGATCGTTTTGCCCGCGCGGCGCAGTTGCCCGGCCGGCCGGTGCCGCCGCATTTGCTGCTGAACCTGGGGCTGTCGTTCTCGGTGCATGACGTGTCGCAGCAGGCGATTGCCCATCTGGCCTATGTCAGCGTGAAGTTTCCCAAGCCCTTGCTGCTGGGCGGCACGGTGCGCGGCGCGTCGCGCGTCATCTCGGCCAAGGCGGCGTCGAGTGGCGATCGCGGCATCGTGCATGTGCAGACGGTGCTGACCGACGAGCGCGGCGAGCGCGTGCTCGACTTCGAGCGCAAGGCCTTGATTCGCGCCGGCCGTCTGGGCGCGCGGCCGGAGCTGCCGACAGCGCAACTGGGCTCGGCCGAGGCGACAGCGTGGCTGGGCCAGGCGCCGCAGCGCGCGTTCGTGGATGTGCTGGCGCAAAGCGGTCTCGGCCCGGACGCCTTTGCCCCGCCGCTGTGGGGCTATTGGGAGGATCTGGCGCCGGGCACCCGTATCCTGCACACCGCCGGCCGCACTGTCGGCGCGAGCGAGCACATGCAACTGAGCGCCATCTGCCGCAACACCCACCCGCTGCATTGGGATGCCATCTATTGCCGCGACAACAGCTTCATGAAAGAGCGCGTCGTCTATGGCGGCCTCGTGCTGGCCTGGACGCTGACCCAATCGAGTCTGGATCTCGGCGGCCACGTGCTGTGGGAGTCGCAGTGGTCGGACGGCGCGCACCCGAACCCGGTGTTGGCGGGCGATACGCTCTACGCGGCGACGCAAGTGCTGGAGCGGCGCGAGGTGAATGCGCAGATGGGCCTCGTGACGCTGCGCGTGGTGGGCGTCAAGAACGAAAAGCCGGCAGAGCTGCTGGCGCAGGGGCGGGATCTGTTCACGCCCGAGCGCGACAAGAAGGGCGATGAGCGGATTGCCGAGAAGGTGGTCGAGCTGACGCGCGAGGTGCTGGTGCGGCGGCGGGGGTAGCGGGCGGGCTTGCGGCTCGGGTCTCAACATTCGTCGCATCGTCGCAAAGCCATGGTAGTCGCAAAGGTCTGTCACCGCGACCGTAGGCGCCCAGCCGTTGAAACGGCGGGCTATCATGGCAGCGCCCGCCTCCGCGGGCGCTCCGAACCCCTTGATCCAGATGGCTGTCCGCGAAGGCGGACAGCGCAATGATAGCCCGCCAATTCATTGGCCGGGTCGTTCCGACGGGGGCCGCACAGATGTGACGAATCCTCAGGTTCGGGTTCGAGGCGGGTAGGGACAGGCTTCCATGCCTGTCCGATCCGCCCTACCCGCGCCCCTCCGTCACCGGCCGGAACGCCTTCAACTGCACGGCCCTCGCCCCGAACGCGAACTCCGCCGCCTTGACGATGCGCGCGCGCACCTGACCGGCAGCCTTGACCTCGGCATTGAGCTCGATCGTCAGCAGCGCCAGGGCCTGCTTGGCCTGTTCCTGCCTGGCGTTGAGCGCCTGGATCTTCACGTTGCGCGCCGCCAGATCGACGCCCAGTTGCTTGGTCTCGGCCGGCAGCTGCGCAAGGTGCGCCTTGGCACCTTCGACGGCGAGGTTGTTGCGGCTGACCTGCTCGGCCAGAGACATGCGTACACCCATTCGGTCCTCCGTGCGGGCGCCTGGTTGACGATGGCGCCGTGCCCAAAGCCTGCCAAAGAGGGCGAGCACGTCAAGATGGATGCCGAGCTTTTGTGGCTCGTTGTCGGGCGCTCGCTGCTCCGGTGCGAGATCGCGCTGCTCCGGCCCGAGCGGCCCGTGCTCGGGGTGGCGCAAAGCCTGCTCGCGGGCGAGCGGCCGCTGCTACGGCTGGTGCGGAGGGTGCTCGGGGTGCTTGGGGCGGTGCTCGGCTTGGCTGCCAACCGGCTGGTGGAGCCTGGCCTGGCTGATTGCGCGCTACGGCAACTGCCACTCCAGCTCGAACGGCAGCAGCACCCCCTGCCGGCTCCACGCCACCTTGCCCTGCGCATCGATCAGCACGGCCGTCGGCAGCGCGTGCACCGGGTAGCTCTTCTGGATCTCCACGTTCTCTGCCACGACCTCAAAGCTGCGCGGGTTCTTGGCCTGGTAGGCGCGCGCCTCCTGCTCCTCCTCCATCGCGATGCCCAAGACGTGCACGTTCGGATGGCCCTTGGCAAAGCGATCCACCGTCGGCGACGTCATCTTGCATGCCGTACACCACGACGCCGAGAAGTAGAGCAGCACCGGCTTGCCGCGCAGGTCGCGCAGGTGCAGCGGCTTGCCCGCCAGCGTCACGGCCGCGAAGTCAGGCGCCTCTGCAGGAAGCGCGATGCCGCCGCGCAGCGAGCTGATGGCCATGAACAGCAGCAGCGAGAGCAGCACGGTCCACAGCAGCGAGCGGAGCCAGGCAACGGGGCGCGACATGAGGACCTTGAGGCGCACTTGGGGCGCGCGGGCAAGATAGCATGGCGCGCGGTTGCGGCCACCCCGTTGACCGCTTCCCAGAGCGGGCGTACCGTGCCTGCGCACGCCACGGACGCAGCACCGGGTGGGCGCTACTGCGCCCAGCTGCCGCCGCAAGGCCCCCATGCACGACGTAGTCAACATCTGCGCGACAGGGTTGCAGATCCTCACTGCCGTCCTGGCCATTCGCCTGATTCCCCTGACGCACCACCGCACGGGCTGGGTGTTGCTGGCGCTGGCCTCGAGCATCACGGCGCTGCGCCGCGCCACCTTCCTCGCACCGTTGCTGCAAGGCGGCCATGTGCCGCCTTCGAGCCTGTGGCACGACATGCTGGGCATGTTGATTTCGGGGTTGATGCTCGGCGCCGTCGCGCTCATCCGGCCGCAATTCATCGATGTCTTGAGCGACAAGCGCAAGCTCGCCGCCGCCAACCAGCGGCTCTCGCAATTGACCGCCAAGCAGGAATTCACGCTCGATCACACCAACGACTTCATCTTCCGCCAGGATGCCAGCGGGATGCTGCAGTACGTGTCGGCGTCGGTCGAGCGCATCACCGGCTACCCGCCCGCGGACTGGATGGTGCATTTCTCGACGCACCACACCGACAACCCGGTCAATCTCATCAGCCGCGAGCGGCACGAGGAGATGCTGCGCACTGGGCAGGCGAGCCAGCCCTATCTGGTCGAGCAAAGGCACGCGAACGGCAGCCTGCTCTGGTTGGAGATCAACAAGCAGCCCTACTTTGTCGATGGCAAGGTGGCGGGCTTTGTCGGCGTGGCGCGCGATGCCACGCACCGCGTGGAGTTGGAAGCGCAGCGCGACAAGTTGGTGGCCGACTTGCAGGAGTCACTGGCCAACGTCCGCGTGCTCAAAGGATTGCTGCCGATTTGTGCCTGGTGCAAGAAGATCCGCGACGACCGTGGCTACTGGAATCAGCTCGAAGCGTACGTCACCGAGCACTCCGATGCGTCGTTCAGCCACGGCATCTGCCCGGAATGCGTGCGCACATTGCAGGCGCAGGACACGGAGAGCGACCCGGCGCTGGACAAGGCGTGACAGAGGCGATCAGTCAAAGCCGATGACGGCCTTGACGTACTGACCGCGCTCGAAGCTCCACGCGTCCGACAGCTTGGGCTGTGCCAGCTTGCCGCGGCACTCGGCCAGCGTCTTGTAGCCGCGCGCATCCATCCACGCTGTCAATTCCTGCTGCATCGCGCCCAGGTGCTTGGGAGAGTTGCGGTAAAGCGTACTGACCACCTGCACCGCCGTCGCACCCGCCAGCAGCATCTTGGCCACATCGAGCCCCGAATCGATGCCGGTGCTGGCCACCAGATCCGCCGGCGTGCGCTGGCTGAGCAGCGCGGTCCAGCGCAGCGGCACCAGGCTGTCGCGCGGATGGGTCAGTTGCACCTGCGCCATCTTCTCCTCGCGCACGGGGTCGATGTCGGGCTGGAACAGGCGATTGAACAGCACCAGACCCTTGGCACCGACGTCGGAAAAGCGCACGGCGACGTTCATCAGGCTGGTGTAGTAGGGATGCAGTTTGACCGCGACGGGGATGTGCACCGCCTCGCACACCTCGGCCAGCGTCTCGATCTCGCGCGCCTCGATGTCGCCGGCCGTGACCGTCGGATCCAGCGGCGGCGAGTAGAAATTCAGTTCCAGGCCATCGATACCCGTCTGCGCCAACTGGCGCGCATAGTCCACCCAGGTGTCGCGGTTGATGCAATTGAGGCTGGCCAGCAGCGGCATCTTGACGGCAGCGCGCGTCTTTTCGACCCAGTACAGGTGCTGCTTGGGACCGCCATGCTCGATGCGGGGAAACATCGAGACCGCCTCGGAGAACATGTTGTCGTACTGCGTCATGCGCGCGGCAAAGGCATCGCCTTCAGCGAGCACCTGCTCTTCGAACAAAGACTTGATGACCAGCGCACCGGCCCCGGCATCTTCGAGTTGCTGGATCGTGTCGACCCGGCGCGACAGCGATGAGGCGCCGACGATGAAGGGATTGGCAAGCGGGATGCCCATGTAGGTGGTAGTCAGGTCGGCCATCGGAATCTCCTGTCGCAGGTGGGTGGCTGAGGTGGCCAGGCGCCGTGGGGGCGAGAAAGTTACTCAGGACAGAAACCGAGATGGTGGCTGTTCGGAATTGGCTTGCCATCGCTGCCCGTCAAGGTCAGTTCCTTGCATGGGGCACCCGCCGGACAGCCGTAGTCGGCGAGCGCCCCCGAAGCGTCGCAGATGCGCGCACAAGTCGCCTTGGCTCCCAAACAGATGAAGCCTTTTGCGCAAGCGTTGCCGGCGCAGGCCTCGCCCTGCTTGCCGCTGGCGACGGCAAAGCAGGCGGCGCTCAGCGCACCGGAGGCGGGCAAGCATTGCTTGTCGGCGGGGCAACCTTCGCTGGTGACCGGGTTGCACGTCTTGTCCGAGACGCACGCGCCGAGATGGACCGCGGTGGCTTTGGGGCTGCTGAAGGCCAGGCACACCGTACCGGCCTGGCACAAGGGGCCAGACTTGGCGCCAGAGCTGTCGCACACACTCAGGCACTTGCCGCTGGTCGATTCGCAGATGGTCGTGCGATCGCAATCGGTGTTCGAGGTGCAGGCCGCCCCCACAGCGCCGGTGCCCGCGGGCGCGCAGCCGACCTGGATGCCCGCGGGCGTGATCAATTCGCCGCAACGTTCGGTGGGCTGGCAGCCCACGTGGGTGAGCATCGAGCACGCCTCTTGGACGCCGGCGCTGTCGCCCGACTTCACGTCGGCGGCCCCGCCAGGCGCCGATGAGCCGCACGCAAACAAGCCAGCCGCCAGGGCGAGCGCAAAGGGCAGGTGCCAACCGACCAGACCACGCATGTCAGCCTCCAAGGGGTGCATCAGGACGCGCGCCGGGCGCGGCCGCTTCGTTCGTGGGCGTGACGATAAGGTCGGCGGCCGCGCGGGTCAATGCGGCGGCGGCGACGGGCCCGCGCGATGCCACAGCCGCGGCCGTGGCACGCCGCGCGCCGCCACGCAAAGCCCAAGCTGGGGTCGATTGTGTCGAGCCTCCATGGCCGCGCTGATCACGCAATTGGGCCTTGCTGGGATCTCAGACGTCGGCTAGGGTAGGTTGAGTCTGCGCCCGCCGGGGCTGGGCTCCTGTCCTTTGTGGGCGGAACGACGGACGGGCGGTCGAATGCGCAAGATCGTGGTCCTGGGCAAAGGCGGCATCGGCAAGTCGACCCTCGTCGCCAACCTCGCCATCCTGTCGCACCGCAGCGGCCAGCGCACGCTGCAGATGGGCTGCGACCCCAAGCACGATTCCTACCTCAAGCATGCGTGCGAGGGCTCGGTCGAGACGGTGATCAGCCGCTTTGCCAGTCTCGGGCGCATGAACGGCAAGGAGTTGGAACAACTCATCGTCGAGGGCCGCACGGGCGTGCACGTGCTCGAGGCAGGTGGCCCGGAACCGGGCCAGGGCTGCGCGGGCCGGGCCGTCAGCATCACGCTGGATTTGCTCAATGACTACAAGCCAATCTACGAACGCTACGATCAGGTTTTCTATGACGTCCTCGGCGATGTCGTGTGCGGTGGCTTTGCCGCGCCGTTGCGCGACCGCGCGGCATCGGACGTCATCATCGTCGCCTCGGCTGAATACATGGCTGTCTACGCTGCGAACAACATCGCCCGCGGCATTCGCAACCTGGCCAACATCGGCGGCGCCCGGCTGATCGGCGTCATCGGCAACCGCATCCACGATGCTCGCGAATCCGAGGTGATCGAGACGTTTGCGGCACGCATCGGCACGACCGTGCTCGGCCTTGTGCCGTACAGCCGCGCCGTCGCCCGCGCCGATGCCTACGGCATGACGGTCATCGAGCAGGAGAGCGACGCCGATCTGGCGCGCTGCTACCAGGCCACCTACGCCCGCATCGCCGCCTCGACACCAACGGATCGCACCGTGCCCACGCCGCTCTGCGACGCCGAAGTCCGCGACCTCGTGTTCGAAGGTCAACGCACGGACTTGCCGTCCGGCGGGTCACTCCGGGGCGCGCCATGATGGCCGGCGTGCCCTTCGATGCCGTGTTGGACGCCTTGAGGTCGCACCTGGCAGCGACCGGTGCGCCGTGCCTGGGCATCGAACCGCGGGCCGACGGCTCCCTCGCGTTCTCATTCCAGGTCGAGCAGATCCAAGCCATCATCGCGCTGGTGCCGCTGCCAGCCACTGACGTCTCCGGCATGCCGGCGGGCCAAGCGCCGTTTCGACTGATGCCCGACAAGGCCGCGCAGACACTGCCGCAAGGTGCCGCGCTCGCGCGCCAGCTGCGCGACGCCCTTGTCCTGCACATGCCACAGGATCTGGGCGCGTGGCTGACGCCCGGCAGCGACCCCCACGCCCGCACGCTGGTACCGCGCTGCGTGTCCGGCCTTGCGCACCTGCTGGGCGAGCGGTTCGCGCCCGGCCGGGCGTTCTGGCGTGGCTGGCGGCTGGCGCGGCTGTGGTTCGAGGTAGACCGTGGCTTGGACGGTTTCCGCCTCCACTTTGCCGGTCCCGACGGCATGCTGGTGCTGCACCTGGGCGACGTTCGCGAACCAGGCAAAGTCCTTTCAGAAACGCCCCTGGGCGCGTTGCGCGTCCTCGCCAGCCAAGGCCAGACCCCATTGGACGCCGTGGCGTTCCTGCTGCGGCGTTGCGTCGCCGGCCCCGTCGCATGGTCCGGCGCACCCAGTGCCCGCGACCCCCAAGATGACTGGAAGGACGGCCTGCTCGACGGCAGCTACCGCGGCTCGGTCGAATGGTACATGCGGCCCAGTCGCTTTTTCGGCATGTGGGGCTACCCCGACAGCTTTGGCCTGGTCGGCGAATTGGGCCGGCGCCAGTGCGTGATCCTTCACGCCTCGCGCGAATGCCCGATGGTCGTCCAGGTCACGGCGCGCCAGGTGATGGGCAGCGTGCGCCCCTGGGGCGAGGAGTCGATCCGCCAAGGTCCCGATGAACTCGCCGTCTACACGACCGACATCGACGACCTGAGCATCGCGCTGGGCGGCGAGGCCAAACTCAGCCGGCTCTACGATCGGGTCGCCGCGGACGCAAAAGGGCCTGTGGACGCGATGATGGCCGAGGGTTGCGAGTCGCACATCATCGGTGACAGCCCCGATGCCGTGGGCGAGCGCTGCCTGCATGGAACGCAGGTCAAGCTGTCGGTGCTGCAGCCGCGCATGCCCAGTTTCGAGGAAGGCGACACCCGCAGCAGTTGGGCGCGGTTTCTCGATGGCGTCGCGCAGCACGGCGCGTCGGCGCGGCAGCCCCACACGGTCAACCTGGTCGGCTTTGGCCACCCGGATGACGCGGCCGTGCGCGATACCGTGCAGTTGCTGGATTCGGTGGGCATCCGCGTGGCGACCGTGACCATGCCCTTTCTCGATGTCCGTGCCGAATCAGACTTTGCCAGCGCGGCTCTTTCCGTCGTGTCGCCGTGGCAACCGGTGCGTGAATTGTTCACGGAACCGCTGATGGCGCGCAACCTGCCTCACTTGGAGGTGGCCATGCCGTATGGCTGGGAGGGGACGCTGCGCTGGCTGTCCGCGGTCTGCGCGACCCTCGATCTGCCAGCACCGGATGCCGCGCGCCAGAGCGCATGGCAAGCGCGCCTGGCCGATGCCGCAGGTGCACCTCAAGCCAAGCTGGAGGCCGAGCCATTCCGGTTTGCTATGGTCTATGACAAGGGATCGCTGAGCGAATTGCTCGCGCCGCGCTTCCTGTTCGGCGCTGAGCTGCACGAACTGCTGGGCGGCCCGGGTGTCCGCGTCACCGTCGTCCATGCGCCGAACGAAGTGCCGGCGCAGCCGACCGATCCCGCGCTGATTGCACGCCTCACATCCCGAGGCATCCGATTTGTCGAGCACACGCCAACCGCCGACCCCCTGCCGCTGCTGCGCGACGAAGACTTCGAGGCCATCTACTGCGATGTCGGCGACGGCGATCTGGCCAAACGCGCGGGCGCAGTGCCCGTGCACATCGGAGATTTCCACATCGGCCTGGCTGGTCATGCTGCGACGTTGCGGCGCCTGACGCTCTGGCGCAACCTCAACCTCTACCGCCGCTACGGACGATGGATCGAATCGCCCTGTTGAGGTCGCACCAGGAATGAAAACAAGCATGGAGGACTTCTCGCGCCGCACGACACCGCGTTTCAACGACGCGGTCTTTGCCGTGGCCAACAGCGTTCCGGATAGCCTCATCGTCTTTCGCGGCGCAGCCTGCGTGTACGAAGCGTTCGACGTCACGTTCAAGGCGCATGACCTCAACCAGACGGTGCTGCGCGACCATGGCACGCGGCGCTTGCTCGACACGACCGAGCCGTTCACCCGCAGCATCCTGGGCATCGAGACCAAGGCCACCGATCTTGCGCCGTGGAAGACGCGGATGGCGGGTCGGCACATCATCTACCTCGCAGAACTGGCGCGCGTGACCATCATGGGCGAGAGCATTCGCTTTGCCGCCGATGCCTTGCGTCAGAACACGGGCATTCCTTGCGTGCCGGCTGCCAGCACGACGCTGGCGCGCGACGACGCCGACGCGTTGCGCACCTTGCTCGACGGGATGGTCGGCGTGCTGCTCGAAGGCGAGTTGCCCGCGCGCCGCGACGGGACGGTCGGCGTGCTCGGCTACCCGTTCGCGCGCCGCGAAGGCGACACGGAAGGCGATCTGGCCGAACTGGCGCGCCTCGTGCGCGGCCTCGGTCTCGAACCGCTGCCGATCTGGCTGTCAGGCGCCAGTTGGGACCTGCTCGGCCAGATCGCCGCGGCCGGTCATCTTGTCGCGCTGCCCGACGGTGCGGCGGCGGCCCACCGGTTGGCAGCGGCGACCGGCGCGCCAGTGCTGCATGCGCCGCTGCCGGTGTCGCTGGCCCAGACCGAGGCATGGCTGCGCGATCTGGCCGCGCAGACGGGCACCCAGGCCGCGGCGCAGGCCTTTCTCGACAGCGAATTGGCGCGCGTCGTGCCACGTCTCGACGCCTACGTGCGGCGCCACTTGCTCGGCCGGCGCGCCGTCGTCGTGGCGAGCGCGGCGTGGCTGCCGGGCATCGTCCGCTGTCTGACCGAGGATCTCGGCATCGAAGTCGCGAGTGCGCTCTGTCGATCACGCCGCGACGCGGCCGAGCCGGATGCCGATGCACAAGATGTGGCGCGCACCTTCGACCCGAGTGAGGCATCGATCCGCCATCATCTGGATCGCGCCCTTGCCTCTGGTGGCGTCGATCTCCTCATCGGCAGCAGCTGGGAGTGCAACGTCCTGCACCGCGAACACCGCGCGATTGCCTTCCTCGAGTTCGGTTTTCCTCAAGAACGCAGCCACTTCCTGGCGCCGACACCGCACCTCGGCTTTGCCGGCGTGCTGACCTGGGCGCAGCGCATCTACGAGACACTGGTCGCTGCTGGACGGCTCGCGCGCTGACCGGCACGCCGGCGTTCAACGCCCGCGGCGACCGACGATCCACCGCACGGTCTTGTCGGCGAGCTTGTCCAGCGCGGTCACGCCGAGCATAAGGTGCGCCTCACGCGTGTCCTCGATCTTGTTGTGGCTGATGCCTCCGAGGGACTGCGTGAACAGCATCACCGTGGGAATGCCGGCACGCGCGACTTCGGCAGCGTCGTGCAAGGGACCGGATGGCAGGCGAAACCGCGTGCCGCTCGCCTCGAACACCGCCTCCTCACACAGATCGAGCAGTTCGGGATGGAACGGAATCGGCTCGATGTCCCAGATCTTGGACCACTGCACCGTGCAGCGTTCCTCGGCAGCAAAGCGCTCCGAGGCCTCGCGCGCCTCGCGGTACATCTGCGCCAGTTTGTCCGGATCCAGATCGCGTTGATCGAGCGTAGCCTCGCAGCGCCCCACCACCGCCGTCACGATGCCCGGAAACGTCTTGACGCTGCCCATCGTGCACACCGCATCCGCGTGCTTGCCGGCGATAGCTCTGATTTCCAATGCCAACTTGGCACAAGCTGCCAGCGCGTCGTGGCGCAGCCCCATCGGCGTCGCGCCGGAGTGTGCTGCCTGGCCGTGGAACGTGATCGCGTGTCTCTCGACGCCTTTGGTGCCGGTCACCACGCCGAGCGGCAGGCCATTTTGTTCGAGAACCGGTCCCTGCTCGATGTGCAACTCAAGGTACGCCTTCGCATGCTTCTGCTCGGCGACGGCGTCGGGAAAGCGCGCCATTTCGACGCCGCAGCGGCGCAGCGCGTCTTCGAGCACGACCCCGTCGCGATCGGTGCGGCCCCGATCCGCCTCGACACTGTGGTTGCCAGCAAAAGCGGCTGAGCCGAGCAAACTTCGGCCAAAGCGCGCACCTTCTTCGTCTGCCCAATCGACCAGCTTGATGGTCACCGCCGGTCGCGGGCCCGCGCCAAAGCGGCGCAAGACTTCGAGTCCGGCTACAACGCCCAGGCAACCATCGAGCCAGCCGCCGCCGGGCACGCAGTCGAGGTGGCTGCCCATCAGGAGCGCCTCCTCCGATTCGCCCTCGAGCACTGCCCAGAGGTTGCCGGCCGCGTCCTCGTGGACATCGACGGGCAACTGCGCGAGCTTGCTCTTGTACCACGCGCGCGCCGCCAGCCACGTGTCGGTCCAGGCGACACGTTGGCCGCCGTCAGCATTCGCTGTCAGTGCCCGAAGTTCCTTGAGATCATCAATGGTTCGTTGTGGATTGAGCACGGTGCCTCCTGGCGGCGCTTGCGGCAGCGCTGGCGACATCGTCTACGCGACGGCCGGGTTTTGTCTACAGGTCGCGCCCTGGCTGTGGCACCGCAAGTGCCGGTTGCACGCACGCGTCAGCGCGGGCACCATCCGCACCATGACGAACACCGCACCCTCTCTTGCGATCCGAGGCGCCACCGTCGTGCTGCCCGATGGCCCGCGCCGCCTCGACATCGGCATCGAACATGGGCGAATCACGGAGTTGGATCGGCCGCTGCGCGGCAACTACGCGACAGAACTGGACGCCACGGGCCTGACCGTGCTGCCGGGAGTGATCGACACACAGGTCCACTTTCGCGAGCCGGGGCTTGAGCACAAAGAGGATCTGGCGACCGGCTCTCTTGCCGCAGCGGCTGGCGGCGTGACGACGTTTTTCGACATGCCGAACACCAAACCGGCAACGACGACGGTGGCGGCGTTCGAGGACAAATTGGCACGCGCTGACGGCCGGGCATGGGTCGATCACGCCTTTTTCGTTGGTGCGACGATCGGTTCAGCGTTGACGGCCGACGAGATGCGTGATCTGGAACAATGTCCAGGTTTTGCCGGCATCAAGGTGTTCATGGGTTCATCCACCGGCGCGCTGCTGGTGCCGGACGACGCGAGCCTGCGTACCGTGCTGCAGCTCGGTCAGCGCCGCGTCGCGGTACATGCGGAAGATGAGCAGCGTTTGCAGCAACTTGCCCAGACCGTGCCCGCCACGCGCCCCCACGACCACGCGCGGCGCCGCGATCCGCAAGCCGCGCGCAAGGCCGTGCAGCGCCTCTTGGACATGGTGGCCGAGACGCTGCGGCCCGTGCACATCCTCCACGTCAACTCAGTGGAAGAACTAGAGATTCTGCGCAGCCATCCCGCGCGTCGCCTGGTCACCGCCGAGGTCACGCCGCAGCACCTGCTGCTCGAGGCCCCCGAATGCTACGACCGCCTGGGCACGCTGGCCGTCATGAACCCGCCGATTCGTGAGGGAGAGCATAGGCTTGCACTGTGGGAGGCCCTGCGCGACGGCACGCTGACCTGCATCGGGTCGGACCACGCGCCGCATACCCTGGAGGAAAAAGCCAAGGGATATCCGGGAGCTCCCAGCGGAATGCCGGGCGTACAGACGACGCTACCGCTCTTGCTCAACGAGGTGGCACAAGGCCGTGTGACGCTTGAGGAAGTCGCGCTGTGGACCGCGCAGCGGCCAGCACAGATCTACCAGATTCGCGGCAAGGGCGGGATCTTGTTGGGAATGGATGCGGATCTGGCGGTGTGCGATCTGAACTTGAGGCGCGCATTGACGCCAGCGCAGATTCGCAGCCGTTGCGGCTGGAGTCCCTGGACCGGCATCCCGCTCCAAGGCTGGCCACGTGTGACGATCGTGAGGGGACACATCGTGTTTCGCGACGACGGACCTGTCGGCACGCCGATCGGCGCACCGGTGACCTGCGCCGCGACCGTGCCGCTCGCCGGGATTTGACGGATTTCGTGGACATTTCCTAGGATGACGCCACACGCGGTCACATGACTGCTGGATTGCGCCGTGAACCTGCGTCCGTTGCTCGCCTCGCTCGCCACCACGCTCGCCCTCTGCGCCTGCAGTGACGCCTTGCCAGACAAGCCCATGTACAGAAACAGCTTTTCATCTGGGCAAGCGGGTTGGGACCAATTCGAAGCACTCGCTAGCGTCGACGACAGCGACCTCGGCAAAGTGCACAGCGTCAAGATGCTGGTGTTCGATGTGCAGACGGCGCCAAAGGTCTACTTCATCGACTCCAAGAAGTACCTGCTCCACTATGACTTCGCCCACGCCCTGGATTCCAAACGCTTTCCGACCCGCGCCATCTTCGATACGCAGGTCTATTGGGATCCGCAGCACAAGCACGCGATGGCCACGCTGCTCTGGTACAAGGACCTCACGACGCACAGCGCTTCGCTACCGCCGACCGTTTCGGGGCCGATTTCGCTGCAATTTTTTCCCTCCGACAACCAGCCCGCGGCGAACGCGCGCAGGGTGTATCAGTTGGCGCGCGACCGCATGCCCATGCTGCCGCCCGCGGGCACGGATCGGCGCCTCGTGTACACGCCGACCAATGCCACGCAGCAGAACCTCTTGGAAGTCGAGAAGAACCAGTTCGACTCTGCCGGCGTGTCTTGGCTGACACAGGTCGAGTTGTACGCGGATCTGACGCTGCAGGCCTGCAACCCGGGCATCACGTTCGGCACGCTGCGCCAGGTCTCGCCCGAACAGTTGCTCGCGGGCGGCGTGTCCTACCGCGACATCGTGCTGCTCGATCGCCTGCCCCTCGATCTACCCTTGGTGGGCGGAACGATCACGGAGGAATTTCAGACACCTCTGGCACACGTCAACCTCGTGGCCAAGGCGCACAAGACGCCCAACCTTGCGCTGCGCCATGCCTCGACGGATCCGCGCGTGCAGCCTTTGGTCGGCAAACTGGTGCGTTTCGAGGTGTTTCCAGGCGGATTCGATCTGCGCGAAGCCACGTCGGCAGAGGTCAATGCGTTCTGGAAAAAGAAGCTGGATCGTCCGGAGTGGAAGCCGATCACCGACTTGAAGGTCGTCGGCGTCACCGATCTCGATCAGGTCGGCTTCGGCTCGTCGAGCGCCTTCGGCGTCAAGACCTCCAACTACGCTGAATTACGCAGACTTTTCGCGGCTCTGTCCGACGAAATCAAGGAACTCACCGGCGCATTTCAGGACAACTTTACGCCCGCCGGTCTCGCCGTGCCGTTCTCTGCCTACGAGGACCACATCACGCTGGCCGCGCATGTTACGCCAGGCGATTGCGGCAATATGCAGGCAGATTGCGCTCTTCAAGGCGACCTGTTCCTCGATCCGTGCCAGCGCGCGGCGGATGTGTGCAAGGACGTTGCGACGAATGCCGCACCGGCAAATCTCAAGGACTACATGGCCAAGGCCATCGCAAGGCCGGATTTCGCCGCCGACAGTGCCCTGCGCGACGCGCTGCTGCACGGGTTCCGCTGGCAGATCGAGAACACGCCGCTCGATGCGACCTTCGCCAAGTCACTGGATGACACGGTCGCCGGCAAGTTCTCGAAGAGCCCGATGAAGGTGCGCCTGCGTTCCTCGACCAATGCCGAAGATCTGCCTGGCTTTTCCGGTGCCGGCCTTTATGCGTCGTTCTCGGCAAAGAACCTCGGCACCAAGGACAGGCCCAGCAGCGTCATCGGCAAGACATGGGGCTCGGTGTGGAGCTTCCGCGCCTTCGAAGAGAGAAGCTTCTGGCGAATCAGCCACTTGGACGTACGCATGGGCGTCCTCATCCACCAGAGCTTTCCCGAAGAGGTCTGCAATGGTGTCATCATCACGAAGAACGTCAGCGATCCAACGTCTTGGGGCTACTACGTCAACGTGCAGAAGGGGGAGGAATCGGTGACCAACCCGGTAGGCGGCATCACGCCCGAAGCGTTCACGGTCTACTGGAATTCGGTATTGGTGAACAACAAGTGGAAGTTGCAGGCACTGGTCGATCGCTCGCAATACTCCAGCCTCTCGCCCGATGCGGCCCTCATGGACGACACCGAGATCGCGCGGCTGACGCAGGCGATGAACTGGGCGCACTCGCACTTCAAGGGGCTCTACGGCAAGGATGTCACGGCGTTCGATGCCGAATTCAAGCTCTACGGCAAGAACCGCGATCTCTACATCAAGCAGATCCGCCCGTATTGACGCCACTTTCGTATCATGCTTGGCGCGAGCCCGGTGGCGTCCAGGCATCTGCATTGCCCGAGCCTTGGGCAAACGTGTCGTTGACGAGTTGCTGCATCAGCACCATGCCCACGATGTGAAAGCCGAAAATACCGAGCACGAGCGAGAGCACAGGCAGATTCGGGTCGACGTACTTGCCCTTCTGGCGCAGCGGCTCCTGCAACAGGGTCGGCCATTGGTACGCGACAAAGAGGCTCCATATGCCGCAAGTCACGATTGCGAGAAGGAAATCCGTCAGCGGATTCGGCTTGCCGTCGCGTCGGATGGCGGCGATGTCGCTGCCCAGTTGGAAGAACCAGACGATGCCCCAGATGCCGCAGGTCACGATGGTGAGGATCACGTAGAGAACGATGTTGCGCTGTTGCATGCCGCACCTCGGCCAGCCAGGGGCCCGGCTGGCCACGCTCGCACGCGGCTCCTGCGACGTCAACTTGCTGGGGCGCCTGGGTATCGCGCGGCAAGGTGAAAGTCCTTTGACAGGCACGGCCCCGGCTGGGATTCTGCGGCTCCTGTGCGGAGGTGCGATGCAAACTGGCAAACGGGGCATGTGGATCGTGGTGCTGTTGCTGGCGCTCGGGCTGGCGCGGCCTGCCGGGGTGCAAGGCGCGGCCAAGAAGCCTGCCGCGAAGGCCGGGGCCGTCAAGGCACAGGCGGGCAAGGGCAAACCGGGCAAGACCGTAGCCGCCAAGGTGATGAGCGGCAAAGAGAAGAAGGCGCTCGCCGATCTGCGCAAGCTGTGTTCGGATCCAAGGCAGAAGAAGAGCGCGAGATGCAAGACACTGATCGCACAGGATAAGAAGCCCTCCAGCAAGCAGACAGGCAAGAGCGGCGACCGTGACAAGCCCAAGGTGCTGAGTGCCAAGGAAAAGAAGCAGATCGCGGCGCAACGCAAGCTCTGCCAGGATGCGAAGCAGAAAAAGACCGCAAAATGCAAGGCATTCTTTGCGGATGAGAAGGAGCGCGCCGACGCGGCAGAGCGAGCGCGCCTCAAGAAACTGTGCGCTCAGGCAGCAAACAAGAAGTCGAAGCAATGCAAGGCGTTCATTGCGTCAGAGCGCAAACGTTCGGACTCCTTCAGCATTTGTGGCCGCCGTTACGGCACGGCGAAGAAGAACGAAAAGATAAGCGCATTTGCAAAGCGTTACCGCGTTTCGGAATCGGCGGTGCGCAACCTGAATGATCTTGCGTCGGGCGCGAGGCTCAAGGGCGGCAAACGCTACCTCGTCTACAAGTCCCCGCATGAAGGCGTGGTTTTGAGGGAGGGCGTCCTGCTGGAGCCAGATCCCGAGGCATTCCTGATGCAACGCCCGCAGCGTGGCTGGGGCAAGGCGCTGGCAGTCGAGGCGATTCGTGGCGGCATCGAGCAGGTTCAGGCATCCAACCCATTGGGACCTATGCTGATTGTTGGCGATCTCAGCAAGGATGGCGGCGGTTGCCTGCCGCCGCACAAGTCGCACCGCGGCGGGCTGGATGCGGACATTGGCTACTACATGCGCGGGGCGCGGCAAAGGTCTTGGCTGGGCATGGCGGCGCCGGACACAATGGACGCGGATCGAACGTGGCAGTTGGTGCGCGCGTTCCTGGCGACTGGGAAACTGCAATATGCGTTTATTGACTATGGATTGCAGCAGGCACTGTATGAGGCCGCTCAACGGGCAGGTGAGTCGGTTGAGCAGTTGTCGCGCTGGTTCCAGTACCCGCGACCCATCGAGAATGCGCACGAGACCATCATTCGGCACTTGGGCGGGCATGCAGACCACATGCATGTACGCTTCCACTGTGAAGATTCGGAGGCCTGCCCACTGAGCGACGAGGCCAAGGAACGGATGGCGGCCATCCGCCTCGAACAACGCGGCAGTGTGGCTGCCGAAGCTGCGGTGCCGCGGCGGCCAGCAGCGCCGTATCGCGCTGCGGGAGGCGTGGCTGTGCCGGCGGTGATGCCCTGAGAGCGGCGTGGCAAGACTTGACAAGGCGCCCGCCTGCGCCGAAGGTACGCGCCGGTTGGCGCTCGCGCCGATCCTCCTGCCGGAGTGGTGGAATGGTAGACGCGGCGGACTCAAAATCCGTTGCCCTTACGGGCATGAGGGTTCAAGTCCCTCCTCCGGCACTGCGCGATTCTCGGTCAATTTCAGCTGGTTCACGTGTCCTCCAGGGTTAGGGGATGGTTGGGCCGGCTTGGCCGTCGGGCTCGGGCGCGCCGTCAAAGGTGCGCAGCGCGCGCGGCAGAAGCGGGTCGGGCTGCCTGACGCCCACATAGTGGGCTCTGGCCGTCTGGCCCTCGTCAGCGTGGCCCAAGAAGCCTCCGATGCTCGGCAGGTCCATCCCCGCGGCCGAACACATCGTTGACCAGGTGCCGCGCAGGCCGTGCGTCGGCACGTCGCGCACGCCAGCGCGGATGCACGTGGCGTGCACCTGGCGGTTCAGCCACTCGACACGGTGGCGCTCCTGTTTGCGCCGAATCGGAAAGAGCCTGTCTGTCGCGCACTTGGCGTCATCGACCAGCCGTCGCAGATCGTACTCCAGTTCTTCGGGCAGCAGCACACAGCGCTCGCGCTTGGCCTTCTTGACGTCCCAGCCATCGCTGCGGTGCCTCTTGCCACGAATCCAGATGCGCCGCAGGTCCCAGTCGACATCGCAGGCGCGCACCGCCATGGTCTCGCCGCCGCACATGCCGGTCAGCAGCGGCAGCGCCGTCGCCACGCGGTCCATCGGCAAGAGCCACTTCGAGGCCGTCTGCAAGTACACCCTGACTTCCGCGGAGTTGCGGAGGCACGGCTTGCCGCCGTCTGCGGATTCCGGGTCGGCAATCCAGGGCAGGTCGTGCCGCTCGACGCCCTCGACTGGCGACTCGGCGACATACGCCCGCTTGCGGCACCAGGTCAGAAACTGGGCAATCGCGTACCAACGCGAACGCTGTGAAGGCACAGACATTTTCGAGAGGCCGTCAAGCCAGCGCATCAGGTCGGCGGCCGTCAGCGAGGCAATCGACCGCTGCGGAAAGAAGCTGGCGAACCTGGCCAGCACCGTGCGCTCCCAGCGCAACGTTTCAGGTTTCCAGTGTTTTTCGTGGTGCTTGATGAAGGCGTGCGTCGCATCTTGCACGGGCACGGTCTCGCCTGGCAGCGCCGCGCGGAGCGGCTGGCGCATGACCGCCTGCCACAGCGCCGCCATGTCGACCTGCACGACCGCGCCCGACGTCGTCGGCACGGACACCAGGGCAGCGGGCACGAGGCTTGGGGCAGAGTGGCGGCGAGCGGGCATGGCGGCCTCCAGGTGGTCAGCGGGACTAGCGGCGCTCAATGGCCTCCTCGGCGTCGCTGCGCTGCCGCCTGCGCGCCGCCTGGCTCTTGGCCTCGGTCGCCGCCTTGGACAACGCCTTGCCGGCCTCCCAGGCCTGCTCGGGCGTCATGGCGACCTGCACGAACTGTGTCGTGCTCTGCGAGTTGACCTCGTGCTCGAGCACGACGGCGTAGCCGCCAGAAGTCACGCGCACCTTGAATTCGTTCGCCATGGATTCCCCCTCGTTGCAGATGACGCACACAATGGGCCTGTGCGGGCCGTTCTTGGGCCTGGCCTGGCCAAGACACCCCTACTCGTGCGGCCGCGCCGCGCTGCGCAGTGCGTCCAGGCCCTTTTCGGCCGCGTGGTCCAGCTGGCGCTTGCGCCTGGCCGCGTCCAGCAGGTAGCCGGCGATGCGCTCGGCCATGTCGGCAGTCAGCGGCGCGCCGATGAGACCTTTCCCGTGATCGAGCACGAGCTCGATGTCGTCGCGGGCCGTCTTGGGCATGCCGAGCGCCAAGGTCGCCGGCCGCAGGTTCTTCTTGCATTTCTCGCACATCGTGCTTCCCTCCGCGGCCTTGGCCGACTAGGCCACCCCTGCATTCAAGAGCTTGCGAAACTCCCGCAGTTGTCGCTTTGTCGGCGCAGCAACCGCAGCACCGCGTCTGTCGGCCCAGGCCGCGCGGTTGGCATCCGTGAGCGCGCGCCAGCCCAGGTGCGGGCGCATTTTCTGAACGCGGTAGAACTGCCACCGCTTCCAGGCCGAGCGTTCGTCGTCGGTGATGGCGTCGTCTTCCTTGTGCTTCTTGTTGTCCGTTGCCATCGCCTACCTCCCACGAATCAGGCTCTTGCGAATTTCCGCACACGTCTGCTCGTTCGGCACCCGACCGCGGTCGGCGGCCAGCACAATCCAGCGCCAGCGCTCGCGCCGCGCCTCGCCGATGTCGGCCCACGGCTCGACCTGGTTGCCCAGGTTGGTCGCGTAGAAGGTCGCGCGCGCGGCCTTGGCGCGGTCGTCCAGGGTCGTGTCGAAGTAAACTGTGCCGGGCGGCTCGTCTTTTGCTTTTCCCATCGTCGTCCCCTCCGCGGCCCCCGCCGCCTACCTGCGCATCGAATTCAGCGCCAGCAGCCGCTGCGTGCAGTGCGGGCAAAGCGGGTCGGCATAATCCTTGCTGTTCTGACGCACCGCGCCAGCGTTCCAGCCCATGCGTTTGAGCTCTTCCAGAAAGGCCGGCCCCCCGCGTTCGAACGCCGGCCAGTCCACGACGATGTACGTGTTGCGCGAACAGCCTCGGCCGTTTGGCCCAGGGCAATGCAGCATCATTCCAGCAACTTTGTCAGCCATCGTTTACGTCCTCCCGTTCTTGCACCCCGTCGCCGCCTACACGCCCAGCGCGTCCTTCGCCTCGCGCACAACGCCGCGAAAAGTCAGCGTCATGCCCTCGCGTTCAACCAGGTCGTTGCCCAGGCGGCACAGCAGGAAGTCGGGCAGCTGCGCCGCCACCTGGCGCAAGACCTCCGCCGCGTCGCTGTCCAGCAGCTCCATCACGACGACGCCTTCGCTCGTGGCGTGGTTCACCACGATGCGACCCGCCTTGCGCGTGACCTTGAAGTCCGTCGACATCCCCTACCCCAACCGCGCTTCGAACGCGTAGAGCGCATCCTCAAGCGAGTGGTAGTAGTCACCGCCCACCAGGAAGCCTTCTGCGTCTGCCCACCAGGAAGCCAAACGCATGGAGTTGCCCGGCCAGAAGCCGATAACCAGCACCTCTTCGCGGCGTTCGCTCCAAGCGGCCTTCAGCACGTAGACCGGATTGCCCGCAGCCGCCGTGCGCTTCTCCACCGCCGTGACGATCGGCCCGACTCGCTCGTGTCCCATCCCCCCCTCCCCACCAGCCACCAAGGCCGGCTCCGCGTGACTGCCGGCCAGCGTGGCCGACTTCTCGCGTTCTATTCTCACAAACGCAGGGTGTCAACGGTTATTCACGACGAACGTAACTTGCGCGGGAGACGCGCTTCCGGGTATTCTAGGGGCACGCCCATGCCCCAGGGCGGTAGCTGGTGCTAAACATGCTTTCGATTCATGAAGTTGCGCGCATGATGCAAGTGCACCCGAACACGGTCTACGACTTGCTGAAGTCGGCTGATCTGCCAGGGGTCAAGGTTGGCCGGGACTGGCGCGTACGAGCTGAATCACTTACGGACTTTCTGCACGAGTGCGGCGCGCACCGTCTCGCGCTTGGCATGATCATGCTCACGACGGACGAAGTCGCCAGCGAGCTGCGGACGACCCGCGACACCGTTCGCGACATGTGCGCCAGCGGCAAGCTACCAGCCGCCAAGATTGGCCAGGTCTGGCGGATTTCCCCGGCTGACCTTGAGGCCTTCGCCCGAGGCGAGATTGTGCCTCCGACGGGCAGTGGCGCCGAAGACCCAGAATCGCCGGGCGTTCCGCGCGGTGTTCGCGGTGGCGCCGGTCGCGCCGCGGCCGAACCCGCAAGAAAGGCGAGCTAGCCCATTGCCAGGCCTGCAGATTTGGCTTGGAATGCTGCGGTCCCGCAGCACCTTGCTTTGGGCGTTCTCTTGATGGGGGTTCAGATGCGATTGATGATTATTGGGTTCTTGGCCGCGATGTTGGCGTTCGGTTGCAAGGATGAGGAGGCTGAGCGGGCGAAGGCCAAGGCAGAGGCTGAGGCCGCCCAGGCGAAGGCAGAGGTTGCGAAGCTGAAGGCCGCAGCTGACGCGGCAGCTGCGCAGGCGAAGGTGGACGGTGACAAGGCCAAGGCGGAAATGGAGCGGTTTGTCCTCGAAGCGCAGGTGGCGAAGCGCGTCCGCGATGAAATGGAGGCGGCAGCAGCGGCCAAGGAAGCAAAAGACGCTGAAGAGAAAGCCGATATGAAGCAAGACATTGCCAGCCACCCCGACAAGTACCTCGTGGCGACCGGCCTCCAGTACCACGACAAAGGAATCATCAACAGTTATAGACAACTGGTGGCGGTGACAGTTGAAAACAAGTCGCCAAACAGGGTCAAGGCCGTGCAGGGTTCTGTGGAATGGCAGGACAGTAACGGCAACATGCTGGGCGCGTCACCGATTGTTCTGGACGGTACAATTGAACCCGGTGACTCTTTGGCGTTTTCCGTTGCCGCAGGGACATTGGCTAGCGGCACAATTCAGGGCGCTGCGTCCGGTGCCAAGGTCAGGTTCAGCCGCGCCAAGGTCTTGGACTGAACCGTTGGCGGTGGGGAGGGCGGCTCGTTGCGGAAGGCGGGGTAGGAGGCGTAGATGGCGGAGCAATCACTTGCGATTCGCGTGCTGTGCGTCACAGCGGCGCTGGTTGCGCTGGGCATCGCGCTCTCGGCTTGGCTGGTGCACGAGGGCAAGAGCCCGGCTTCCGTCGTCGAGCTCGTGGAGTGGGCGAGCCTGGCAGGGCTGGGGCTGGTGGTCGGGCTGGTGTCGCGGCGGAAGGCGGGGTAGTGTCAGCGAATCAACTCAACTTTCGCTTCTGGCGGCGCGAGCTTGTGCGTGCGCCACTTCTGGTCGCCCGTGTAGACCGGCAGGTCGAGCGACAGCGCCAGGGCCAGGCAGGCACGGTCGCCCAGCGCCAGATTGGCCTTGGGCCGGTGCAGGCGGCCCGCGAGCTGGGCCTGGTAGGCGCTGAACGGCAGGAACTGCACGCCGAGCGCCTTGAGCGCCGCGCGCGCTTCTTCGGCGAGCGGCGCCGGATCTGCGTGCGGATGGTCCTTGAGCGTGGCGTTCACGACCTTCGTCGCGACTTCCGCCAAAGTCACTGTTGACATGACGCTTTTGCCGACAATGGCGGCTACGGTCGCGGCGCCGTTCTCGCGCCACATAAGCGCGAGGGCAGCCGATGCATCCAAGACCACCCTATCGGCCGGCTTCGCGCTCACGCTCCCGCTCCTCATTGAACTCGTCGGTCATGGAACGGTTCGGATTCGTCAGGGACTTGGCCCAAGTCTGAACCCATGCGATTTTCTGTGCTTGCGTTGCACCGCGCGGCGGCGCCCCCAGGCGCTGGACGGGAGCTTGCGGCGGTAGTTTCTTTGCTGCCTGTGCCATCGGGAACCTCCGAACCACAAGGTACTGCGGCGGGTGGGTGCGAGCAAGGCTTAGCCCTTCGGCTCGCTGTCCTTGCGTCCAAACAGGTCCCGGTACGCGGCCTGCAGCTTGTCGGCCGAGACGCCCAGCATGACCACGCCGGCCAGGGCCAGGTATGCCGGCCAGTTTGCCGGCAACTCGGCCTTGTCCTGCTGAACGGCCGCGTAAATGCTGTGAATTGCCAACGGAATCGCGGTTCCCGACAGGAAGACCGTCACTGCGGCACCGGCGTTGAACGCGCCTTGGTGCAGTCGAATCGCCGTGTGAGGCAGGGCCGCGGCCAGGCCAAGCCCGATGGCAATCGTGGTGACGTTCACTTAGCCGATGCCTTTCGCGTTCTTGCCGGCGATGGCGCCCAAGACAGCGCCGACGATGGCGCCCACAGGCCCGCCGACAGCCGCGCCAAGCGCCGCGCCGCCCACCAAGCCGGCCATTGTATTGCGTTCGGTGTCGTCGGTCGTCTTGGCTTTCGCGGGCTTGGGCTTCGGACGCGGCTTCTTGTCTGCCGTCGAACTCGAACCGGACCTGCTGGTCGAAGCGCTCTTGCCGGTTGGTTTTTTCTTGGCCGGTGCCGGCATTGTCGTCTCCTCAAGGTCAGCATACGGCCGCGGGCGCTCTGCCTGCAAGCATACGACGCTTGCACGCGCCCGCCGGCGGGCGCATCCTGTTGGCCATGAGCACGCGCAACACCACCGCCGCAACGTCCAAGTCCAACCCGAAGCCCAAGGCCGCTCGCGTCGCGATGATCGACCCGGAAGACGGCCCGCTGGCCCTGTGGGTCATGGACCGCATTGACCAGGTCGAGAAGGACATTGCCGCCGGCAAGAAGTTCATTCCGCACAGCCAGATTCGCGCCGAGCTGCTTCAGCGGATGCGCTCGAGCAAGGTCTCGTAGACCCCTTTGCGCTCCGCCGTGCCCTTGCGCGGTCCCATCGCTACCACGATGATTTCCCTGCCGTTCATGCGAAACACGATTCGCCAGGCCGGCTTTTGCACGGTGGCCAAGGCCAGTTCGCCGAAGGCCAGGCGGTAGTACCCAACGTAGCCCTTGTCGAACTTCTTGAATGCAGGCTTCTTGTTGTACTTGCCGGCGTGGCCGGTCTCGGCAAACGACTCCGCGATTAGGACGGCAATCTGGTGCAGGACCAGCGCGGAAGCGCGGAGGTCCTCGCGCGCAGGCTCGGTCCAGTCCAGGGCAAACGGCGCTTTGCCCAAGGCACTTTCGGCCTTGTAGGCGGCGGTCATGTCATCGTGCCCGGTCATTGCGCCTCGTGACGCGCCGCCATAGGTCCGACGCAGTAAGTTGTCAAAGAGCCAGCCAGGCTCAGCGCTTGGCCAGGCGCCAGAGGATCAGCGCCAGCGCCGCAGCCGAGCCGAGCGCCAGGCCACCGGCCACCGCAGTCGCCTCCTCCTGCAGCGCCGGCTTGAACATGCCCCACACCGCCTGGCCCTTGGCGGCCTTCTGCCACATGTAGCTGCCGTCGTGCGCGAACACGCCGCCCTTGCCTTCGGAAGAGTCGATGATTGTGCGCTTTTTCGGGTCAGCGACCAGCACGACGTGGCCGCCCTTGCCGCTGTTCATGGCGCGGTTGTAGGCGCCAACGGCACCGCGCCGCGGCGCCGGAATCTGCACGAACAGGGTGTGATTGTGCAGGATGTCGTTGACAATCCACTCGCTGCCGGCGTTCAGGTTCGTGATACCCAGGACCTTGCGCACGAAGGCCGAGCAGTCCAGCTCGCCGGGGCCGCTGCCATACGTGACCTTGTCGATGTACGATTCCGCGACGGCCAAGTACTTGTCGACAAAGCTCATAGCTCAGGCTCCGTGCGCGCGATGGAGCCTACTTGCCGCAGGCCTTGGCCACCTTGGCCTTTTCGGCGGCGGTCCACTTGGACTTTTCCTTGATGCGGCCTTTGTGCTTGCCGGTGGTCACGCGCGGCATCGCCCTTGCCGCCGCGCTCAACTGCTTTTTCGTCAACTTCGCCATGGTCAGTTCCTCCAGGGGTAGGGCAGCATGTACGGCCAGCTCGCACGCCGGCCGCGGGGTTCAGCGCGGGTTGCGCGGAAAGGGCGGCGCCGTGCGCGGCGTGTCTTGGAAGTCGCCGGTGGGCTTCTGCGCCTTGTTGTGGCCCACGGCGCCCGACAGCACCGTCACCACCTGGCGCGAGGTCGCCAGCACGCCCGAGGCCTTCTTGTTCGGCCAGATGATCAAGAGGCCGGTGGCGATGGCAATGATGTGCTCGGCGCCGCTCAGGATGTCGCCGAAGGGGATGCTACCGATCAACGTGAACAGCGATTGCACGGCATTCCTCCGAGGGCAGGCGGTTGGCAGAGCGGCAGACCTCGACGACAGAGGCGCCGCAGCGCACGGACAGGACAAAGGGTTGCGCAGGGTTGCGGGCGTCTTGCCACTGCACGGCCTCGCAGGCGAGGAAGGGCGGCGGCGCCACTGGCGGCCGGCAAGCCGGCGAGCACAGCAGCGCCGCCACCAAGAGGCGAAAGAGCACGTCTTGCCACGACAAGCTTCGCAAGCTCATTGCGTGTCTCTCAATGTCCCTGGCCGCCCTGTTACGCCCAATTGGCCGTATTTTCCGTTGCCGCGAACGACACAGCGTGACCAGCCGCGCTCACCGGCGAGACCCGCACGGCGCGTTGGAACGCCCCGCCGGTCACATCGGTAATGTCCAATTCGAACAGGCCGGTGGCGTCGGTGGTGCACAGCAGCGCCGCCGTGCCGGAACCAGCAATGACCGTGCCCGCGCCCGCCGCCTTGAGGGCGCCGGTTGCCGAGCCCGAAGGCGCGTCCGTCGTGATGTCGTCGTGAATCAGGATTTTGAAGTCCACCTGACCGACGTAGTCGTCGCTATTCAGGTCCTTGAACTGAATCGTGACGATGACGTGATCAGCGGGATTCTCTGCCGCTGGATTGGCAATGACGCTCCCCAGGCTCGACAGCGCAGGCACCAGGAGTGACCACGTGGCGCCAGGTGCGCCAGGTACTGTCGTGTTGAGATCGGCCGTGCTGCCGACGAGCCGTCCCGCGTAGGTCACCACGTGGCCTTTGCTGTAGCCCGTGTCGCCGGGCGCGACAGCCGGGTAATCCGCCGTCCACTCGCCAACATAGGCCACACCAGGCGCACCGTCCACGCCATCGGCGCCGTCGGCACCGGCCGCACCAGGTGCGCCATCCGCACCGTCGGCACCATCGGCACCAGGTGCACCGTCGGCACCATCGGCGCCGGCGGCACCAGGTGCACCGTCGGCACCATCGGCACCAGGCGCACCGTCGGCACCATCGGCGCCGTCCGCACCCTTGGCCGTGCCCAGCGTCCACCAGGCGTCTTCCGCCGGTTCGTGGTTCAGGTTGTCATCCTGAAGCGAAATCCACGTCTGGCCGCCGAAGGTCGCGCCATCGCCTGCAGCAAACGTCAAGTCGTTGACCCACGGCGTTACCGACCTCGGCACCGCGGCCGTGCCCTTGGCGGCAAACAGCGTCCAGTAATCGCCCTCGATCGGCCGCAGGTTCGTGGTCTCGACCAGCGCGACCCAGGTCTGGCCGTCGAAGCTCACGCCTTGGCCTGCCTGATACGTCGTTTCCATGGCGAAGGGCACCACAGACATGGTTTCCAGACCGGCCTCGGTGTCAGCGGCCAGGTCACTGATGACCTGCGGCGTGGTCAGCCCAGCGCCGAGTTGCTTGAGAAGTCGAACGAGTTGTGCGTGCGTTGCCATGTCGATTTCCTCTTTGAGTTAGTACCCTTCGGTAAAGCCCTTGTGCTGGGTCTGCCCGGTGCGGGCATTCACGTAATCGCCTGTCTGGCCGTAGATGCCCCGCGCCACCGCCGGGCTGCCGTAGCGCTTGTGGATGTAGCGCAGGAAACCCACGGCCTCGTTGAAGGCATCGCCGATGCCGTGGAGGCCGTCTGGATACAGCGCCTTGGCATTGCTGCTCAGCAGTTGCCCGAGTCCGGTCGCCGTGCTCTTGGTCCAGACTTCGCCTTTGCGCAACCGTTCCCACACCGCTGGCCAGTGCTCCGGGTGGCCCAAGATCTGCGAGCCAAACGTGTAATTCGGCTTGCCGACCCAGCCGTTGGACTCTTTGCCCATGATCCAGTGCAGGTCCGGGTCGGTCGCCCACGCCACCGGCACGCCGGCCTTGGCAGCCGCGGCCGTGAACAAGGCGTAGGCCTCTGCGGAGTACGGCTTGTATTGCACTTGGCTGAACATCTTGCGCCTCTTCCACGCTGCAAATGCCGGTACACCGACCAGAATCCCGATTGCGACCACTGCGACGGCCACGATCAGCGGCCCTTGCTTCATGGCCTGGCCACCTGCAAGGTCAGCGGCTCCACCGGTTGTTCGAGCTTGCGCAAGCGCTCCTCGTGCGCCGCAATGAACTTGGCCAGGCTCTGCACGTCGTCGCGCAGCGGCTTCAATTCAGAGGAAATGACCGTCTTGAGCATCAGGCCCGAAATCAGCGACGGTTCGGCGGCCACCGCCGCCGGCGCCGCCGACGTGCCGACCAGCTGCACGGTGCCGCCCGAGATGCAGCCGATGACTGCGGCGACCACGGCCGTCCACAGCTTGCCGCCGTCGATGTTCATTACAGCTCGAACCACGAAATCACCTCTGCCGTGTAGGTGCCAGTGCCCGCGAAATCAGACAGCTTGCCGAACACGTGCTTGGGCCCGGGCGGGCAGCTCGATACCGTGAGCAGCAACTCGCCGATGTTCACCTCATCGCCCAAGCCGCCGACCCACTTCTGCGGGTTCTCAGAGCTCTGCACGGCAAAGCCGAGCTGCCATTTCGCCGTCAGCCGCTCTGCCGAGCCGATGACGATGGCAAACCGGTTGTGCGCCTCGGGCAGCGGAATCGCCGCAATCACGGCATTGTCCGTCACTTCGAAGAACTGCCGTTGCACGCGCCTGTGCCGGTCGTCCGCGGCGGGAACGACCGGCACAGGTCTCATGTGGTTCGAGGTATCGTGCATGGGCTAGCTCGCCTGATTGCTGCTGCAGATGCTGGTGAATTACGGAGCCTTCGCGGGAGCCGGTGCCGCCGCGAGCTTGCCCTCGACGAAGCTGCCGCCGTGGTATGCCACCAGGCCGAACGCTGCGAACGTCAGCACGCCCACGAGCTTGCCCATCTTGCCGGTGGCCATCGCGACCGCCAGACCCACCGCCGCGCCAGCCACCAGGGCCGCGAGGCTTGCCTTCCACTTGGGACCGAACACCATGACACACCTCCAACCGGACGCGCCGACCTTCCATGCGGCTTAGATCATTGCCGCTTTTGCAGCCATCTTGGCCGCGTCCTTGACGTCGCCCGACTTGATGTCGAGCGCCCTGGCCACCAGCACCGCGCCGCCGACCGTCACGCCAAGCACCGTCACTACGCCGAGCGGCGAGGTGAGAAAGTCGAGAACCCTGAGCCACGTCTTGGCCTTGTCGGCCTGCCTCGCCAGCTCTTCCTGCAAGGCCTTGGCCGTGTCGGTGGCGACGTTGACGACCTTGCCCACGGCCTTGGCACGCGCCTGTGTGGCTTCGCGCGCATCGACCGCGGCCACCAGCGCCTCTTTGGCGTTGCCGCTGCCGTCCACGAGATCAGCCAGGAATGCCGACTTGTTGCGCAGTTCCTTGAGCGCTTCCTCGTGGGTCAGCTCGGTAGCGCAGATGCTCTGGATGGTGCCGCTGTTCACGCCTGGCAGGAACGAGCCGATGAGGCCACCGACCAGGCTCTGTTCGCGGGCCCCGGCAATCCAGTTGTTCAGCACGCACGCGCAGTTCTTGCCAACTCGCTGTTTCACCAGCGATTCAATCTTGAGGAACTGCTTGAATTCTAGCGCGCCGTCGCCCGGTTTCACGCCGGACTTGGCCACCTCGAGCATCAGCTCGACCTCGCCAATTCCGTCGTACCAGGTGTAATTCGCCACGGCCGGCTCCTACTTGCTCTTGCCCGAAACCATGTAGCCCAGGCCCAGCGCCGCCAGGGCGCCGCCAATGACCCAGCCCCACGGAAAGCCTTTCTTCTGGACCGCAGGATGCTGTTCGGGTACGGGACCGGCCACGCCCGCCACTTCGACGTAGAACGGGTACCAGTAGCTGCGGCCGGACGAGCCCTTGTCTTCCCTCAGCTCGACTGTGACGTACAGCCCCAGGTCGCGCAGGCGCTTGTTGGCCTCGGTTTCGTACGCCGCTCGCTGGCCAGCCGCGTCCGCCGTCGCCCCGCGCACCAGCGCGTCGATGCCCTCGTTCAGCTTGACGCCCTGCGTGAGCGTCAGGCCGAACTGGAACTCACCAGGGTAACTGCCATTGCCGCAGCGCACGCCCGGCTTGTCCGCCGTGCACGGTACGCCGGCGATCTGCGGCGGCTCCCTCTGGTTGGGAAACCCTGTCAGCGGTGCCACTTCGATGTTGGCGCTCGGTTTGTATTCTGGCCTGTCATTTGGCATGGCTTCTCCTCTACTTCCTGCGAAACACCAAATACGCGCCGACACCGGTCGCCACCACCACCGCCCCGCCGATGAGCCAATTCCTGCGCGTCTCCGCCGCCGCCGCCGCTGCTGTTTGCTGCGCCGTGCGCGCTGCCGCCGCCGCTGCTGTTTGCTGCGCCGTGCGCGCTGCCGCCGCCGCTTCCTCGCGCGCACGCGCCCACGCTTGCTCCTGCTTGCGCTGTGCGGCGGCGGCCACGATGCCCGGCGCATCTCGCTTGGCAGTGGCGGCGATGTCCGCGGCGACCTCCTTGCCGTAGTTCGGGTACTTGGCCCAGAAGTCGTTGTAGACCTTGGTGCCGGGCTCGGCGCCATACATGGCCTCAACCTCGGCCACGCTGGGCGATGTGCCGGCGGCCGCCGCAACGCCCTTGGGCTTGTACTGGAACTTGGGGTCGCCCTTTTTCCATCTGTCTTTCGCCGCGTTGTACGACGGCATCACGTCCTGGTCCTTGTTCACGCCGACCAGCTTGGCCAGCGCCACGCGCTCGCCCTTGGGCGCGCCTCCCATCGAATAGATCAGGCTGCAGCCAAGCGGCAGCACCTGCCATTCGGGCGCGCCGGCCTGGCGCGCAGCCTGGCACATGATGGTTGCGACGCGGGCGCGGTAGTTGGTGTCGAACAGGCCGACGGTAAAGACCTTGATGGCCGGGGCATACTCCCGGCAGGCGTAATCGGCGACTGCGGCGCCAATCAACGCCGGCAGGCGGTTGCGCACCTCGGACTGAAACGCCGCCATCAAGTCCTGCTCGAGAAAGAACACCGCCTTCTTGAGCGGAGCAATCAGCGCGCCGTCACACGCCGCCTCCAGGAACTTGGATGTCGCCACGGCGCTCGCCGTCACCGCAGCGCCATACGGCTGCGGCACCCAGGCGCCGGCAACGCCGCTGTTGCGCACCTGTTCGATCAGCGTCTGAAACAGGCCCCAGTCAAAGTTGCCCTTGGCTGCTGCCTTGACGCCGTCTGCAACCTTGCCAGCCGCGTCGACAACGGCACCGCCGATTCTGATGTAGTCGGCCGCGTCCGATGCGAAGGCTTGGGCGTCGGTACCGGAACCGCCCTCTGATCCATCTTGCGCGGTAGACTCATCCATCGCAGTCGCCTTCCAGTGCGGTCAACGTTACACGGCGAGCGCTGGCGGCCGGTGCGTTTGCCGGCCGCCAGCGCCGAGGGGGGCTCTTAGCCGCGCGCAGGCGGCACCGCGGCCAGGGCGGCCACGCTGACCTTGGCCGGCAACAGGCGCATCAGCGCCGCATCCGGGCGGCTCGTGCCGGTGCCG
>Ga0172369_10001780_pt1 | contig 30715 bp, 39 predicted proteins | sample LakKiv25m_FD_114539 | JGI IMG/M metagenome (GOLD analysis project Ga0172369, IMG submission 114539) | Freshwater microbial communities from Kabuno Bay, South-Kivu, Congo - kab_022012_11.25m | ecosystem: Environmental > Aquatic > Freshwater > Lake | place: Democratic Republic of the Congo... | reverse complement strand
TCCGTGCCGCCCATGTGGATTTCAAACTCTTCCCCAAGGTATTTCATTGACATTGGGGGCATTCCAAATTCCACGCAGGAGTCCCAAATCCAATGGAAGTATTCCAGCAAGCATCGCAACTTTGATTTCCTGCAGCAATTTCCCGTGCATCCCGCTTGCCCCCATTTCCAGCAATTTTCCTCCCGCCTCGGTTTCCCGCACAACTTCTCCAAAGCAAAAAGTCCCCTGCCTCATACTGCCAATAGTCCTGCTTTGAAACCCTCTCCTCTTTTTTTGAAGGCGTAAAGTTCGAGAGCCTCCCATACTCTGAAAACTTTGAAATGTCAAAATAAATATTCTCTTTTTCATCCCGATACGCATATCCCTTTCTCAAAAGCTTCTGCGCAACTTTCACCATTTCCTTTACGTGCGCGCTTGCGTAAGGATATTTGTATGCCTCAAGGCACCCAAGCATTTTCTTTTCCTTCAAAAAGATTCCAGCGTATTTTTGCGAAAGTGCTTTCCAGCTTGTTTTCTTTTTCTTTGCCTCTTTGAGTACAATATCATCAAGGTCAGTAATGTTCATAATATGCTTCACGCGGTATCCGCTGCACTCAAGGTACCTTCTCACAACGTCCTCCCATACGTACGTGCGGTAATTTCCAATGTGCGGAGGCGCATACACAGTAGGACCACAAGTGTAAAAACCGATATTTTTCCCGCTAGGCACGAATTTTTCCTTTTTCCTTCCAAGCGTGTTGAAGAGTCTCATTTTCTCTCACTATTGCCTCAGAGCTTCATCCTGCCAAACTCTATTGCACCAACAATTGCCGCAACAATATTGAAAAGCCAGAGCGCCCCCAAATCAAAAAGTATCCCATAATGCGTTGCCCCAAGCATTACGCCGCGCAGCGCATCCACCCCGTATGTGACAGGGTTAAGCTGCGTTACAATCTGCAGATACGAGGGCAAATTCTCAAGCGGGAAAAATGCGCCTGAAAGTATGAAGAGGGGCCATATTACAAACGATATTATGAGGTTAAACCCGTCCGGGCTTTTCATCCTTGCCCCTATGGTAAGCCCAAGCGCGGTAATCCCAAGTGAAAGCGTGAATATTACAAAGAGCGCCTGCAAAAAGAGAACTGGCGAAATTGCAACCCCTGCAATAAGCATCCCAAGCACAACTATTATTGCGCCTTCAATGAGCGAAATAGTTATCCCTCCGGCAGCTTTGCCCACAAAAATGCTAGCGCGAGAGAGCGGTGCAACAAGCACTTCCTTGAAAAAGTCCAGCTTCTTGTCCCACACAAGGTACACGCCGTAAAACATGGAGGCAAAAAGCGTTGCCATTGCAACCGTCCCGGGAAACACAAACTGCTGGTAATTATACTCCCCGATGCTCACGCTTGCCCCAAGCCCCCCTCCAAACGCAACCATCCAAAGAAGGGGCGTGAATATCGCCCCTATTATTCTCTCTCGCTCGCGCAGGAAGACCTTGAACTCGCGCAGCCACACTCCGTATATCCCGTCCAATTCGGTTGAAAAACCCATGAATATCTACTCGTTTTTATTTGCGTTCATCACTCTTGTCCAGTAGTCCCCTGCTGCTTCCTCTTCCCGTATGCTCTTTCCGGTGTATTTTATGAAAACGTCATTCAGGCTCGCAGGGTGCACGTCCACGCTCTCAACGGCCCCTATTTTCCCAAGCAGTTTCTGCAGGTTCTTCCCAGCATCCTTCATTGTGATTGCAAACTTCCCGTCCTGCTTCTTTATGCTGCGCACAAAGGAAAGGGATTTCACTCTCTTCTCGTCAATTTTTTCCGCCTGCACGTACACAACGTCCCCGCCCATCTGCGCCTTTAGCTCCTGCGGGGTTTCAAGCGCGATTTTCTTCCCATGGTCTATTATGCACACCCTGTCAGAGAGCGCATCCGCCTCCTCCATATAATGCGTTGTGAGCACAACGGTCATCTGTATCTCTCTTGCAAGCCTCTCTATGTAACTCCACATGTGCTCGCGCGTCTGCGGGTCAAGCCCTGTTGTGGGCTCGTCCAAAAAGAGAACTGACGGGCGGTGTATGAGCGCACGCGCAATCTCAAGGCGCTTTCTCATCCCTCCCGAATAGGTTTTCACAAGGTCGTTTTTCCTCTCCTCAAGCTCCACAAGGGAAAATGCCTCTTCAATCCTTTTCTGCCTCACTCCCTGCTCCACTCCGTAAAGCATGCAGTGCAGCTCCAAATTCTCCTTTGCAGTGAGCAAATCATCCACGGATGGCTGCTGGAACACAATTCCAATCGACCTTCTTACCTGCGCCTTTTGCGTGCGTATGTCAAAGCCGTTTATTTTTGCAGTGCCCGAAGTGGCATCAATTATGCAGCAAAGCATGGAGAGAGTGGTTGTTTTCCCTGCCCCATTTGGCCCCAAAAGCCCGAATATTTCCCCGTTCTCAACCTGCAGGCTAAGGCTGTCCACTGCCGTAAGCTTTCCGTATTTCTTCGTAAGGTTTTCAGTTACTAGCCCCATGCTCCCACTATCCTTTATAACGCGGTAATAAATTGGGTGCAAGGAATATAAATGTAGTATGCAAACTGCTGCAATATGGAGAAAATAACCACGCTTAAGGAGCTTTCCGCAAAGATTGCAAAGGGGAAAACACTCGTGCTCTTTTATGCCTCATGGTGCCCCTTTTGCAGGGCATTCCTGCCAATATTTGAAGGCTGCGAAGCAAAGGCAAAAGTCCCTCTCCTGAAATTGCAGGTGGATGAGGACGAAAATCCGCTTTGGGACGAGTATTTCGTTGAGGCAGTCCCAACGCTTTTGCTTTTCCAGGATGGGAAAGTTGTTGCAAGGGCGGACGCAAAGCCGCACATCGGATTAAAAGAGGCGGACTTAACCGCAATTCTCAAGAAGGCTTAGGTGCATCCCATGTACGAACCAAAAGAACTTTCATTCTCAAACGTGCACGATGCCTCAAAGGCAATAAAGTCCATTGACGTTTCCGAAATGTGCGTTGCAATAATGTCCAAAAAGGCTGTTTTCACGTGCATAAAGCTGCACAACGTGCGCAACGCAGTCGCAAACATCCTAAAGCAGGAAATGATTTCCGCAAAAGGGGATGCAACGGTTTCACAATACACGGTAAATTGCGCAAAGGAGAGCACAGACGTTCTCCTAATGGGCACGGTTGCGCAATATCTTACTCTTATCTCCAAAATGCGCCTGCAAGGCTATTACATGGGCGAAAAAAAGGCAGAATACGAGGGCGTTGCCGCCGACATTGAAAAGATTTTAAAACCAAGGCTGCAAAAGAAATAATGGGAGGGGTTCCAATGGATGCAAAAAAACTCTTTAGTATGAATACTTTGCTTCTGCTCATAGGATTTATTCTTCTTGTCGCAGTAGCGGACAACATAAAAGTGTTCAAACTCTGGGAAACAGGTGCTGCATCCGCAAACCAGTACTTCACGCTCGTACAAACCTTTGCACCCACAATGGGCGCGTTTTTTGGGCCAGTTCTTGGCGCAGGCATAGTGCTTGTTGCAGAAATATTCTCATTCGTGTTCAATGGAAAGGAGGCGTCGCTTATAAACATACTGCGCCTCTCCCCGATGCTCTTTGCAGCAGCATACTTTGCGCTTTATGCAAAGAAGGCAAAGCTTAGCGTACTCGCGCCATTAGTGTGCATCGCTCTCTTCCTTCTGCACCCCGTAGGCGCGGCAGCATGGCCGTTTGCGCTCTTCTGGCTCATTCCAGTGGCAGCGTTCGCATTCCCGCAAAACCTTCTCCTTAGAAGTTACGGCGCAACCTTTAGCGCGCACGCAGTTGGCGGCGTGCTCTGGCTTTACACAATCCCAACGGATGCGGCATACTGGCTCGCGCTCATGCCAATAGTTGTGGTCGAGAGGACAGTATTTGCGGCAGGAATATCCGCAAGCTACTACCTTGTAACAACAGTTGCCTCGCGCGTTGAGGCAATAAGAAAAAGCGTGCTTGTGAAAATAGAGCCGCAGTATGCGCTTTAATTTTTTTTCTTTCAATTTTTTCTTTCTTTTCTGTATTTTCTTCGCGCCTTTTTTCTATTTTCCGCCCTTTCATCCATTTTTTCTATTCCCCAAATGCCTTCACAATAACACGCTTTCTTCTCTTGCCGTCAAATTCACCGTAAAATATCCTTTCCCACGGACCCAAATCCAATTTTCCGTTTGTAATTGGCATTAAAACCTGCTGCCCCGCAACCATCCTCTTCAAGTGTGCGTCCGCATTGCTCTCCCCTGTGTGGTGGTGCGCATAGTTCAAGCCGGAGGGCGCAAGCTTCTCCAGCCATTCCAGTATGTCTTTGTGCAAGCCGCTTTCCTCGTCATTCACAAAAACAGAAGAAGTAATATGCATTGCGGACACAAAAACAAACCCTTCCTTTATGCCGGATTCACGCACTATCTCTTCAACTTTTTGCGTAATAGGCACAATCTCCTTTTCCTTTTTTGTCTCAAACCACAAATACTTGGTATGGAATCTCACAAAATCCCCTCAGTTCCTGTGCCCGATTAGCTTGTAGCATTCCGGGCAAAGCAGCATCGTTCCCGCAGCAGTATCGCTCTCAATCGGCTCAATAAGTTTCCCGCAGTGCGGACAGTTGATTTTGTTCTCATCCATGCTCTCAATCCCTAATTGCTTCAAAAAATCCGGTTTTCAAATTCTTTCTCACATTGTCCCAGTCGAATATTTTCCCGTTCATGCAAACATAAACCCCGATTGGAAGCAACTGTACTGCCGCCAGCGCAGCCCCAACGTTAAACTGTGCATCTGAATTTTCTTTTTCAGCAGGCACAATCGCGCCAACAACCACTATTGTTTTTGGGATTTTCTTGCCGCCCAGGTACTTTGCAGTCTGTTCCATCGTAACTGTCCCGTGCGTTATTACGATTTTTTCTTCTGCGCATCCGACACATTTTTTCAAAAGAAGTTCCCTGTCCGCATCATCCACGAACTTGCTGTCCTTGAAGAACGCTATCTCGGTAACATAATCGAGCGAAACCCTCGCCTGCTTTAGCAAGCCCGGCATTTTTGATTCCTGTTTTTTTGGCGCGGTTTTTGGATTTTCGTATTCAAGCGAGTCTATAGTTCCGCCCGTAATAAAAACTTTTATTTTCATGCGATTATTTTCCCGCATACAAATATTAACTTTTACTGCAAATTATTTTACAATGACAAATGGTGAGAATGCAATAGCGCAAACAAAACGCAAATTCCTTTTTGTATCCATAGAAGCATTGATAGGCGACGTTGCATGGCAGGTTTTGAAAGAAGGGCACGAGGTTAAATATTTCATAGAGGCACAGACTGAAAAGAACGTGTCCGACGGTTTTGTCCCTAAAGTTGACGAATGGAAATCACTTGTTGACTGGGCGGACGTGATTATTTTTGATGACGTAGGATTTGGCGAAGTTGCAGAGGAACTGCGCAAAAAAGGAAAAAAGGTAGTAGGCGGCACAATTTATGCCGACAAGCTTGAGGTAGAGCGCGATTTCGGGCAGGCGCAGCTAAAAGAGGCGGGCGTGAACGTTCTCCCGAGCTGGAATTTCGAATCTTTTGATGCGGCAATTGATTTCATAAAAACAAACCCTGGAAGGTATGTGATAAAACCCAACGGGGACGCGCAAAACGAAAAGGAGCTCTCCTTCATAGGGCAGGAGGACGACGGAAAGGATTTGCTGCACATGCTTGAGCGCTACAAGAAGAGCTGGGCAAAAAAAATAAAGAGCTTCCAGCTCCAGCGCTTTGCATCCGGCGTGGAAGTCGCAATAGGCGCGTTCTTTAACGGAAAGGAATTCATCACGCCCATCAACATTAACTTTGAGCACAAGAAAATGTTCCCGGGCGAAGTGGGCCCCAACACAGGGGAAATGGGCACAACAATGTTCTGGTGCCCCCCAAACAAGCTCTTCAACGAGACGCTTGCGAAAATGCAGGAAAAGCTTGCGGCATGCGGCTACATCGGGTATGTTGACCTCAATTGCATTGCAAACGCAAAGGGCATTTATCCGCTTGAATTCACAAGCCGCTTCGGATACCCTACCATAAATATCCAGATGGAGGGCGTGCTCTCTCCCTGGGGCGAATTTTTCCATGCGCTTGCAGGCGGCGAGAAATTTGACCTGAAAACAAAGCGCGGATTCCAGATAGGCGTAGTGATAGCAACTTCGCCCTTCCCATTTTCGGACAAAAACGCATTCAAGAAATATTCCGAGGATGCCGCAATAATTTTCAAGAAGCCCATAAACGACGGCATACACATAGGCGACATAAAGCTTGAGGATGGGGAATGGAAGCTTGCAGGGCAGTCCGGATATGCGCTCATACTCACTGCAAGCTCAAACACAATGGAAGACGCGCGCCGCCTTGTGTACAACAAGGTGCAAAACATTATGCTGCCCAACATGTTTTACAGAAACGACATAGGGCTCAAATGGGCTTCGGATTCAGACAGGCTTTACACCTGGGGCTATCTTTACTAGCTATCTTTACTAATTAGGGGATTATATTTATCCGCTGCCCGCACTTGGGGCATTTGGGGTTTTTCTTTTCCTTCACGCTTAATTTTCCAAAAACGTTCTTCTCAATTGAATATCCATTTCTCTTTACCAGCATTGCATTGCATTTTGGGCAGTGCGTATTCTCAACGTTCTCAAGGTTCGTATTTCCTACATACACGTGGTGCAATCCTTCCTCTTTTGCAATCTCCCGCGCACGAAGCAGCGTTTTTTCATCAGTTGGCGGCAAATCCTGCATCCTGTATTGCGGATAAAACCTGCTAAAGTGCAAAGGAATGTCTTTTCCAACAGACGCAACGAATTTGCAGAGCTTTCGGATGTCTTCTTCACTGTCATTTAATGTTGGTATGATTAGCGCAATAACCTCAAGCGCGATTTTTCCGCGAAGCGCATGCACCCTCTTTATGTTGTCTTTAACAATTTGCATGTGCCCTCCGCACACTTCCATGTATTTCTCGTCGTTTATGAATTTCAGGTCAATCCTTATCCCTTGCAGCAGGTTTTCCTTTACCACATCATCCAGCATCTCCTTTGTGAAATACCCGTTTGACACAAATACGTGGAACAAATCAAGCCCAAGCTTTCTGCACTCAAGCACCGTGTCCTTTGCATACTCATAGAAAATAGTGGGCTCGCTATACGTGTATGCAATCCCATCCACCCTGTTCAGCTTTGCCATCCTCGCAATTTCCGCAGGCGTTGTTGGTGGAACATCCAGCGCACCTTTGCCTCCCTCTTTCACGGCCTGCGACAAATCCCAGTTCTGGCAGTTCAGGCAGCGGAAATTGCATCCGGGCGTCCCAAAAGAAAGCACGCGCGAACCCGGCTTGAAATGGAAAAACGGCTTTTTTTCAATAGGGTCAATTGCAAATCCCGCGCTCTTGCCCCAGTTGAGCGAATAGAGCTTTCCCCCAATGTTTTTGCGCACAAGGCACTTTCCAACTTCCCCTTCTTTTATGATGCAATAGTGGGAGCACAGGTTGCAGTGCAGCAGATTAGAGCCTTGTTTTCCGATTCTTTTATAGAGGAGAGCCTCGTGCATTTTCTCCCCGTTGCCTAAAATCTTGCCCATAAGTGCAATTTGCACCCCAACCTTTTTTACTTTTGTTCATTTTAGGGCGCTTTATTGCCAATTTTATTGTTGTTCAAAGTGTTAGCATTATACATAACCTGACCATAACTTATGACTTGTGGGAGGTGCGAGTCATGACTGTGACTGCAAAGCCTGGGCCCACCGAAAAAGGCCAACCTGTTGAAAGAAGCCCTGTGGCAGCCATTGCCTTAAAGCACATGCATCCCCTTGAGAGCAGGCACTTGGCAGTGGAAGACTGGGGACAGTCCCCTTGGCGGTTGCAAAGGATACAGTCTTCTTCAACTTTGATGTTTGAGCGCGAATCAAAAGACGACTTCAAGCGCGACCTTGCAAGAACCGAGTTCAATGCAATAGGCGAGCGGCTTTCCCTTATGAAAAGCAAATACGCAGAAATAGTGGGCGAGGCAGGCGAGCACGACGAGACCGCGCGCAAGCTTGAGAACGACATCTCCTTCATGGAGGCAATGAACTCATTCATGCAGTCCTGCATAAACGGGCTTGTTTCAACGCAGCGCTCGCTTGCAAAGTCCTCCGAGGACATACAAAAGCGCTACGACGAGCTTGTGCAGCGCGGCAGCCTTATTGAGCGCATAGTGAAGCAAATCCCTCTCCTCTCTGGTCCCATAATGGGCGCAACCGCACTTGGCGGAGGGGCATGGCAGGCAGTTCTCTCTATAGTGAAACATCAGTGCCCGCCAAAATGGCAGCCGATTGCAGAGGGCGCAGCAAACATCATAGGATTGGCGGCAATATATACAACAAGCTATGTCACTGGCCTGCTCTCCTCAAGGCGCAAGCAGAAACTGCTCAATGAATGCACTGAAAAGCAAAAATTGCTGCTCTTGGAGGAGAAAATTGCGCGCAGGATGCTGATTGCGCTCATAAAGAACAAGGCGCTGCAGCTCATGGTGTCGCACGGCTATCTCCTTGAGCTAAAGACTGAAAGCCCGGGAATTTATTCAATGGCATGCAACGGAGAAACAAAAGCGCTGCACGAGCACTTCAAGGAGGCTGTAAAGCGGATTTTCATGTCCGGCGGAGAATACATACCTCCCGAGCTTCTTGTTGGCGGCGAGGCAGGGTCGGACTCAAACATACTAAACTGAATTTTTGTCCCAACCAATGCGGAACTTTCCAAATGCTTTTAAACGTTCAAGCGCTTATCCTCTTTGGTATTTATGGCATCAAAGAACGCAAAAAAGGCAAATATTCCCTTTCAAATGCAGAAAATCTCCAAGCAGGAATTTTTTGCGCATTCGGCATACGGGCTCCTTATAGGTGCGCTTGGCGTAGTGTGGCTTGCACAGGAGCTTGGCTGGATAGATTCCAATGTGCCCTTTGGGCCCCTTAGCATAATACTCCTTGGGCTTCTAATGATGTTCTCAAGCACGAAAAACTAGAATTTTGGTGATTTAATGAAAATAGTATACGCAGCACCCACAAGTTCAAAGGCAAAGCTCACTGCAATCCTTGAGGCAGACCCGTATGCGCACCCGAGCTTTTCGCGCAACGGCTACAAGGTAAAGGACGGCTCCGCGCTTGGCGAGGAAAAAGACAAAGTATACGTATATCTCTCCTGCACCGAAGAAGTGGAGAAAATGGCACAGGAGAAATTCAAGGACGTTGCAGAGAAATGCAACCCAGAAGTAACCGCGCGAGTAGTGAAGAAAATAGAGGACGAAGAGAACAGCGCGGAAGCGGGCTTTGGGGCAATTTTTGGATAAGCACTCTTTTTCTTCTTTCCCGTCCCTATACTCACAGAATGATGACATCGAGGTATTCCTGAGCCGGGACCTCAGAGACCCCAGCGCATGACGAAGATCTTGAGTACTGACACCTAGGGGGCGCGAGGCAACCCCTCGGTCCCCCTAAGGTTTCACCCCCTAGTCGACACAGGTGGTTTGCCTGCGCATAACGGCAGGAATTATAAATCCAGCCCTCTGTTATTTACCACATGGTTACCTCAAAAATGCTCTGGGGAGGCCGCTTCAGCGCCACCCCGAAAGGACTGGTGCGCGGTTTTCTCAGTTCCGAAAACATCTCCCTTGATTCCCGCCTTCTCCCCTACGACATAGAAGGCAGCATGGCGCACGTTGCAATGCTTTGCAAGCAGGGCATACTAAAGAAACAGGAAGCCGCCCCTATCCTAAAGGCACTTGCGCAGCTTTCAGCGCGCTCACAGAAAAACGAATTCCCCCTTGATGCAGAGCTTGAGGACGTGCACATGAACGTGGAGAGCGAAGCAACAAAGCTCACATCCGAAGCAAAAAAAATGCACACTGCGCGCTCGCGCAACGACCAGGTTTCACTTGACACGCGCCTTTACTTGCGCGACGAAATAAACAAGACAAGCAAGTCCCTGATACTTCTCATAAAGGAAATTGCATTCCTCTCAAAAAGGAAAACGATTTTCCCCTCCTACACGCACATGCAGGTTGCGCAGCCAATCACTCTTTCTTTTTACTGCCGCGCATATGCAGATGCATTTTCAAGGGATTTTGCACGCTTGTCCGAATGCTATGCCCGCATAAATGCAAATCCATTGGGGGCAGGCGCAGTCGCAGGAACCACATGGAACATAGATAGAGAGCACACGGCAAAACTCCTTGGCTTTTCTGCGGTGCAGCAAAGCCCATTGGACGTAGTTACCTCAAGAGGGGAAATGGAGGCAGAGCTCATCTTCGCTCTCACAATGCTTCTTACGCACACTGGAAGGATTGCAGAAGACATTTGCTTCCTTTCTGCAAAGCGCCTTGCTATTCTCTCTGATGCAACCTCAACAGGCAGCAGCATGATGCCGCAAAAGAAAAACCCAGACCCAATGGAGCTTCTTCGCGGAAAAACAGCAAGAATGCACGGTCTTCTGATGCACTCCCTTTCCCTTATGAAAGGGCTTCCTTCAGGCTACAACATGGACTCCCAAGAGAGCAAATACGCAGTAATGCACGCACTTGATACGGCGCAAGAGTGCATTCCCGTTCTTTGCGAAGTGCTTGCAACAATAGATTTTGACCCCGAGGCGATTAAGGAAGAGCTTGAAAAGGGATATGCGTGCGCAACAGAGCTTGCGGATTTGCTTGCAAAAAAAGGAGTCCCCTTCAGAAGCGCGCATGAAATAACCGGAAGGCTCGTGAAAGGATGCGTTGCAAAAAGGAAATACCTGAGCACACTTACTGCAAGCGAGGTATGTGCGGTTTCCAAGGTGAAAATTACGGATTCCGAGCTAAAGGTTGCGCTAAACGTGGACAAGACAGCAAGGATGCACTCTCCAATTTCACCGGAGTTCATTTCTCCCTTGCAAAAGGCGATTGTGGAGCGGGAAGAGAAACTCTCTTCTGCAAAAAAGCTCCTTGAAAAAGAAGTGAAGCAGATAATTGGCTAGAAGCAGTTGAGGTCTACCTAAACAGTATTCTTTATCGCAAGCGCATTCACCATTGCCTTAGCCTGCGCCTCATTCCCCTTCTCCGTATATTTAATCTGTATCCTGTCCCACGTGTTCGGGGAAAGCTCCCAGCTTACGATGTGCCCAAGCTCGCCTTTTAGGGATTGAAAGTGCGCCCGTGCTTCAGAGCTAACAGACGCAGCAGCCGGAATGGACGGTGCCTGTGCAATTGCCATGCAAATGTTTTTCTGCGAATGTTAATAATTGTTGCCTCCCTATCTCCCAATATGACAGACGAACTGGAAGACCAGATGATTGCAAAAACAGAGGAGCTTGAGCAGGAGCAAAAACCGCAGGAAGCGGTTGCGGAAGCAGCAGAGCTTGTTGCAATAGACCCGAAAGACCCGATACTGTGGTTTGTGAAAGGAAAGGCGCACTACGTTGCAGAGCAGTTTGACGAATCCCTTTCCTGCTTGGCAAAGGCAGCAGAGCTTGAAAGGGAAAACCCTCAAATCTGGCAAATGATGGCATACGCGCTGATTTCCTTAAAGAGATATTCAGAAGCAGCCCCCTGTTTGGAATACGTAATTTCAAAAGAGCCGCAGAATGCGGAAAGCCTAAGCGCGCTTGGCATATTGCACATAATTTCAGGGGATGAGAAAAAGGCGCGCACGTATTTTGATTCCGCGCTTCTTGCAAACAAAAGAATCGCAATTGCAATGCTTGAGCATTTCCACGACAAGTTCTTTTCAACAAGCCCCAACATCCCATCTTCTGCAAAGGCAATGGTCGAGCGCGTGCTTGAGACTGCAAAGCTTATCCGCTAATTGGTGTACAAATGGATTATGCCCAAACCGCACGAAAAGTGGCAATCTGGCTGCTTGCGTTCATCTTCATGCTCCAGCTTTCAGGCTGCATCCTCCTCTTTGCGTCCATGGAAAAATTCTTTGACGTGAACGTTTTTGACGCATCCCTTGCAAAGAACGGGGTGTATCCCCTGATGCAAACCGGGCTTGTCGGCATGCTCACGGATTCGCTTCCTCCGGAATACAAGGACAGCGTAAAGGCAGAACTCAATGCCGCGATAACCCCTGCATACATGCGCAACCAGATGCTGCCCATCCTCTCGCAAATGCTTGCCTACATTTCAGGCAAAAGCGCAAAAATGGAGCTTTACTTTGACATCTCACCGGTTGCGCAGCAGCTTGCGGCAAGCCAAAATCCAGTTGTGCAGGTATACGTCTCGCAGACAAGCACAATGAGCTCTGCCATAAACAACGCACTGCAGTCCGTAACGCAGCAGATGGAAACCGATGCATCCGTGCAGCAAATGCGCCAAACCCTCCCGTCCCTCAACATCCTCAACATCGTGCTCTTTTTCATCGCAATAGTGGAGCTTGCGCTCATATTTTTCCTTTCAAACGACATGAAGGGCGGCATAATGAAATGCGCAGGCACGGTGTTTGCAACGGGCGTGGCAACCGCGCTAAGCGGGGCCGCAATGGCATATCTTACGACTCCCATGCTGACCTCTGCGGTCGGCTCACTTCTCCCCTCCGACGCAAACGCAACTCAGATTTCCTCAATTGTAATTTCCATAATGGGCGATGTTTTCTTTGAAATAGGCATGCTCACCCTGATTCTCTCCATCCCCATTGTGCTTGTTGGCGGCGCAATACTTGTGTATTTCAAGTTCGTTTACAAGGATGGCGCAGTGAAATCCTGATTTCGCCGCTCTTCAGGCAAAACGCCGTATTTTTTGGGATTTTTTGAAATCTCCTCTGCAGCACTCACTATCTCGTTCACTTCGCTTATGCGCAGCCTCTCCATTGAGGAAAGATTTTTGGCAAGGTTATCTCTCCTTTGTGCATCCGTGCCCCCGCACTCACGGTAAGCGCGTGCAATGTCAGTCGGCCTTATTTTCAGCTCATCAAGAAGCTTGCCTGCAAGAAAACCGCGTATGTTTGAAGGGAAGCCCTTCTTTGCGCATTTGCATGCTTGTGGCATTTTTCCATATGCCCCATTTTCCCCAGCCAAAATATTTATCCCTATCCATAGCAAGTGCACCGGCACTTGCCTTGCAGCCCAAGGCAAGGTATAAATAAGTTGGGCTCAAATTCCAGCTTATGTTCAACCTTGTAGAAATCCTCCGCAAATATTTTGGCAGCATAAACGAAAAAGAAAAGGAAGCGGTTTATGCCGAGATACGCAACGGCTCCAAGCCCTCCCACGAATACTTCATCATGCTTGCAATTGCCGCCATAATCGCGACAATCGGGCTGCTCACAAACAGCGTTGCAGTAATAATAGGCGCAATGCTTGTCTCACCGCTCCTCATACCAGTGATAGGCATTTCACTTGGGGCGGTAAAGGGCGACTGGGGCTTATTTTCGCGCGCAATAGAGGCAGAGGCAAAAGGGGTCCTTTTTGTAATCCTGCTTGTGGTAATGCTCACGCTCATAATACCAAGTGCGTCCGTGACAAGCGAAATACTGCTTCGCACGCAGCCCACTCCTCTTGACTTGTTTGTTGCGCTTGCAAGCGGCGCGGCGGCTGCATATGCGCTTTGCAGAAAAAGCATAGGCGCAGCGCTTCCGGGTGTTGCAATCGCGGTTGCCGTAATGCCTCCCCTTAGCGTTGCAGGCATTGGATTTGCGCTTCGCAGGCCAGAAATTGCGCTTGGCGGGCTCCTCACTTTCGCTGCAAACGTTGTTGCAATAAATTTCGCCGCCTCTGCGGTTTTCTGGCTCATGGAATTCAGCCCGCGCTGGTCGTTTTCTGCAGAGGAGGAAACAATGAAAAAACTCAAGACTTCGGCGGCTCTTCTGCTCCTTATCTCAATCCCGCTTGCATGGATAATGTGGGAAAGCATAAGCGCCTCTGGCACAAACGAAACAATATCAAACGTAATATCCTCCCAGCTTGACGGGATACCCCAAGCGCAGCTCACTGAAGCTTCATTTGAATACAGCCACGACGGCATGCTATTGGTATTCGCCTCAATAGACTCCCCAAAGGAAATAAGCGTCTCCAAGGCGGATGAGATGCGCCTTGCGCTTGAGAAAAACCTCAACCAGCCAGTAAAGCTCACGCTTCGGGTGAATGAAATAAAGCTTGTTGCGCCTTAGCCCTGCGCACTTTTAACCTGCATTTTTAGCTTATTTTCAGCCTGCCCACGAGCTCTTCTTGCATGTCGTCCATAGTGAGCAACCCCACAAACGCCCCTTTGTCGTCCACTGCGATTGAAAAGTGCCGATTTGCCTGCTGCAGCTGCGCAAACGCGACGTTTAATGTGTCAGAGCTTTTCACTTTCACAACCGGAAGCACGAATTTCTCCACGTGCCAGTTCGGGTTGTCTTCTGCCGCCTTTGCAAGGGCGCGTATGTTCACTGTGCCTATCACCAGGCCATTCTTTATGACCGGGAAGCGGTAATACGTGCTGTGTATTGCCTTGTGCAGCGCGTCCGTTGCAAGCGCCTCTGCGGAAAATGCCAATACGCGCGAGCGCGGCGTCATTGCATGCGCAACCGTCTTGTCGTTGAATGCAAGCACGTTCTCAATGAGCTCGCGCTCTTTTTGCGAAATGCTATTATGCGTTGCCCCAAGCTTCACAGCAGCTTTCACCTCTTCCTCCGTGAACCTCTCTATCCCTGTTGCGCGCGAATACACGCCGGGTATGAGGTGGTTTATGAACTCAAAAAATATCACAAGGGGGAAGAACGCATAATATATGCCCTCCACAACGGGCGCGCCCATGAGTATTATCCTCTCCCCGTGCGAGGTCGCAAGGCTCTTTGGCGCAATGTCCCCGAACGTGAGCATGAGAAAGCTCATTATTCCTATCGCAATCCCAAGCCCCTCATCGCCAAAAATCTCTATTGCCATTGCAGTTGCGACCGCAGAGGCTGCAATGTTTGCAATATTGTTGCCTATGAGGAGCGCAATAAGCACCCTCCTTCTTCGCGTCTTGAGCCTATAGAGCGCCTCTGCCCCGGCCACCCTCTTCTCAACAAGGGCATGCACCCTAAGGAGCGAAATCGAAAGGAAAGAAGTCTCGCACGCTGCGAAGAATGCGGAAATTGCAATCAATCCCACGAGTGCAACAAGTTCAATTAGGAATTCCATCGCATTATTTCCATGCGCGGGGAATTAAAACCTATCCCCCTCTGGAAAAAGAGAGCCGCTTTAGCTTACGCGCGCCATACTTTATATTTGCCTTTCATTTTCTTTTTTGTTTTTTCTTGAAGTGGCGAGAGCTTTGCATTTCCTGTTTTTATTTCTACCAGCTCTGCCTTGCCACAATCCCACTTTCCTGTGAGGATATTATACTGCCTCTTGGTTACTTTATAATCGCTACCATGTGCGTGCCCTTTCCTTTCCACTTTATTTCCTATAATTCTCTGACTAACTTCAAACATCGCTTCGGCATTTTTTCCTTTCATCTTATTCTGCGATAACGTTATCCTTTTGGCAAATTTTTTGAGTTCGTCGTTCATCACACCACCCATTTTGCAATTTATTTCTGAAGGTTATAAATTTTTGCACTCGGATGCTGTTTTATTGCTGCCCGCCCAGCCCATACGCTTCTTTCCAAATGTAAATAAATACGCTACATATTGCGGCAGCGAGACTGATAAATAATACCACTAGCCCCACATTTTCTTCCACAAATTCCGCAAGCTCGGCGCCCCAGTGTAAGTTAAGCAGACTCTGCAAACCATTCGCTGCTATTTCATTCGTAGTTGGGGAGGTTGTAGAAGTCGGGAAGGCTGCGACGAACTGTGTATAAACGTAAATGATAAAGCCGATTGTTGTTGCTGCGCAAAGTATGGCTACTGGGAGCGCGAGGAGCTTTTTCATGTTATAATAATGGCGAGAGTATATTTTTATTGTTTAGGCTCTAAGGGTTGCCCATGAAAAACGAAAAGGCGCTTGCACTTATAGATGTTTACATACACGAATTGGAGTCTACTATTGGATACAATAGCAATACTGTTTCTTTTTGGAGTTCGAGCAGTTCGGTAATAATCGCCCTAATGATTGGCGGCGGTGCGATAGTAATTCCACTGCTTGCATCTTCTAAGGATGCAGGATTAACATTTTACACACAGAGTGGCATTTTACTTGTTGTTTCAATATTTTGCCTTCATATGTATGGAGAATATTCCAAAAAGGAAAAAGCACATTACAAACAAAACGAATATGATTTATGTCGCATAATAAAACTGGACGAATTAAAGAAGAGTATACTCTTAGGAAAACGTAATCCGACCATGGAGCAAGTAAAGGAGAAGTGTAGAGATATTTTGGAAATGGGTAGTGATGTAGACGTATAATAAAACTACAGTTTTTTTTTTGCGTCTGAGTTTTAGCTGATACTGACTTAATAAGAAGTGAAGCCGGGTAGGGGAATCGAGCCCCTCTAAGCCGATTTCAACATCTCCCCGAAGGGAACCTGGAGCTGAAAAACTGCATTCTGCAGTCGGCTGCATAGCCTCTCTGCCAACCCGGCACGTATTATTTATACCCACTTTCCTCTTTATAAAAGATGCAGACGCGGCATTTTGGAAAACTGACCGCTTTTTATATCTTTTTTCCAAATTAGGATTCGAGGGCGATCAAATGGACATCAAGGAAGCAATAATAATTGACGCAACAGAACCCGCATCAAAGGCACTGCGGGAAACAATAAAGCGCGAGCATTGCATAGTTGTTACAAGGGAAAATGCGTATTTTGGCATTATAGACGAGCGCTCTGTTGCAAACAGCGCGGTGGATTTGAACAAGGTCCAGTGCGCAAACATATGCACAAAGGCACCGCAGCTTTCAGAAAATGCCAGCGTGCAGGACGCGTGCAAGTCATTTTTCAGCGGGCACTACAAGGCGTTGCCGGTAACAAGCAACAACAGGGTGCTTGGCATAATAACAAGGAAAAGCGCGCTTGATGCGCTCAAGGCGGAAGGGTATCTCACGGGAAGGAAAGTCGCGGATTCAATGACTGTCCCGGTGGTTTCAATAGACATAGCCTCTTCAGTAGGGCAGGCGCGCGCAATACTCCTAAAGCACAACATACGCCGCTTGGCAGTTACTGACAATGGAAAGCTTGCGGGCGTGCTCTCAATGTTTGACCTTGCAAAGCCAAAAGTGTTCGGAAAGCAGTCCCCCAACATGATGCAGGAAAAGGTGAACACGGACATGCAGCCCGTCTCCTCCTTCATGCAAAAGCAGGTTGAAACAGTTGTTGCCGACAAGCCGCTTTCAACAGCAGCAGAAAAAATGCTCTCGGCAGGCGTTTCCTCCCTTGTGGTGGTGGATTCCGCAGGCGCCCCCTCAGGCATGCTTTCGGCGCGCGACCTTTTTGAAACCGTAGTTGCAAAGGAAGAGAAGCAAACAGTATACATATCCGGCCTCACAGATGAGGAAAAGGAGCGCTACCCTGAAATATTTGACGAATGCGAAAACGCGCTTTCCAAGCTCTCAAAAAGCGCGCAGGTGCAATACCTGTCCGTGCACGTAAAGAGAACGGGCGCGCAATATTGCGTGCGCGGAAGGCTGATAGCAAGGAAAATGTACGTTGCAAATGCGTCGGACTGGAAGCTCAACTCCGCAATGATACAGCTCATGCACGAGTTCATAACAATGGTGCGAAAGGACAAGCCGGAAAAAATGCACAGGCGCGCAAAAAAAGAGGAGTAAGAATGAAGGCACAAGCAAGCGCAGAACTTCTTGTAATGGTTGCGATAATGGCAGTGTTCATCCTGCCCCTTCTTCTCATCACTTACGTGAATGCATCCACTTCAGGCGAAAAGGCATTAATCTCGCAGGCGGGAAGGGCAGCCTCCCAGATTGCAAGCACTGCGGATTCGGTTGGGTATTTGGGAAGCGGCTCAAGCATGCTTGCGGAAATAGAAATGCCATCGGGCGTGCAGGGAATAGAAATACGCAACTCATCGCAAATTTCTGAAATAGTGTTCAACGTTTCAACTTCTTCAGGCGCAAGCCAGCTTGTATTTGTTTCCCGCTTTCCAATTTCAGCAAGCCAAAGCGACCTTAAGCGGCTTGCAACAACGGGGTTGCACCGCGTTAACATAAGCGCAGGGAATTTTGAGGCAGGGAAAGACCGCCCGGCAGTATCCCTCAAACTGGATTAATATTTTCTTTCAACTTCCCTTCCATTTCCCTCAGGCGCAAGCACTTCCCCGTTCTCATACGCAATTTTCCCATTCACAATTGTGCATTTCACCTTTCCCTTAAGCTTCCTGCCCTCAAAGGGCGACCAGCCGCATTTAGTATAAAGCGAAGATGCATCAACCGCCCATTCCTCTTTCGGGTCCACAATCGTAACGTCTGCAAAATGCCCCTTCTCAATCTTCCCCCTTTTTTGCATCCCGAATATTTTGCAGGGATTTTCGCACATAAGCTGCGCAATCCTCAAATAAGTTATTTTTTTCCTTGCAGCAGCGTCCAGCATAAGCGAAACAGCTGTCTCAAGCCCAGGCACGCCCGCAGCCCCGCTCTTCTTGTCCTCAAGCGTGTGCGGCGCATGGTCTGTTGCGATTATATCCACTTTATCAAGCATTTTCCAAAGCCCGTTCATCTGCGCCATGCTCCTAAGGGGAGGGTTCATCCTGTCAAGCGGATTTTTTTGCTCATCTTTCTCATTAAGGAAAAGATGGTGCGGCGTAACTTCACACGTAACATTCCCCCCAAATCTCCTTGCACATGCAACTTCCTGTTCGCTTGAAAGGTGGCAGAAATGCAATTTTCTTTGGGTTTTTGCGGCAACGTCTCCCACCCTCTTTATGCCTGCAAGGCTTGCGCCTATGCCCCTTTCCTTTTCCTCTTCAATTGTGCCTGCGTCCTCCGCATGCACGAGCACGGGTTTTTCGCGCGCAAACTCAGTAAGATGCCTGCGAAGCGACAAATCCGATTCCACCCAAAGCTCGCTTTTCGTATCGCTTAGGAATACCTTAAGGGAAGCGGGGTTTGCGTCCCTCACTTCCCCAAAATTGTCCTCAGTTGCCCCAAAATGGAAGGAATAGTTGCAGCGCGCCTTCCTTGCGGCGATTTTTTTCTTTTCATCCAGGGCTTTTTTTGTAGTAGTTGCAGGATTGCGGTAATTCGGCATGTCTATCACGCTTGAAAATCCGCCCGCAAGCGCGGCAGAAGTCCCGCTTGAAAAATCCTCTTTCCTGGTATCTTCCGGGTCCCTCAAATGCACGTGCGCATCCACAAACCCCGCAAAAACAAGCATGCCTTTTGCGTCAATTTTCCCCTCCCCTCTTTCATTCGCATCAAATTTCCCGATTCCTGCAATTTTCCCGTCCTCAAGGAGCAAATCCGATTCCCTGATGCCGCTTGCAAGCACGAGTTTCCCGTTTTTTATTATCATTGCACCAACTTCCCTTCCTTGCTTTTCTGCGCGGCTTTTGCAAGCATCCTTGAGCGGTCAAGCTCCGCAAACAAAACCGCAATTATGAACGCAGCCCCAAGTATCACTACGAGCACAGGATTGAAAATGAAAATGGTTATCCTCTGGCTCGCTATCATAAAGCCGTCCAGGAGCGCGCTCAAATTAAATATCATGTGCAGTGCAATCGCTGCAAGCACCGCAGGCACTATTGAAATTCGCGTGTATGCCGAGAGGCTCGGATGCGATTTCACGTATCCCATTATGCCCCCTGCGGTTGCAGTGAAGCACCCGTGCGCAAGGGAATTGAAGAACGAGCGGTAAAGTATTACGCTTGCCCATGCGAAAAACCCGGTCTCAAGGGGGTTTGTCTTTGACGCAAAATAAAACCAGTTTTCCACAAAGCTAAAACCAAGGCCGATTGAGAATCCCAGCATCATGCCCGTAAGCTCGTCATCAAATTCATGGTGCGCGGACACAAGCACAAGGCCCGCGCATTTTATTATCTCCTCAACGACCGGTGCGATTATTGCAACCCCTAGAAGCAGCATAAGCGACTCATCCACCCTCCCCCCAAGCACGCCCGTCTGGAACGTGTTGAACCCGAGGGAAAGAACCGCCGCAAATATGCCCCAGAAAAACATTGCCGCAAAAAGCCGAAGCGGCTTTTTCTCGCTTCTCTCATTGTACAGCCATGCGGCTGCAAAATAAACTATTGGCATTGCGGCGGCCCCAAGCCCACTTAGCGCCATAACCTGCATGAGCCCATCCGTGCTTTTTATTGCGGGCGCAAGCGTTGTGTACATTATGAACACAAGCACAAAGAGCCCTATTGTTTCAAGCACCCACGCGGTGGGCATCATGTAAAAGTCCGCAAGCTTTTGCCCGAAGCTAAGCCCGGAGATTTTTGGCATGAAAAGGCTCTTTGTATTGTACTCCCCCTCATAAGTCTCGCGCGGGTGCGTTGTGCTCGCAACCCTCATAAGAAGCAGCACAACTGCGATTAGCACAATCGCAATAAACGGGGCTGCAAAAAAAGTGACGCTTGCAAGGTCCTTGCGCACCAGGTCCTCGTATCCCGACCAGTCCTCAAACACCTCGAAATATTTTCCCTTTGTGCCCTCAAGCCCGCTTGCAACAAGCGCATACCTTGTTTTCTTGCTTGTCTGAAGCTCATAGTCAAGCGCAATTGTAATCGTTGCATTTGCTTTTTTCCCAGGCTCAAGAACGCCGATTGTTTTTACCCGCTCCCATCCGCCGTTTTCCGTTTCGCGCATGAGGCTTATTGTCTGTTCGGAATTGTAGGTGTTTTCCAGCGTTGCAAACACAAGTATGCTCTCGTGCGGGGTTTCAAGGGGCTTGCTCTCAACGACTATTTTAGTGTCAAGCCCGACTGAAAACGGGTCATTGTAGCTTATCTGCGAAAAAGCGTGCGCGGCAAGGATGAAAAGGAAAAGCAATGCGGTTTTGTTGCGTTCCATACCAGCTCTCCTTACCCTATTCTCAGAATGGCAGGGGCACGTAAAGGTTGAAATATTTCATGAACCACAGGTATCCCTTGTACCAAATCTCATTCCTTCTTTTTATGACGTCCAGGAGTTCCTTGAACGCCTCTTTTTCCGCAATCGCCATCTTGCTGTCGGTTACTTTTACGTGCTCTTTTCCGTCCACGACCGTTTTTTCCTCCTGCTGCCCTATCTGTTTTTTCGCCTGCTCGTACCACGGTGGCAGCGAGGAGCGCTTTTTCTTGAGCGCGTTTATGAAATCCCCCGTAGTGACTTCGCGCTGGTTTTTCCCCTTGAACGCCTCCCTCCATGGGATTGAGGCTGCCTCTTCCACAAGGGACTTGAGGTCCGCTGATGCATATCCCATCGTGGCGCGCGCAATCCTTGAGAATGCAAGCCATTTTGAGGCAGGCACCTTTTTCGCGTGCATTTTCAAAATTTCAAGGCGGGACTTGTAGTCCGGCTCAGGTATGAAGATTGCCCTTCCGAACCTTCCGGACCTCCTAAGTGCAGGGTCAACGTCCCACGGCGCGTTTGTCGCCCCTATCACAAGCACGTTCTGGTTGTTTGCCTCAACGCCGTCCATTTCAAAAAGCATCTGGTTGACCGCCATTTTCATGTATTGCGTGGACTGTGACATTTCCTCCCTTCTTCCGCCAAGGGCTTCCATTTCATCAAAGAAAAGTATGCACGGCGAGTTTTTCCTTGCAGTCTCAAACACGTTGTGTATGTTTTTTTCCGTGTTGCCCACGTACATGTCAAGAACGTCGGAAATCTTCGCGTTTATGAAGCCCGCTTCGCACTCCCCCGCAGCAGCCTTCACAATAAACGTCTTTCCGCAGCCGGGCGGGCCGTACAGCATAATGCCGCCTCCTGCGAATTTCCCGTATTTTCGTGCAAGCTCGGGCTTCACAAGTGGGTATATGATGGATTCGTTTATCTCCTCCTTCATCTTGTGCATGCCTGCAACGTCCGTGAATTTCATGTTTGGCTTTTGCAGAAGTTTCACTGCGTTTATGCCCTGATTCTGCCCCGGCGCGCCTCCTGCCGTGTTGTCCGGCCCGCCCCCTGTGCCTCCTGACTGCTTTCCCTTTGCTATTTCACGGTGGTTTATTGCCTCCGTGAAATTCGGGTTGAGCTCGATTGCCTTGTCATAGTCCGCAATCGCCTTGTCAAACTGGTTCAAATAATCGTACGCAAGCCCGCGGATATGGTATGCTTCCGCAAAGCTGGGGTTTATTTTCACGACTTCGGAAAAGTCCTCAACCGCCTTCTCATAGTCCTGCTGGCACGCATACGCAAGCCCGCGGTTGTAAAACGCCTTCAGGTATTTCGGGTTCAAATCCAGTGCCCTGTCATAATCCGCAATCGCCTTGTCAAAAACCTGCTTCCTATAATGCGCATCTCCCCTGTTATTGTATATCACGGGGTTTTTCGGGTCAAGGTCCGCGCTCTTTGAATAGTCCTCTATTGACTTGTCAAAATTCTTGAGGTTGTACCAGCAAAGCCCGCGGTTGAAATATGCCTCTGAAAAAGTCGGGTTCAATATGATTGCCATATTGTAGGCTTCAATTGCCTTCTCGTAGTTGCCTGCCTCGTACAAGTCGTTTCCGCGATGGTAATACGTCCTCGCGTCAGTTGGGTTGGGCTTGTCCGCCATATCTTCGCCTGTTGCTGCTTTCTCTTATGCCCCTTATAAAACATTTCGCTGCATTGCCTGCTTTTAAGCCTATGAAGCCTGCCTTGCTGATTTTAGCGCGCTTATGCTTCCCCCAACGTGCTCGAATTCGATTTCCAGCTCCACAACCCCGCTCTCGTAAGCAGTGTTAAGCGGCATCTCGAATTCCCCCATGTCTGCCCCAAGCGCATACTGCGCTCCCCCGTAAGAGAAGTTTTTCGGCAGCACCACCCTGTAGTTTGTTGCAGGCTCAACCAGAAGTGCGCCCATTCCTGTGCCGTTAAGCGCGGCATATATTTTCCCTTCAGAATCGTTTGCCCCTTCCCCAAAGGAAACGGTCATCACTGAGGGCGGAAGCTGCACGCTCACGCCGATTTGGGAAAGCCCTGCCTGCAATGCCTGCGAGTCGGTAAAGTCTCGCGCAATGCTTACCACGTTCGCACTCACGCCCGCAATGTATGCGGGCCCTGCCTCTATCGAGCTTATTTGCTGCGCATCAAGGGGCGCCTGGGGTATTGCATAGGATTTTTCCTCGTATGAAAGCGTTGCGTTCGCATCCTGTTCCCTTAGCGCATCAAGCAGGGATGCCTTGTCTATCCTGCGGCTCTCCCATGGCACAAGCACCCTGAACTTGCCCTGCGCGGTGTTTTCAAACTGCGCGCTCACAATCGCAGTTGCCGTCTCGCTTGTGCTCACGCGTATGCTCTCAAAAGTGTCAATCTGCCCGTCCTTCACGTTCACAATTGCGCTAAAGCGCACCTGCCCGCCAGCATCAACGTCGGGTTTTATGGGGTACTGAAGCGAGCCACCTGATGCATCAAAATTTGCGGCAGGCGTTTTCACCTCGACCAGCGCAGGTATTGAAAGTATCGCGATTGCGCTCACGCTCGCATTTGCAGCCTCAAGCTCGCGCGCCGCAGTGCGCACGTCGCTTGCATAAGAAAGCCCGAGCACGCGTATGCCCTGCTCGTTTATGCTGTCATTCTCTATTTCGCCCCGCGCTTTCATCCCTAAAATAGCAGCCTCAAGCGCGCTTCCCTCGCCCACTACCATAAGAAGAGGCTCATAAATCTCAACTGTTGCATTTACCTCTATGAGCCCCCTGCCGCTCTGGCTATTTTGCACGGCCACTGTGCCTCCACTTGAGCTCATGGAGAACCCTATCGCAGCCATTTCAAGCACGAAAAGCGCAACCACCGCAATTACGAAAATCTTTATCATGTCTTTTTTATCCATTCCCCCACCTTCGGATGCCATTTTGCATCAAAAACGGCTATAAACCTATCTAGCCTAATATATTCGTACTTATCCAGTTAAAACTTTAAAAAAGGTGTATTTAATGGTTGCACTAAAGCCAGGGGATCTTGTCCGCATGGACTACACGGGAAAGCTTGCGCGCGACAACTCGGTATTCGACACCACGATGGAGGAGGTCGCAAAGGAGAACGGCATATACTCCCCGCAGGTGCCCTACAGCCCCAAGCTCGTGGTGTTTGGGATGGGCAGGATGATGCAGGGGCTCGAGGAGCTTATCCCTACCCTTGAAATAGGCAAGAAAAAAGAAGCCCTCATAAAATGCGAAAAAGCGTTCGGGCAAAAAAACAAGAACCTCATACGCGTGCTTTCGCTTTCGGATTTCCACAAGCAGAACGTGCGCCCCGTTGTTGGCATGAGCATCTCAATGAACGGCACGCCTGGCCTTATAAAAAGCATAAGCTCAGGGCGCGTGATGGTGGACTTCAACCACCCCCTTGCAGGCGAGGATTTGAGCTATTCAGTAACCCTTCTTGAAACAATAAGCGACAGCCAAAAAAAACTCGAGGCAATCCTCTCTGCTGCAAAAGTGGATGCAAAGGTGGTTCCAAATGGCGACTCTTTTGACGTGGAATTCAACAAGGAAAACCCGTCTCAGCAGGACATTGCGGTTGCAAATGCCGCGATACGCTCAATTTCTCCAGGCGCATCCGTAAAGCTAAAAGAGGGCGAATCCGCGGGAGAAGCGCCTGAAAACCCTGAAAAACTGCACGAAAAGCTTGCAGCAAAAAAAGCGATAAAGAAGCCCGAACCAGTCAAGAAGAAATAATCCCCAGTACTTCTTTCGGAACAAGATGCTTCCAGCTTCTTTTGTTTTTCATCCTTTCCCTAATGAGCGTGGCATAATACTTGTACCTCTTGTAAAACGGAATTGGCACAATTTTGTAGCCCGCCCTTCTGCACAGTCTTTTCACAAGCGGATTGTTTGAATGCACAAATTTTGCGCCTTTCGCAATTTTCCGAAACTCGCGCACCCATTTTGCGTTTGAACGGTAATCCTTGAGAATTTTTATCTTCGCTTGCAGCCCGTTCGCCTTCAACGCCGCTTGCAGCATTTTCTTTCTCATCCCGACAGAAAAAGGATTCCTCTTGTCTTCCTTTTGCGCGCTTCCGATTATCACGAGGAATTTCCCATGCCCCTTTGCAACGTATCTGAGCGCGTAAAGGTGCCCCTTGTGCAAGGGCTGGAACCGCCCTATAAAAACAGCAGAGTATTTTTGCATCAGCAGCCTCTTGTGCTTGAAATTCCCCAAACCCGCGCCCACCGGTGCCCATTAGTGCTTGAAATGCCTCACTCCTGTAAATACCATTGCAATCCCGTGCTCGTCCGCAGCCTTTATCACCTCAAAGTCGCGGACCGACCCGCCCGGCTGCGCAAGCGCACAAATCCCAGCCTGCGCAAGCGCATCAAGGGTGTCGCGGAAGGGGAAGAACGCATCAGACGCGCAAGAGCTTCCCTTTACCTCGAATTTTGCGCGCCTTGCCTTTTCAATCGCAATGTGGCAGGAGTCTATCCTGCTCATCTGCCCGGCTCCCACTCCTATCACTTGCGAGTTCTTCGCAAACACTATCGCATTTGATTTTGTGTGCTTTGCGAATTTCATTGCAAAATACATGTCAAGCTCCTGCTGCGCAGTCGGCTTCTTTTTTGTGACTATTTTTGCCCCCTGCATGTCGTACACGACATCATCCACCTGCTGGTAGAGCATCCCGCCTGTAATGTTCCTATAGTTCGCCTTGCGCTTGTTTGCAAGCTCAAAGAGCGTTGTAACGTCAAGGATGCGCCTGCTTGGCTTTTGCTTGAGCACGTCAAGCGCCTCCTTTTCAAAGCCCGGGGCAAGCACGACTTCAACGAACTTATTCCCAATCTCGTGCGCGGTTTTCACGTCCACCTTGCGGTTGAACGCAATTATGCTCCCAAACGCGCTCTCAGGGTCGCTCGCATGCGCAAGCTTATACGATTCCGCAAGCGTTGCTGCAGTGGCCCCTCCGCAGGGATTGTTGTGCTTTATTATCACGGTGGTAGGGCTGTCTTCCTTGAATTCAAGTATGAGCCCGAGCGCCGAGTCCGCATCAAGGAAATTATTGTAAGACATCTGCTTTCCCGAATGCACCTTTGCATCAAAGAGGCTCACGCGCCCGATTCTCCTATACGCAACCGCCTTCTGGTGCGGATTCTCCCCGTACCGAAGCGGATACGCCTCCTCAAAGCTCATTGTGAATTTTTCCGGGAATTCGTTTGCCTTTTCGCTTGCGGAAAAATACCTGCTTATTGCCCAGTCATAGCTTGCAGTCCTCTCAAATGCCTTTTGCATGAGCGCATAGCGCATTTTCCCGTCAAGAGCGCCCTTTTTCAGCAGTTCCAGGACGTGCGCATAGTCGCGCGGGTCCACAACAACCGCAACGTTCTGGAAGTTTTTCGCGGCAGCGCGTATGAGCGTGGGGCCGCCGATGTCTATTTCCTCTATTATCTTTTCAAGCCCGGCCCCGCTCGCAGCCGTTTTCTCAAATGGGTAAAGGTTCACAACTACGATGTCTATGGGGCTTATTCCAAGTTTTTTCACTTCCGCCTCGTGCCTTTTTTCCCCTCTCTTGAAAAGTATTCCGCCGTGTATTTTGGGGTGCAGGGTTTTCACGCGCCCTTCCAGTATTTCAGGAAAACCAGTAACGCTTGAAACTTCATTTACTTTCACTTTTGCTTTTTTGAGCGCACTTGCGGTGCCTCCGGTGGAGATTATATCTATCCCAAGCGCGGACAAGCCCTTGCAGAATTCCACAATGCCGCTCTTGTCATAAACGCTCACGAGTGCGCGCCGTGCTTCCATTAGCCCCCCTCCAACCCAGAATTCCAACAGAATAAAAGCACTCAGGATAACAATGCGTAAAATTAAATACCCTGCGGCTGAAAAACCCCTTGGGTGTTCCCATGTTAAAACCTGAAAAAGCAATCGGCGGAAGCATAATAGTGCTTGTTGGAATAGTGCTCCTTCTGGGCAACCTGGGCATGCTGCCAACCGACGTGTGGAAATACTGGCCGCTCATCCTTGTTTTCTTGGGGGTTGCGATAATATTCTCGCAGCAGCTGCACCTCACGGATTCCAAGGTCAAAAAGAAGTAGGCAAAGGCGCCCTTAACGCGCATACGCAAGCCACTCGCATTTTTTCGCGAGTTTCCTTGCGTCCATTTCCTTTTCCTCAAGCCACCTGTAGCCTGAAAATTCAGAAGAAGGCTTTGCATTTGTTTTCTTTGCGCCAATCCGAAACACAAGCACCGGAATAAACAATTTCTTTTTTCGCGTCCCAACATTGTGCCTTGCGTTCATCATTACTTCGTGCGCCTGCGCATCTATTCCTGTTTGCCTTGCGAACTCCAAAACAATCGCGGATGCAGGGTTTTCCCCGCCATAAATGAAGATGCATGGAAGCTCAAGGGTTTCCGCCCCCAAGCTGTTCTTCCTCACAAGAAAGAGCGCCCGCTCCCCATCAAGGAGCATTCCTGCAACAAGCGCGCTTGGCTTTTTCCCAAAGTTCTTTTGCCTCATACATGGCAACTTGCGCCGCCGTGCTTTAAATAGTATTTCTGGTGGTATTCCTCTGCGGGGTAAAATTCAGTTGCGGGCGCAATCTGCGTTACAATCTGCCTTGCATGCCCCTTCTGCTCCTCCTGCATGCTTTCCTTTGCCTCTTTTTCCTGCTTTTTCCCGAAAAAGAAAATCGCGCTCCTATAGTTGCTGCCAACGTCTGGCCCCTGCCTATTAAGCGTGGTCGGGTCGTGCGATTCCCAAAAAGTTTTCAAAAGCCCTTTGTAGGAAATTTCCCTTGAATCAAACTCAATCAAAACCGCTTCCGCATGCCCCGTATCCTTCGCGCACACCTGCCCGTACGTGGGATTCTTCACGCTGCCGCCTGTATACCCCACTGTAGTTTTCTTGACGCCCTTAAGCTTGTCAAAAACTTCCTGCACTCCCCAGAAGCACCCTGCTGCGAAAATTGCTTTTTCAAGTTTCATGCGCTCACTCCCTTTTTTCAAAATTCCAGCGCTGGCATTTCCCCTTTTCATTTCTTTTTCCCCTTAAATTCCAGCGCGGCTGAATTTATGCAATACCTCTTGTGCGTAGGGGCAGGCCCGTCATCAAATACGTGCCCCAAATGCCCTCCGCACCGCGCACAATTCACCTCGACGCGCCTCGCGCCAAGGCTCACGTCCTCAACGTATTTTATCCTCTTTTCATCAACCGGCGAGAAGAAACTGGGCCATCCTGTGCCTGATTCAAATTTTGCGCCCGACTCAAAGAGTTTCTCCCCGCATCCGGCGCAATGGTAAACTCCTTCTTTTTTGTTGTTCAAAAGAATGCCGCAAAAAGGCATTTCCGTGCCTTTCCCCCGAAGCACGCCGTACTGCTCCGGCGTGAGCTTATTTTTCCATTCCTCCTCGGTTTTCGGCAGCTTTTTTGCCATGTTCCCATCTTCAACTGCAATGCTTTTAAGTATTGCCTAAAACTAATAACAACGTTATCAAAGTTGGGCGCATGGCATCAGAAATAACCCTCATAGCGGCATTTTTCGCAGGACTGCTTTCCTTTGCCTCACCCTGCGTGCTGCCCCTTATCCCAGGATTTCTCACCTACCTTGCAAGCGTGGGGCTAAAGGCAGGGCAGAAAGCCTCGCGCAGCCGCATCTTCCTGAACTCCCTTGCATACGTGCTTGGCTTCACGCTCGTATTCTCCATTCTTGGCGTGCTCTTAAACGGCATACTTGGCAGCATAGGGTACGACGTTCGCATATGGCTTTCGCGAATCGGCGGGCTGGTGATAATCTCATTTGGGCTTTACATGCTCGGGCTTCTAAAATTTGAATGGCTGCAAGGAGAGCACAGGCTGCACTTTGCAAACATAGAAAACTCCTACATTCTCTCATTTCTCTTTGGCGCAAGCTTTGCAGTGGGCTGGTCTCCCTGCGTTGGCGCGATACTTGGCACAATACTAACGCTTGCAGCAACCTCGCCAGGCAGTTCGTTTGCGCTTCTCTTCACATACTCCCTTGGGCTTGGAATCCCGTTCCTGCTTGCAGGCGCATTTGTTGCGCAGGCCCAGGGCCTGATAAAAAAGGCATCGCCGTACATGCAATACTTCAGCATTGTTTCCGGCCTCCTGCTCATACTCATAGGCATACTTGTATTCACTGATACGCTCTCGCGCTTTGCGGATTTGGGGCTTGCGCAGCTTGCGCTTGGAAACTAAAAGGAGCTTGGAAACTAAAAGGGATTAAAATGGAAACAAAAACCCGCGTGCTGCTTGCAGCAATCGTACTTATAATGCTCACGATTTTTCTTATAGAGTACTCAAAGCCCCCTCTCCCTTCCTACGTTGCGCCTGAAAATGCGGATTCTTCCCCACAGGACGTTTATTCGCCCTTCCCGCGCGCCCCTGAGCTTTCGGGCATAAAAGGCTACATAAACGCCCCATCCAACCTCACCCTCTCTTCCCTTAGGGGAAAGGTCGTTCTCATAGATTTCTGGACGTATTCATGCATAAACTGCATACGCACGCTCCCATACCTTTCAAGCTGGCATGAGAAATACGAAAAAGAAGGGCTTGCAATAATCGGCGTGCACACGCCCGAATTTGAATTCGAGAAGGACTATGGCAACGTGCAGGCAGCGGTTGAAAAATTCAGCATAAAATACCCCGTTGTGCTTGATAGCGACTATGCCACGTGGAACGCATATCGCAACAGCTACTGGCCGCGCAAATACCTAATAGATGCACAGGGGCGCATACGCTACAACCACATAGGCGAAGGAGGATATGACGAAACAGAATCAGTAATAGTGGACCTTCTTTCCGAGGCTAAAAATTCGCGCGTTGAAATGAATTCCACAAAGCCAAATGCAACTGCGGTTGATTTCCTGTTTGTGCGCACGCCGGAGATATACTTTGGCGAGAATTTCCGCCGCGCGCCACTTGGCAACGCGCAGCCCTCATTTGCAGGCGAGAAATTCATTGCATCCATCCCTGCGCAGATTTCACCGGACACTCCCTACCTTGAGGGCGAATGGGTGAGCGGCAACGACGGCATAACTCTTGTTTCCCAAAAAGGCGCAATTGAGCTCATTTACTCTGCGCGCATTGCAAACATAGTTGCAGGCTCAAGCCCGCCTGCAAAAATGCGCGTTTTCCTTGACGGCAGCCCGGTAAATTGCGCGGATAGCAGCAAAAGCGAATGCACAATAGATTCCACGCGCCTCTATGCTGCATCATCCGCACAGTCATATGGCGCACACAGGCTCCGGCTTGAAATAGAGGGAAGCGGCTTTGAGATTTTCACGTTTACTTTTGGCTGATTTTTTTGCAGCACAATCCCATGCGCGCATTGCAAACTTATTTTAACCATGCGCGAGTTCCATTCCCTATGGATGCAAACGTGCAAGGGCTAAGGCACCGCCTTGAAGGGTGGAAAAAAAGCATAATGCGCGCCTCATGGAAAAAGTCCGCCGCGCCCCTTCTTTCGCGCATGCATTTTCTGCACCGCTTTCTTAAGGAAAAAAAGTGCCCGCACCCTGACTGCTTCTTTTTTTCAATTGAAGACCTCCCGTATTTCGGGAAGGAATACTGGTTTTTGTATTTCATGGTGCCCGGCAGCGATGAGCAGGTAGTGCTTACCGCAGGCAGGGCGCAGGGGCAGGTCTCTGTGAATAAAAACAAGGTTCAAAAAAGCGAGCAGGCTCCGGATTCAAGGGCAGCAAACTGCGCCGCAGTGTGCTGGATGCATTCAGGCAGGAAGGAAGTGCTCATAGATTCCACC
>Ga0172369_10001774_pt1 | contig 30768 bp, 24 predicted proteins | sample LakKiv25m_FD_114539 | JGI IMG/M metagenome (GOLD analysis project Ga0172369, IMG submission 114539) | Freshwater microbial communities from Kabuno Bay, South-Kivu, Congo - kab_022012_11.25m | ecosystem: Environmental > Aquatic > Freshwater > Lake | place: Democratic Republic of the Congo... | reverse complement strand
TTTCTCTTCGAATCATTCCCGATACTGGCCGGATTTGCTCCGGAATCACTGGCCGGGTTTACTCTGGAATTAGTGGCCGACTTTGGTCCGGAATTAGTGGCCGGGTTTAGTCCAGAATAGTCATGTAGAAGGTTGTTATTGTTAATCCAAGTGCCTTCATTGATGTGATTTAAATTGTCAAGTCCTGTCAGGCTGGTTAATGCTGAATTATTTTTAATCCATAAACCCCAACCAATGCTTGTCAGATTTTCCATTCCAGTAAGTTCAACTAATGCATCGCATCTGTCAATTGTTAACCAACCATCAGAGATTGAGGTTAAGTTCTGTAATGCCGTCAAACTGGCTAGGTTCGGACAATCGTGAATCTCAAGTGAGGTGATAACAGTCATTGAATCTAATCCTGTCAGGCTGGTCAATGCATTGTTATTTGAAATTATCATATTCCACCCGATGTGATTCAAATTATTCAGCCCTGTCAGATTGGTTAACGCATTGTTGTCAGAAATGCTAATCTCCCACCCAACGTAATTCAAATTGTTTAGTCCTGTCAGGCTGGTCAGGGTGCCACAAGACGAGATTGAAAGTGAACCCCCGATTGCAGTTAATACATTTAATCCATTCAGATTATTTATGTTATTTCCAAATATTAAAACATCACCCTCAATTTCAGTGCAATTAGGGTAGTTCGTTGAGAAATTGTCTATTTGAGCTTGTGTCTGAAAAATGATGCCATTTGGCAGGCAAGGTTGGGATGACCCAGTGAATGACAAATAAAGTCCCAAGATTAGGATGAAAACTGTTCTGGTACCGCTGACATTGAGATATTGTGACATATTCTACTGCTTTATAAACTTGCCGAATTCCACCCCTTTCTCCCCAACCAATTTCACAATATAAACCCCGCTTTTCAATCCGCTGACATCAATGGTGGTTGTTGGTTCGGTGACTTCTTGTTGCAGTAGTTGCTGACCGTTGATTTTTAAGATGGAAAGGTTGCCTCTGGCAGGGGTTTCAATGGTGATCTTATCATTGGTTGGGTTGGGGTATAAAGAATTTTTTAATTCCTGAAGCTCATTAATCCCGACATAAACAGAATCATATTTCATCACGGTTGCTTTCAACAAATTTGCATTATCACTATAAACAACATAGGGTAAGCCTGATGGATTAAATGCAAGATTGGTACCTGTTGTCATTCCTACTGAAAAGCCTTTGCTTCCGACATACACCCAGCCAGTTCCATCAAATTTCATCAGCGATGCTTTACTCGAATCCCCAGCATCCCCAAAAGTAACGTAGGGCTGACCATCGGAAGGGCTGAACGCAAGGGATGTCCAAAAAGCCCATCCAGTAGAAAAACCAACATTTCCAACATTCACCCAATTGGTTCCATCAAATTTAAAGACAGTTACCTTATCGGAATGCCCGCCATCACTATAAGCTACATAGGGTTGACCTGATGGGCTAAAGGCAAGGTTTGTATAGTTTGCTCGACCTGCTGTGAAACCCGCACTTCCCACATTCACCCAATTATTGCCAATAAATTTCATTACTGTTGCCTTCCAATAGTTGAGATATTCTGTAAAAGCTACATACGGTATTCCTGATGGGCTAAAGGCAAGACTTGTATATTGAGCCATACCTTCAGAAATTCCCTGATTTCCGACATAAACCCAGTTTGTTCCATCAAATTTCATTACCGATACTTTTATAACCTGCGCATCACAAAATGCTACATAGGGTTCACCTGATGGACTAAAAGCAAGGCTTAAATACTCGGCGACACTTCCTGAAAAGCTTGGAATTCCAATATAAATCCAGTCAGTTCCATCAAATTTCATCACAGACGCTTTTTTCGTATAATTCATAAAGTCACTGAATGCAACATACGGTTGACCGTCCACAGGACTAAAAGCAAGGCTTATCCAGTCAGCCCCCATTAGTGAAAAACCAGTATTTCCAACATTCACCCAGTCGGTGCCATTAAATTTCATCACTGTTACATTATGACCATACCCCCAATCTGCAAATGCCACATAGGGTTTTCCATCTGGACTAAATCTAATAGTTGTATACTCTGCTGTTCCACTCGAAAATCCTGCATTTCCAACATTCATCCACATATAATCCAAAGGGGAAGATTTGTCCCACGGTAGCTGGGCACTCACAGTAATCGAGAGTAGGCTCATTAATAGGATTAGAAGTCGTTTCATATCAACCAGTTTTTACTTTTTAATGAACTTTCCCAGCTGCAATCCCTTCTCCCCGACAACCTTCACAATATATACCCCGCTGGGCAGTGTGCTGACATCAATCGTGGTGGTTGGTTCGGTAATGGGTTGATGTATTTGTTCCTGACCGTTGAGGTTCAAAATGGCAATTGAGCCTTTTGCTAAAGTTTCGATGGTGATGGTGGTTGATGCGGGGTTGGGGTATATATTCAGATAATTGGCTTTACCTGAGATTTCGTCTAAACCTAAACCGCCACCATTGGTGGTTTTCAAAATTGTTCCATCTAATCCCACCGAATAACCATTGTTTGCATCAGTAAAACAAACTGCATATAAATCATACGTCACACCGCTTGATTGACCATACCACGTTGTTCCGCCATTGTTGGTTTTTAAAATGGTGCCGCCTGCACCCATTGCATATCCATTGTCTGCATCTGTAAAGAAAACTGCCCATAAGGTTTGATTGGTTCCACTTGATAATGCTACCCAGTTTGAGCCAGCATCAGTTGTCTTAAAAATGATTCCGTGTCCCTGTTCATCTTCCCCCACCACATAACCTGTATTGGCATCGGGAAAGAAAACGCAGTGTAATGTTGTGGTTGAACCGATGGATTGAACTGACCAGTCGATACCAGCATTGATGGTCTTTAAGATGGTTCCAGCAAAACCCACCGCATAACCTGTATTGGCATCAGTAAAATAAACGGAATGTAAATAATAAAAAGACGGGATAGGGACTGTCATAGTTGTCCACGTGATGCCAGCATCGATGGTTTTAATTATGGTTGCGCCGTTACCCACTGCATATCCAGTATTGGCATCGGTAAAATAAACCGAGCTTAAATAATTCTCACCGCTTGATAAGAGAGTCCATACTGCGCCGCCATTAATGGTTTTTAAAATGGTTCTAAAGCTACCTGTGCAGTAGCCTGTGTTGTCATCCGTAAAAAAAACCGATAGTAAACTCTTAGTTGTTCCGCTTGCTTGAGGATTCCAAGAGATACCGCTATCTATCGTTTTTAGGATTGTACCATTTGTACCCACAGTATAACCCGTTGTGGCATTTGTAAAGAAAACTGATTGCATTGCGTTACCTGTTGGGGCGGGATTTTGCATTATCCACTGTGGAAATGCCACAATTGAGAACAACAACAGACAAGCTAGAACGATAATTTTTTTCATCATACCCGTTGTTGAGGTTATTGCCATATATTACTGCTTTATAAACTTGCCGAGTTCCACCCCCTTCTCCCCAACCAGCTTCACAACATAGACCCCGCTTTTCAATCCGCAGACATCAATCGTGGTGGTCGGTTCGGTGATTTTTTGGTGCAGGAGTTGCTGACCATTGCTGTTATGAATGGCAACGGTGCCTCTGGCAGTGGTTTCGATGGTAATGTAATCTGATGATGGGTTGGGATAGATAATTGGATGTCCACTGGTTAGAATTGTTTCAATCCCATATACAGCACAAGAGTCTTTTATCTCTTGTGGCGAATTACATCCACCTGCGTTATCTTGAATTTTGTCTTGCGTACTCGGAAACTCCAAGTATTTACATAGGCTCAGTATCGAACAATTTGATAATGAGTTGTTGTCCAATATATCTACTTCTTTTAGGGAATCAGAATTAACATTTTCTAAAGCACTTATATCAGATAACAGAGGGTTACCACGGATTATAATAACCCGAACTTGATTCAAGTTTTCTACCCCATCCATATTTATTAGCGATGAATCATAACTGATTCCAAGAAAGCCCCAGATTGACGTTAATGCATTCATTCCATTAAGGTTAATCAAGGATGGGTTGTTGAAAATGGATAATGAATAGCCAATTTTTTTCAAACTATCAAGTCCTGAAAGATTTATCAAAGAAGGGTTGTTATGAACCTCAACAGTGCCCCCGACTTCAGATAAATTTTCCAGACCCATCAAGTCTGAAAGAATATCGTTACCAGAAATATTAAGAGACCCACCAACATAAAATAGGTTTTTTAAGCCATTAAGATTCTGTATGAGTGGATTGCGGGAAATGGTTAAAAAGCCCTGAACCGTGTCTAAATTTTCCAATCCATATAATGACTCAAGACTGGGATTAATAATAATTTTTACCGAATACCCAACTGATATTATATTTCTAAGTCCAGTTATGTCTTTAAGTGAATCATTATTACCTATAATAAGAGTATGACCAATAGCAGTGACTCCGTCCAGTCCAGTCAGAAAGGTTAGAAGTGGATTGGATGTAATATATAAATCACTGTTTAATGAAGTAAGGGCTCCCAATCCGTTAAGGTTTGTAATATCGTCACCGTGCACAAAAACATTTCCATCAATTTCCGTACAATTAGGATAATCTAGTGAGAAATTGTCTATTTGGGCTTGTGTTTCAAAAGTGATTCCGCCAGGCAGACAGGGAACACAGGGTTGGTTGGATTGACCATTTGCTATGTACCCGAAGACAAGGGATATAGTTAGAAGTTGATACTTGATCATCGAGATGTTTTACATTTAATCCATAAAGATACGATAAAGTAATTAAGAATCAATGAGTGAAATATTTGGTTATATCCACCAAACAACCGTCGGGTTATTTGTCAACGTGCTACGGGGCAGGATAAGGGGTATTTTAACAGCAAAATCCAATCAATAATTCTCTACCCTACGATTTTTTTAATTTCGTTTGCTCGTATCAAATTACCAATACGCCTGGAAATAAAACACTTACACCCATAAAATCGTTGGAAAATCCATTAAAATGTCGTATCTTTAGGGTTGCTTTAAAGATGATACATATGGACGTTGGAAAATGGTAAGGCGAAACCATCCACTCCCCTCAGATCACAACCCTGATGAATAAAATTCTTGGCACGTTCGGGCTCTTATTACAACAAGGATACGAGAAAATACTGATGGAATTTTGTGGGGCTGAGGGGCTGACCGAGAAGGCGATCAATGAAACGCTGACCAGGTTGGGGGATGAGGGATCACTTTATCGGACAATGCTGATGTGGGAAGTTAACCCCTTAATAACCACTCCAAAGCACTTTCCAGGGTAAAAAACGTTTTCTGGGTATAGTTTTTATGCCGTGTTTTGAGCCTAACCATTTCAGAGTAAGCAGTTTCTTTTGGTTTGGAATGAATAACAGCTATTTTAACTGATTTAAACCGACCAGTTAAAACTTCCATCGCCTTATCTGATGCTATTAGTTCGTTTTTCCTAAATACGTATTCGACATTGGATGCATCAGATAGCATTTTTAATTGGCTTACAGGGAATCTCTCAGGTGTAATAGTGTCAAACCATTTAAGAATTTCATCCATTGTGACCTGCCCTGTCAGTTCTGCAATCACAATGTTATAATCCTTATCAAACCTGTCCTGTATCATTCTTTGTCATTACTCAACAAATATAATTACACATGAATATACCCGTAAGATTATATGTTTTTCTTCCAAGCCCCAATTTGATTGGTATGACTATTTGACAAACTGAGCGTTTCAATGTATAAATATATGTCTTAAGAAAAAGCCACTTACTGAATAATGTTAGTAAGTGACTTATTTCCAAGTCGGGGTGAGAAGACTCGAACTTCCGACCACTTGCACCCCATGCAAGTACGCTAGCCAACTGCGCCACACCCCGGTTTAGATCTGCAAATTTACAAAACTTTTAAAACAATTCATTTGTTATACATTATTATATAGATTTGGTTTAAATAAATATAGTTTATATCTTTGAGCCCAGAATGTGGTGAGGAACCATGTTGAAATATTGTAACCCTTTTAAATGATGAAGAGGCAAATTTTCTGTTTTTTTTTGACAGCCTGCTTTCTGATAAGCGCCACAGCACTCCTGTCGCAGGAAAAATTCAGGACCGAAGCCAACGCCAACCTGGTTCGCTATACCAGTAAGGACGGACTTCCTACAACGAATATTGCAAAAATAGCCCAGACAAACGATGGATTCATCTGGTTATCGGGTATTGAAGGAACCACCCGGTTCAATGGGTATGAGTTTGAAGAAGCAGGAGCAGATATTGACCTGCCCAAGATGCAAAACCTCTATTACGATTCAGTAAACGACATATTGTATCTCGCCTCTCCCAAAAAATTCATCGTCATCCAGGGGAATGACTATACAGTCTATACCGAAAACGAAGGGTATAAGATCAATGGCCTCGACGGCCAGATGATAGGGATGATGGAAGCCGACAGCAAAGGCCGCATCTGGATCGGTTCCTGGACACCCTGGATTGATAAAAAATGCAACGGGGGCCTTACCATGTTTGAGGATGGAACCTTTACCGTGTTTGATTCCACCTCTTTCCCGCTCGACAATGCAACCGGAATGCTGGAGACCCCTTATGGCGACCTGATCTTCAACTCGTTCGGCCACAACACGCAGTCGAGGGAGGGATCTTATATTGCATTGTATAAAAACGGAACCTTCCGGAAGATGGATGAATCGGAAGGGATCAGCCTCCAGGGCGCATTCATATTTCCCGGGAATGAATTAAATGCTGTTGACCGTGACGGGAATACCTGGCTTGCATTCGCAGGACTAAACAATTCCAGTAACTACCAAACCAATTACGGAGTGCTGATGTACGATGGTAGCACATTTCATCAGTCCGGGGAGGTGGATGCCATTCTTGGCCGGGATCGTTATCCTGTGCAGGTCTTTTACAGCAAATCCTTGGATAAACTGCTGATGACAACCCTGCAGATAGATGGCGAAACATTTGACGGGAACAATAAAACGATTTATGAATTTGAAAACGGGAAGTGGGTGCCTTCCACCATTCTGAAGGATATTTATCCTTTAAAAAACCTCAAAACAGGCAATCCCATCACCGATTTCCGGTTTTTCGCAGCCTTTTTTATCAGCGCCAATAAATTTTTCCCGGAACTCCTGGTGTTGCCCAGCGCAAATGAAACCCAGAGCTCGAAGTATTCGGACCAGCTTTTCTTTTACAAAGACGATCACTGGGAAAAATATGACGGATTTAATATAAGTACCGGTTACCAATTGCAGAAAGGGTTCATCATGCCTACCTCAAAAGGTCTGGAAATATATTATCCCAATTATTCCAGGATCCTTACGGTCGACGACGGGTTGGTTTCAAACCAGAGCTTTATCCTGCAATTGTTCACCGACAGGAACGGATTGGTATGGATCTCTTATTCATATACAGATCTGGCCACTTATGCCAGGACCACCGATGTGGGGATGAACATCTGGGATGGGACTAAGCTTCGGTCATTTACAGAAAAAGAGGGGCTGGCAAGCAATATTACATTCCAGACGTTCCAGGACAGCAGGGAAAGGATATGGATCACTACGTCAAAAGGCTTGACGATGGTGCGGGAGATCACCAACATTGAGGGGGAACAGATCCTGAAACCAGGCAACATTATGGACAGGGATGGCAAACCCTATAACGTGAGCAGTGTTCTTGAAACAAAAAACGGAGAGATCTATGCCTGGCAAAACTACATCAGGCCTGCAGAACCAAACCTGATCGCCGCAACCTATTTTCTGGGCAAACTGGATGGTGACAGGATGATCCGGATTCCTTCACCTTTCAGTGCGTCGGAGAACGCCAGGAAGTACCAGCTGATGGATCTGCAGGAGGATAATGATGGCAGGCTCTGGTTGCTTGGAATCTTCTGCGATGACCTGAAAGAGATTACTTCGGCCCCGACCAGGATCATGGTAAATGACGGAAATTCATGGGAAAAGCCCCCGGATAGCTGGAACATTCCGGCAGAGCAATTGCACTATGTGGGAAAGTTAAAAAGTGGCATGTATTTCCTGACTGTTGGCGGGTTCTTCGTCTTCAGCGGTGAAACATTCATTGCACTGGGTGACAGCACGAATGAAAACGCTGATTTCACGATACTGAAAGGGGCTAGTGTGACAGGCACCATGACGAACATACAGGTGGGTGACAACCTCTATATCCGGCTTCGGAACAGGGGGCTGGTGATCTTCGATGGAACAAATCTGGACTTCTACACGAAAAAGGAGGGCCTTCCTGCCGCCAATATTTCCAATCCGGTAACCGATCCGTTCAGGGGCAACGTCTATTTTTCTTCCCCGTCGGGTGCGTTGAGGATCCATGGAAAAAACTTCCAGACATTCCACAACGATGAAAGCATCGTAAGTGGAGGGCCAAGCAGTTCCATCATGGACGGGTTCGGCAACGTGCTCGAATTTTATGACGGAATCGGGCTATATATCAATAAAATTGAAGAGACAAGCTTCCCTGTCGTCCTTTCTTCCGTGGTGGTGGAAGATCAGGTCCATTACATGAAATTCCCTGAAGAACTTTCATACTCACAGAATTCGTTTGTCTTCAATTATGCTGCTCTGAATTACAGGGAACCCCGTCAGACCAACTATGAACATTTTCTTGAAGGCTATGACAATGGCTGGTCCAGGCCAGGCAACATCACCTTTGCCGAATACCAGAACCTGCCATCTGGTGACTACATATTCAGGGTCAGGGGAGTAACGTCCAACGGAATAAAAACCAATGAGGCATCCTATCCTTTCACCATCCATCCTCCGTTCTACAGAACCTGGTGGGCTTACGTTATTTACGGGGTGATATTCATCCTGGTTGTTTTCGCGGTGGACCGCCTACAGAGAAGACGCCTGCTTGAAAAGGAGAGAAAACTCATCAGCGAAAAAGAAGTTGCCCACGCCAAAGAGATTGAAAAAGCTTACACCGAGCTCAAATCCACCCAGAAACAGCTCATCCATGCCGAAAAAATGGCTTCCCTCGGGGAACTCATGGCAGGCATCGCCCATGAAATCCAGAACCCACTGAATTTTGTCAACAATTTTTCGGAAGTCAGCACCGAGCTGGTTGTGGAACTAAAGGAGGAGATGGAAAAGGGTGAGATCGAAGAGGCCAAAGCGATCTCGGAAGATGTCAAACGCAACCTGGAAAAGATCCACTACCATGGAAAACGGGCCGACGCGATTGTGAAAGGGATGCTTCAGCACAGCCACAAGAACAACGGGAAAAAAGAACCCACCGATATCAACATTCTGGCTGATGAATATTTAAGGTTGAGTTACCATGGCCTGAAAGCCAGGGACAACTCACTCAATGTCCGCATCACCAGGGATTTTGATCAGTCCCTGACTAAAATCGACGTCGTGCCTCAGGATATCGGCAGAGTGCTGCTGAACCTGATCAACAACGCCCTTTATGCCGCCTCCAAAAAAGCCGAAGAAACGGATGGTTTTCAACCTGAAGTGGCTGTGGCAACAAAAAATACGGGATCCCATGTCGAGATCAGGGTAAGGGATAACGGGGGCGGCATCCCCGATGAGATCCGGGAAAAGATCTTCCAACCTTTCTTTACAACCAAGCCGGCCGGCGAAGGGACCGGACTGGGCCTCTCCTTATCCTACGACATCATTACCAAGGGTCATGGCGGGGAATTGAAGGTTGAATCGAAGGAGGGGAAGGGAACAGAATTCACGATCGCAATACCAGGATAATGTATGAAAGTTTTAGTCGTAGATGATGAAAAGGATGTCCGCTTGCTTTTTGAACAAAAGTTCAGGAAAGAGATACGCAGCGGAGAGGTAGAATTTGCTTTTGCATATTCCGGAGAAGAGGCTTTGCAATGCTTGGAGCGATACAGGCATGAAGCCGTACAGATCCTTTCCGACATCAACATGCCGGGGATGAGCGGACTGGACTTGCTGAATCAAATCAAAAGAAAGCACAGAGAGCCGCCCCCGGTCGTGATGATGATCACCGCCTATGGCGATCAGGAGAACTACAGCAGGGCGATGGCATTGGGGGCAGACGATTTTCTTACCAAACCAGTCGATTTCAGTGAGCTAAAAGAAAAAATCAGACAATTTAGCTAATGACAAAATAGTGGTTGTCAATGATGTGTCAGATCCGGGGATTCCAATCAAACAAAAATTTCGTTGACAGATCCGTGAAGGCGCTTACCGGTTAGTCTGATTATACTACTTTTGTAACAGTTTTCAATTGCAGGATTCTTAAGCTGCCTCTCCGAAATGGTTTCCAGAAGAAAATAATTGTATATAAAATGCATCCGGACATATGGAAAAAGTTACCAATGAAATGGATCAAAAACGGGTACTAACGCTGAAAGGGGTACTTAAGACGTTAGGACCTGGGATTCTATATGCAGGGGCCGCCATTGGAGCCTCACACCTGGTAATGTCTACACAGGCCGGAGCCAACTACAGTTACCACCTGATCTGGGCGATCATCCTGATCAACCTGTTCAAGTATCCATTCTTTGAGTTCAGCTACAGGTACACCTCAGCCACCGGAAAGAGTATGCTTGATGGATACCGGAAACTGGGCAAATGGGCTATCCTGACCTTCTTCCTGCTATCAATTGGTACGGCAATTGTGAATTTTGCAGCGGTGACCAAAGTGACAGCTGACCTGGCGACCTACCTTTTTCAGATTCAACTGAGTCCGCTTGCCACGAGTACGGGATTACTGAGCCTGATCCTCTTGATGCTGTTTATCGGCAGGTACGCATTCCTCGATCTTTTCATGAAAGTAATGATCGGTGTGCTGGCGCTTTTTACCGTCAGCGCCTTTTTCTTTGCCCTTTCTAAGGGAACCCATGTAGAACCGGGATTTGTGCCACCGCCCTTATGGGATACCGCCGCTATTACTTTCCTTATCGCACTGATGGGATGGATGCCAACCCCGATGGATTGTTCCGTTTGGCCTTCCCTGTGGGCAATCGCCAGAAACAAACAGACAGGCTATGCCCCTTCAATAAGGGAATATCACGTGGATTTTCATATTGGTTATCTTGGTTCAGCTGTTATGGCCTTATTCTTTCTTGGTTTGGGCGCTTTAGTGATGTACGGAACCGGAGATACGTTTTCGTCAAACGGGGTTCAGTTTTCCGAACAGCTTGTCTCACTGTATACCAAATCCATTGGCAACTGGAGTCATTCTGTCATTGCTGTCATCGCATTGTTCACCATGGTCAGCACAGCGGTCACTGTGATTGACGGATATCCCAGATCACTGGAAGGATCCATGCACGAATTGTTTCCCTCCACCAAAATGTTCGGAAACAAACTCTATATATTCTGGATCACCATTTTGTCCTTGACCACCGTGTTGATCCTTGTATTTTTTACCCGGAGTATGGGATCTCTGCTGGAGTTCGCAACCATCCTTTCATTTTTAGCGGCTCCCGTATTTGCGATTATCAACTACAAAGTGGTAACCAGCAAATTTATGCCCGACGGTTCCCAGCCAAGACAATGGTTGAAATTACTCAGCATGGCCGGGATCGGTTTCCTGGTGCTTTTCAGCCTGATCTACCTTAATTTCATTATTTTCTGAAGGCAGGATAAGATCTTACTTCATTCCGGCTTTGAACGGTTGACCTTCGCTCCTCACATCCCGGATCAGAGGCCTTAAGTTTAAGGCATATTCTTGGATCCGAATGGGTATTATATTTCAGTCGAAATAACTGGCACGCGAAAGACCGTGTATGGTTTTCGGGGAAGGTTAGTGTATTAAAAGCCCCATATAAACATTTTTTACGTAAGTGTATGTAATTATTTAGTAAGTGTAGCTGTTTATTTAGTAAGTGTAGAAAATCACCCAATTATTCAAAATTCGAATAGTTCCCGACTTTTATCAATAAGACCCAAAAAAAGCTTTGAAACAGGGTACACTTACCTGAAAAAAAGCCACGTTTACCCCTATTTTTGCTACACTTACAAGAAAACCAACCTGCGAAGTATGTTTTCAGTGGGGATCGCAGAATATGGCTTATATTTGCAATGTTGTTCAAAGTATGTAAAACAATCACATTCCAAAAAGTGAGAAAGTACCGGAATTCAGTTTTTCATATTATATTTGTATATTCAAACAGAATCTAAAATTTTTAGAGATATGGCACCAAAAATTTACACACGCACCTTATTGGTATTAACCGCCATTGTGTTTTCCGTTGTCGGGTTCGCTCAGAAAGATTGTACCGTCCCGTCAACGTTCATAGCCAATTACGATCTTGAGGTCACACCCACAGGAACCTGGACCCAGACTGCTACATTGTCTATCGCTACCACAGAATGTAAAGTCTTTAAAGTGAATATGACAATTGGCCAGGAATACACCTTTAAAACCGGTTGCGGCGATGGCGCTACCGCCGCATTCGACACGTGGATTGCCGTGTATAACTCCACCGGAACATGGATTACAGAAAATGATGATGGGTGTGAGACCTACCGTTCTTCGGTCACATGGACCGCTACAGAAACTGTAGGATATGTCGAAGTCCGGGGATACAATAGCACAGAATTCGGAACATTTGTCGTGGCTTACAAAAGCGCTACTCCAGTACCCGTTGTTACTGCATGCAAGACTGCTCCTGATTTCGATTATACGATTTCCGTAACAGGTTCCTGGCTGACACATCCCACTTCACCATCTACCGTTTCCATATCTGCAAACTCATGTATTATCTATAAAGTGACAGGTATTGCTCCTGAAACATTTTACACCTTCAAAACAGGATGTGGTGATGGTGCTACCGCAGATTTTGATACCTGGATCGAACTGTACGATGCCAATGGCAATTACCTTGATGGCAATGATGATGCATGTACAGGATGGACTTCTCTTCTGGACTGGACCTCTCCGGGAACCTATACTGGTACCATTTACGTTAAGGTAAAAGGATGGAGCAACCGATCCGGAGACTACCGGATGGCTTACAGATCATCAGGAACAGTTTCCGACCTCTGCAAAACAGCTCCGGCTTTTGATGAGACAATTACTCCCACCTCCAGCTGGCAAACATTCCCGGCCACACTGACTGAAACCGTTACCATTACTACAGGCGCATGTGATATCTATAAAGTAACAGGAATAACGGCTAGTACGGGTTACACGTTTAAAACCGGGTGTGATGATGGCGCCACTGCCAATTTTGACACCTTCATTGAGCTATATGATGCTGACGGGAACTGGCTGGCACAGAACGATGACGGTTGTGCAGCATGGACTTCAATCCTGATCTGGACCTCCCCCGGAACTTATACCGGGACGGTTTATGTGAAGGTTCGCGGCTACAACGCTGACAAAACAGGAACCTACCGGATGGCTTATAAACAGGGGGCTGCTGCCCCACCAACTGCCTGCCTGGCACCTCCCTTGTTCAATGCCTCTGTGACACCGACACCCACTTGGGCAGGAAACTCTCAGACATTGTCCCAGAATTCGTGTTATATCTATCAGGTAAACGCCATTGTTGGGAACCAATATACCTTCAAGACCGGATGCGGCCCAGCAGGTTCAGTGACACCAACTGCATCCTTCGATACCTACATGGAATTGTATGATGCTACAGGAAACTGGATAGCGGATAATGATGACGGTTGTGAACAATGGCGATCATCACTTGAATGGATCGCAGCAGGAACTGTTACCAACACAACCTATTATGTAAAGGTCCGCGGCTGGAACAGCAATAATTATGGGCCTTATACAGTCGCATATTCCTATGCGGCAGCACCCCCATCTGCGTGCAAAACCCCACCGGATTTTGATGAATCTCTCACAGCTCCTACCACAAGCTGGCAGAATGGGGGATCGGATGCTACTGTCAGTGATGGTTGTTGGGTGTATAAAATTAAATTGACAGCCGGAAAAACATACCAATTCAAAACTGGATGTGGTGATGGTGCTTCTGCTGCCGTTGGTTTTGATACCTTCCTCGAATTGTATGGTGAGAGCGGTACCTGGCTTACTCAGGATGATGATGGCTGTAAAGTGCCCGCATCAAACGATTACACCTCAAAAATCGTATGGACTGCTACCACTACTGAGTATGTTTTCCTGAAGGTTCGCGGATGGAGTAGTGCAGATTATGGTACCTTTACCATGGCATACAAGGATAATGGAACCGGCCCGGATGCATTGCAATTGGGTACAGGAAATGAACTGACACAAAACCAGGTGAAAGTTTACCCGAATCCGGCAAATCAGTCATTCACCGTTGCTTCTGAAGCTCCCCTGTCGTTCACACGGATCACGATCAGTGAGCTTACAGGCCGGATCGTAAAAAGCTGGGATCTGGATGAGCCTCTTACCTTTATGCAGATCGAAAGTGCCGACTTCGCCCAGGGAGTGTATGTGATCTCGATTGAAACATCCGAAGGATGGATCAGGAAAAAGGTCAGTATCATCAGGTAATCCTGAAGAAAGTAATAAAAAAGGGTTGGCTATATTTCTGCCAACCCTTTTTTATTAGCTGAATATCTTTTAATTTAGAACCTTTAAAATGTTGGTGTTTTTTATTCTATAACAGACTCTTACCATGAACCCATCCAGATTTGTTATTTTCCTGATCTTGCTGATTTTCATTCCGTTACTGATCATCACGAACTCCTGCAGTAAGACTGAGCAGCCTACTGCACAAGTTCCCACTGTAACAACCGATCCGCTCACCAATATTACCCAAACTTCTGCTGCCGGTGGCGGAAATGTTACGTCCGGCGGTGGAATCACCGTTCGGTCAAGGGGTGTATGCTGGAGTACCTCCCCTGCTCCAACGACCGATTCCAATAAAACTTCCGATGGCGAAGGGGTAGGAGCATTTACGAGTAGCCTTACCGGTTTATCTCCCAACACCATCTACTATGTACGTGCCTATGCCTCTAACAACGTAGGAACGGGATATGGAAACGAACAGGTGTTTACCACACAAAATACAGGTCCGGGTACAACAGTGACCGACTATGACGGGAATGTGTATCATACGGTGACAATCGGGACTCAAACCTGGCTCAAGGAGAACCTGAAGGTGACACATTTCAACAAAGGTGAAGCCATTCCTGATGTGTCTGACGGTATCGAATGGAGCACCCTGACTAAAGGAGCCTATTGCAACTACGATAAAAATCCGGCCAACTCCGAAACCTATGGTCACCTTTATAACTGGTTTGCCGCCAGCGATAGCCGTAATCCCTGTCCCGAAGGCTGGCATGTCCCCACCGACAGCGATTGGCAAAAGTTGATGGACTACCTTGGCGGAGCATTGGTTGCGGGTGGCAAACTTAAAGCAACCGGAACCCTGGGACAGGGCACAGGACTTTGGGAAGATCCTAATGCAGAAGCAACGAATGAAAGCGGTTTTTCAGCTCTTCCGGCGGGGATAAGGAATATCAACGGGACCTTCTCACTCCTTTCCAAAAATGAATATTTCTGGTCTTCCACACCCAACCAGGCTTCCGCCTGGGATCGTGAATTAAGCCATAAGTATGGTAGTGTTGACCGTAACTCCAGGGAACAGACCAGTGGCTTATCAATCCGGTGCGTCAAAGACAATTAATCTTGTTTACACCCCCCTAAATTCCCCGAGTTTCAGCTACACTTACGGAAATTTAATACACACTTACCCGGTTTTACCTACACTTAATAAATAAAATCCCTACCCCATTCAGATACATAAATATCTGGATAAATCGGCTTATATTTGCTATACATATATATCAGTATTTTGTGATATTATTTATATTCATATATGTATATTTAAATATTCAAGCAATTAACCATCATTGGATTATCATCTAATCCTCAAGGATATGAAAACCATAGCGCTTTTACCAAAAATCCTGGTCACAGCAGAAACCCGTTACTGACTGTCGCCCTGACAAATGGACAACCCCGGAGCCAGGTTGGCAATGATATTAATGGAGAAACGATATGATGAATCCGGAAGGTCAATGAGTTTAAGTTCCGACGGATCGCTGGTGGCGTGCCAAACGCTTCCTGATTTCAATACCGAAGTTACCCCCTGAGGGAGTGTCCGGAACGCGGATGGTCCACTTTCGATACCTATCTTGAATTGTACACTTCTGACGGCTCTGGCTGGCCTGCAATGATGACGGCTGCCCTGACCAGTGGCGGTCTAAAATCGAATGGTCGGCTGCCTGTACCGGTTCCGCATATCTTAAGGTTCGCGGATGGAACAAAGATGGCTACGGTGTCATTACTGTGGCATACAAATATGTAATCACCGGTCCGGATTCCCTCGAACCGGGTACAGGAGACGATATTGCCCGGAACCTGGTCAGGGTATTTCCTAATCCTGCCAGCTACTCCTTCACCATAACTTCACAGGAACCATTATCCGGTACAAGGGTTAACATAAGCGAGTTTACCGGGAAAATGGTGAAAAACTTCTCCCTTGATCAACCTGTCACCTCGATCCTTTTTACTTCTGACCGTGCCTGTGCCTTTGCTGACCATTCTTCTGACACGTGTCGCTTTCCCCGCAACCGACGCGAGGACAACCAAGCATGTCGCAGTAGAAATCTGAAAGCTTCAATTGCTGAGAGGAGTCACAAATCATTCGTATCTGGAGGTACTGGTCTGAGGCTAACCGGGTAAGAAGGGTTTGGGTGTTCCCTATTTCTTGGGTAAGCAGTTGTATCTGCAAGGAATCGGGTTGCTCTTTTTGCAGTTCATCCATCAATGCCAGGCGATGATCCCTGAGCGTTGTCACCAGGGCAGCGGAAGTATCATCAAAGCGGTCCAGGATCTTTTGAAGGTCAGCATTCTGAGACGCATCAAAACTCAAAACATTGGTCAGCATCATGCATGAGGATGCTGTATTTGGGACCTTTTCAATCTCCTTTGCCCCTTTCCATGTTATGTATAAAGTAGTCCCCAAAGCCGAAAGCACCACGATCAGGATGACTGTCAAGACCCACGTGATTATTTTATTCCTGCTGAAAAAATTCATGATACCTCCTATCTCATTAATAAAATCTGTTCGTCCATAGACCCACTGATCTCCCTGAAGAGAACTGCACTTGCATCTTCACTGGTGATGAAAACTGAAATTGCTGACTCCTGACTGGATACTGGGGGACTGAGTGCTCTTCCCAGATAGATGCCGCCCGTAATTCCAACCACGATGACAGCCAAGGCTAGAACGGGTCTGAGCCGCTGAGCAATCGTCCCGATAAATCCCATCGCCCGTTTTTTCTCCTCTTGGTTCTCCATGCGGGCGATCAAGCGGGAGTAAAACCAGGGATCATCAGGGATGTTCCTGTCCTTTTCAATGAAGTCCAGGGTTCTCTTGATCTTCTCCTCCTGATTATGGTCCATATTATTTAAGGTTTGATTCATAGTAATAACTCAGTCGCTTCTGCAGGTTCAATTTCGCCCGGTGAATCAGGGATTCAACGGATGATAGAGATACATGCATTACTTCGGCAACCTCTTGATATGGTAATTCCTCATACTTATGAAGTGTAAAAGCAATTTTCTGGTTATCAGGCAACTTGCTGATAGCAATATGCAGGGCTCGTCTCAGCTCTTTCTCCTCCATGATGCTGTCTCCCCCTGTGGATACACTGTTTACCAACTCTTCAGCCTCTTTTTCTTCCCTGCCCCGTTCGCGGAAAGAGAAAAGTGTAACTGTACCTCTCCTTCTGGACTTCTTGAGATGGTTCAACGATTTGTTGACTGCAATCCGGTAGATCCAGGAGGAGAGTTTGGCTGTCCCGCGAAAGGAAGATGCCGATTTCATGACTTCAATGAACACCTCCTGGGCCAGGTCCCGAGAGTCTTCCAGTTCCTGAACCAGAGCGTAACAGGTGCGGATGACAAGTTGCTGATATTTCTCCACGAGCTCTTTGAAAGCTGCCTGGTCACGGTCAATGATTCCCTGAACAAGTTCCCGGTCGGTCATGAAGGCTAGTTAAACCACGAAAATAGTGAAATAGTGAAATGGTGAAATAGCGAAATTGGATCTTCGTGGTCGTAATATGTAAATTAGTTACTGTCAGGTTTTGGGGAAGTTGTTTTTTGGGGGCAGGGTTGTCCGTGACGATGCTGCTGTCCCGTACCTTTGCCGCAGCAATTGCCTTTGTTATTACCCACACAGTTGCTTTTTTGCATACCCTGGCAGTTGCCCTGCTGCATGCTCTTCCCGCAGCAGTTTCCCTGGCCGCAGTTTCCGTTTCCTTTGCAGTTGTCACATACGCCGTCGCCGTTGGCGTCTGTAAATTTGCTGCAATTTGCCTGTTGTCCACGGGCTTGATGGTTATCACAAATCCCGTCGCCATTTTTGTCGACAAAATTTTGAGATGTATTCTGCCCTGCCTGTGTTGTCTGAGCTTTGACTGCTTTATCCGTACTCTGCGTGGCCTGAGCATTAGACTTGACGGTGATAAATATGATCACGAGGACCATGCCTGACATTAAAACGAGTTTTTTCATGTGGTTGGTTTGTTTGGTTTGAGTGTAAGTTTCTAATAAGACAAACCTCCTCATGAAAACTTGCGGTCAAGTAAGAGTTTCTCCGACAAGTCCCACAATTTTCTACCGTTAGCCGGATCAACTGCCTTTTCCTCGATCTCCTGCCGTGACATCAGGAAAAGATAATCGTAAGGTTTGCCTTCCACATCCGGGGATGCAGCAAGGTAGACAACCGGTTTGGCTGCTTCGTTGGGAGACTTAAAGAAAATAGCAAATATCAGCTTAAGCAAGGGCTGGAAGATTTTTGGTGCTTCCCTGGCTATGTTGGAATTTACCGGTCCTGGACACATGGCAAAAACCGACGTAGTTGTCTTTCCTACCGGATTTATCCGACGTGAAAGCTCACGGGAAAAAGTAACAAGCAAGAGTTTATAGTAACCATACAACTCCATCGACTGCTTGATCCCATAATCCTTGTATTTCCCAAATCCATCCCAGTCAAACTTTTCCGGATTGCGGTGGGATTCTGAGGTGACAAAGATGACACGAGATGCGGGATGCGAGATCCGGGATCCGGGTTCTGAACTCTCTTTATCCCGGATCCCGGATCCCGGATCCATTATCATACCTTGTTCCATCAGTAATCGTACGAATACAAATTTTGCAAAGTAATTCACCATGAACATCTCCTCCAGTCCCTGGGGGGTTTTTCGGGATTTTTTTGGAACGATACCGGCGTTGAGGATGAAGATATCAATACCTTTAGATTTCCCGTCCCTTGTTGGGGAGGGGTAAGGGGTGGGGTACAATTCCGATACCAGGTCCCGGATACCGGATGCCAGATCCCGGATGCTGGAAAGGTCTGACAGGTTAACCTTGAGCATGTGAACATCCGGATTTCCGGAGAGTTTCTTGACTTTTTCTCCTTTTTCAGGGATCCCGGTGCGACAGGCCATGATCACCCTGGCACCCCTTTTAGCCACGTCGACCGCAATGGCAAAACCAAGCCCTGAGCTGGCCCCGTCAATGAAGACGGTCTTCCCGTCAAGGCGATCAGAATCCTTCAGCTCACCGCAAACCTCTTTCGTCCTGAACATGTCACGAATGCCTGTCACGACAGCCATCGCTGCATTATCGTATTTCTTTTTATGCGTTCTTTCCATGGATGGTAGTTAGAAATTGCTGGTAATGGGAAGTGTGGCGATCGATATCCGTTTTTGTTATGCCAAAATCTGACAGATCATAGCGATGAACTCCGTGTTTCTGATGGGGGTGCTCTATTTCATGCCGGATAAACCGTTCTCGCATTTCCGGCGTTAGTCCGCCATCCAGACTGTAGATCTTTTGCATCTCCTGCAGGCTGTCAGTCACCAGATCTTTGTAATAGATATCGACAAACAATCGGTCATAACCTACCTGCTGTCTGAAATCAAGGGCTTTCCCAAGAGCATAACCGGTCTTTCTTACCCAATGTGCTGCAATCCGGTTTGGATCAACGTCATTACTGAAGATCATATGGTTATAGGTCAGCATGCTCAGGAACGAGGGAATCGATTCGTAGATCGTGCGGTGCGGCCAGATGAATTTAACCTGTGGAATCAGCCTGGCAATCACATGGGGAAACTCCAGGTGATGCGGGCTTTTCAGCACCCACCGCTTACCCGGGCGAAGCCATTGAAGAAGCTTCAGCAGCTTCACGTAGTAATCATACGCCGGGGTTTGATCGATCGATTCCAGCCAGGAAGCATATGACGGGACATCCATCATGGCTTCTGTGGTTGTGCTTAAGAAACTTATATCCAGCAACAGTACATCCTCCTCTGGAAGCAGGGGATCAAGCGGATGAACGGAAAAAAATCCGGGAGAGATATATTTCACTGCATTCACTGCTGTGCGGGCGATCCTGATGCGCTTCTTTATATCTTGCTGATGAGGTTGTAAGGAAATTTCTTTTTTCGTAATTCGTGACTCGGTGATCGGAATTGGATTTATCGCTTCCCAACTTGGGAGGACACGGTGGTCGGGATCGGCGGAAAGAAGCCGCTGAAGCTTGGTCGTACCGGTTCGTTGCAATCCAATGATGATCCAGGCAGGATAGAGTTCCTGTTCAAGGATCTCAGGAAACCGTTTGAAGTATTCAGTTGCCCTTAATCGAATGCTGAGGAGGTTCACAAGCCGTTCACGGGAGATGAACCTGCCGGCAGGGTTCAGACAAGCCTCTTCGTTCATGGATGTCAGCATTCTGTCAAGAGGTTCATCCCAGAAATCATCGCCGAGATCATTCAACCCTGTAATTTTTCTGGCTCTCCGGATAAGGTCTCCTTTTTCCAGCCTAATCTTCGTTCCCAGGGTATAGGTCAACACCCAGCTTTTATTCAGGATTCTGTACCAGAGTGGTTGAGATTTAAAATTTTGATGGGTCTTCTTCATTTTTTCACCGCAGATTTCGCGGATTCCGCAGAGTTACGTCAGATGCGAAATGTAAAATGTGAATAATAACCTTCCGACGTTATCTGCTATTTTCATTCGCAATTCCTAAATCGTACTTCGTTATTCGTAAACCGTTATTCGTAGTTCGTGATTACGTTACAGTTGGGTTCCACCGCCTTCTCCCCTTCTTTCAGCCTGTACCAACGCCAGCACATGGTCCCTTCCGAATGGCCACAGGTGTTCAGCCAGTTGGCGTGGCCGGGATCCTTGTGGGCAACGATCACTGTCACGCTGCCATCAGGTTCATATATCGCCGTTGCCTTGTTGATGCAGACAGTGAAATAACGGTAATCGAGAGATTCCATCCAGTAGTTGTTGAGCTGGAAATTCCAAGAGTCACAATCGGGTGGTTTCACCTCAACCACCAGTTTCTCGTCGGGACCGAGTTTCCAGTAACTATGGTAGTATATTATATTCGGGTCCCCACCGGCCGCTTTGCTGGTGGCAGGATCAAACAACGGAAGCCTGTTCGCATGCTTTTTAAATCCATTGGCCCAGCGGGCAAAAAGCAGAGATGCCCCTCCGACAAACATACCGGCGGTTTTTAATCCCTCATCAACCATTTCAGGGGTTATGGGATCTGGGGCCACTCGTCCGTCGAGATTTTCAATACGTAATTCGGCAGGGACCTCCTCTAACCGGTTAAGAAAGGTCTGACGAACGATCACCAACCCTGTGCCGACTTCAATCTTAAGCCAGTTTTCACCCCGTTTTTCCCTGCTCAGGATCACTTCAAAACTTCCGTCGGGCCCATAGTGTATCTCTCTATGATCCAGTTGCCCGCAGGGAGCAAGTCCGCCGGTAGATCCATAGTCGCCGTTCTGTGTAAAAAGCCCGAAATAGTGAACCGTGTTCCTTTTTCCGGTAATCCTGTATTCATATTTACTCCCGTCGATCTGGGCATTGAAATAAAAGTTATCAGGATTATCCGCTCCCATTTTCACCGTTTCATGAACCATGCGACGCAGAACCGGGAAGGACGGATCGTTATACTCGACGAACGCTTCCAGACCTGCCCTGGTAAGGCGGGATAAATACCTGGCTCCTTCAGCCTGGTCGAATCCGGTACGGGGTGTCCCGGGATACATCAGTGAAGCGCCGGCAGCTTTCAGGTTGTCGCAGAACTCTTCCCATGACTTCCCTGAGATAATCCGTCGGGTATGGATATCATCCTCAGAAGTACCCTTTAACCTGCGGATTACCTTTTGCCAGCGTTTGATGACGTTAAGAAATAAAAAAAGAAGTTGCCTCATTGGTATTGAGCAATTCGCATGATTTATTATTTTTCTCACAGATTAACGCGGATTTTTTCGCAGATTCGCGTTGAAATACATTCACCGGAGAAATTTTGCCAAAAATAGGAATAAAATGGATCAGTTTAAGAACAGGTATGGGGAGTGGACCCTGATTGCAGGAGCAGCAGAAGGGATCGGCGCAGCTTTCACGACTCTTCTCGCGAGCCGTGGGATGCATATTGTGATGGCCGACAACAACCTGAATACTATGCAACTGCTGGCAGATAAGATCCGGACGGAGTTCAGGGTTGAAGTCCGCCAGATCCCTGTTGACCTGGCAGGTCAACAGGCAGCCGACATCCTGCTTGAATCCACAGCTGACCTGGACTGCCGGTTAATGGTTTATGTGGCGGCATACAGCAAAGTAAAACCCTTTTTATCGGACGACAAGGAAGAACTGGAGAAGTACCTCATTGTGAATAACCGCACACCCATGCTTCTGATTCATGGATTTGCCAACCGGTTGAAGAGAAATGGAAAATCTGGAGGCCTTATGCTGATCTCCTCCCTGGCCGGACTCATGGGGCCTCCTCTTGTAGCTCCTTATGCTGCCACGAAAGGATTTTTGATACGACTGGCCGAATCGCTTTCGGCCGAATTTAAACCTCTTAACATCGACATTAACGTTTGTTGCGCCGGACTTACCTCCACACCAACCTACAAGGAAAACACTCCCGAAAGAACCCGAAGCAAAACAAATCCAATGAGCCCGAATGATGTAGCTGCCTGTGCCCTCCATCAGCTTGGCAAAAAAGTTGTTTCTATTCCCGGAAGGAAGAATCAGTTCAGTTACTTTCTGCTTCTGAGGCTGCTTCCCCATTCCTTGTCCCTGAAGATCCTGGATCGGACGATGAGAAAGATGTATGAGAGTGGGAAAATAAGCAATGGATTTTAGCTTTGAGTCAAGTGTAAAGGAAGAAAAAAATGACGTGAAGCTTGGCAGATACCGTTTAGCCATTGGTTGACGTTTTCTGAAAAATATAGAAATCAGCATAGGATGAAATCCGTCCATCGCCGTTGTAAGGATATCTGTTCGGGACATGCTTTATTAACTTGAAATCAGGAGCGTTTTCGGTCACCCAGCCGGTAAACTTTCTGTGTTTCACATGAGGGGCTACATCATTATTCTCGTGATCATCGGAATTTGACGAATAGATTATAACAAACCTGGTGGAAGAATCGAACAACCTCCTCAGATAGCCATCATACGTGTCCCATTCCGTCAGATGATAGATGACATCCAGACTCAGGGTTAAATCAGCTTTCTCATTCGAATGGTTTTTAATCAGATCAAATTGCCTGGTCGGATCATTTGTAAATACCGAGTTACAGATGGCAATGGCTTCGTGGCTAACATCGAATCCTTTGTATGACTTGAAATTGAAGAGGTTGATCTGATCACCATCCCCACAGCCAAACTCAATGACAGATTCAATCCCGTTTTCTGCGACAAATTCATTGATGATCTTTGCCTTGAACAAGGCTAGCAGGCTGTGGGATCCGGCGCCGGAATTACCCCCTTTTTTGTACCGCTTGATCCAATAATCCTCAGAAGTTGTAAACCGTCGCTTTCTGATATTTCTAATAACCCGGACAATCAACTTACCAACCAGAGGGATTTTGCGGGGATCTGGTATACGCATGACCTATTTAAATACTGAATTTCGGAAGCACAAATATAATTAAGAGTTCCCTACCTGACATTCCCGTTTGGAATAACAGGATAAAGATTCCCAGACAAGAAGCATTTTTAAGGCGATCAGCTGGCGGTTTATTGCGTCCGGGGCAACATTCATCATCAGTTTCACTATTTTTACACAGGCAACCCAAACTGCTTTTAAGGATGTACTCGGTGCAGTATCCCTGATCACATCCCTGGATAATATTGCCAAACTTGTCCTGTATTATTTTCATGAATGGCTGTGGACAAATATCCTCTGGGGAAAGTACTGGCAAAGGCAGGCTGAACGAAAGAGATACAGAAAGATCCAGAAGTTCATCAGGAATAAAAACAAGCAGAAGAAAACGGATATACCGTAGTTGAACCAAAGTCTAGGGGCGGGTTTGGAATCCGCCCTAACATTAAGGTGAGGACATGGGCGGGTTTGGAACCAGTCTTTCCAGATTCCTTGATGAGAGGGCAGGGGAAAGATGGATTAGTCGATCAGGACAAGTTTTGTTACGCCATATCTGCTGCCTGCAACAATCCTGCAAACATACACCCCGGCAGGCAGCGATCCTGCATCCCAGGTGAGTTTGTTCAATCCTTTTGTACCTTGGACGAATCTATGGCCAACCACCTGTCCGAATTGGTCGTAGATCATGATACCTGTGTTTCCAGGTTGTCCCAGCACAAATTCGATGGTAGTGGAAGAAGAAAAAGGATTCGGATAATTCGTAATTCGAAAATCGGAAATCGGAGATCGGATATCATCTGTTCCTACCAATGGCATTTTCCCCGTCCTGGTGGTGGAGAACTGCACTGTTCCTCCATTACTTTCGATCACGAAGTTGATAAAATCCGTCAATGTATCCGTCGGTGTGTAAAACAGTGCGAACGTGTAATCAAACGGGCCTTCCAGCCAGGTCGCGATGTCAAAGTCGGTGTTGAACTCCGTTCCTGCCAGGGAGGTGACAGAGGTGAACCGCAAGGTGTCGTTAGCCCTGTTCGTGAGGGTCAGCAGGATGGTATCCGTCGTTCCAATGAACACTGAATCGTTGGGTACAATGGTATCGGAAACGGCCATAAGAAGAGAAGCGTAGTCGGGTGTGGTTGGCAATCCTGCATTTTTCCAGGCTGTGATACCACCGAGTGTGTTGACTACGTTCGGGAATCCCATGGAAACCATTTTATTGAAGGTTGCACCGCTTCTACCCCCTCCAAGGCAATACAGTACATACATTTTATGCCTTGGCAACAGGTCGAGAAGGCTGTCGAAACCGGCTCCATTGTAATTCCGGTTGATTGCTCCCTCCAAATGCTCCGGATCGTACTCAGCCGGCGTCCGGACATCCATCACGCAAAAATCGGGATTGGTCACATTGGCCTGGATCAGGCTGTCGACCTGTGTAACTGTGAAATCTGCCTGGATGGAGTCGGAGGTTTGGGAAAAGACAGCGGATGTTAATCCAATTGTGAATAGCAAACCGGCAACCAAAGGGGCCATTTTAAGGAGGTGAAAAGATTTCATTAAACGATACTTTTAATTTTTTCAAGAACCAGGGAAAATCAGTTGATAAACATACGCAAAAAAAAGGATGCAATCAAATTAACGGCTGGCTTTCAAATTCGGACATCTTAGCAATGCGGGTCCTGCTCCCCGGAATCCGTGCCAGAACCGTTTGACCCTTGGACTGAAGATCCCGAACATGTAAAGAGTCTGCCAGGGATGCTACGAGATAATCCCCTGTATCAATATCATCCCAAAAACCAGGACCATAAAGAGGTTGAAAACGATAAAAAGAGGCTTAACCTTTGGCGGCTCTTTCCCGGAGTAGAGGTAAATGAAAAAGAAGGCAAGAAGTATCACAATGGCTGTCATCATGGTGATGATCAGGGGCATGGAAGTGATGATCTGAAAAAGAAGAAGGAACAGGGTGCTGAAAGATGTGGCTATTACCCAGACGAGCAGGATGTTACGGATCACCGGAAAGCTGAACCGGGCAGTAATGGAGTAAAATCCGGCTTTTTCGTAATCCTCCCCGTGGATCATAAGCAGCAGCCAGAAATGAGGCATCTGCCACAGGAAGATAAAAAAGGCGATGAACAGGATCTCAGGGTCCAGAAGGGACCCTCCGGCCGAAACCCACCCGATCACGGGAGGAACTGAACCGTTAACGGCCCCTGCGAGCACGGCAAAATAGCTTCGTATCTTTAGCGGTGTATATACCATGTTGTACCACAAAAGGTTCCCTAAACCCAGTATGATGGCTGCCATCCCGAAAAAAGTCAGCAATATGAGAGATCCTGAAAGGAGCAGAATGGCGGAAAGGATGAGTGCAACCTGTGGTGAAAATGAACCGGTGGGGATAGGTCTCCTGCTGGTTCGTTCCATCAGGGCATCCCTCCTGTGTTCCTGAACCTGGTTCAGTGTTCCGGCGGCAGCAGCAAGCAAAAATACACCCAGTGCAGCGAGGAATGCCATTCCTGAGAAACTGCCCGAGAAAATTACATAACCGGCCAGGGAAGAGAAGGCAATAGCGAGGGAAAGGTAAAATTTTGTAAGAAGTAAGAGGTTTTTCAGCTGGCTGACCACCTTGTTATTTCGTTTCAAGGGTCATCAGGAAACGGACGATCTTCTGAATGTCATCTTCAGGGATCACGCCGTTGTATGACTTCATCAAACCCCGGTTATATCCTTCCACCAGCTCGAAATCAGGTTCTGTGATGGACCGGTGTAAATAGGCTGAATCTACAACAATCCGGGTTGGCGTTCCCTCGATCAAGACGGTTTCGGTCTTCCCTGCGATCCCCTGAAAGCTTGGGCCAACCAGTTTGGTGCCATCCATGGAATGGCAGCCGGTACAGGCATTCTTGCGCATGATAGCCAGCCCTTCATCCAGGTTCGTGGAGGCTGGTACGCTGGCCAGCCATGCATCATACTTTTCCCGGGTCACTACACGGGCAACGGATTCCATAAAAGAATGTCTCAGCCCGCAATATTCGGTGCATAAAATCTCATATTCTCCTATCCTTTCCGGAATAAACCACAAGTATGTGGTTGTCCCCGGAACCACATCCTCCTTTACCCTGAAGGCAGAAATGAACAGGCTATGGACAACATCCAGTGAGGTCATCTCAAGAACGACAGGTTCATCGATTGGCAGAACCAGTTCGGACGAGATCTTGTTTCCCGGATATTCAAATTCCCATTCCCACATCTTTGCAATGGTTTTAACCACCATGGCATCAGACGGGACCTCCCGCATAGGGCTGAATGCAATATATCCATAGTAGAACATCAGCATCACCAGGACCAGGGGAATAATTATCCAGGCGATCTCAAGCACAGGATTTTCCTTGACCTGCACTGCTTTTGGGTGCTTTTTGCGGTGATAACGTACAATAAACCATATCATCACGGCGGTGATCCCGATCAGGAAGAAGAATCCTATCCCGAAAATTACCATGAAGGCGGTATCCACCCCCTCAACCATGTTTGAAGCATATTGCGGATCGTAGGTTGTAAACATCGTTCTCGCTTTTTATTTCGTTTTGAATGCCGGTTTACCGGTATAAATAATCAACAAAAGTCAACAGGATAAATGACAGAAACAACATGAGCACAGCGGCTACCAGGATCTTGAACAGGACGTTGTCAAACTTCAGATGCATGAAATAAGCCAGTACAAGGGTCCCTTTTATGCAGGCGATCCCAAGAGCAATGGCAACCGTCCATGCTTTCAGCTCATAGTGAACCACATCTACAGAGATAAACGTGCAGAACAGCAGGATCACCAGGATCACCCCGTAGATCCAGTAATCTGTTATGTGTTGTTTTTCAGTATCGTGATGAGTCATATCTTTTACATTTACAATTTACAATTTACAATTTACGATTTACGATTGAATTCATTCCATTGTTCATTCTTATTATTTTCCGGCATCTATCCCTTCCCTGACCCCTCCACAACAAGGGAGGGGAAACTCTAGGTAATAAGGTACAACAGTGGAAACAGGAAGATCCATATCAGGTCAACCAGGTGCCAGTAGAGTCCTCCGTTTTCCAGCAAAACATTATCGTCGGGATTTATCGTTTTGTTTTTCAATTTAAACCACATCACCATCAGTACAACCATCCCGACAATGACATGGAACATATGCAATCCGGTCATGAAGAAATAAAGGCCAAAGAAAATGATCGTGCCCCGTTTAAATTGCAGCACAAGGTCTGAACCCGGGTAAAGGTCGTGCTCAAATTTAGCGCCCCACTCGAAATACTTGTTCACCAGGAAGACAAAAGCCAGTAGAACCGTCAGCAGAACGAGCTGCATGCTAAGTTTCCGGTTCCCTTTCTGGATTGCCGTAATTGACATGGCCACCGTCATACTGCTGATCAGCAGGACGACAGTATTTAATGTTCCAAGCGTCACATTCAGCTGGAGGGCTCCAAGGTGAAAGTCTTCGGGGTAGATATTCCGGTAGACAGCATAAACCAGGAAAAGGCCCCCGAAAAGCAATAACTCCGTAAAGATAAAGAGCCACATTCCCAGTTTGGCTCCGATATCATCCCGGTGTTCATCATGTTTTAGCGCGACATCACTCATAGCAGTCAGTTTTATTCGTAATCATATGGTTCTTTTCTCACAACCGGAGGCGTATCAAAATTCTCTATCGGGGGAGGTGAAGGAATGGTCCACTCCAGGGTTTTTCCTCCCCATGGATTCTCAGGGGCTTGTTTTCCTTTACTATGTCCTCTGATCAGGTTACCGATCATCAGGATGAGCCCGGCAAAAAGGATAAATCCCCCGATAGTCGATAAGATTTCGCCCGTTTCAAACTGAGGCAGGTAATCAAAATACCTTCTGGGCATCCCCTGGAGTCCAAGCACGAATTGCGGGAAGTAGAGGATGTTGAACCCGATAAAGATGATCAGCGAGGCAATATCCGCAACCCGTTCGTTGTACATTTTCCCATACATCTTGGGGAACCAGTAATGGAGTGCTGCAAAGAATGCAAATCCCATCCCGCCAAAGATGATGTAATGGAAATGAGCCACAACATAGGCAGTGTCATGGACATGAACGTCTGTCGCCAGGGATCCCAGGGAGAGTCCGGTAAGGCCGCCGATCATAAAAAGGAATATGAAGGCGACAGAGTAGAGGAATGGGGTTTTCAGGGCAATAGAGCCTTTATACATTGTTGCTACCCAGTTAAAAACCTTGATTGCACTGGGAACCGCTACAATGAAGGTAAGGAATGAGAAGACCCACCGGGCCGTAAAGCTCATCCCGGAAGTGAACATGTGGTGTCCCCAGACAAGGTAGCCAACCCCGGCGATCGCGATGGAAGAGAGTGCGATCGCTTTGTATCCGAAGACCTTCCGCTGGCAGAATGTAGGAATGATCTCCGTGATCACCCCCATAGCAGGGAGGATCATCACATAAACTGCAGGATGAGAGTAGATCCAGAAGAGGTGCTGGAACAGGATGGGATCACCACCAAGGGCAGGATCAAAAAAGCCGATCCTGAACAACCTTTCGGCAATCAGCATCAGCAGGGTGATCCCAACTATCGGGGTTGCAAGCAACTGGATCCATGCTGTCGAGTACAGAGCCCAGGGAAAAAGGGGCATCTTGAACCAGGTCATCCCCGGCGCCCGCATCCTGTGAATCGTAACGATGAAGTTAAGACCGGTCAGGATGGAAGAGAATCCAAGGACGAATGCGGCTGTAACAGCCATGATCACATTGGTCCCGGTCTGTGTGCTGTATGGGGCATAGAAAGTCCAGCCGGTATCAGGTGGTCCGTTTCCTGTAAACTGCGACAGGACGGCAAGGATGGCGCCAACGATAAAAATATACCAGGAGAACAGGTTCAGCCGTGGGAAGGCGACATCTTTGGCTCCGATCATGATGGGCATGAAGAGATTCCCGAATACGGCAGATAATCCGGGGATAACAACCATAAAGATCATGATAACCCCGTGAACCGTAAAAATCCCATTGTATGTTTGCGGCCCCATGATCGTTTCGCCGGGGCTGAACAACTCAATGCGCATGAGCAATCCAAGAATCACCCCTATCATGAAAAACGCCCCGATGGCATACATGTACATCAGGCCAATTCGCTTGTGATCAGTGGATGTCAGCCAATCGAGAAGCCCACGGTACTTCCCGTGTGGTTCTAGGTAGCTTTTATAAGGTACTGTTGTTGTCATAAACTCATGCGTGTTTTAGGAATTTGTGAGTTGTGATTCTTTTTTACGCTTTTTGGTGCGTGAACGGATGATCAGCGTGATAAAAACCACCAATCCAATAAACAGGATGATGATCCCGCTGACTTTTGTCACATCCAGCACATACCTTCTTCCGGATGGATCATAGCTGAAACAGAATTCCAGGACCCGGTTTATAGTCGGTCTGGGGATTCCTTTGGCCGCCTCACCGATTGCCATCGTCACATCAAACGGGAGGAAATGAGTTCCATAGAGATACCTGGTGATTTTTCCTCCGGGGCTCACAACAGTTATTACCGCAGCATGGATCCAGTCGTTCCCGGCTTTTTTATACTTGAACCCGATGGCTTCAACCAACTGTGAAATGTTGGCACTGTCGCCGGTGAGGTACCCCCAGTGTTCAGCCTCTTCCTTACTCCTCTTCCTGAGAAAATTCTGTTTTTTCTCTACCGCCCGCTCAGGGGTGTCGGCGGTATTGAAACTGACGGTCAGGACATCGTAATCGGTTCCCAGTTTCAGATCCATCTTCTCCATCACTTCAGAAACTCCATCCAGCAGAGGACTGCAAAGCCCCGGGCAATCGAAG